>Ga0080006_1163749_pt1 | contig 62667 bp, 62 predicted proteins | sample RS3BMetagenome_FD_69209 | JGI IMG/M metagenome (GOLD analysis project Ga0080006, IMG submission 69209) | Ferric oxide microbial mat and aquatic microbial communities from Rainbow Spring, Yellowstone National Park, USA - RS3B (SPADES... ...
ATGTGGTCAACATGCCCACATTTAAGGCACTTAAAAATAGTTTTCCTTCCATAATTCCTATGCTTCTACACATAGAACACTCTTTCTATGTGTTTCTAGGCTCAACATAGGTTATGGGAATGCCATAAAACTTATACTACTCTTGGATATACTTTTCGCAATTCATCTCCTCCTTTAAGGTTGGAGCTTTCTTGCTTATTTTCCCTAAAACACCTGCTAATACAGTTAATTAATGTAGGTGCTGCTCTAGTCTCTACGCATGCCAACAGCATCTGCTCGAAGGCAACTAGCTCTGGTGGCGTGAGGGCAAGCTGCACGTAAACCAGCACCTTTGCCGACGACGGGCAGATGTCGACAGCACATTGCCATGTTCCGGGCAATGGCAATTTGCTACTATTGCATTATGCACATGCACAGCTTTGATCCAGAGCACCTTCTGGAATCAGAAAAACACAAAAGCAAATTGCTGCCCGCAGAAAAAATCCTTCTCAGAATCATAGAAAATGACAATCAAATCCTAGCAGACATTGGGTGCGGAACTGGTTATTTCACTATCCCAGCAGCAAAGCTTCTTAAAAACGGCAAAGTTTTAGCCATAGATCGACAGCAAAATATGCTAGAAATTACAGCACGTCGGGCACAAGAAAACAACCTCACTAATGTGATTACAATTCAAGCAGAATCTCACAACATGAAAGAAATCGGGGCTTCCTCGGTAGACATAGCTTTCATGTCGATGGTGTTTCATGACATACATGAAAAGTCAAAATCTCTTGAAGAAATCAAGCGAATACTAAAACCTAAAGGATTTCTATACCTAATAGAGTGGGATAAAATTCAAACAGATTTCGGTCCGCCTTTAGATATAAGAATGTCACCAGCAGAACTCGCATCAATACTGGAAGAAAGTGCATATCATATTGTGGAGCTATACCGCTCAGAAGCTGAATTTGCAATCTACTTCGTTAAAGCAAGCCCAGAGCCTGTTAAATAATTGCTGGGTAGTTAACCACGAGACGTTTTGCCTAAAAACCCATTTGCTATCACTGGATAGATCTGCAGCTGTAGTAAATGTTCCCTAAAGCTAAACAGCATATAGCCAAAACTTATAAATTTGCAGACCGTAAAAGGCTAAGGCTCTCGGAATCCACTAACTTCCAGACCACATATAAAAGTAGAACGCGACACATGTGAACTATCAATTTAACTTATAAAGCGCTATACCTAGCATCTTGTAAAAAACTGTCCCGTACTCATCTTAATGGACTATATAAACCATCAGAGCTCGCTAAAAGCATTTTACTAAACTGCATTCAGTAAGCCTGTATCAATGTCATACACAAAGCCGTATATATTTTTATGCAGAATAAACGGATTATTCGCTAGTATTGCAACAGAAGCTCGCGTGTCTTCGTAGGGGTCTCTAAAAGTCATAATTTTGTAAGGGAATTCTAAACCTGTTTGTTGCTTTATCAGGTCCGCAGCTGTCCTCTCATCGATACTTGCCATACCACAATTTGTATGGTGTATCAATATTATGTATTTGGTAGATAAAAGTAGCTGTGATATAACTAAAGATCTGATAGTATCCTCAGAAACAACCCCTCCAGCATTTCTTAGGATATGAGCATCACCTTCAGAAAGGCCAAGAATCTTCAAAGGATCGATTCTTGCATCCATACAAGTTACAACTGCCAACTCCAATTTTGGTTCTGCTGATGTAAAACTGTTTGTGTAATTAGATGAATGCTTTCTATTAGCATCAAGTATTTTAGCTACCAACTGTGCTGCTTCCATAAACCCTATCTCCGAACTTACTTACATGATTACAAGAAGTCTTCTTTTCATTTTACTTTGAGAAAAAGAGGGGATTATACTAAATAGGTTTTCTGCGATACTTAATCGGAAAGCGTAACAGCACATACATGCCACAAACAAACCCACCTAAGGCGGAAGCAGTAACAAAACTAGTTGACATCTAAATGCTAGTCATTACCGACGTCAATTTACGATTCATCATTGCGCTTTCGTCTGAAAACAGACATCCCCAGCTTTAAATCTTCTACAAATAGATTCCATCCAGCAAGACCAACAAAATTACGCATGCCAAAGGCAAGGCTTCTGAGATCGCCTAAAGTCACGTAGAAACTTATAAGCGTCCCCAATCAATACCATTTTACCTTAGCTAGTTTAATGGCAGCTTTACTATACGTTGATGTAGTTACAATAATACGGCTATCAGCACCATAGGCAATGATGGCGGTAAGCATTGAATACACTGCCTTAGCCGAAATTGTCGATATACTTGCGTACACGTGCACAAGTGCAGTTTGCGGTCTTTTGCAAATGAGATCCTTGTGTTTTATTTGGCCTTCTCCTATACAGACTTCGTACCGTACCCTTTTTGTAAAAATATTCCGGCAGGTGCTGTTTCCATTTCATCAACCTTAATAAAACGGAGATCTGTTATATCGATTGGTGGTTCCAAGATATTTATGCCATATGACTTCTTTTAACTTGGTGTGCTCCTACCATAGTCAGAATGCCAGCAAACATTACCATAAAAGCAAGAAGTACGATAAATGTTGTACCTGGCTCCGGCACAGCTGCTGTTATGAAAAACAAGACTATTAACAAATCAAACAGTATGGTAGATGGATGATGCGACATATGATTCTCTTAACGTGCCTTCTCTGCGTAATCTATCCAACCAGCTCTAATCGCATACTTAATTGGCGAAATTATAGTAGTACTGAAACTTCTAGTAAGCGATTTACTGTTTGTCATAAAAGCCAAACTAACATACCTGAATTAAATATGCATGGAAATTTTGAATAGGGATAAAGATTAACTTGACAAAATATATAAAATGCATGGGGCAAACATATTTAGACACATTTCCTACAGCCAAGTCAAGTTGAAGAATGTTGCATTTCTTGCAGCAACCATTTCCTGGAACAGAAAAAACACAAGCAATTCCAACATGCGTTATTTTCCTTAAGTGGCAAAGGCTTTGATAGTAGCAAATCCGAAGACATATACATACTACTCAATGTAACGTATATATGCCAGCTCAAAAAATTCAACATGCGTTTTCGTAAAGTATCATTGGTCCATATCTACACTGTTCAATTCGGCCATTTCAACTCGTGTGAAGGACGAAAGTTTAGATGAGCATTTACTGTAGCATGCTCATTACAGCCTCCTTAATATCGGAAGCTGATGGTATAGCCTTTTGCTCGAGAGGCCTACTAAAAGGTACCGGCGCGCCAGGCATGCAGATTCGTTTAGGAGGAGCATCGAGGCTATAAAAAGCCTTCTCGACCACCACTGAAACGACGTATCCTCCCCATCCTCCAGCTAAAGGCTGCTCTTCCACTACTATCAACCGCGATGTCTTGTTCACACTCTGACAAATGGTCTGCCAATCTAAAGGTTCAAGAGTTCTAATATTTATAACTTCCGCACTTATCCCTAGGTTCTCAAGCTCATAAGCCGCGTTAAGTGCTTCCCACACCATTGCAAGAGAGGCCACAATTGTCACGTCCTGACCGCTTTTCTCAACAACTGCTTTACCCAGAAGTGATCTATAATCAGTTCTTCCATTGGTTTCAAGCACACCCGTTTTCATGTATAGACTTTTATGCTCTATGAATATAACCGGATTTGGGTCTGCAATAGATGCTAACAGCAAGTCATATCCATCTTGCACTGTAGCAGGAACAACAACCTTTATACCAGGAAAAGGAAGGTACCATGACTCTGTTGTCTGAGAATGCTGACAGGCAAAACCAAGGCCTGCACCACCAACCACCCGTATCACCAAAGGCACGGACATTTGGCCAGCTGACAAATAGAAGTACTTTGCAGCTTGATTAACTATTTGGTCAAATGCAACTGCCACAAAATCAGCGAACATAATTTCGATTACGGGCTTATACCCTGCTAATCCTAGACCAATAGCAGCGCCTGTAAACCCTGTTTCCGATATGGGCGTGTCCATAACCCTCATACCGCCGTACTTTGCATATAGGCCTTCAGTTACTTTGAAAACGCCTCCGGCTTCACCAATGTCCTCACCCAGCAGCACAACCGCAGAATCCGATTCCAGAGCATAATCAAGCGCGGCTCGAATAGCATCACGAAAGGTTACCTCAGTCTGAATAGACATCCCTTTCAACCTCCTCTAAGGGCGGCCACGGATCATTGATAGCTTGAGTTGCCGCTGATTCTACTTCATCACGAATAACTTTTTCCATCTCTTCAAGTTCCTTTGCAGTATAGCCAATTTCTTGCAACCTAGACTTTGCTATCAGTATTGGATCTCTAGCAAGCCATGCCTCAACTTCTTCTTTAGGCCTATAGGTACCTGGATCACTGCGTGAATGACCTCGCTGCCTATAAGTCTTGCACTCTATAAAAACAGGCCCATTACCGTTACGTGCTTGCTCGATTGCGTGCTTTGCTAATGGATAAAGAACTACAATGTCATTTCCATCAACGCAATATGAAGCCATATTATAAACATCACCACGCTTGTACAAGTCTGTAAGCGGCGTACTTTTATCGATCCTTGTGTACTCACCATAGAGATTGTTTTCACATACAAACACAACTGGGGCACGCCATATGCTAGCAAGATTTAATGCCTCGTGAAACGCCCCAATATTTGTAGCTCCATCACCAAAAAATGTCACTGATACCCTACCATCGCCAGATAACTGTGAAGCTCTTGCAAGTCCCACAGCTACAGGTAGGCCAGCACCAACAATTGCAAATGACCCCATTAGATACTTGGTTGCGTCTGTGATGTGCATCGAGCCACCCTTGCCGCGATTTACACCTGTCACTCTCCCCAAGATTTCGGCAAATGCGGCGCGCATATCAATTCCCCGTGCTATAGCGTGTCCATGACCTCTATAGGTATATGTCGAGTAGTCATCCTGCCTCATTGCTTTAGCAAACGACACAGCTATGGCTTCTTGACCAATACACAAATGAATAGATCCATGAATCAGCCCCTTACCGTACATTTGCTGCAGTGTGTCTTCAAAGTATCGAATCTTTACCATTGTCTGATACATGTCAACAAGTAACACACTGCCCACGTTTTCTCTCGACTCCACCATAAGTGCTAGTCACCTCCACTAAACAGCAACGGGTGCGCAACCCCAAGAATTAGTAATGTGTCTAGGATTTTGACGATTCCGGTGGCGCTGCAGTTGAACTTCGAATCACCAGTTCTATTGGCCCTTGAACTATTTCCTCTATTTTCGCTTCCGCTGGATATGAGGCTAGCAACTCCACCCCACGCTGCCCAAGTTCAATGAGCGGCATCCTTATGGTGCTTAACGACGGAACAATGTAGCTAGCTAAAGGTAGATCATGAATCGCAATAATCGACATTTCAGCTGGTATCGCAACTCCAGCATTGCTTGCTGCCCAGATTGCGCCGATAGCTGATGCAACATTCGCAACAAACACTGCCGTTGGCCGTTTTGCATTCGCTAAGAGCATGCGCATAGCTGAAGCACCACCAACATACGTGTAATCTGCCGGTACTATATATTCCTGACTAACAGATAACCCATCCGTTGACATAGCCTCAAGATAACCCTTCTTCCTTCGATATGCAGTGTCAGCAGAAGGAGGCCCACTGATATGCGCTATTTTTGTATGACCTAGCTGTATTAGATAATTCACGGCAAGCATTGCCGCATTTTCGTCGTCGAGAATTACATAACGTTTAGCACCAGGAAGACGCCTATTCAAAAGTAGCCACGGTACTTTATCAGTGTTCAACTCTGCCGTCAGGCTTGGCGAAGCTACACCTGCCATTAGCATGCCATCAATCCTGCCTTTACCAAGGTATCCTGCATCGCGTCGGGCATTCAAACTTCCAATCAGCAGTTGCTTATCCATTGCCGAGGCAGTAATCTCCGCACCAATTATTATCTGAGTATATACTGGGTTCATAAAGTCAGGAATCAATAGGCAGTAGGCCTCATTCTTAGCAGTGCGAAGGCCTCTAGCAAGTGGGTTCGGCTTATAATTCAAAGCCTCAATAGCTTCAAATATTCTTCTTTTAGTTTCTTCCTTTATTTGAAGTTTCGGGTCATTGTTCAATAGTCGTGAAACTGTAGTAGGATCAACGCCCGCATACGAGGCAACACTCTCCAAAGTCACATTTGGGTGCCTTTCCGCAAATTCCTCTTTGGTATCTTCGTCAATCTTGGACATTCAAATACCACCTTCAACCATTATGTACTTGCACAGCAGTGCCTTCATCCATTGATTTATACAGAGCCTCAACCACCTTTACAGTCCAGAGATTATCAGAAGCATCTGGATAGGGAATTCCGTCGTCCATAATTGCATTTAAGAGAGAAATCATCGGACCTGCGAATGCATCGGGTATCCATCTTGTTGTAACAGGATATGGCAGCCAGCCATCTGTTGGAAGAAGATCGCTCCACACTTCTAATGTATCCGGCCTCCCATACGGATAGTTATAGAGCAGACCTAGTGTGCCTTTTATCACTCCACGCTCACCTTCAATCCGAAAGCTGGCATACGCATCACCCGTTCTGTTTAGATGGCTAGAATGTACAGCCGCTACAGCCCCGTCCGCGTACAAAAGTGTACTGAGGACCCTCGTCTCACCTTTTTCTGCCTGAGAAAATGAGCGATTTGCACCACAAAACACTACTTTTGGCGTTCCCAAAATGCTTCTGATAGCATCAATATAGTGAATAGAGTGAAACCAGATTTCTAGGCGAGGAGAATCTACAAGCCATTTCCACATCGACCAGTCGGTCCAAATATTTACATAAAAATATACCGCTCGTACTGTGCCAATCCATCCCTTCTCTACCATAGCGCGAGCGACTGCTATCCCCTCGTCGTACCTTAGCTGTTGGTTTACACCAACTTTTAGTTCGTTTGTTCTGGCAAGATTTAAAATCTCTTCACCAATGCTACTATCCATAACAAATGGTTTTTGGCATAATACATGTTTTCGCGCCTTAAGTGCTTGTTTAACTAAACTTGGCTGTTCTGTAGGCACTACTGCAAAGTCAACAACGTCCACATGATCAGATGCTAGCAGCTCGTCCAAAGACTTAAACACGTTTTTTATGCCAAATTTTTCAGCAACCTTGACGGCTTTGGAATAATCGATATCATAAATCCCATAGACTGGAATACCCACTTTGGTGTACGCTGGCAAGTGCGCGTGTTCTACGATATGACCTGCTCCCACTATTGCTATATTGCGTATTGCATTATCCTTGAGCCGAACAGATGCTGCTTTTGATACCTCCTCAAATACCGATATCATGGCTAGGCCTCCTAAATATCGCCTCTAATTAATAATGATCTCCTCACCAGGTAGCGATTCAATCACTTCGTCTGCCCCACGTTTTCCGACAATAACTGGTTTTCCATAAAAGGCGGGGGGAACACTGTCGCCATATAAGCCAACATGAACTACAATAAAGCTGTTTTCTTTTATGATGCGAGAAGACTCAGGTACCATGAACGGAAATTCTGGTGTATCACATCCAACCCCATGCCCATAATCATAAGCACGGTATTGTAGTAAGCCTTCGGCCGACAACTTAGCTTCAGCAGATTGTAATACTCTTTGCACAGAGACATCTGGCTTTAGATTCGATATTATTGCTGTTCTGATATCCCGTAGCAAACGTGCCTTTTCCGTAAAGTCTTCTCTTTTTGGGCCAACTACAAACCAGTCATTAATTTGAGTGCAAACACCACGATAATAAAGAGTAAGCTCCAACCCAACTGGTGCGGAAAAGCCTATCTTTTTACCTGAAGGTTCAGATATACCAGCTCCTTCCCCTACGCCTACAAGACACAAAGACCTCATCGCACCTAGTGATCGTGCTTTTGCCTCAATCCTTGAAGCCAGCTCAAAATCGGATAAGCCCTCAAGATTCATATGCTGTATCTCGGATAACGCCATATGTGCAACTCTGGTTGCATCAATAAGAAGCTCTAGCTCGGTATGCATTTTTGTTTCAGCTACTTCTGCTATCCACCATCTAAGGTCCACTACTTCGATCCCATTTTCAGATAGCTGTTGTCGTAGTTCATATGGGAATTCGTTTACAACTACATCCCCACCTATTAGCCCAATCGCCTTAACGTTTTTTGGCATGACTTCGGTAGGTGATGACGAACAAATGACATCGGATAATCCCGAAATTTGCTTTGCTCTATCTAAATCAAATGGAAATTTGATAGCAAGCCTAACATTACCACGCCCATCCACCCAAAGTGATGCCCAATTAGTAACAAACCCTGGGTCATAGCCTGTAAAAAATGTAACTACGTGCCGCCTTGATGAAAATACAAGCACACCGTCAAGTTGTTGCTGGTCAATCAAACCTACAAGTTGCTCTAGTCTAAATGTGTGATGTGTTTCCACAGCTATAGCCCCATTACTTGTTTTTCAGCCTGCGTTCGCTGCCATTGCCTTCGTCCTCTATCATTTATGAGAGCATCATAACTTGCTTTAAGGACATCTGTAATATCAACATGTTTTGGCAAAATCCCTGCTTGACTTGCTTTTTCAACGGCAAGAACATAATTCTCATTAGGAAACGGAAAAATACAATTATATGGATTAAAGACGTCGTGAGGAATCGCATAGCCGGATACAAAGCGTACGGATGCTTTCACGCCGACGATTTCAGCACAAAGCTCTACAAACCCAATTAAAGAGACAAGTTGGTAAGGGTCGGCAATATTGAATATTTCATATGAAGTGCCAAAATTCCGATTTAGTGCTAATTCCACTGATTCAGCTACTTGGTCAGCTGAGACAAAGTGCTGTAAAGCACGACCGTCACCTGGTATTAAAATATCAGCTTGGTCTAAAATACGGTTAAAAATAAACTCTTCTCTAGGCGCATAGTTTTTGGGGCCTAGCACAAATGGAAGCCTAAAGATAGTAACGCGCGAACCCCGATCTGCCAAATGCTTCAATGCAAGTTCGCAGGCCATCTTGCCATGTGCGTAATCGCCCCAAAGTTGCCAAGGGCCATATGGGTTTGTCTCGCGCCATGGGAAGACGTGACGAGGCGCATACACAGAGCCGCTTGATATGTATATGTAATGGACATCCGCCCTAATAGCATCCAGCACGTGTCGCATTTGGTTTTCGGTATAGCCAGAAAAGTCAACAATGACCTCATAATTAAACTCATTGATTTTGGCAACTGAAGCTGGGTCATTTCTATCACCGACTATTACCTTGACCTTGTCTTCTTCAGGAGGTCTAACACTACCGCGGTTAAATACTGCGACCTCATGCCCGACTCGCACTAGCCTTGAAACTGTACTTACACCCATAAAGCGAGTTCCGCCAAGTACAAGTATCCTTGCCATTTCCTTAAATCTCCCGCTTTGGAGGCTGTACAAGTTCATGAACTATATGATCAGGGCCATAAAAGTAGACGGTATATCCACCTTTGTTAATGCCCTCAGTAATGTAGTTTGGCTCGGAAAAGAATTCAACGCCAGCTTCCTTCAATTTTTTGTACGCTGCATGTATGTCATCAACAACTATCGCAAGGTGCGCTGCACCAGGATTGCATATATTCTCATCCTGCCTTCGCCCCTTAGGCGATATGTACTCTACGAGTTCAATATGATGATTTGACACTCCTAGTGGATGATTATTTGCCACTAGCTGTGCAATACGCAGTTTAGCGTCTGGGTAACCAACCAACCGTCTTGTATACTCGTTGTCCTGGATCTGCGTATGCACACATTCAAACTCTAGCAGTTCTGTATAGAATTTAACAGCTTGGTCCAAGTTAGACACCGTAAAACTAAAATGCCATATACCTTCCAACATGTTACATATCTCCATTAGACAAATTCCTCAGCCGCACTTCTAAGGTGTTTACTAAATGATTGACATCTGCACCTCGTACAAACTCAGCCATGACTTCGTTTAGTACACGCGCGGCTGTTGGCCACAAAAAGTGTCTTGGCAAGCTTTGGGCACTTTTGTGCGCTTCTTCGAGCACTTCATAGTATGGCGCAATTTTTTGAATATCTGGATCGCGCCACGTGTCAATTCGCACCCCAGTACCACCCTCTTCGCACGTAATTCTGTCCATAGCTGGAGAAGCAAGATGCTTTAAAAATTCATATGACACCTTGGGGTCTTTAGCACCTCGTGGAATAGCAGTAACCCAGTAGGCATTCAGACTAATTCTTTTACCCTGAGGACCGGGACCAGCTGGAGCAGGAGCACATTTCACCTTTTTGTATGTGGGAGACCCTGGTAAACCAGAAAGCGCAGCAAAGCCGGCCCAATTCACCATCACAGCTATTTCGCCATTGGCAAAATGCACTCCGGAAGCAACGCTGTCCCAGTTAGCTGCTTGGGGAGGCAAAAGTCTCTCTTTGTGCCAAATAATGGAAAGATAATCTAGAGCTTCTTGCGCTACCCTCTTGTCAATTCTTATACCTGAGTCTCTAAACTCCAGTTCGCCTCCGCGTGCCCAGTATTGGGTCAAAAAGTCATATACATTATTATGTGAGTCAGGAAAACCGGCAAAAACTGTCCCATATAAGCCCTTTTCTGGCCGATTAAACCACCTAGCCTGCATGAGAAATATATCCCAATCATCGGGTGGCGAAAGATTAATACCATATTTTTCATGAAACGCTTTGTTTTCACCTATGTCTTCAAACAAATCTGACCTGTAAATAGTCATAACTGGCCCATTATGATAAGGCAGCCCGTATATATGCCCTTCATCATCCATCTGAAAGGAAATAAGAGAAGGCACCCACGCGTCCGGCCAGCCTTCTGGTGGATCATCGTGCAGAAAGTTATCAAGCGGAAGCAACTTTCCGGCAGGTATAAGGTTGGGAAGCCAGTCTGTTACCAATAGAAGCACATCAGCTGCACCTGAAGTTGCTAAATCCTCGTCAACAACGCTGCGCTCAAGACGGGATATCTCAATCAAATGAACCTCTACTTCAGCCATGCTAAAAGCTTCCGTTTGCCTGTTTAGCGCTCGCTCAAATCCTTCAAATTCTCGCCCCCAAAACGTAAGGCGCGGTTTCATTTACCACCTCCTTGCCTACTTTTATTCATCGGCATTTTTACCCCCATCCAATTATGCTCGACTAGCGCTGCCTAATATTCTCTAATGTGACCGCTTTTGCTTCTGCTTCATGCAATTTACGCTTGCTAACTCGTCTACGATACATACCAACTGTATAGATAGTTGCTGCTCCTATGATTACTGCACCCTGTATTACGTATTGGTAGTTAGCATTCAAGTTTAGAAGATTGAAACCATCCACAAGCGTACTAAGTATAAGTGCGCCTATTACCGACTTGACAATATACCCTGAACCTCCAAAAAGCGACGTTCCGCCAAGTATTGCAGCTGCAAGCACGGGCAGCTCTTCGTTGACCAATGATGTGGGCGTAACAGCACCAAACTTACCCGCATACATAAGGCCCGCTAAGCCTGCACTCATACTACACACCACAAATGGAGCTATTTTATATACATTTATATTGATCCCGGAGAGACGAGCTGCTTCGGGGTTGCCACCAGTTGCGTAAAGCCTCCTACCAATCACCGTGTAGCGCATAATTGCGCCAGCAACAGCCATGTAGGCAATCATTATCCATGTTTCCGTTGTTTCGGTCAAAAGTCCAGTGAAAGCTGTTCCTATGGCTAGCAGTATTAATCCGAAGATAAAGCTAGTTATGGCAATCCCTATCTGCTCGATTACTACTGAAGTTTGCTTAAATACCTTGAATGTTAAATACATCGAATACGCAAGCAGTGCTATACCCAAAATAATAGCCACCGGCTGCGGCAATGTCCAGTTCTGTATACCAAATGACTGAAATGCAGCGTGGCGAGCTAGTACTGTCTTATCCGAGGTCGCGATCAGCAAAAACCCTTGTACAGCTGTAAGCGTTCCCAGCGTAACTATAAAAGCATTTATTCCAACTAATTGGACAATAAGACCATTTATTAGACCAATCCCTATACCTACCCCAAGTGCTGCAAGTCCTCCAAAAATCTGATTTGTTGTATTAGCTACAATGAGTGCTGTTGCCCCAGCTAGGCCCGCAGTAGCACCAATGGAGAGATCAAAGTTCCCTGTTATAAGCAAAGTCGTCATGCTTATAACTAGAACACCATCGAGTGCTGTTTGATCAAATAAGTTTCGGAGATTTGCAACCGTAGTAAAGGCGGGTAAGCCATACGCGGACGTAAGTATCTGGAACACTATGATTAGCAGTATAAGTGCATAGATGATTCCTGCGCGCTGTAACCTAAAAGCGCCAGCGAATGCTCTCAAGTCGTTCGTACGTATCACCTCCCCATCTATAAACCACTTGCGAGGCTAACTAGCTCTTCAACAGATGTTTGTGCAGAAATTCGTTCGGCAACTATGCGTCCATGCCTAACTACAAGAATGCGATCCGCCAACTTAAGTAATTCATCAAGTTCAGAGTCGACTAGCAGTATAGCTTTGCCCCGAGAAGCTAGCCTTCGTATTAAGCGTTGAATCTCTTTTTTTGTACCGATATCTACACCTATGGTCGGTTCATCCATTAACAGCACTCGTGCCTTATCATCAAGCCACTTAGCAATCAAAACCTTTTGTGCATTACCACCGGAAAGTTCATCGACATGCGTATCAACACTCTGTGCCTTTATCGCAAGTTGCGCTATTTTCTCTTGCGCCAAACGAATTTCAGTGTCGCTATCTAGAAAAAGGCCAAATCGAGCATATTCAGAGATAAACCCCAAGCTTATATTTCGCCATATCTCCCATGTGCTTATCAAACCTGCTTTGTTTCTATCTTCAGGTATGAGGACAACGCCGGCACGTATCATGCTACGTGGAGTTCTGTGCACACGCCTACCATAGACAGATGCAATACCGTGCGCCTGCCTATCAGATCCGAATATGGCGTGTAAAATTTCTGACCTTCCCGAGCCTAGCAACCCGGCTAGCCCCACTATTTCACCCTGGTGTATTGTAAGGCTCACATTGTCAACATTATTAGGTGACCTTAGGTTTTTTACTTCAAGTGCTACCTCTTGACTTTGGTTGGAATTAGAAGTAAATAAATTGCCCACTAGATTAACATTCGGCTGTTCACCTACGATGGCTGCGATTAATTTTGTCTCGTCGATCTCCGAGTTGCTACCGCTTAACACAACCTGTCCATCACGCAATACGGTAATGGAGTCAGAGATATCCTTTACCTCATCCAATAAGTGAGAAACAAATAGAACCGCTGTCCCACCTGATGAAACAACGTTGCGTATAGTCCTATGTATTAGGCTTCGCTCTTTTATGGAAAGGGATGCTGTTGCCTCATCCAAAATCAGTAGCTTCGGGCGAGTAGACATAGCTTGAAAAATTGCAACCATCTGCCTTTCACCCAGATCAAGTTCATTTATATATGCCCAGGGATCTATCCAGTAACCAGTTAACTCACATAATTCTTCAAAGGCTTTTAACTGGCTATCGGGTGCCCAAAAGAAGTTGTTGCGATGCGAAAGAAATATATTGTCAATAACACTCATGGTTGGCACAAGCGGTGTGTGCTGATATACACAACTTATGCCGGCACTTATAGCATCACCTGGGCCATTCCAGGATACATGTTTACCCTGCCACAGGATACGGCCCTCGGTGGGGCTAATGGCTCCTGAGATTATCTTCAATAGAGTAGACTTCCCCGCACCATTAGCGCCCACCAGTCCGTGAACACTCCCACTCTCTACACTGAGGTTTACCCTGCTGAGGGCCACAGTCCCGTTAGGGTAAACCATACTTAGGCCCTCAACCCGCAAGATTTCTTCGGTTCGTCGCTTAACCTCGGACTCTACCATTGCCACCCACAGTCGTTAATGTTAGAAGCCGTGACAGGAGGTGTGCTGTAAAAGTCTAGTGTCCTATTGTAGTGAGCCTTCCCGGTCAAAAGGTTGTACATGCCTTCATCACAATTTGACCTTCTGTGTAAGGCTCATAACATATAGTTCCGTATACAGTCCCATTGGCAATATCAGACTTAATCGCCGACTCTCCACCAATAGATACAATTTTCGCGTTTGAATGATCAGCTTGAACAGCTTTTAGACATCCGAGCGCCATGTCGTCGGATTCAGTATAGAAAAGTGTCACATGTGGATGAGACTGTAATACTGAGCTACAAGCATTGTAACCACCGGTAGGAGTCCAGTCGCCGGGCAGGGTAGCAACTACTGTGTACTTACCTGTTGGCTTAATGACTGACAAAAATCCATCTTCCCGTTGTGTTACGGCTACATATCCTGGTGTCCCGGTAACAATCGCAACCTCGCCGCCACTTGGATCCGCCTTCAGTGCGAGCTGACCAGCTTCCACCCCTGCATGTACTTCATTTTCATCAACCTCAAAAGCTACACCTGGATACACGGGATTAGCAGTCGATCCAGCATATCCGTGAACTAGCATAACCGGTATGTGTGCCGCATTGGCCTCTTTAATTAAAGATGTGGTTGGCCCGGGATCTATTACATCGATGATAATACCGTTCACATGGTCTGCTATGAGTGTCCTCACATCAGCTTCCTGAGTTGATTCTGTTAACTTACCATCTAGAGTAATCAGTTTGATGCCATATTTACTTGCTATTGACTGAGCGCCTTGGGCTATAGCAGCAGGAAAAGGCGCCTCAAGGCCTTCACTAGCAAGCCCCACAACAAGCTTCTTGCTGGCCGCACTGGACGACGACTGACCACATGCTGTAATAACAAGTGTGCCAACAATCGCTATAGTTCCCATCACAAGATGAACCAAACGTAACCTTCCCCCAAACATATCCCGCTCACCTCTTCTAAAACAAGCATTCAAAATATCTAGCACTCCACTAAGTGACCTTACTCACAACCACCCTACCGTAACTAGTTGACTCATTTTCCCAGCCTATCGACATCACCTCCATTTAGCCTAAGATGCGTTAACGTTGTTAACAACAGACGTCCAATCATCTATTGCCCTGAGTACGATCTGAGTAGCCTCGCCTATATATTGATGTGGATCCGAAATGTCCTCAATTATATCGACTAAATGCTTTTGCTCGGGCAACAAAACATCATAAAGTGCTTGTTTAAGATCTTTACCTGTTGCACGAACCTCTGATACAGCCTTATACATGAGCTCGTGCGCGGCCGTTCGACCAATGTAGTAAGCAAGTCGAATCATATATGCCTCCGACATAAGCAGTCCGTGATCGGCCGCAAGATTGTCTTGCATTCTCTCCGGATACACCTGCAGACCATTAAGAAGTAACAGGCTGTTATATACACTTGAAGCTGCAAGAACAGAAATGTGAAGTAGCACAAACCATTCAATGTGCCACTCTCCAGCAGCCCTCTCGTGCATTGGCATCATGGCCTGATACATGGCAGAAGCAAGAGTAGACGATACATAAGCCATGCCAAGGATAGCTTCAGACAAAATTGGATTAGCTTTTTGTGGCATTGTAGACGAAGCCCCGCGCATGTGACCTTCAGGTTCAGAAACCTCACCAATCTCTGTCCTAGACAGTTCTATAACTTCTTTAGCTAGTCGGCCCAGCGTCGCGGATACCATTGCACACACTTGTGCATATTCGCAAAGTACGTCTCTTGAAACATGCCATGGAACATGCGCTTCACTTAGGCCAAGACGTCTTGCTAAGGCAACTCTTATTAACTGCGCTTTTTCCCCGAGTGCAGCACCCGAGCCGGCGGCACCAAATAACGAAACTCTGGATACACGTTTTCTAACTTCCACAAGTCTTTGCAAATGTCTTGCAATTTCATCAAGGAAAACAGCCAGTTTCATGCCAAATGTTATTGGTACCGCTTGCTGTGCGTGGGTTCTTCCAACCATTACCAAATCCTTAAATTCTCTGGCCTTTTCGACTAAGCTGTCGCCTACCTGTATGACCATGCTTATGATCCAGTCAATAGCCTCAACCAACTGCAACACAAGGGCGGTGTCCATAATGTCTTGTGTTGTCGCACCTAGGTGCAACTTATCGACTGTTCCAGCTGGCAGGTTTTGTGATATTGACTGCACAAGCGGAAGTATTGGATAGCCAACATTTTTAGTTTCCCTTCGCACATATGAGAGATCTACATTCTCGATTGATGCAGCTTGATCAATCGCAGCTGCTTCCTCGTGAGAAAGTTCACCCGCTTCGTATCCAGCCCAAGCAAGTTGCCTCTCGACCAAAAGCCACTTTTCTACAGTCTTTTCAAGTGAAAAGATATGCATTGCTTTTGGCTCGCCGAATGTGCTAGTGAGCAAATCCCACATCTGGTAATCACCAACTGTCACATCGTTAACGAATTGCCCTTTTCTTTGTCCCATAAGCACCTCGCTTAATCCATCTCAAGTCCACCGTCGATATTTATTGACTGCCCAGTGATAAAAGAAGCAAGGTCACTTAACAAAAAGACGACAGTATACGCAACTTCTTCAACCTTTCCTACTCTTCCAAGGGGAGTCTTAGACACAATCGAGTCCAGATACTTTTGACCCTCTCCGGGACCAAATTTTTCATCTCGCTCTGCAATCGTGCGCTGCCACATGGGAGTCATAAACACCCCAGGACATACGGCGTTGACTCTTACATACGGCGCAAACGCCAAAGCGGCCGATCGTGTAAGTGAAATAACGCCAGCCTTGGAAGCCGCATAGTGTGCCGCGTTCGCCCTACCTCCCCTACCTGCAACCGATGAGAAGTTAACGATAGCGCCGCGCCCTAGCGAATATAAATACTGACCAATCGTCTGAACAAGATAAAACATCCCATTTAGATTGATATCAATTACACGTCTCCATGCATCCGCAGTTAACTCAACAAACGGTATGGTTTGATGCACACCTATGCAGTTAACAAGACCAAACAAGTTATCCGAGCGTGATAGGGAAAATTCAAGTAATGAACGCGCAGACTCAGGTCGGCTTACATCTACTTCAAACACTTGTATAAACTGAGAGTCCGATGTAATTTCTTCCTTAAGCCTTTGGAGCCCCTGCTTATCCACATCTGAAGCGATCACGCTGCCTCCACAATGTATAACGGCATCAACACATGCCTTTCCAAGGCCTCCTGCCGCTCCCGTTACAACAATCGCTTTGCCAGAAAGGTCAATACTCAGCATAGTAAATCGATTTACTATTCTACAGCAGAATGCAGCATTGTGCAGGAGGATTATGCGTAAAAATGAAAAATAGATCGATTTACTTACAGTACCTACACTTAACGGGTCGAAAACTCGCTAACATCGCCGGCTTAACATGCATTACACGCTTACAAAAGAATCAAATTGACCAAAAGAATTACTTACACGTGAGGTAAAACAAAAAAACTTTCTTACAGCCTAATACCGGACACCAGGTTTCTGGTAAATTATTTAAAGAACACTATATTGCTACATCTGTTTGGTTAAGCTCATAATGCAAAACCCGTACAACGCTAGCGAAACCAGAAAGCCAAACCTGAGCCCTTATGTCCTCCTGGTGTTTATTGCCCTTGGACTTTTAATGATAACTATAGATATGACAATTGTCACTGTAGCAATGCCTAGAATAATGGACTCACTAAACGCAAGCCTAGATGAGATCGTATGGGTCCTAAATGCCTATACCTTGGCTATAGCAGTGCTACTTATTGTAAGCGGGAAACAAGGAGATATAATTGGACAGAAAAATACTTTTGTATTCGGCCTGGTTCTATTTACCATAAGTTCTGCCCTTTGCGGACTTTCATCTACTCCACTTGAGCTAATAGGAGCCAGAACGCTACAAGGAGTTGGCGCTGCTGTGCTGCTACCCCAGACAATGGCAATGATCGTGGCCATATTTCCAGCGGAGAATAGAGGAGCTGCCTTTGGGATTTGGGGAAGCGTTGCTGCTGTAGGGTCAGTCGTAGGACCCACACTAGGAGGTCTTCTGGTTTCCGATATTGGTTGGCAATGGATATTCTATATAAATGTGCCGGTAGGCGTTATAGCTATCATAGGTTCACTTTTGCTACTGCCACCCCTAAAGCTTGGCAAACATCATAAGCTAGACTGGCTTGGTCTTGTACTTATAACAGTGTCTCTATTTGGAATCAACTTTGCCTTAATTGAAGGACAACGATACAATTGGTCTACAGTTTGAAATTTCATATCGATACCTATAATAATTGCAGGCTCTGTAGTATTACTTATGCTGTTCTTACTTGTCGAATCCAAATCAGACGAGCCAATTATACCTCTTAACATATTTAAGTTTAGGAACTTTTCACTTATGAGTTTCATAATTGCAGCTGTTAGCTTTGGACTAATTGGTCTTTTTATACCCTTTATGGTGTTCTTGCAATCAGTTTTGGGCTATAGCGCACTTAAAGCAGGTCTTGTTCTTGTGCCAGGGCCCGCAACCGCTATGATAATCGCGCCAATCTCAGGGCGCCTCACAGACAGAATCGACCCACGACCAATAGTTGGGCTTGGGCTTTTGGGATTTGCCTCAGGCCTGTGGCTTTTCACACACACTGCTTCGCTAAGCTCGACATGGTCATCCATGATTTTGCCCCTTGTGTTAATTGGAGCAGGGATGGGCTTGACATTTGCACCTGTAACTACGCTTGCCATGCGCGATGTGGAAGGTGGTATGGCGGGCGCCGCGTCATCAGTTTTCAATACTATTAGGCAATTTGGAGTGGTGTTAGGCGCGGCTATAGTTGGTGCCGTACTACAAAGCCAGCTTGCCAGCAACCTCCCGACCGAAGCAAAGCTCTATAGTGCCTCGCTCCCAATAGAAGTAAGGCCTTATTTCATAAGAGCGTTTTCAAAAATTGCCTCGTCTGGATTTAAGATTGGCCCAAGCCAAGACGCAGGTCTAACTCTGCCTAGATTCTTGCCAAGCGCCCTTGGCGCAGAAATCAAACATATTACCCATCTAGCTTTTTCAAAAGCTTTTATAAACTCCATGCCTCCTGCCGTATATGTTTGTATTGCTATATTGGGCTGTGCGCTTATAGCAGTCGTGTTTATAAATAAAGTCACACTCACTCGTAAAGGCGAAAAGGAAGAGCACCTCAAAGTAATACACCTTGGTTAAATTTAGCACCAACTAGCTTCACCATTTTCTACTACTTAATTATTTTGTTTGCCACATGCGTCTGTAGGGTTGCTTGGAGTATTCTTTGCACCCGTAGATGTACCAGGAGCAAGGAAAAGATCCGTGAATTTCTTAAGCAGCTCTCTAAATGATTCCTCTCTAAATCCAGCAAGAAAAGCTACTATAGCATACACTACTGATGCGCTGCCCGATGGCAACACTATATGTTGAGTTGCCGCACTTATGACAGCTGTAAAAGCAAGAAATGCTATTAAACCGAAAATGCCTCCTAATATAGGACGTACAATGTGCCAAACATTAGATGAAGGATCCCACTCACCACCATGTGCCGCCAAGAGCGCACCACCAAAAATAGTTGACATCAACAATGCCTATATGCCTTGGAACATACCGATGCAAAATTATGAAATTCATATATATAAATGGCACAGCAACAATAGCAACAAAATATGCAACTTAAAGGCTAACCAACCACATTGGAACATAGGATTTTCTATTGTTCATCGCAAACGACCCTCCCTGCCAGATACAATGCCACTACCGCAATTAAATGCGCACTACAAATGCTTAAATTTTATACATTAAAGCGTATAAAATGACACAATATCCAAAGGGAACAAACATAGCCTTCTGACAGATCAGCCTAGTCCTTAGCAACAACTATGACGAATGTCTTAGCATAAGCTTGCGAATTTGCCCAATAGATATCCGTGGAACTTAACTAATACAAAATGCTCATAATTTTGTCATTGTAATATGAAGGTATCGCCAGTAGGATACGCAACTGAGATTTACTGTTGCCTTTGTCCAACTTTACCAGCACATTCGAACCCAAATTCTCTGTGATTTTAGTATTTTTTTGCAGAACAGATACACAAGCTTGTATTACTAGTGAACCTAATTAGCGTTACTGCTCACACATTTAAAAGAGGTTTACTGTAAAGCTTACAGGGCCAACTTGGCTGGCCGTCATTAGGAGGTTTGGGTATCGCCTTGGCCAGTTGGTATACTGCATGGACCATCTGGGGTAGGCGGTTGCCAACAGGGAGTAATAATTGAAGAAGACTTAAGAAAATAAGCCTTTAAAGGCTGGTACAGTAGCTATTTACCCAAGAGTTTGAAACTTAGGAAAATAAGAGTAATCTTGAAAAACAGGCAGAAGCGTTTTAAAAGAATACGCTTTATCTAAGGACTATTAGATAAAACACTTAGTAAAAGAAGTAGGCTCTGAAGCAGATGATGCACGACCCAAACTTAACTTATAGATTTGATTAAAGAGAGATTACAAGATATCACTGGTAGAACACAAAGATAGGCTTACAAGATTTGGCCTTAACTACCTTAAACTTTTGTGTGACGAACAAGGAAAAGTTTTATAGAAAAGAGGTAACACAAAAATACGAAAATGACTGAGAGTAGAATTATCAGGACTTACACTTCCATCCTTCTCCAACAAAGGCAAAGTAAGTAAAGTAGCACAAGTGCTAAAAGAATACAGAAAACTGCTAAAGCCATAGCAAAGATCCAATGGACTTAAGTTTTTCAAAACTGGCAAGTTTAATAAATATCTTAGCCTTAAAGCTATAAACACTTTGCTTTCAGAAAGGTATAAACATACCTGTCAGTGGCAAGTGGTTGGTGTATTAGATAGATACTTAGCGTGTATCCAAGAAGAGTTTAAGCAAATAGTTTATAAACCTAATCTCAGTCAGAAGAGCAAAAGAGTACTTATCGCTATAAACAGTAGAAAAGCTTGGTTTAAGAAATGCTTTAGACAAGTTTATTGGTTTGAAGGAAAAGAAAAAAATAAAATACGAAGGTTTGGATGAAGAAAGACTTTTAGCAAGGAAGATATTTAAATACGTTTTAAATAAATGGAAAAAGCCAAGTTTTAAAAGAATTAGCATGCATTTAGACAGCAAGGTAGCGTTAGTTGAAAAGAATGAAAGAAGTAAAAGTTTTGATAAGTGGCTAAAAATATCTTTTCTTGAAAAAAGAAAGCCAGTATTAATTCCGTTAAAGGACAATACTTATGCGGAAGAAGTTGAAGGAAGTTTTTTAAACTTTTGCAAAGTGCAATTAGAAGAAGGAAAACTGGAAGTGAAGCTTGTTAAAGCGATAAGGAAAAAGGGTTATAAATCGATAGTACCTGAGATAGCGATAGACTTAGAGCTTAATCCTTTATTTGCAACAGATAGAGGAGATTTGATAGGCAAGAACTTTTTAGAGTTTTAAAGGATTTAGATGAGAGGATAACCAAGAGGATAGCGTACTTACAAAAGATGGGGTTAAGACCAAGCCAGGAAAGAAAATATAGGGAGTTGATAAGAAGGTTAAGGGAGTTTTTAAAGAATGAAATAAACAGAAAATTAAATAGGCTTACGGAATTATACAAACTAGGAAGGATAATTGTAGAAAGAATTGACTTTAGTGGGCAAAAACATCTCCTATAGACGTTCTATCGGGGATATAAAGTTTCACACTCCGAAAAACCAAGTCCTCAAGGTACGGATAGAAAGGTATCTTAAGAGACTAAAAGAGTGTAATAGTGCTCCCTTGGATGCTTTAAAAGGAAATCTTTACTACAGAGATTTTCTGGATATACTTCCTAAAAGCCTCTGGAGTGTGGATAAATGTCTATAAAGAGGGAACTATAGCTGAGCTTAGCCAACCAAATTATCAAGAGATACCCATGTCACGGCTTTCTAAAAGAAGGCCATTGCCATAAACCACTGATTTAGATCACATATCTGGCGCAATATGTTCCTACTGTACCCTTTGCAACTATAGTGTGGTTGCGACACTAGCCAGAACAAACTGCGTATTGGATTATTGTCACAACCGCCGGTAGCCCCAGATAGGTAGGACTGTTCGACAGTGTGGGGCAGCTCAGCAGTACACGATTTCTTGCGGTGCATTGATTTCTATAGATGGCGTGCGCTGTAACAGCATCAATTGAAAAGAATCACTCACATACCACAGCAGGCTGGATTTTTCGTGTCAACTCACTGCACGCCCTAAAAAGATATGCTGTTGCCATTATCCTCTGATAGAGCCAAACACGCGTGCCGCGTTACCCAATACCGTGCGCAATGTGGAATTGTCGTTTGTCATGCCGTTTGCCATGGGCTAGCGTGTCAACACATACATCCAGTTACGCAACGCGGTACGGATTAAAACACATAAGATTCCAAAACATGCACGCAAATGGGTAACTACCACAATTGCTTCAACCACCGCCGTTCAAAAGCTACTTTGGCTATGTGCCAATGTAGGCCGGGCCGATAAGCCTTAACCTTGGGTGTGGGTTCAGCATAAAAATTTCCACGGGCAAATCCAGCTATACCGCGGCCCATTTCTATAAAGCACTCGCCAACGCCATCGAAAGCCGTGTTTGCACTGCGATTATTTATTCGATTTGCAATGATATCCGCAACCACTTTAGCCTGGCGTTCAGCAAAAACACCAGCCTTAGGCAATGGCTTACCAATTGGCAACGGTATGGCTGTGATGTCACCAATAGCAAAGACATTGGGAAAAGCTGTTTCAAGTGTGTGCCGGTCGACTGTCACCCAGCCATCAGCAGGAGCCAGTCCTGCGGAGGTTACAACAGAAGGTACACGATGCGGTGGAACGTACGCTAATAGGTCATAAGTTACAACCGTGCCACCCGAAAACTCTAGACGGTGCTCAGCCGCATCGACTCGCTGAACTATCTGATTTGGGTAATAAGCAATACCTCGTTCTTTAAGCGCATCTATGACTGCTTGACTTACGTTGGGACCGGCGACACCCATTGGCGCTGGTTCAGCCGCCCAAACTTCGATGGTAACACGGTTCCGGAGGCCACGCTTTCGGAAATAACCATCGATAAGCATTGCAGCTTCATATGGAGCCGCTGGACACTTAAATGGAACTCTAGTGATAAGAACAACAATACGCCCTCGCTCCAACGTCTGTAATTGCTGCCAAATTGCCAGTGCACCCTGAACTGTGTAGAAATTGCCTGGCTCGTTCGATAAACCTGAAACGCTCGAAGGGTCTAGCGTCGCTCCAAGTGCTACAATAACAGCATCACCAGTCCATAGAGTGCCTCCAGCGACTATGCTCTTGTCTACTGGATTTAGCTCCGTGACTGGCGTATTGACAAAAGCAATGTTCCGCTTGCCCAAAGCATCTAAAGAGCGTTGAATCTGCTCGTTGCGGCGCGTGCCTGTCATTAACCACAACAGCGAAGGCCAAAAGACATGTACGGGACTCTGGTCAAAGACCACTATCTCATGGGAATCAGGTAGCTGGCTTCGAAGGCGTAGAGCTGCAGATAAACCACCTACGCCTGCTCCAAGAACGAGTATTCGTGCCATAACTTTGACCCTCCTTTGCGCTCTAGTACACAACTATCTTGTCAGCCCAGATAGTCCACTGACACAATTCATCCATAGAACTTCGGTGAGCCCCGGGGATCAAATCGTCGTCAGATAACGCACGTGCCTGCATACATGTCCCACATGCGCCTACCTCAACCCCTCGGCGTATTGCAATTGTTATCATTTGTTCCAGATTGTAATACCCTTGCGGCACTATTTGCCCTTGCCTGGCACACTGAACAGCATCGGCCATTAGAAACAATTTGACCGACGTACTGGGTTCCTTAGCCACAGCATTGACGTGCCGCAGTGCATTATAAGAACGTTCGGTACCATACGGCGGATCATTGACAATAAATAATATGTTCACTTTCCACCTCCCGCTCTGCTTATAGTCAATCCCGTGTGATTAGTACGTGTCGAAGTGCAATGACGGCCCCTGGATGTCATATGTTGTCATGTCTAGCAAGCTCAACCGTCCAAGCCTCCTAGCGGGCTTTGCCTAGTCTGCAATTGTTCAAAAGCCTCGGGGGCCCGGTTTGTGCAAGATAATAGTAGGGCCAACCATTACACCAGGTACTGTCTGACATGCCAACATAAGCTCCGACTCGACCGACGATGTATGCCCTAGTACTTGGATTTATTGAGTAGCAAACCGTTTTGCATGGTCTCTTCAGTCCCAAAGTAGTATTAAAAGGCCGTGACTCAAAAAGCATCCTTGCGACCCTACGGTGATTGAACCTACCAGCCTGAAGCCGTCTATTATCTAACTGAGTCGTATTTCCTGCCCTTATAATCAATGACATTGTCTTTCCTCGCACTTAAGATTAGAGCCAATTTTATTGATTATCTGGGCTGAATTGGTATTTAATCCATGCATTAACCTAATGTACGGTTACGGCTAGCTCACCCATAGGAAGGTTTGTAACAACACGCCTGGTCGCTAGCGTTACTTGGATCATCACATTACGCCCGTTATGCCTATGCAAATTCGTTTTCGGCATCGCCAGTGGGTCATCCATCATTCATTTAAACGTCGAAATAATAGTATCTCTGCCCTTAGCCGCTCCGGCAACCACGTGAGCCAAATGCTGGACCAAAATTCCTTTAGCTAATCTCAGATAGTAAAGGTGTGGTTTAGGATCCAACCTGGGCAAGGTAGCCAAGGTCTTCAGATTGTCGGCACGCGATCGCCTTGGATTGATAGCCCGAGCAAATAGGACAGATAATGGATTATAACACGTCCAAGAACAAACAAGCCCGTACATAATTGCTTCAACAGCTACAAGATTTTCCAACTCTTATGGACTGAATCGACTGATTTAGCACTAGGCCATTGAGATTGGATCATCGAGTGCTGCTCCCTTCGATGACTGGCAACCCTTGCGCCCGCCAATCCGCAACACTGTCAGCCAATCGTACAGCTCTAAACCCGTGGCGCCGCAATACATCAACAGCATGCAAGGCTAAAACACAGTAAGGACCGCGACAATATGCTACGATTATGCGGTCACGCGGCAACTCTGCCAGTCGGTCTGCTAAATCTTCGAGCGGTAATGATATAGCCCCGGGTAAGTGTCCAGCAGCGTATTCGTCCGGCGGTCTGACATCCAACAGTACCACTGCATCCTCAGCCATACGCCGTTGCAAAGCAGCTAGATCCACCGTTTCAAGCGCTTCGAAATTATTGACAAAAGTATCGGTAATAGCCCGTATCTCCGCATAATACTGCTCAGCAAGTGAGCGGATGCTACGAATCAGCTCGCAAGCTCCCTCATCTGCAAGGCGATAGACATGGGAAACCCCCTTACGGTCAACACTGACCAAGCGGGCCTGCTTAAGATGTTGCAGATGTTGGGAGGCATTTGCTACTGACATGCCACTTTTGCGCGCTAAAAGCTCCACAGTCATGGGACCTTGGCAAAGAAGGTCAAGGAGCTCCAATCGCCGTGGGTGTGCAAGCGCCTTCCCAATCCGTGTAATCTGCTCATAAATAGCGTCTTTAAAAGCTCTGTCAGAATCCATTCATACAGTATTCTAGTGTTCAATTATTTTATTGAATACATGAATAATTATATGGCAAAAATCTGATGATGTCAACCGCAAGTGCTAAGAGGCGTGCTTTCAAGGGCACGTTGGCGATCCAGCTCTCAACCTTTAGCTTGATGGCTTACCTATACCATCACGCAACCAGGTGTTGCGCGGTCATACACCATCAAAAATCAGCTAAAACCTTATAAACGTATTAATTTGATGTTAGGTTCACCTCACTACAGCCTCACTTTAATAAGGGCCACCAATCGAATGCGTATTTCTCGTGGTACCACACCCCATGATACCCGTGGCCAACATATAACTGGTCACAAGCTGGCCTCTCGGAAATGACATTTCAGCTCTACTTCACGTTACCCAGTGCTTAAACTTTTAGAATCTGGGTTTGCACAACGACATAACGACCGTAAAAACTCAACGGAATCTAAAGCGTAAGGCAGCCAATGTAACTAGGCTGATCACACTCATCTACAAGCTGCATTAACCTAACCTGTTAGACAGATATGCAGCTAAATGCGCGGTATTCGCCATTATCTTCGTCCACACTTTTTATGTGTTCCGGCGGCACCTTAGATAAGCCTCGTAGCATACAACATAGGGCACGATATCTACCGAATCAACGCATTAGACTGCCGAGGTAAATGTATCAAGTACTGAAACACAAATTGCGAGCTAATGCCAGCCATCAATATGTTCAAAATATTGAGAACAAATTTATAAGCCTCTGCTACACACTTGTTTAGACAATATCAACTTCAGGTATAACCACTTCAAAGTAGCGTAAGTATAAATGTACACCAGCACGTTCCTCACATACCTAAAGTCTATAGCTCAGTTTCCAAGGGTACACCACTTCAAACCTAACCAACTACGTTGCCAAAAGGACCTTCATCTAAGCTGAAACGTTACCTTGCACCCCATCATATGACTGCAAATACTTCTAAGTTATCCATTTATAAACGGATTGAATAGATTCTGACATACTCTCCTCGCTAAAGCTCGGAGGTTCTAGGGTCTTAGTCGTTCTCAAAGTAGCCCCTCTTGCGGTATCAGTGCTCCCCTTGCACGCATCCCTGTCTACGCGCAATTGACCTGCGCCTTCCACCATTGGTGGACGCAGCGCTATGTTGAACGAAGCGTTAGCGTCGGCATGGTCAACATGCCCACACTTAAGGCACTTAAATAATTTGTCTTCCCTAATCCCTATGCTTCCACACCTAGAACACTCCTTCGATGTGTTTCTAGGCTCAACATAGGTTACGGGAATGCCATTTAATTTCGCCTTGTACTCAATGAATTTCTGGAGCTGATAGAATGACCATGAGTTAAAGACCATAGTTGAATGATTTGCTGTGCTTCTTATTATTCCTTATACCATCAAGTTTTTCGAGCTTTATTCCTGCGTTCTGTTCTTTAGCTATCTTTACAATCTTCCTTGATACCTTATGATTCAAATCCATAATTATCCTGCTTTCCCTCTTCTTTATCTTCTTCGCCAACCTGTATTTCTTCACTCTTTGAAGCTTCCTTCTGATTCCCTGTATTTCCTGTGTATGTGTTCAGCTTTTTTACCAAGCTTCCATACCTTCCCTGTCTGAGGATTGGCTATCACAACGATGTGCCCCGTTGTATTTCTATCAACACCTAACCATGTTTGTGGCTCGATTGCTGGCTTTTCGGGTATGGTTACACTCACATGTGCGTATTGTTCGTCCACTTCTATCTGGTTTACCTTCTCAAAATCATTTCTCAAACCATAGGTTAATGTCAATTTCAAAGATGGTATATATATTTCCATCTGCTCCCTATCAACCTTTATTCCTTGACCAGGTATAGTCAGGTTGACATGTTCCACACTTTTTATCTTCTTGTTTCTCGAATGCTTTCTCAGTATCTGGTTCGCAATAATGCTCTTCAAACCAAACTGTTTGACGTCTTTGGACGAAAGTGCGCGAGTTCTGATTGCAAACTCCGCAACCTGTCTGGCCTTCTTCAGTTCGCTGGAAAAATCCCTGTTATGCTTTAGGTTGAATGTTAACATCATTCCCCCTTCTGCTCCTCTATGTATCTTTTTACAATCTCAAGCGTTATTGCACCTACTGAGGAAATAAATTTCGAATGCGTCTAAAGAGTTGGAAGCTTTCTCTTGATTTCTGAAAAACTTTTCTCTGAGAGCATGTGATGTATACCCCTTAATTCTATTCACAATATAGTACACACCCTTCTTAGAGTTCACATCTATGAGGAGATGTACGTGATCGGGCATCACTTCCATCTCAAGTACCTTATACCCATAATCGCTCTGTTTTTTCAAGAATCAGTTCTTTTAATCTTCCATCGATGGGGGGAACAAGAACCCCTCTTCTATACTTTGGGCAAAATATCACATGATACTAGCAGCTGTATACCATGTGGTCTTCATGATGGTATTCCTTCTCTTTGTTAGCTATTTCCATCTTCTAGAAGCATTATATTGATTATTTATATACGTTTCCGCAATTCATCTCCTCCCTAAAGGTCGGAGCTTTCTTGCTCATTTTTTGTAAATAGGAATATTAATATCTCCAAGGCTTAAACTAACTGCTGTGCCAAAATCTATGCTTGTTTTCTTAGCATAAACTTCCTAATTTTACCAACGGACGTCCGTGGAAGTTCACTAACAAAAAATATCTTCCTAGGCACTTTGACTGAGGATAGCCTTTGAGAGCACCACTTTAGCAAATCTTCTTCACTTAGCTTATCTGCAGATGGTTTAAGTACAACAAATGCAACTGGTACTTCATCTCTGATAGGGTCTTTTTCCCCAACTACAGCAGCTTCAAGAACATCCGGATGTTCAGCCAAAACTGCTTCAATTTCAACTGTCGATACATTTTCTCCAGATACCTTTAGAATCTCACTTTTCCTTCCGTGAAAATAAAAGTAACCATCATTGTCCTTATAGGCAAGATCTCCTGTCAAAAACCAGCCATCTACAAATGAATTTTCCGTAGTCTCTGGATCACCCAGATACTCTAAGAAAAGACTTATTCCTCTTTCACCCTTAACAACGATCTGACCAACAACCCCAGGTTCACTTATGACCTTAGGTTCCTTCAAGTCCATTAAGGATACTTCACAACCTATAGTTGGCATGCCCATTGCGTTATGGCGTGGCTCTAGCAATGGATTTGTAATGACGGCGGGAATTGTTTCGGTCATGCCATAAAGTTGCCGCGGTTTGCAACCAACCAAATGGCTGAAATGCTCATACTCATCAGCAGTTATGTTCTGCGCGTACCAAACATTTTTGAGTTTTACCTTTGGATCGCCCGTCGATCTTGCTAAGATCATCCTGATAGGAGCCGCAAAAAGACTTGCGTGGGTAGCGTTGTATTTGCTCGCTACTTCCAAAAATTGACTTGCAGAAAAACGTGGCATCAGCGCAACGCTTGCACCTACTGCTATTGCAGAGGCAAATGAATAATATTGAGCGTTGGCATGGAACAACGGTAAAACAACAAGCTGCCTATCATTTGAAGTAAGATACGACACATAAGACATAACCTCGCCAGCCCATGCGTAGTTAGCCTGTGTTACAACCACCCCCTTTGGCGAGGAGGTTGTTCCAGATGTGAACATAACGCAGGCAAAATCCTTTGGGTCTACCTTTTCTTCAGGAAGAGGCATATTTACGTCGCAAAATGCATCGCTAAAACCTTCAAGCCCCGACTCATCAATCTTGATTACGCTGGGTCGTAAATGCGCTGGCACATCCAAAACAGCTTGCTCGCATACACCCGCATTAGCCTCAGTACAGAATGCAACTAAAGGCTTTGTTTTTTCAATGTGTATAGCTATCTCACGTGCGGTAGACTTTGGATCTGCCGGAACCATAACCGCACCTAGCCTTATAGCACTTAGCCAAAGTACAACAAAAGCCGGGCTGTTGTTTAAAAGTAAATAGATGAATGAGCCATGTCGCACACCACTTGAGGCAAGCCATCTTGCCAGATTTTCCACAACATGATCAAACTGGTCATAAGTCCACGACTCCACCTTTCCATCCGGTTTTTCCCATATCAGAAAAGTCCTGGTGCTGGCATGTACAACAGCTCTTTTCCACAGTGATATAAATGTCCGTTTGTACATATAAACTATCGCCTTCTCACGACAATTTATTCAATGGATCCGTAACCGCCACCGCCAGGAAGCTCCATCTTAACTATGTCTTCAGGCTCAAGATCCAGCTTTTTTACGGTAGTAATAGGGATACCATTAACGGTAAACACGCCTGGCAATCCAGCACCACCTCCGAATAAGCCCTCGGGGCCATGACGAAGCTTGCATACCACTGCATTAAGAGTCCACTTACTTCCAGAGTCAATATAAAACTCAACAACCTGGCCATCACCGCCAGGCTGGCGGCCAGTGCCACCTGATCCGCGCCTAAGTGCCTTACGAAGAAAGATAATTGGAGCCATTTGTTCAACTATCTCTATTGGCACTGCAGCAACACCCGTTGGAAAACTCGTTGCTGACAATCCAGGCTTATTAGCTCTAGCACCCATGCCTCCAGCGTAACTGAACATTGATGTAATAAATGGGCGACCATCTCGCTTCTTACCACTTACCTGACAGGTCCATACAGGTCCAGCTCCCTCAGCCACCACTTTCTCTGGTGCGACCTGTGCTAGAGCCTTCATGATAGGCATTGGCAAAAACATTCCCACTACATGACGTGCCGAACATGGTGCTGGTGGTCTGGCATTGACTATGCTCCCCTCCGGCGCTACTACTTCAATCGGCGCCAAACTACCTGCGTTGTTCGGAATATCTGGATTTAGAACACTTCGTATAGCAAACGTAGTGTACGCATGCGTATAGTTTTTGGCAACGTTGATGCCAGATGCACTTTCTTGGGAAGATCCTACGTAGTCGACTATAATCCTGCCTGCTTTCGAATCTATGGTAAGAGCAACTCTGATAATTATGTCAGTTCCGTCGGCAAGATCCAATAAGGATTCCGCCTTAAAAGTTCCAGCTGGCAAAGCATGTATACTGGCTCTTACTGATTCTTCCGACCTTGTTAATATTTCTTCCGATAGCTCAACAATATCGTCTAAGCCGTATTTATCACATAGCGCATTTAATCTTTGTGCACCCACTTCCCCAGAAGACAGCTGAGCGTAAAGGTCACCGCGAACCTGATACGGTTCTCGAACATTTGAGAGTATAAATTTCCATACGTCCAGGTTTTCTTTCCCACCTTCCATTAACTTTGTCACTGGAATCCACAGTCCCTCTTCGTATATGTCTCGAGCACCAGCACCTATGCCATATCCTCCTATGTCTGTATGATGGATAGTTGAGCCAAAAAAGCCTATTATTCTACCTTTGCGCCATACTGGATAGAGAACTGTTACATCAAGCAGTTGACCCGCCGTTCTATACGGGTCATTTGTTATCAGTACATCACCAACTTCAAGAGACTCAACTGGGCATTCCTTAAGTATCTCGCGAGCCGCGGCGGCCAGCGAGTTTATATGCCCCGGAGTACCAGTTACTGCCTGAGCAATCATTAAACCACGTTCATTAAATAGGGCGGTCGCTAGATCTCCGGCTTCTCTGACAACTGGGCTAAACGCTGACCTTTGAAGCGCCTTAGCTTGCTCATTTACTGTATTTATTAATGCCGACCACAGAACTTCGAGCTTAACCGCATCCATCTTCTTAATCCTCTACGCGACTTGCAACCAAACTAGTATCGTTAAGCACTTGACAAATCCACCCAGGAGGAATCACGCATGAGGTGTAAGAATCTTCAATTATGCATGGCCCAACGACTGTTTGAGACGGTTTTACCATAAAGCGCCTGTAAATAGCGGTTCTAACCGGATTTGCATTTCCTATAAAATACACATCTCTAGACGAGACTGGCTCTGGTTGACTATACTGCACCGGCGCAGCATTGTCATAAATACTTTCAACTTGAGGCTTTGGACTTTCTACAATGGTTCTCCAAGTAACTACTTCTATAGGTTGCCCCGAAATCGTCATACCGTACACTTTTCTATACGCATATTCAAACTGTTGCATTAAGTAATCTGCAGAGATGCTGTCGAGCGAACTTGCATCAAGCCACACTGTAACCTCGTTGCCCTGCCCGAGATAACGAGCATCCATTCCAAAACGCCCCTTGACTTTATCTAAGCTTACGCCAAGTTGTCGCATGACATTTTCGCCCTCACGATACATGGATAAGAACACATTGCGTATCTCTTCTGGTCTCAGTTGATCGATTGATTTCGGATAGCTTTTTGCAAAATCTAGGCGAATGGGTGAAACGAGCATACCTAAAGCAGAAAGCACACCTGCATTTGCTGGAAAAATTACCTTTGAGGATTCAAGTAAACTAGCAATTGCGCAGCCGTGAATAGCAGCTGCACCGCCAAAAGCTATTAACGGCACATCTTTTACATCTATACCTCTTTCAATAGCGTGGATGCGTGCTGCAGCGCTCATGTTGTTATTCACAACATCAAAAATTCCCATTGAGACATTTATAGGATCCAGCCCCAAGTCATCAGCTAACCGTTCTATAGCTTGCATTGCTAGTTTTGGATCAAGACGCATCTCACCGCCCAGAAAGTAATCAGGATTTAGATATCCCAAAACAACATCAGCATCAGTGACTGTAGGCTTTGTACCACCCAGCGCATAGCAGGCCGGCCCTGGCAGCGCACCTGCAGATTCAGGCCCTACTTTAAGAAGGCCCAGGGAGTCACGCCATGCAATGCTGCCGCCACCTGCTCCTATCTCAACCAGATCAACCGACGATATGTTAAGCGGAAACCCAGAACCCTTTTTGAAACGATATATTTTCGCTACCTCAAGTTGGGTAGTCAATGTGGGCTCAAAATTTTCAACGTACGAACACTTGGCTGTTGTTCCTCCCATGTCCAAACAAAGCAATGAAGGTTCATTAAGCAGCTGCGCATACCAACATCCAGCTAGAACTCCTGCAGCAGGTCCAGACTCTATTAGCCTAACAGGATACTTTGAACATATGTCCAAAGATGCAACTCCACCATTCGACAACATCATAAAGACTGACCCTTTAAATCCATGCTCTGAAAGCCACCTTTTGAGTTCTTCAATATAAGGCCCAACAATAGGTAAAGTGGCAGCATTACAAATCGTAGTTATCGTCCTTGGATATTCTCTTATTTGCGGCGATACGTCACTTGACACACTTAGCGGAATGTTTAGAGTTTCATTTACGACTTTGGCCGCTTTGCTTTCGTTTACATTATTTACATACGAGTGCAAAAAGGAGATTGCAATACTACTTACCCCACGCGACCTTAATCCAGTTAGCTGTTGTTTGAGTTCTTCTTCATTCAGCTCAGTTAATACACGCCCTGTTGCCGTTACTCTTTCGTTAACTTCTAAAACAAGATCTTCTGATACAAGAGGGTCGGGATACTCAATCTGAAGGTCATACATATCGTATCTATGCTCATCACGAATGTAGATGGTGTCACCAAAACCCTTGGTGGTCAACAAAGCAGTTTTAGCAATTTTTCGTTCAATGATCGCATTTGTAATCAGCGTGGTTGCATGAACAAACAAATCGATATCTGAAATTCTCATCTCACTTTGTTCAAGAAGTTTACCAACCGCCTTAGTTAGGCCAAGCATAGGATTTTGAGGGGTGGTTAGCGCTTTAGAAGTGTAAATCTGACCGCTTTTTAAATCCAATAAAACCCCATCAGTGAAAGTGCCGCCAATGTCAACCCCGATAATGTTATCAGCCATTTCTGTACTCCTCGCGCGGGGGGAAAAATATGTCGAGTATCCAAGTTTCTCCGTGTTCTGCGTCTCCTATGAAGTAGCTGTCACCGTGGAGAGTGTTTCTGGGTGCCCAATAAATATCACCAGGTCCCAACACAACACGCTGATCCGATGCAATACGAAAGTCCAATCGCCCTGCCAGTATAATTCCAAACTGTTCATTGTTGGGATGCAAATCATATGGTGTGGGACCGGATCCATGTTTTATTCGCCAAAAACACAGCATCAAGTCATGTCCTGTTATAATTCTTCTTCTAAAACCCGGCTTGACTTCTTTAAAGGACTGCTCTTCGAATTTGTATAAATAATTTTCCGCCACCTTGCACACCTCCAAACAACACCATCAGTCAACACCTTCTTCCCAATGGCCCCCTAAAATTCCCTGGGGTCGTATAATCAATAGGACCAAAAGAATAAGAAAAGCGATTGCCTCTTCATAAGAAGCTGATATGTATCGTGCCGTCAACTCCTGTATTACTCCGATTATCAGACCACCAAGTATGGCGCCTCTTAGATCTCCAAATCCACCTACTACAGCTGCAACAAACCCATATATCCCGTAATCAAGCCCTGCATTAAACTGTGTGTATTGAATTGGGGTAATGAATATGCCGCCAATTGCACCAATTGCCGCGGTTAGCGTCATAGCAAGTGCTCCTATAGTCTCAGGAGATATGCCCAACATTCTACTAACATCTCTACTTGCTGCACATGCGCGCATTTGTTTTCCAATCGTAGTCCACTTAAGTAAAGCCCCTAGTCCGGCTGCTAGTGCGAACATAACAAGCACCAGCCATATATAATTGCTAGATATATTGCCACCGAACACATGAATGCTAAGGCCCTTTATCCAGGGAGCTAGTATCTCAGGCTGGCTTCCTTGCCATAAAAGCACAACATTTTCCACAACGAGTGAGAAAACAAGGGTAGCTAAAATCACTATGTAAGGCTCAACCTTTCTATGCCACAACGGTACGATAACACTGATCCAAAGCACTAGTCCGGCTATAATAGCAACGACAATACTACCAATGGCACTTAACGCGTACGGAAGTCCAACATTTTTCAAAAGCCAGTAAGTGGTCATTCCTCCTAACATGACAAAACTACCTTGGGAAAAATTGACAACGCCCGTTGTACGATAAACAAGGGAATATCCAATTCCCACCAAGGCATATATACATCCAATACCAATTCCGACTATGACAATTATTCCCATTTCTATATTGCTCGCAGCTTATGTACCCAAATATGCGGAACGAACTTTAGTATCATTTGCTATTTCACTGGGCGTCCCACGTGCTATAACTGAGCCAGCGTCCATTACGGTTATTTCGTCGCAGACATCAAAAACAAATCTCATATCGTGATCTATTAGAACTATGCATTTGCCCTCAGCGGCTAGTTCTTGTATAACTCTTGCAAGCGTACGGATTTCCTCAGCGTTCATTCCAGTTGCGGGTTCGTCTAGTAGTATAAGTTCGGCGTCTGTAGCTATTGCTCGCGCAACTTCGAGAAACCGCATTTCTCCAAACGATAAATCATTGGACATAACATTCGCTCGATTTGCCAGCCCAACTTTTGCAAGTATTTGTTCAGCTTTGCCGCGAAGATATCGTTCCTCATTAATTAAAGGGCCAACGCTCAATAGAGTAGACACAAGGCCAGATCTAGCTTTTATATGGAAACCAACCAGCAGGTTTTCGATGACATTAAGCCTTTTAAATGGGCTTGGTTCTTGGAATGTTCTGACTATGCCACGCCTTACACGCTCTAGGGGTGAAAGATTACTTATGTCCACGCCATTCCACATGATTTTTCCCCGATCTTGTGATATAAAACCCGAAATCACATTAAGCAAGGTTGACTTTCCAGCACCGTTTGGGCCAATTAGTCCGTGAACGCTTGCCTTACTGGCAGTAAAATGAACATCGTTTAGCGCACAAACGCCCCCAAACGACTTTGTCACACCATCAACTTCAAGATCTTCCATTGTCACTTAACCTTTTCATACCTAGACACCTGCAAGCCAGTTGCCCGACCTTGCCGCCGTAGTCTTGCCACAAAAGAACGCAAAGTCTCGTAGTTCTCAGTCCATTCACCAAAACCATGGGGAAATACCACAATTATTAAGAGCAGAAGCAACTCAAAAATCAGTGCAGAAACTGACTGACTTACGGAAAAGACGGTAGGCAGTATTACAACTACAGCTGCTCCGACCATCGGCCCGATATAAGTTGCAAGTCCTCCAATGAAGAGCATCGCAAATATTTGAATCAGAAAGTCCGTCCCGTAAACGTCTGGCGATACAAACGTGGTAAGCTCAACGTACAAAATACCACTAAGCGCTGCAAGTACCGCCGAAATAACAAATGCTAGCACCTTATATAGACTCACATTGATCCCTAAGCTCAAAGCAACGTCTTCTCTTGTTGATAACGCAAGCCACGCACGACCAATACGCGAATTTCTAAGTCTAATTACCATTAGTACGCACACAGCTGCTAAGCTCCAGGCCAAGAAGTAAAAAGGGACTGTACTTGCAAAACTCAAATCACCAACAGTCAGTGCCGGAATGGCCGAAAGACCAATAGGTCCTCCCGTAACTACGTTCGCCCCTGTCGCAATCCCCTCAAAAGCAAGAGCAAGGGCAAAGGTGCCAAGTGCTAAATAGTGTCCTTTTAGTCTAAGAAGTGGTATCCCTACAATAAATCCAATAACGCCAGCAGCGATAAGTCCTATAACAAGAGAAAGCCAAGGATCAACGTGGTATTTAGTTGTAAAGACAGCATAGCAATAAGCTCCTATATCCATAAACGCTGTAGTGGCAAAGCTAACTTGGCCAGCCATGCCAGTTATTACGTTGAGTCCAATAACCGCAATACTAAATGTCGCCACGGTACCAAGAGTGTACATCCAAAACGATGAGTGAAGCAATGGCACTATAGCACCGAGAACCAAAACCAAGACAAATGCCTGCCCCAAAGCGCGTGTTCGGCCTAAGATCAGCTCACGCAAATGCACTTTGCTCACCGCCTATGTAAAGACTGGCTAGCTCCTCTTCTGAGAGCTTTTCATTCTTACCTATGTGTATCACTCTTCCAGCTTGGAGAACTATTGTCTGAGAAGGAGTACTTTTTAAAGGGACTAACTTCTGCTCCACTATGATCATCGCCAGCCCTTGCGTCTTAAGCTTTTCCAGAGCATCATAGACCCTTTCTGTTGCCTTAGGCGAAAGGCCACTTGATGGCTCATCTAGCAAAAGAAGCTTGGGCCTGGCAAGTATAGCCCTTGCTATGGCCAGCATTTGCATCTGGCCGCCACTAAGGTACCTGCAGTCCTTGTGAAAGGCTTCTTTTAAGTCAGGAAATAGGTTGTAAACATAGTCAAGATTCGACCGCTCATCATATCCGCTATTCGACCAATGACCTAAGGCAATTCCTAGGTCCAAATTTTCGGCTACTGTGAGCCCTGGTAACATCCCACGGCCCTGCGGTACCAAGACTAGGCCACGGCGCGCTCTCTGGTGACATGCGATATCCGTAACATCGTTACCTTCGTAAAATATACGACCCGAAAACACACGAATTAGGCCAGCTATGGCCTTTAGCAATGTAGACTTGCCAGCTCCATTGGGTCCAAGTATCATAGTCAAAGAGCCATACTCCAGCATAAAGCTAACCGGTGTAAGTGCCATCACTTTCCCGTAACCAGCACTCACATTTTCCAACTGTAGTATGGCTCTTGTATCGCTCATGTGACTACTTCAGCCCAGAATGCTTTAGTCAGCTATCTGTAGGCTACCTCGATCACTCCGTTAACATACCTGGCTATGACATATGGATTTCCTACAAGGTTGTCATGGTTAGATGGCGAATACTCATAGACTGCACTTGTACCGGTATATGTCAGGTTTTCCAGTGCAGCTCTTAGCTTAGGCCCAGTAAACGCATGACTCTTTTCCATTGCCTTAGTAAGTATCTGTATAGCATCCCAGCCTCTACCTGCATATGTCTCGCCCGCTGAGGTACCGTATGTTTTCTTGTATAGCTTAATGAAGGTACCTGCTTGTGCTCGGACAGCTGGGTTAGCTATGTTCGGATAAACCTGAGGAGGTGCTGCAACAAAGTAAATGTCAGGGTAAATAGATGTTGCTTGTTTGAAAATCGAACGATTATCTATAGCCATTATTATTGGCGTCTTCAACCCAATGGTAGCCACTGCTCTTGCTTCAGCCAAGTGGGGAGGCCCAGTAAGAGAATCAATAATCACATCAGCGCCTTTAACACTTGATAGTTCAGATGTGAGGTCAGTCGCTGTTGTTGGTACCGCAACAGAACCTATAACTTTTATGCCGTTTGACGTTGCAGCCGCTGCTAAGACTTTTGCCGCTTGCTCACCAAATGGAGTTTCGCTATAGAGAATACCAACAGTCTTAGCATGCAGTTTGTTTACAGCAAATGCCATAGTAACATTGACCGAGTCTGTGTTGGGCGGGATAGTTGAAAACACCCATGTAGGGTCAGGTGGAAGTATAGATGCAACTACCATAGGAACTTGGGCTGCACTTGCTATAGGAGTTTCGGCAGCCGTTGCTGCTGACGTAAACCCATTAATCAAAGCATCAACATGATCCTGTCGTATAAGCTGCGTAGTAACCGAAACCCCCTGAGTCGGATTGCTTGCCATGTTTTCAACAATGAGCTGAAGAGGATGACCCAATACCCCGCCATGTGAATTTATGTCTTTTGCCGCTAATTCCGCTCCTTTAGTTAAAGGGCCATCATTATTGGCTAGATAGCCAGTAAGCGCAACAGCCATACCCACTTTGATTGGTGACTTTGTTGCGGCCGAACTAGAGGAGCTACTAGACCCACACGCCGCAACCAGTAACGGGACAACAAGGACAATCGGGAGCAAAGCTTTGTACGAATGATTAATTATTATTGACTTCATAGCAATCATACCTCCACATCGCTAGATATTTCGTCCAAATAGGTCAAAAGGTATAGTAGGTCGCTTCTGGGTGGGCAAAAGATATCGAGATTTTCTACAGGTCCATTAATTGGCTCAATATAATGTGATTTGCCCGCCGGCACAAGCAGCAGTGAGCCTGAGTTAAGGACATGCTCCTTATCGCCTACGTGATAGATTGCTCGACCAGAAACTATGTATACAAGCTGGTCAAAATCATCATGAACATGAGGATTAACTTGCATCTGGGGCTCAATGTAATTCATAACCAGCATACATTGGTCAGTTGCATACGCCCTTCTTCTTACACCAAGTCTTACCTCTTCAATCGGCAGATCCTCCCAATTGAAAGCGCGATTGTATAGTTTTTGATTTCTACTCATTGCCACCTCCTTGCGTTGCATTTTCACCATCATCAACATCCAAAACCACCCCAGTGCTATAAAGTTGATTACCAAGTTGTGCAGAGATCTGCTGGGCTGTAAACAGCAGCTCTCTTCCAAGCGGCGTTTTAATATCGTCAGGCACCGTCTGCACAGTTCCCACCACACCCAATGTCGCGCATATATTTCCTTCTCCGTCGAAAATCGGAACGGCAAGAGTCCTTATTCCAGGCTCCACATTCGAATTAGCAGCAAAGCCAAGTCGATAAGCTCGCTCAATACCCTCTTCAATCGTTTTACGCAAGGCAGGTTGTAGCCTTGACAGTATAGAATCGACCATTTTTCGATCAGATAAGTAAGCAAGAAAAAGCTGAGTCTGTGCGGCTTGAAGATTTAACAAGCTTCCTGGACGAACTGATATATGGACCAGCCGTGAGCTATCCTCTTCGACTAAAGTTACTACAGGACCAGCCCCAGCCCATAGGCTCAAAACGATGGTTTCCCTAGTTTTGCGTGAAAGCTTTTCCATGTAGACTTTGGCAACATCTACAACCTTATGCCTGAGATTTGAAACTGCACCAAGATATGTAAGCAATGGACCGGCACTGTAGGAACCGTCATGGTTGCGCTGCAAAAAGCCTTCGGCCACAAGCGAACTCAAGTATCTATAAGCCGTAGTCCTCTGCAAACTAAGCTCGGACACTACGTCCTGAATTCTCAAAAAAGGCCTTTTTGCGGACAACAGCCGCAAAATGTTTGCTGTCCTTGTTATGACCTGAAGGTCACTTTCCTTTGACTCATACGGTTGGCCAGTACTAGCCTGGCTTATTCTTTTGTTGTCCATTATATGGACATCATAACCAATATGTGGACCAATGTCAATACATGGGTGTATATTAATTACATAAAATTTATATTCAGCTAACGAGGCTAGTTGAAAGGTTGATTTTTAACGGAGGTAATATTCGGTGACTGACATTCAAAATTTACTTAACGGTGCCATAGATCTCCATGTGCACCCATCACCATCACCTTTTCCCAGGAGACTAAGCATTGTGCAAGCGGCCTTAAGTGCACAGCAAGCCGGATTCAGAGCAATTGTAGTCAAATCTCACCATCACAGCATGGTAACCGACGTTCTTGCCCTAGAAGACTGCGCACTAAACGAGCTAAAGATAGATGTTTATGCAGGCATTGCGTTGAACAATCACGTAGGCGGCTTAAATCCATGGGCAGTGGACCTTTGCCTAAAGCTCGGGGGTAAAATCGTATGGTTCCCGACGATATCATCGCAAAAGCACATTCATGAACATGCCGAGGGACTGAATTTCCCTTCCTTATCCTTTCGACTAATGCCCGAGACGCCCATTGATATCGTAGACACCAACTGTGACATACTACCTGAAGTTAGCACCATTTTAGAGCTGATTAAAACTCATGATGCAATAGCGGCAAGTGGTCACTTGGACGCTGAGCAGGTGTATAAACTAATAGAGCATGCCCATGGCATGGGTGTCAAAAAGGTACTGGTCAACCACCCCAATTATGTAATAGGAGCAACGCCCGAACAGTGTAGGGAATTTGCACAGCTTGGGGCATTTATCGAACACTCGCTTTGTATGTACGACGACCGCTCGACTTTTTATCAATGGGACATAAGTACACTTTTGTCATACATAAAAACTGTGGGTGTCGATCGGACAATTTTATCCTCAGATCTAGGCCAAAATAATAATCCCCTTCCTGTTGAGGCTTATGAAAGAATAATAGGTATGCTACTGCAAGCTGGCCTCAAAGAAGCTGAAATTAAAACAATGATTACCACAAACCCTGCAAAGCTGTTATATGGTGAATAAAAATGACTAATCTAAAAGAAATCTTGAAAGCAAGACCAGCTATTGGTACATTCTTAAAGCTGCCACGTGTTGAAGTTGTAGACGTGTTAGCTAGAGCCGGTGCCGACTTTTGCATATGCGATATGGAACACGCCCAGATTACAGAAGAAGCAGCGTACACCGTAATCTCTGCCGGTCGAGCAAATGATCTTCCAATAGTAGTGAGAGTCGACTCACTTAGCCGCGGTTTAATAAACCGCTTGTTGGAATCTGGCGCAGCAGGTATTCAAGTGCCTCGCGTACGCAGCCACCAAGACGTGGCTGAATTAATAAGCTATGCGCGCTACCGACCGGATGGAACAAGGAGTGTAAGTCTATCAAACTATGCAGCTAACTACGGCATTATGGCCCCAGAAGAATACTTCACAAAAGCTAACACTGAATGCATCCTTGTTGGGCAAATAGAGACTTACGAACATGATAGGCCTCTATCCGCTGTGCTAAATGGTTTGGATGTCGCCTTTATTGGCACAATGGATTTGTCAGTAGAGCATGGCGCTCCAGGTAACTTCAGCGATCCAACACTGATTGATCATATTGACGAAGTTCGGGAGGCAGCCCTTCAGTCCAACATTGCTTTAGGAATATACTGCCCAACACTTGAAGCTGCAGAAAGTGCCATAAATCAGGGATACAGATATATAGCAGTAAGCGGCGATATTTCACTATTGATGCAGGCAAGTCGCGAAGTATTTGGCAAGCTTAAGGCAGTCAGGAATAAGTGATAAGTATGGTTGATCTATCTATAGAGCTTGCTTCCATCACGCTTAAGAATCCGCTCATCGCGGCTTCAAGCGAGTTCACAATGACCGAAGACGGCATAAAAAGCTGCATAGACGCAGGCGCTGGAGCTGTCATCGCTAAATCAGTAAATGAAAATCCAAAAGCGGGACAGCAACTGTCAATAGCAGATTATGTACTACTTGATATAGATCATAACGTCTTACCGTGGGGTAGTTATCCAGCTGGGGCATCGCTTTTTTGTCGATCTGGCCTCGCTTCTGATCCTCTCGACAAGTGGCTAACCATGCTGGAAAAGTTAAAGGCATACGCAGAATCGAAGGGGTCTTTTCTTTTTTCAAGCATTACCGTTTCCACCAAAGAAGGTGCTGTCTTCTTAGCTAATGAGTTATTTGGCGTAAGTCATGGGCTTGAGCTGAATCTAAGTACGCCACATGGACTTGAATCGAGATCAGGTGCTGTCAAACTAATCGTCGATAAAGACACCGTTTATGACCTAGTCCGGTCAACTAGGTCTGTCTGTAGAGATAAGCCTCTAATAGTCAAGCTCTCATCCCTATCTGTTGACCTAGTCGATATTGCCCGGCATGCTGTAAGAGCTGGTGCTGACGCTATCACTTTGACCGGACGATATCCAGGCTTTATGCCTGATATAAATACTTTTAATCCTGTCCTGAATTCTTGGGGCGCAATTGGCGGAAGCTGGGCCTTGCCTCTTAGCCTTTATTGGGTTAGCAAATGTTATAGAGAACTCTACCCATTTGACGACATAGTGGGAACAAACGGAGCGAGAACTGGAATTGATATAGTTAGGTTCCTATTGAGTGGAGCAAAAGCAGTAGCAGTAGCAACCAGCATACTGGTGTCCGGACCCCAAATCCTTGCAAAAATGATTGCAGAAATTGAACAATATTGCGTTGATAAAAACTTTAGAAACATTGATGCACTAATTGGCCTGAGTGCACGTCATGCAAAGTACTACGACGAGCTTGCAAAGTAAAATTCACCAGATCATTTCTATTGCACCACTCATGTAGAACCATCATCTAATCGCCTGCGTATATTTCTGAGAAACTCAATCCCCTGTCTTACAATAGTAAGCTCATCGCAAATAGCATCATCAACGTCCGCAACTTCGACAAGACAGACTAATTTATCACAACCACAAGCAGCGTTAATCCATCTAACTATCTCGTATATGTTAATATCTCCCCTGTCAAGTGGCACACACCACCAGTTCTGATTAGGTTCTTCTGGTTTCCGTGGCATAAAAACGTTTTTAATATGTACAACTTTCACCTTACTGGCAAGCAAATGCAAAGCATATTCAATAGTTGATCCTACACGCAACACGTTTACAGTGTCGAATACAATATATAAATTTCCTTGATTAACTTGTTCTGCCAACGACAAAAGCAGATCCACAGGCATATCTGCGTGCGTCTCTATGCCTATATCAAGCCCCTCCTCTTTTGCTGTTTGGCATAGCTCCCTCGCCTGGGCACAAAGCTGCTCAAACGCAGCACGCGAGTAATTCTCGGGCGTGAAAGAATATTTAGGGGATCCCAGTACGATACGCACTATATCTATACCGGCGGATTTAGCAAAGCCTATGGCATTTTTTGCATCTTCGAATGCTAATGCGTCAGATCCTAGTTTCAGACCATGTGGGTGTCCCCAGCTCAAAATAAGCTCGATATCAGAATTTTCTTTGAACTTACGAAGTTCTAATGCCAGCTCCCCACTATACTTGGGCAAAAAGCATGTTTCGAGGCCTATTATTTCCGCGCCACATTCAAGACAAAATTCAAATGTGTCTTTTAGGCTCCACCTCTGTGACACTGGCTTTTCACCACTTCTCGTCTCCCCAAAATACCTGTGGAAGCTATAGGTATCCACACCTATTAGCTTTGTGGGATTCTGTTGAGGCATTGACTAGGTAAATTGAGTATGCTTCAATACATTAGAAATCCACCACTCACATTAATAGTGGCGCCTGAAATATACCTGGCATGCTGGCTAGCAAGAAAAACAACCACACCTGCTATATCTTCGGGCTCAGCCACAAAACCAAGTGGTGTATCCTTGGTCATCTTTTCATAAACCTCGGGAGAAAGATCTTTCAAGAGCATTTCTGTACGTACCTGACCAGGCGCAATAGTATTTACAGTTATACCATATTGACCTAATGTTCGCGCAAGTCCTCTTGACAGACTAACTATGCCGCCTTTAGACGCTGAGTAGACAATTGATCCGCCGAATCCGCCTGTCCACCAACCCTGCGAGCTAAATAGAATGATCCTGCCACCTTGTCCCTGAGCAATAAGTGCGTTAGCAACCTCGCGGCATAAGAAAAAGCTTGCCTTAAGATTGACGTCTAGCTGAAAGTCCCAATCGTCTTCAGTGACGTCATTGATGCTAGTACGCCTACGTAAAACCGCAGCGAGGTGAGCAAGCACATACAAGTTACCAAAGCTACTGAGGGCCTCCTGCACTATATTCCTGTGGCTTGACAAATCCCTGAGATCAGCGCGGATAGCTTTATGGCCCTGCCCTTCCATACTTTCTATCACATTTTTCAGACTTTCTTCATCAATGTCGACTGCCAACACCTTGGCACCACAGGCTGCAAACGCCCTTGCGGTAGCACTTCCTATACCACCTGCTGCCCCTGTAACTATTACGCCCCTTCCCTCAAGCCCAGCTCCAACGCTCCACGACATAATACATATTTACCTCCTAAAAATCAGATTCTGTAGCGAATGTGTACTTCTCTGCCAATTGCTGCAACAATTAACAATATCAGTGCCCCAAGCAACACCTGCTGAAGATCAACACCTAAACCGTAGCCCACAAGTATAGTGCTGATTTCAGTAACAATAAGGCTACCCAAAAATGTCCTTTCGTAGCCGCCACTACCGCCAAGCAGTGATGTTCCACCTACAACCACAGCCGCAATCCCAGTAAATAAGTATGGATCGCCTATCGAAAAGTCGGCTCCCCCGCTGAATCCAGATAGCAACATGCCCGTAAGGGCTCCACTGAGCGCGCTTATGATAAAGGCAACCGGCCACATAATGCGTCGGTTTGCTAGCATTAGCGTTGCAGCATGTTCATTGCTTCCAAGTGAATACAGCCTCTTGCCGAGAACAGTTCGGTACTGCAAAAATACTAGCAGTATGGCAACAACAAACCATATTACTATCACTGGCGGAAGCGGTATCGGACCAAGGCTTGAGCCCACCGTATCCATATGCTTAAAAACTCCAGGAATAACTCCCTGAGCAGCCCCACCGCTTGTCCATACCAGTACACCACCATTTATCATGAAGCCCACACCTAGACTGACTATGATCGGATTGAGATTCAAGAAACCGCAAATCCCGCCATTTATGAGGCCTATCGCAATCGCACTACTCATCACTATCAGCGCTGTTTCCCAAAGTGGAAACCCATTAGCAGTCAGTACCGTAAAACACACTTCACTGAGACCTATCGCACCTGGAACAGAAAGGTCAATGCCCCCAAGAAGTATAACCATGGTTTGGCCAGCAGCGGCAATCCCAAGGAAGGAGCTTATGATAAGCATTGATTCAATTGAGTATGGCCGACTAAAGCCAGGTATCGTAAACACTCCGATTACGAACAGAACTATAACCGCAACAACATACACAGCTATGGTCATATATTGTCGATTTCTGCTTACAATGTCACCAAGGTTGAGACCTAGTGCCTTTTCCGGTTTTTGTACTGCGTTCTGCATACCTTGCAATATCACCCTGTCATTTTAGACGTGCTAAATCTCAAACGTCTGTTGGAAATTAGAACGTTGATTATGACCATAGCAACTAGAATTGCTCCGTAAGCCAAATTAAATGCGAAAACTGAAACATTTGCCAAAGTTAGCAGGTTTTCGATCAGAAAAATGTCGAGAGCTCCAACTATACTCCCAAAAATGCCACCTCGTCCTCCAGCCAGGCTTACACCACCCAGCGCCACAGCAGCAATTGATACCAACGTGTACGATGGTCCCACCGTCGAATCAGAGCCACCTATAAGAATTGTCAGCGCTAAACCAGCCACACCTGCAAATAGTCCGCCTATAACATATGCCGTAAATCTAACTGTGTCTACTGGAACACCTGCTATATAAGCGCTTCGGTCATCATAACCAACCGCGCGGAGCCACCTATAGTATCTAGTTTTAGTTATGAGATACCAAACAGCCATAACCAGCACAATCATCAGAACGACCAAAGGGGAATTCGAAAGCCCCTTAACCCAGCCAGAAACATTGCCCCCCGCACCAGGCGCAAAGTGTGCCCCAATCCCAGTTACTATAAGATATGTTCCTAAGGTCGCGACAATTGGCTGTATGCGAAAGCGAGTGACCGCAACTCCATTTAGGGCGCCCAGAGCGATTCCTAAAAGCAGTGCCACAGGAATTAGTACAAAAGGCGAGCCAAGTGTTCCTGTGTTGAGATACGTGCCGGCTAAAACAGTGATTAAACCTGCCAGCGGCCCTAGCGAAAGATCAATCCCTCCGTGACCAGAAAAGATCGAAGGGGTTACTGCGATAGCAAGCAAAATTAAAGGAGCGGCCGTGTCTATTGCCTGGACCAAACCTGTTGTGCTAAACATACTAGAGTCCAACACATAGTTAACGATCACTAAAACAACCAATACAATGAACGCAAAGGCTGCATACAGGTTCTTATCAAGAGCTTCCCGCAATAGCTGTATTACTTTACCTTGCGACATTTAATTCTGGCCCCTTAGAAACGCCTGTCTGCCCAAACATGGCAGCCAAAATGTTGTCTTCAGATATATTCGGATACCAGAATTCTGCAGACACCTCACCATTTCTTAACACAAGTACCCTATCGCATATACGACAGATTTCGTCAAGATCCGTTGAAACCATTACAATCGCCATACCAGCTTCAGTCAAGCTTCGCAAAAGCCCATACAATTCCTCTTTTGTTGCTATATCAATCCCCCGAGTGGGATCATTCAACACCATAACCTTTGGATTGCGAGCAAGCCATCGCGCCAGAAGTACCTTCTGCTGGGTACCTCCACTCAAGCTTGTTATCCTCTGGCGGGTGGAGCCAACTTTTATACTTAATCTTTTAATGAATTCATCGAAAATCTGCCTAACTTTCCTAAACTTGATAATCCCCGCCACGGAAAATTCACCATATGACGGCATTGCAAAATTATCAAGGATTGACATCGTCGGCAGTATGCCTTCTAGTTTCCGCTCACGCGGAACATAAATCACACCATGCGATACTGCTTGTTTATAGTTGCTAATAGGCACACGAGCACTATTATCTATGACAAATGCTCGACCACTATATGGCTTGTACAATCCACACAGAGACATTACTAACGCATCCTGTCCGTGCCCCTCTAGACCTGCAACACCCGTTATCATCGATGATTGAAATGATAACGTTATAGCAGCTTTATTGGAATCTAATGCAAAGTTTTCAAGCAACATAACAGTTTGTCGTCGCAATTCGGTTCCATTGCGTTCGCTTACATAACTACCTGCCATATTATTGCTCTCAGCAAGGTTAGCTTGAGCCTCAAGCCTCTCGCTAACCTCACCCTTGCCTGACATAAGAGCAAGTAGTCGGGACGGAGTATAATCTGAGAAACTTATTTCACCCGCAAGTATTCCATCTCGCAGCACAATTATCTTATAGCCCATAGTTGAAACCGCCTCTATCTCATCCAGACGATGCGTAATATAAATAACCGCAATAGACTTTTCAAGTAGCTTCTTGACAATAGAAAGTACCCTATTTGAGTCCTGCTTATCCAGCACAGAGGTAGGCTCATCAAATATGAACATGCTTATATACGGTTGGGCTAATGCTCTAGCGATTGCTATTTTCTGTTTTGCAGCCACACCAAGATCCTCTACTTGTTCATCGAGAAGCGGCGGTTTGTCAAACAGATCTTTTAAGAGGCTTTCAACGTGGTTTCTTTCTCCCACAACACCACCAGAAGCCAAACGCTGGCCTGCATTGCTCAAACATACATTCTCCAGTACAGAAAGGTTACCCTCTACAAATATCTCTTGATGAACAACAGCTATGCCGCTTCGCATAGCGTCAGCGGGAGAATTAAAATTGACCTTTTGTCCGCGTATTACCATATGGCCGGAGTCTGGGGGGAATACACCCCCCAGCAACTTCACAAGCGTGCTCTTACCCGATCCGTTTTCTCCAACCAATACATACAACCTTCCCGCCATAAAATCATATGTAAATCGCTGTAGCGCCCTAGTAGGCCCGTACGACTTGGATAGCCCGACTGCTTGCAACACAGCTTGTTCAGCCATATTTGCAGTTTCTCGTTCCACGCTTAGAATGTTTTTCCTCTTTTAATTGCCCAACTATTACTGTCAACTACTCCGGTTAGCTTCCTCCGCAAATTAGAGGCACACAGTATCCCTTGCCATCATATGGTAACTCATTATGACCATTAGTGAAGTACTGATTCAGCAAGCTATCAGGCAAATATTCGTATGGTGGCTCAGGCCACGCAGTAGTTGAAGGCGTTAAGCTTGGATTCCACCATTGATTCACATTAGACGCCGTAATAGCAGGTGGCGGATAGAATATAGTCATATTTTTGGGATGCTGACCCTCAAGAATACGTATAAGGATTCTGTATGCATCGCGCATAGTAGAACCAGGTGGGTCCGTCAACGCGTAAAACTGGGGATGCTGCCCCTCCGCAAGAAGGTTATGGAAAATAGCTACCATAGAACCTGATCCCACAAACATCAGTGCGGGCAAGGGTCGATGCTCCTGCTGAAACGCCGCTATGATACCAGCACCCATGCCTCCTTCTTGGAATACTGCATTTATAGGCTCGGGATGTGTAGCCAAGAACTGGAGTACAGCGCCCTCTGCGATACTGTCAGTAACCTTACCGACAACTTTACCTATTATATGTAGGCCAGGGTACTGCTTGACCACTGCGTTAAGAGCGTCCTGCATCTCAATATCAAGTGTCTCACCGGGTATTCCTATGACATCAAGAATATTGCCCTTATAACCTATAGCTTTGGCAAGGAACATTGCCATGTCATAGTTGCTGACATAAAAGTTTTCATCATAGTTTTCCATATAAGGGCTAGTTGTCGGACCAAGATCGCCAACCACCGGTATTCCAGCCTCATATGCCTGCTTTATTACGCTGTCCATACCAGATGTACCTGTAGGTATGGTTATTATGCCGCTACAGTGATCGACAGTGATCATAGTTCTCATCTGTTGGATTTGAGTTGGGAGTGACAAGTTGGAGTTGGTCGATATGTAGTTCTTTACAAGGCCAAACTTTTCAAGCTGCTGCGATATTTTGTCAAATTCTTGCAAGGCGGCAGCACGCCAAGTGTTTCCTAAATATGAGTTGTTAAAACATATTGTCCATGGCGGCTTTACCGGTTTCCAGTCTCTATACGCACTAGGTCCTAGGATATCGCCTGAATGTACATACAGTTTTGCTATATTCGGCGGCAAGCCTGCTGTATAGCCTGGAACCGGGGACGTGCTCACTTGGCCTTGCGACGCCTTGCTTGCAGGACTAGTGGAAGAAGTACCACATGACACAAGTAACAATGCTGTAGCCGTCAATAAACCGATTAACCTTATAAATAGTCGTTCATTCACCACCCGTTATACCTCCTAAGCCAAACTGAACTAATTCACACCTGCAGGTGCCCACAATGTTATTAAAAACGATTTCATAGCACCTTGTCAAGAGCTCAAGCCTCCAACCATAAACACCTTATGTTTGACACCGCACCCAGATTTTATGCAACATATAACGATTGCTTATGACTTTGTACATGGGAAAATATGTTACCTACGCCTTAATGAAACTGCCTTTATTAAGGCAAAAAGGCGTCTGCTGTGTTAAAATTGCGCTGAAAAGGTTACCAACACGGGGAGGTGGCATCTAATGCAGACAATAGAAAAATACAGTGTGCGTGTCGTAAAGATGGCTGAAATGGATCTACCAGGACCCGAGGTGTTCTGGATGAGTCACTGGGATGAATGGTTCACAGCATGGTTCTACATGATTGTTGCTTATAACTCACAACACACAGTCGTTATAAACACAGGACCGCCAAGCGACCTTACGCAGCTTAACGGACTCTGGCGCGACTTTCACCCAAGTGGCAGGGTACAGATGAAACGAACTGATGAAGGCAAACCAGAAAATGTACTGCCAAAACTAGGAATAGATCCTGAAAAAGTTGATCATGTCATTATTACTCCGTTAGTTGCCTACACTGTAGGTTCATTACCGCTTTTCAAAAATGCAAAATACATTATCTCACGACGCGGCTGGATCGAAGACGTGTTTGCACCTCCATATTCGACTCATCTACCAAGATGGATATTCTTACCAAAAGATATCGAGGACTACTTGTTGAACCAAGCGCACGACAGACTTGTACTAAAAGATGAGGGCGATATAGTTCCTGGCATAAGAATATGGTGGGCTGGTGTACATCACCGATCTTCACTCGCTATAACAATAGAAAGCACTGCAGGGCGTGTCATTGTATCAGATTGCGCATTTTCTTATGAAAATGTCGAAAAGAATGTTTACTTAGGCATTGGCGAGTCATACGCCGAAGCTATGACCGCTTATGAGCGTATAAGAAAGGAGGCGGACATCTTTATACCTTTATATGATCCGGAAGTAATGAAAAGATACCCTGAAGGTAAAATAACCGCGTGAAAAGGAGGCGAAAATCAAAGCATGGAAGACAGAATTGGCGAGGGTCAACCAAGGCTAGAATATGCTCCAAGCATTGGACGAAGAATAAGAAAAGGTCCATGGGAGGATCAGGTAATTTCTACTTATCAGAAAATAAAGGAAGCAGTTCTCAACAATAATGATCAAGATATAGTGCAGCTTGCCCACTACTTCGTTGAAGAAGCTGATGTTATATTTGCAATTTATCGACAGTGGATCCCTGATATAACAAGCTTTCTTCAGGAAAAAGGTGTACCAATAGAACAGATTAAGCAAAAAGATGCAGAAATACTCGCAAAGCTAAAACTGCCTAATGGCGAACAATACGATCCGTTTTTCCTTTGGCACACCTTTAAGACACAAGTTGAAGAGTTCATAATTCTCGCACTCAAGCGAGACCAACAAGCGGCCTTAAACAAGCTAGATGAGTTCACTGAAACATGGAGGCTGATACAAGATCGCGACGTAGACCACGTATATGGACTTATCGAAGAAGTAAAGAGAAACCTAGGAGAAAGCGCAATAGGTGAAATGTGGGATCGGGTACTTCTTCCACTGTTTATATGGCGCTATGAGAAATTCGACATATCTAAGCAGCCCTGGTCAACTGCACTTCCCGTCCTACTAGGTGTTGCCATAGAAGCCATGCGAGGGCATCTATGTGGCCTTGACAGAAAAGGAGAAATGGAATTGATAGAACTTGAAGATAGGTACATACTAAGATTTAACCCATGCGGTTCTGGCGGTCGCACAGTACGCGGTGACACAATTGAGGGTACGCCGCCACGAATGGAACCACCGTACAATTGGACCGTTAGCGAAGAACCACATAGCTGGAACCATTTCGAAAAGGGCATCTGCCATTACTGCACGCACTGCATAAGACTAATGGAAGAATACCCTATTGATAGATTTGGCTATCCACTTAGAGTAGTAGACCCACCCAAGTATCCAGACAAAGATCCATCAAACCCACAAAAATGCCAGTGGACAATGTTTAAGGATCCAACAAAAGTCCCTGAAGAGTTCTACGCAAGGGTTGGTCGCAAAAAGGAAGGCAAATTCGGATCAGCGGAAATTGGGGCAAAGCCGCTACCCGTAATAAGAGCAGGCATGCCCGGTCAGGGTTAAACTAAAGCAATGCTTGTCGCTGAACTCCCAAGTCCAGGGGAAGAACTGGTCATCAAGTCGAGGCCCGTTCCAGTCCCAGGCCAAAATGAAGTCCTCATCAAGATAGACGCCTGCGGAGTATGTGGTTCAGACCTATTTTTACAAAAAGGCGGGTTCCCCGGGATACGGTATCCTGTAGTTCCTGGGCATGAAGCAGCAGGCACCGTAGTAGATGTAGGCGAAGGCGTTAATCAAGAACTTATTGGCAAACAAGTAGCTCTTTATTACATAAATTACGACCCAAGCTCGCCATATGCCGTGGCTGGTCATCCCAACATCGGTCCCAATATACAGCGGATGGGTGTCGATGTGGACGGAGCGTTTTCCCAGTATGTGGTAAGGCCTGTACACACCGTAATTCCCGTTGAAAAACATATAGAACCAGCATCATTGGCCGTACTTACAGACGCATTTGCTACCCCATACCACGCGTTGGTAGATATAGGCCAACTAAAGCCCTCTGAAACTGTACTAATACTTGGAATAGGAGGTATTGGGTCGGCAGCGATCCAGATTGCTAAAAACCATGGGGCAACGGTAGTGGCCGCTAGCAGAAGTCATTCTAAGCTAGAACTTGCCACCGAGCTAGGCGCTGATTATGTGTATACCATCGATCAGCTCAGCACTGCACCTATTAGAAACCGATACGGAGACAGAGGCGCGGATGTGGTAATACAGTGTTCCAGTTCAGCATCGCTCGATGCTCTTGCTATCGAAATGGTAGGACTTCTAGGACGTGTTGTCTTCGTAGGAACAAGCACTGATGCTTACTCAAGTAGGGCCTCTACCTTGATCTGGAAAGAGGCTACAGTGCTTGGCTCAAGGGGGTTTACCCCTCAAAATATACAAGCAATAATAAACAGTTATCTTAAGGGTGAACTAAAGACTGATTATCTAACAAAGGCTAGGTTCTCACTAACGGATGTCAACCAAGCTTTACGGGCGCTGCGTGACAGCTCTGTTGTAAGAGCAGTAATTTTACCTAACGCCAGTTACTAAACTAAATCGTAAAAGTACTGCGACAAAGAACAAGAATCACAACGAATGAACTTGACGAAGTTACCTGTTTGGTACTATAACATTCCTACCTATCTGTTTCCCTTCTTTAATATCGTCGAGTATTTGGGTTATCTCCTGTAAGCTTCTCATGTTAACATATGATTTAATCATTCCACGTTCTAGTAAGGTGCAAACCTCCATCAGATCTCTGAACGTACCGTAATTGCTTCCAACAATCTTTTTCTGAAATCCAACCAGATCAAATATCTTGAACGAAGCCTCCTGCCCATATAGCCCTACCAGTACAATAGTGGTATCAAAGTTCCTAATAGAGTCCATGATGTTAGCTAAACTCTGCTGTGAGCCAACGAGGTCTATAACCGCAACTCTGCTATCTGACGGTATAAGCTCATCCACAACCGCCGACAGCTCCTCCGGCATGCCAGCCTTTTTAGCCCCTAAGTTAAGGGAAAACTCCAACTTATTTGCATCTTTATCGACCGTAATGACTTCAACATATGGTGCAAGGCTCTTTATGATCTGCAGCGCATATAAACCAAGCCCACCAAACCCGTATATAACAATGGCGCCTCTAGAATCATAACCTATGGCGGATAGAGCCTTAACGACAGCAGAATATGCTGTGGTACCTGCGTCGGCTAGCGGCGCATATTCAGCCGGGTTCGCGTCATTAGGAAGTAAATGCAACCACCTGAAGGAGGAGATTAACATGTACTCTGAAAAGCCTCCAAAATAGTACGATTGCCCCGGTACAGCCATGTTCGAGCACAAATTATAATATCCGCTTAAACAGAACTTGCAGCTTAGATCGCTCCAGACTGAATAAACAATGACTTTGTCACCTTCTTTAAACCCTCTTACCTTGGGGCCCAGGGCTACAACTTCACCTACATTTTCGTGCCCTAATACAAACGGAAACCTAAATCCGGGCCTTACAATGTTACCGCTCCAAATTTCTATATCAGAACCGCACACTCCGGCCCCAAGTACACGAATGACTACTTCTTCATCCTGCGGCTCCGGAATATCAATATAACCGATCTCAAATTTTGCCCCAAATTCGTTCAGTAACGCAGCCCTTGACTTCACAGCTTCCGTTTTATCCTAGAATTTCCACCAAAAAAACGAATTTCACCCGATTTCTTTTTCAAGTGCTTCGAGGCTCTTAGACTCCGTACCAGTCGGCGCATAAAAAATACTAACGATTGCCATAACCACTTCCATAGCCGCCAGTATAAATGCTACAGTTCTAAGCCCAATAGCAGCCAAAATTATTGGCAAAACGAAAGTCCATGAGTAATTGGCATATCTATCAGTTCCTGACAAAAATCCTCGGCCAGCGGCTCGAATTGACGTTGGGAATTTCTCTGTGCCCCATACCCATATTATTGGCCACATTGCAAATCCCTGGAAAAACCCAATCAATGCAACTGAGAACACACCCAAAGCGCCGTTATTAAGAGGAATAGTACCAAAGAGCACAAACCCTATTGCTACCATTACGCAACTAAGAATGAACATGTATTTCCGATTAACTATCGAGTTAGGCTTATCAGCATAAGTCCAGTACAATAGCAACCCAACTATGCTAGACAAAAACCATATAAGATCTGTCACCACTGCTCCTACAAATCCCGCTCCGCCAATATCTTTGGTGATATAAGGAAGGTATATTCCAAATGTGGAAGCGGGAATTGCCCATAGTATGTTCATGGCCATAATGTAAATAGTAAACCCAACCAGGCCTGGCATAAATAAATCAGTCCACTTATACACACGCGGCTGGTCCGACTGTCCTTCAACGCCTGGATTGGAGCTTGCGGCTACACCGAGCTCTTCATTAAGCTTTTTGATCTCCCCCTTGAGCAACAAAAATCTTGGTGACTCAATTAATAGCTGTCTCATTATCAACGTAAAGATAGCAAAAGCTATACCAAATATGAACAGCACTCTGAATCCCACAATGTTAGCAGGGGTTAGCAGAGCAATTACCAGTGCAGTGATTGGACCTATATACCACCATATATTGGCAAGACTCATCATCTTACCTCTATGCCTACGCGGTGCTATTTCCGCTAATAGCGCTTCACTGGCCGGTATGTCTAGCCCCACACCTATACCGACAATCGCATATCCGAGAATTAATAGAACTTGGCTGTACATGAAAGAGCTGATAACCATCAATAATGAACCTAAAATCATAATGAGCATATCCCACATGTAAAGATATTTCCTACCTACAAAATCGGATATATGCCCTCCAAACAGCGCAGTAGTAGCCCATGTGTAGCCGAATATCGCTGGTACTAATCCTACAAGAAATGACGGAATTTTATAATATGGGTCTATATATACAAGTGCGACTGAGAATGCAACTATAGAATAAGCATCTAAGAATTCACCAAGCGCAGCTATACATCCCCAACCTATCAACCTACCTGACAAACCACCTTCATCATACTTCTGTAAAACATTCTCCGCCATAGGTATCCCTCCTAAGCCTTACTGCACAAATATGCTGCAATCGTTTCCATACGATAACATTGTACGTCTTATACGTTGATTTGTCAATATGTTAAGATAGAATGTTACGCCTCTTCCTAAAATGATTTCATCATCCGAACTACATTTTTGAACATGACTTAAAGTCGACAACCGTTTACGATTTATAAACACGCAAGCTTGTCAGCGGAAAACAATGTTACTTGGGAACACTAAACGTTTATTAATCCATATGGAACGCTTCCTCGAGTAACGGTGGCCAATTAGTTTTTGGGTCAATCTCTGTATCCATCAGGTCCGCCATCCACTCTTGCCACTTCTTGTTGACAGGATGAACAGTTATCTTTTCTGCAAACGTTTTAAAGTCTGGCTCCGCCTCAAGGTATGCAAACAGCCTTACTTTATCGACATCAAAAAATATGCTGTAGTTCTTGGCACCACATTCACGAATCGCCTGGACCATCTCTGGCCAAATGTTATCGTGCCGTTTTTTATACTCATCGTGTGCACCTTCTTTAATCCTCATTACAAATGCCACCCGTTCCATTACCAACCCTCCTGAGATACATGTGTAACAACTTCAACGCTATACTAAGATAATAATTAAATCGATTCCAGAAGTAAAGGAGGAATTACATGAAACTTAGCACATGCGACTATACTTTCCCATTACTCACACATGAAAACGCAATACGGCTAGCGGCCATGATGGGCTTTGAGGGAATAGACATTGGTATGATGGGCAACAGGTCGCACTTACGCCCTGAATACATGTCCGACAATATTAAAGATATCGCAAGCAAAGTTAAAGATATGGTTTCCTCAGTCGGCATACGAGTTTCAGATGTCTTTCTAATACCATGGACAGATTTTGAAACAATGAGCGTAAATCACCCAGACACTGCTGAAAGAGCCCGCTCCAGAGATCTATTTTTAAAGACTCTGGAATTTGCTAAGATGCTTGACTCTCACAGCATATCTACACTTCCAGGTATACCATGGCCTGAAGAATCATTCTCGGCATCCTTCAATAGGGCTATAGAAGAATTGTCCTGGCGTGGCGAGATAGCAGCAAAGGCAGGCATCGTATTTTGCGTCGAACCTCATATTGGCTCAATAATTGAAAATCCGAAAGACGCAGTTATGCTTGCAGAATCAGCACCGAATGTTAAGCTTACCTTGGACTATACCCATTTTATTGCTAAAGGACTTTCAGAAGAGCAGATTGAACCACTAGCACGATACGCAGGCCATGTGCATGCGAGAGGAGCAAATAGGCACCAGCTACAAGCTCGCGTTAAAGACAATTCTATTGATTACAATAGGCTAGTTGACGTATTAAAGGAAAACGGCTACGACGGTTGGATAGCAATCGAATATGTCTGGACAGAATGGCAAAACTGCAATAGATGTGACAACGTATCTGAGACACTTTTATTAAAGCAGTGGATAGAAGCAAAGCTGCATGGCGAACAATGGGTGTACCCTGAGTCAACTATTTAGCAGGATGCAGTTTACTAGTCTATTAAGAATCCGCCGTTAATGTCTACGACCTCTCCAGTAATGTAGCCGGCGTCCGACGAGCAAAGATAAAGTATCAATGATGCAACCTCTTCGGGCTTGCCTAACCGACCTACTGGGATTTTGTTAACCAGTTCTTCTCTTGTTGCCGCTATCATTTCCGTATCAATTAGTGCTGGCGCAAGCGCATTTGCTGTAACTCCATAGGGCGCGTATTCTGTGGCAATAGCCTTAATAAGCGTCATAAGCCCGGCCTTCGATACTGCATACGCTACTGCGCTTTTTGCACCGCCAGTCTTACCGGCGCTCGAACCAAGACCTACAACACGTCCGTATCTTTGTTCACGCATCCGAGGCAAAGCTCGTTTGGCACAGAGGAAAGCCCCGGTAAGATTCACGTTTAAGGTCCCAGCCCACAACTCCAAAGTTGTATCTTCGAGAGTGGCAAGCCTATAAATACCAGCATTCAGCACAAGTATTGTAGCTATTCCTAGCTCTGATTCAATACGATCAAAAGCAAAATTGACAGATTCTACATCAGTAACATCGCAAGAGATTTCTAATATAGATGCATCACCATGAGCTGTAACATCAAGAGACGCCACTTTAGCTCCATTGTACTTAAGGGCCTCAACCGTCTTTCTGCCAATCCCACGAGCACCTCCAGTCACTACGGCGACTCTTCCCTCTATACCATCTACACGTATCATTACCTTACCACCTAAAAACGATTTCAGAATGATATTATAGCAATTGTTATGAAGAGGCAGCGTGAACCTGGAATGATTATCATTTTGATGCCATATTGGTCGTTCTGGGAACACACAGTCCAGGGGCTAAGGCAAATAAAACAGCGCTTGTTAGAAACAGTCGTTTTAACCCTTAGTAAGCACTTCGTGGTCCCATTTTCTACATTGTTGGAACCGTCGAATATCAACGATGTAATTAAAGCTATTACTTCCAATAAGCCTGACGCGATTCTTGTACTAGTAACCATGGCAGCTCCTCCTGCTATGGTTTCCGAAGTTGTTATGAATTCCGGCCGCACCCCCACAGTTGTCTGGGCAATCACCAATCAAGATATCGATACACAGAATGTCAGTGAAGCAACAATAACTAGCGAAGGGGCAACCGTAGGTACACCCATGATAGTTAGTGACCTATACAAAAGAGGTTATAACCCGGCGCTCGTAGTAGGCGATCATCGGAACAACCGCACTCATAAGCAACTTGTAAACACGCTTAAGGCGGCAGTGGTAGCTTCAAAATTCATAAGCTCAAGAATCGGCATACTATCAAAGGTACCCGAAGGTTACACACACCAAGAACTTGATCCCGAATACATACATGCACAGTTAGGGCCCGAAATCGTAAAAATATCACCACAAGACTTCTGGCAACGCTACGAAACAGTCACAGACAACGATATAAAATCGTTTCATGCACGCCTGCTTGAGCAATTCGTTCCAATGGAGCATATTCCTAGGATTAGCATGGAGAGATCGATCAAGGCCACGTTAGCTTTTGTTAAACTCGCAAATGATTTCAATTTTGATGCAATCGCGATCAATTGTCACACATCAGACTTGCGGTTAAATGACAAACTAGGTATAGCCCCATGCTTTGCATTGGGCTGGTTAACCAGTGAAGGTATACCGTGTACGTGCACAGCTGACTTGAACACGGTTCTTGCCATGCGACTAGGCAAACTTCTTGGAGCAGCTACCCTGTACCATGAGATCGAATTTATCTTAGATGATAAAAACCTTGCTGTGCTGGCAAATACAGGCGAATTCGATTTAAATTGGTCCAGCGCTAATGAAACAACACATATGTGTCTAAACCGTTGGTATCTCAATCATGATCCTATTTGCGGTATATGTGGATGCTTCAATATGAAAGCTGGCCCTGCCACCCTCGTTTCATTCGTCCACCATCAGCCCGGCAGTAAACAGCCAAAGCCCAAAATACTGGTAGCTGAAGGTTATATTCTCGAGGAAGAACTCAAGACCCTTCACACAGTGAATGGTGCTTTCAGATTTAAGGATGGGCGTATCTATGAAAAATGGCAAATGCTTGTAAGTCACGGCATAGGGCATCACATGTGTTGCCTAACTGGTCATTGTGCCAAAGCATTAAACGAAATAGCAAGATATCTTGAAATTGAGTGCATCCAGATTTAATTTCAAAAATGCTCACAACGTGTTCTGGCTTCTGTTGTACTCTGTAGTTTTTAAACTTATGATGGCTGCTTCCAATCTATACTAGCAGTTATTTCACCATAAAAGACCTCAACATCACGAACAAATAATGCCCTATCGGCTACGAGCATATCCCTTAATCTAGGATCCGAGAAGGCGGCTCGAGCTGCCTCTATTGAATCGAATAAGACAATACCTAGACCATCCCAGAGTTCTCCCATTTCGGTTGCCACAATGTCTATAAGCTGAATACCTTTAACACCTGGCAGCCTTTTTACGATCTCAGCATGCGGCCCTTTCCAGTGCTCTATAAACTGCGCGTGCGTCAAATCTTCCCTTCTTTTGAGGAGACTTATTCGGAGAATCACGCCCACATCCTAAATAAACCACAATGCTGATTCATATCACTCGGTAGCCCTATAGTGGTCTACTACCTCTTCGATTATTTCAATTCCTAGGCCTGGTTTCTGTAGTGGATACATCCACCCTTCCTTGTGAGTTATAGGTTCAGTTACTAACTCGTGCTGCATGGGATTTTTTAAGGGCTTTAGCTCAAATACCCAGCTTGCTGGTGTGGCAAAGCTAAGGGCAAGACTCGCGGCACTACAAATAGCGGAAGACCAGGCATGTGCATTTATGTATCTCTTGTAATATTCACAACGTTCAGTCACTTTCTTAAAGCCCGTAATACCTTCGGCTCGAGCTGGGTCACATCCAACAACATCGACAGTTCCTGAACTTAGTATTTCTTCATACCCGTAGATTGTCCATTCACGTTCACCATACGCGAGCAAGGTATTTGTATGAGACCTTAGTGCCGCATATCCGCCAGGATCATAAGCGCCTAAAGGTTCTTCAATCCAGGTAATGTTATAATCCTCGAAAGCCTTGACCCTTTTAATCGCAGTAGCCACATCCCACTTAATTGCAACGCCCAAATCAATCATTATTAGCTTGTCATCACCCAGCGCGCCTCTTAAAGATTTAACAAACTCAACATCGCGGCCAAAATCTATCCCGAGTCTTGCATTGCCTCTCTTTCCAAAAGCAACCTTCACCCCATGTAACCCAGTGCTCATCCAGGACTGGATTTCCTCAACAATGGCTTCTATTTTCTCGTGATGCGCATGCGAAGAAGATATCGCAGGGATCCTATCCTTGACAGGCCCTCCCAGAAGATCCAGAACCGTGCAATTAAGTACCTTGCCCTTTAGATCCCATAAAGCCATATCTATGGCAGCCAACGCATAAGATAATATTCCACCCCTATATCCATACCACCAAGCTGCATCCTTAATCTGATGCCATAGAGCCACATTGGACAACGGGTTTTTATTAATTAACAGCTGCCCTAACTCATCTATCAATACTCTTGTTGCCAGCGTAGCCTCTCTGAATTGAGTAATCGCTTCTCCCCAACCTACTCGACCTTCATAATCGGTAACCTTCGCAAGGCATAGATACCGTATGGCGTTAAAGTCATTTGGTTCAGGATAACTTAATGGTATCGCTTCTACTTTTTTAATTCGCATAGCGTCCCTCGCAACCCAAATACAATAACAACATCTTTATTCCGAAAACCCAGTTATGTGCAAGTTTCCAATATATGTCAATTTATACTTCTTTCAAATATCAGCTCTATACTTAGTAATAAATGTTTCATCAAGCTTCCACCCCAGACCTGGGCCATCAGGTAATGCAATGTATCCGTCGGTAATTTGCGGTAGGTTTTCTATCATATTCCAAAAAATAGGATCCCTTTCAGGATCAAAAACCTCCACATATTTACTCATTGGATGCGATGCCAGCAAATGGGCAGCCAAATGGGGCTCTTCATGATGAGCAAGTCCAATCCCAAAGGTGAGCGCCATACCTGCTACCTTTAGCCATTCGCTTGGGCCGCCTCCCCAGGAGGCATCAAAATTGGAAATATCAATAGACTCTGACTCTATTAACCTTCTTATTCCGCTACTTGAATACTCCATCTGACCTGCTACTGTAGGTACGCCACTCTTGTACCGGAAGGCTCTAAGCCAGTTGTCATGTACCCATATGCACGGCTCTTCAAACCATTCTAATTGAACAAAGTCAGACGTTAGCTTTACGAATTCAAGGGCCTCATCCAACGTATAACCTTGGTTAGCGTCCACCATAAACCTAAAGCCAGATGGTGCCACGGACACAGCTCGCTTTAGTCGTTCAGCATCCTCCTTCGGAGACCTCCCGCCAATCTTGAATTTGACTCCTAACACGCCCAGTTGGCAATACTTTTCTATTTCCTTCTCAATGTCTGAAATCGACTCAGAATAATACCCTCCTATAGCAATGACAGGCATCCTATTTGTATATCCACCCCAAAGCCTATATAGTGGCATTCCGCTTACCTTGCCAACAGCGTCCCAAATGGCAGTATCTATGCATGCTATCGCTTGCATCGCATACCAACGATTTCGCAACTCGTCGTAGGTAATTCTAAACATAGCCTCCCAGCATTGCAAAGGATTTAACGCATCCATGCCAACAACGATTGAGGACAATTCCCTATTTATTATCGATGCTATTTCAGCCTGCTCTTCGTCCGCATCCGCATTGTAGGCTTCGCCCACTATGCCATCTTCGGTGTATAAGCGCGTAATGAGCGTACACCGCCGAGACATCTGATAATAGCTGCCTCTGTAAATACGCGACAGACCTACTCTTATAGGTATTACCTCAACCTTACTGATCTTCAGACGCATCGCTTGTCTCCTTGCCAAACGAATGTTAAATCATGGAATCGATTTCATACAAACTATATCATGCCACATTCGGAGAAGTCAACAAATGAATTAGGCTACCCTAGGATAATGTGAACAAGAATGCTAGAAGCGTGGCGGTTGCACTGAACTACGACGTATATAAGTAGTTGGCATAACGACCGTTTTGGGTTGTCTTCCATATAAAAGAGTATCCATAAGCAGTTCGCCTGCTATTTTACCCAGCGCTCGGGCATCACGCCAAATAACACTGATCGGCGGGTTCATGTATGCCATCAGATCAATTTCGTCACACGAAATGAGCGAAACGTCCTCACCAATAGCAAGCTTCAGATCGTATAATGCCTCAATTACCCCAACTGTTAGCTGAGCACCAGCGGCTAGAATCGCTGTAGGTCTTGGATTGATTCGCATCATTTCCTGTGTTGCTCGATACCCAAACGACTTTGTATATTCACTAAAGAATATATATTCATCCTCGACCGTTTTTCCAGCATGCAAAAGTGCATCCTGGTAACCTTTAAACCTATCTCGCGTAGCACGTAGGTCCTTAGGTCCACCGATAAAGCCTATATGTTGATGTCCCAAGGACAACAGCTCTTGTACTGCTGCAAATACGCCACTCGCATGGTCACTCAACACCGCTGATGCACGTACACCTGGAATTATACGATCAATAAAAACTATGGGAATGTCTATAGATTCTAACAACTCATTTGTTGGCTGGTGTGTTTCAGACTGCAACGAAAGGATCAATCCATCGAGCCTGCGCTTGGTAAACACACGTAGATAGTGCGTCTCAAGTTCAATGTCACCTTCAGAATCAGAGATAAGAATAACATATCCTGCTGACCGCAATACTTCTTCTGCACCTTTTATAATCTCGGCAAACAAAGGGTTTGCTATGTCACGTACAACAAATCCCACACTCTTGGTTGTACCCTCGCGTAAACTCTTAGCTAGGAAATCAGGTTCATATCCGAGTTCCTTGATAGCTGTGAGGACCTTTTTACGTGTGCTGGGGCTAACCCCGCTGTATCCGTTTAGGACTCTTGAGACCGACGATATGGAAACCGCAGCAAGGGCTGCCACTTCCTTCATGTGAACTTTTCTTTTTACCTTCCCCATATCATGAATAAATTATATGTTATCCCATGATTTCTTCGGCCATCCTTGCTATGGTTTGCGCACATGGTACTGCTCGTTCTTCAAGCGGCTTACTAAATGGAACTGGAGCATGCGGTAGTCCAATCCTTCTTGGA
>Ga0080006_1149452_pt1 | contig 62662 bp, 59 predicted proteins | sample RS3BMetagenome_FD_69209 | JGI IMG/M metagenome (GOLD analysis project Ga0080006, IMG submission 69209) | Ferric oxide microbial mat and aquatic microbial communities from Rainbow Spring, Yellowstone National Park, USA - RS3B (SPADES... ...
GAGCGGAAGACTCCCGATGAACTCGCGAGGGAGTTGAGTGAAGCTGTGAAGCCCAAGCTCTACGCTTACGAGGGGTATGCCGATGCGTACATACGTACGCCTACGTAGAGCGAAACCCATCGACGTATATCACAAAATCTATCCTAATTAGGTAATCGATCTCCCCCTCTGACAACGGGCTTTTGCCCCTTTAACCCCCCACAAAACGAATCGCCCAGGGGACGCACCCGCCAAGCGATCCTCTATCATCGTCCAACGCCCTTTAGCTTTACTCCTCGATCCTTTCAACCTTCGCGTCGGCAGGGTCCAGCGACGCCCAGATCACCTTGTACCCGAGCTCCCTCAAAAGCCCATCCACGTCCTTTATCCCCATTTTTTGGACCTTTCCTTGGACTTCCGAGAAGCTTTTACCCTCAAGATCTCCAATTTCACCTTTAAGTTTGGAAATGTAATCCCGCGACACGAGCTCCTCCCCTATCAAGCTGTACCGCCTAAGGACTTCGTCGGGAAGCATCTCCCTGATGGCCCTCAATGGAACTCCACGCTCCTCCGCGATCTCGGTCAAATTCACGACGAGACCGCGCCGGGTAACGTCTTCTAAATTCAATTTCTGCTTCGACAAAACGTCCTTAACCAGTTTTTCTTCCTCCTCCTTCAAGTACGAATAAACTTTTTCGGCCGGGACCCTCCCCTTGAACACCAAAAAATCAGAAGCCTTGAACGATCCGCGGGAGGCCCCCAACTCCTCGTCAACCGCCACTATGATGTCGATTCCCTGCAACTGCCTGAGCTTTTCCTCCTTTAGCTTGAGGTAGGAGGGGGTCCAGAAGCCGACTATCTCCATGTAAACCTTGTGACCGTACTTTTCAAATGAGAAATCGGGTATGAAAACGTGCTGACCAACTATTAGCGGCTCAGGCTCTCTGCGGATTTCCCATCCACTGCCCAACGACACGAAATCGGAGAAAAACCTCTCCTCCACGGAACTATCGAAAGTTCCCGTGCTCCACTGCCTGCCCGCTGATAGCAATTGGCCGTGGTGAGAAGAGCTCAACTGAAGGTCGTAAACCCTTCCTCTATTGGCTCCCAATACCTGCGCCTTTATGTCCCACCTAGACGCCATGACGATCAGCTCGAAAAGCTTGGCGATAGCGACGCCGTACCTATCCGTCAGCTTGGTCAAGGAAAGAGGCCCCTCGACCCGGACACGAACTCCTTCGGACGTGTTTAGGGCCGTATACATCAAGCCGAACGCCTTTACCCCCCTGAATACCTCCTTCCAGTGGTCAGAAACGGAAAACTCCATGAACGAAGACCTAAACAGCAGGGTCTGGGCTAAGGATAGGTTGTATTCCCTTATTAGCTCTCCGGCATCTATGGGCTGGAAATCAACTAGGGTTAGATTTTCGTCGAGATCCGCCCAAAGGGATTCCTCAAGGTCAGCTGGAGACACGCCCAGCTCGTTCGCGACCTCCTTGAGGACCAAGTCTCTATCGGTGTACCTTCCCGCTGAAGCCCTAAAAACCGAGGACCTGGCGCGGAAGGGATCGACCTTGGCGTGTGCCTCAAAACGGCACCTCCTCTCTAATAGGGAGGAAAGCCCGCGTACCAATCTGTAATCCCTCCCGACCTCTATCTCTTTTACGGCATCTTCCAGTACCCCCTTCCGCATACCGACCATCATGGAATAAGTGTCTATCAGCGCTTCCGCCAGCTCCCTCTCCTTACCGTCCGGCTGTGCGAAGGCCGGGTATACCTTACCTCTCGAGTATAGTGCCCTGAGGAGGTTCGCTTGAAGCACGGATATCACCTCGGCCCTCTACAACAAGCCCGTCGTCACCGCGCAGAAGTTTCACCTCTTCCCCCAATTCACCATGGCGGCCCCTCTCGTCTGCACCTCCTGCCTTGTCTACTCCGTTTTCTTGTCCCTCTCTTTCCCCTTCCCCCTCACTTTCACTTTCCCTTTCACTTTCACTTTCCACTTCTCTATCCCCTTTCTCTTGCTCGTCCGCTTCCCCTTCCCCCTCTTCCTCCGTTCCGTCCCCGTTTTCGTACCCGTTTACATCTCCACCCATGTCTTCCTCCCCCTTTTCTTCCCACGCCAAATCTGGCTCTTCCGCGACCCTTTTCCTCCTGGCGCTGACGCGCTCCTCACTCGTTTCCTTAGACACGATCTCTATCAGCCTCGCCAACTTACCCTCTCTCTTCCTCAGCAGGCGACCAAGTCTTTGCACGAACTCCCTTCTGCTGCCCGTGCCGCTCAGTATGACCCCCAAGGAGGCTTCTGGGACGTCGACGCCCTCGTCCAGCACCTTCGAGGCCACTATGGCCTTGTAGACGCCCGCCTTATACATCTGAAGGACGTAATCTCTCTCCTCGTCAGATGTCTTGTAAGTGATGTAAGGTATGAGGAACCTACGAGATATCTCGTAAACCAGGTCGTTGCTTTGCGTGAATATGATGATCTTATCGTCTTGGTTCTCCCGAAGTATTTTTTCAAGCGCCTTCAGCTTGGCCTCGCTGTTGAAGGCTATTTGCATAGCCCTGTTCCTGGCCAAAAGCGCTTCTCTCGCAGCCGGGTCCCTGTTGCTGAGCATTATTAACTTCAGCAGGGCCTCGGGCCCCCAAGCGTATATCCTCTTCTTCCTCAAGTAGTCCAAATACAACGATTGATTTTTCTCGTATTCCGCCCTTTCAGAAGGGCTCAGCTCAACGGTGATCCTCTCTATTTTGTAATCAGAAAGGTACTTGCCCGCAAGAGCGTCGGGGCTGAGCCTGTATACAATCCCCCCCAAAAGCCGTGGCAGCTCCTTGTGAAGGCCGTCCTCCCTTTCTGGGGTGGCCGTCAGGCCAAGGCGATATGGGGAAGCGAACATCTCCGCGATCTGCCTATATCCCTCTGAAGGTAAGTGGTGGCATTCGTCAAAAATTATGAGGTAGAATTTGTTTCCCAACTCGGCAGCCCTTATGTAAGCTGAGTCGTAAGTCGTAACGGTTAATGGGTGAACGTCATAAGCATCTCCGCCGATAACGCCTACATCGATACCCATCTCTTCCTCGAGGACGCCTTTCCACTGCCATAGCAGGTCCAAGGTGGGCACTACCACGAGAGCTGACAGACCAACCAACTCCAACGCTTTTACGGCCACCAGCGTCTTACCTGCGCCTGTGGGCAGCACCACGACGCCCCTCTTTCCGGCCATCACCCAGCGGTGAACCGCTTCTTCCTGGTAGGGCCTGAGCTTGGTGCGATGGCTAAAGGGTGGAGCTGGCAAAGGATCCATCACCCTGTCCTCGATCTCTATTCCACTTCTCTTGAAATAATCCACGAGGTCCCGATAGTAAAGAGCTTGAGCGCGATAAGCACCCACTCTCGGGTCATAGTTAGCGTAAGGCATCCCCACGTCGCCCCTTATAAGCAAAGTCCCCCTGTCGAAGAAGAGTGAGACCTTGAGCACAGATTAGGCCCTGGGAAGAGATATAACGTTATCGGGAGGTTAAGGGGGGCGAAACTCCTTTGTGAGGTAGGGGATGGATAGCCCCCTTATAGAAATAGTGTTTTTATGTGAGAAAATATTACGTCCTTGATGCCCAACCTAGAGAAGAATGAGGGCTTTCCCCACGGGACGCGGGGGAGACGCCGGGGGATGAGAAGGCCTCTGCGATGCGGGATGGAATACCCGCGGTATTCCAGGCGTAAGCGTATCGATGAACCGGGAAGCCCCGTCCGTAAGGGCGGGGTAGTTCACCTGCAAACCTCAAAAGGTTGAAAGCGCTTAGAGGGCCGCCCTCCGTAGAATCCGGCGACCCTCTGACAGAGTTCGGCGCAGCGCGTTCTTGCCCTCCCTTTGCAGCGTGAATTGGTAGGCCAAAAAGACGATGGAGATCAGCAGGGCTATCCATTCCTCCATTAGCAAAAGGGGCTTGAACGGGGGCGTCGCTTTGTTAGCGGTGGCGACGGGCAAAGGCGCGTAGGATAGGGTGGAAAAACCCGCGCCCAAATCCGGCTTTCCGACCTCCACGTAAGGGATTCCGTTCCTCAACGTCGTTTTCAAATCGAACGCCGACTCGGCCGTATCGCTGCCAAAGCCGAAAAGGTAACGCGGCAAAACGGACGAACCGTTGACCAATACATAACTCATGGAAAGAGAAGAGGACGCCGAGGAGAAGTAGGTTTCCTCTCCACCGTATCCGCCGCCAAAGACGAACTCTGCGTCGTAATAGTTTCCCACGGGCGTCATGGAGTAACCGCTTATGAATATTGAGGCGTCGACCAAATCGGGGACGAGCACGCGAACTGCGTCATAACATGCGTAAGCTGAACCGCCCTTGGAGTAATAGAAGTCCACTTCAACGCCGTAGCTCGTCAGGCTGACTGATGTGGCGAGGCGCAGTGTCAGGGGCAGGCCATAATTGGTATAACCGCTGTAATAGGAGTAAAGCGACGAGGCCGCCAGTGCCCACGGCGGGACCCAGGTCTCCGTGGAAACGGCACCCCTTCCGCTTATCCGCGAGCTGCTCACGTAAGACGAAGGTGAGGTTATGTTCCATATGTTGTCTGCCAGCCGCATCTCCTCGCTGTTGGTCTGGAATTCTACCACATTCTGAAGCAGGTAGTCCTGCTGGCCCCCCGTGGTATTTATGAGCAGAACCGCGTTCAGCTGAAGGCTTGCGGAATAGGGTGAGTTGAAAAATGGGTTGTACGCCTGCAGAGAGGTTATGTTAGCCTCCCCGATTACCTCGCTGGCGCGTACGGCGTAAGCCGTAATCGTACCCGAGGAGTTGAGCACGCCGTAATCGGCTATACCTATCGGAGCTGGCACCGAAGAATAAAGAACGCCAATTGACACAGGCACAGTCTCGTACCGCAGAACGACCACGGCGGGCGAAGAGGAGGAGCCGTTGTACGCTAAAACCAAGTAGTAGCTACCAGGATCCCCAAATTTCACAGAACCAGAAACGCTAGGACCGTAAGAATCAAAGATGGACCCGGCAGAGCCCCACGCAGTGAAGTTCCTGAACCCCGTTTGATTCAACACCATTACAGCCAGAGGTTGGCTTGAGTTGATCACGAACTTCAGCTCGACCCCCTTCCCCATCACCCGTAGGGCCTGAGAGTAATAGCTGTAAGGCATCAAAAACACCGTCTTGCTGAACATGAAGTCGGTCGAATCTTCATCGGGTGACCGCGCGCTAGGTAAACCAAAGCGGCCAGCAGAATGAGGTAAGGCCGAAAGAAAGAACAGCATCAATAGTAAAAAAGCGGCGATCCGCAACAAGATCACCGAAATAAGCCTAATTTCTAAAAAAAGCGTTTCTCGCGCACCAAACACGGGTATCCTATGGCCACTGGCCCCGCTAAATCTTGCGCCAAATTCAAGCACAAAAAACAAATCAAAAGACGAAATGAATTAAGGTAAGGCGACGCTTACTCAAGGAGATGTTGGCCTAGCTACGGCTTGACGCTTTGAACAAGGCGCTTTGAGAAAGAAAAACCTGCCGGACGCCCATATCTCACATTTCAACCGTGCACGCCTTCCGTTGGCTGAGGGAAACCAAGCTCAAGAAGAATTGGCTTCAGGTATTTCCCCGAAGAACTTGAGGTACAGGTAGACGTTAGCGTAACTGAGAGCTGAAGACAGAAAGAAAGGCACGTAGAGAGGAAGCGCGCTCAACAAAGCCCCGGCCACCAACGTTGAAATCGCTTGTGGGAACTGCCTAGCTGCCTGGTTCACGCCACTGGCGGTTGAACGACTCCCCTCGCTCAGCAAGGTCATCTGAAGCGACGATTGGGCCGGGATCGAAACCATGCGTATGGGAGTCGATAGAAGGTAAAGCGCAGCAGCTATGCCGGCGCTCGGTGAAAAAGGTATCGCGAGGGTTAGCGCGGAAGCCGCCGCCCTGGTGTATATAATGAGCCTCAACAAGCCAAACCTCTTAGATAGAAGGGGTGTGAAGGAAAACGCTATCCCGCTTATTATCCCGCCGGCGCCCATCAGCATCCCTATCTGAGAATTGCTCATGTGGAAGAACTGGCTGAATATTATCGTCAGGAAAGGAGTAACTAAACCCATGCCGGCGCCGTTCAAAAGTCCAGTGTAAGCGAAGGCCTTAACGTAAAACTTATCCTTCTCACTCAGCGTGCCCGCCGTCGGCTTGCCCGCTTCCTTAGAAACGCCGCTTGCGGGGCGAGACCTAAACCTCTCCTCGATGGGTAGTATTGCCAACACCGACAACGATGACAGCACTAATCCAAGCGTGAAGAGCTCGCGGTACCCTAGGAAAGAGACCACAAAAGCTCCGGCCGCTCCAGCGAAGGTGTTGATCTGGCTGTTCAGAGAATAGACCTTGGTGCGGTTACGGTTATCCGTGTTCTCGGCCAAAAGCGCGGTGAGCACGGGCGCGACCGACGCCCCCACGCCTCCTCCTACAAGTCCCCCTGCCATTCCGAATCCGCCTAGCGCCATGGAGAAGGCCAACAAAACGAGATTCCGACTCAGCATTAAGATGGCTACGCCGAGGGGCAAGGTAACCATGTCGACTATCAGCACGAGCTTCCTGCCGTAGACGTCGCCCAGCCTCCCGACCAACAATGAAATGGCCGGGGTCGACAGCGCGCCCACCGCGAAAAGGCCGCCTATCCAGAAGGGGGATAAGTGAATCCTATAAAGCAAATAAAGGCCTATGATGACTCCAAGAAAGCCCGCCGCGAAACTCCTCAAACCACGGGCCAAGAACAAGAGGAAAAGGTTCCTCTTCGTCCCCGTCGCGACGGTGTTCGACACGCTTTCTCGCCTCCGTTTGCCACCGAGTCCGTCGATATCCAAGAGTATCGCTGAGTCGATATCGACTAGAAGTAAATAAGCGTTTCGCTAGCCCGCGCACAGGGGCCGCGGACCGCCAAACCTTCCTTGATTTGATTCGTCATTCGAGCTGCGGCGCGCCAGCCCTCGCTGCGCCACTTGAAAACCCGCCTTCTTGTAAACGCGGAGCAGCATAAGCGGGGTGACGTCCTCCACTCCGTCGATTTTTGACACCTTATCGTTTATGAATTCCCTCAACTCCTCAAGGGATGGTGCCCAAACCGTAGCGACCAAGTCCGGCTCGCCGCCGACCTCGTAAACATCCTCTATTTCAGGTATCGACGCTATCTTCTTGGCGATACCCTCCACCCCTTTCTCCGAGTTCACGTTAAGCATCAACAGAGCGGCCGCACCAAAACCGAGTTTTTCCTTTTCCAGCACGGCCGTATAACCTATTATCACCCCTTTTCTCTCGAGGCTTTTCACCCTATCGTGAAGGGTAGAAAGGCTTACGTTCACCTTACCCGCTATCTTGGATAGGTTTATTTTTTCCCTCCCCTTGAGAGCCTCAGCTATTTCCTTATCCAACTCCTCAGATCTCTTTTTCGAGACTCTAGGCAAATGTCACAATAAGGACTGCTACGCTTATTAAGCGTTTTGACCGATTTAGACTAACGTGAACAAATCTTGTCCGGCGAGGCAATTTACGGCCGCGCATGAGATCGATCACGCGGCGGGCCGATGAGGGCTTGCAGGTTCTTGCGGTAGATCCTTTCCCTCTCTTCACTCGTCGTGGCCCTTTCCACGGCTTCTATTGCCTCTGCGTAGCAGGCAGAGCCGCCGCCCGGGCCAAAGGGGTAATCGGTCCCGAACAGCACGTGATTTGCCCCAGCAAAGTCGATCAGTAGCCTCACCGAAGCCGCGCTGAAAACGGCAGCGTCGTAATACAGGCCTTTTAGATCTTTCAGCGCTTGCCTAGGGTCAAACCTCTTCTCACCCTTGTTTCCCCGGAAGTCGTTGCCCAACATGAGCAATCTGCCAGCGTAGTATGGGATCATACCCCCTCCGTGGGAAAGGACCACCTTGAGACCGGGCAATCCTCCCACTAAACCGGAAAAAACCAAACGGGCCGCAGAGATGGTGGTATCGAAAGGCCAAGCGTAAAGGAGGTTCAGGTTATAATCCTCTCCAACCTGTCTCCAGATAACGGGCTCGGTGGGGTGGATCATCACCACCATATTCAAATCCCTCAGCACCCTGAAAAGCCGCCAATAGCGCTGGTCTTGATCGTAGAAAGCCTTTGCCGCGTTGGAACTAAGGAGTATGCCCTTAATCCCCAAATCCCCGGATACCCTTTTCGCCTCTTCCTCAGCTTCACTCGGGTCCGTTATGGGAAGGGTGGCAAAGGCCTCCAGTCTATCAGGCGCCCGGCTGGCAGCCCTTGCTAACCCGTCGTTGATCGCCCTCGCGAGCGCTACGGCTTCCTCGCCGTTCAGCAAATCCACGTTAGGGGGGCTGACGCTCAAAACCTGGAGGGCCACCCCCCAGGAGTCCATTTCCTTCAACCTGGCTTCCAAATCTACGTGTGCTGAGGCCTCCGAGAAGTAGGTCAGCAAATGCCCGGTTTCCGAGTCATAGAGGAAAGTCCTGCCGAACTCGTCGGGAGGGGCCAGCCTCACGTGCCCCACCCCTTTTTTCAGGAGCTCCCTCGCCTCCAAGGGGAAGTAGTGAGTATGCGCGTCAAACTTACCTTCCTTGGGGACTTCGCCCAAAGAGGTCTTTCACCTCCTCGCTCTGGTATCCCCTCAACAGCCCGCCCCTCATGAAAGGCTGATAGCGGGGAATCACCCAGAACTTCATGAGGATGACGTACGCGACGCCGGCCAAAAAGAACGTGGATAACCAGGAGTTCGCGTAAAGCATCTCCGTTACCGGGTTAACCCACAAACCCCACCTGGCGGAGTACGTCAGCACTACCGCCAGCGCGAACGCTATTATCGCCGCTGGGTTGAATCCCTTCCAGTACCTGAACTTGCCCTTAGATAAGTAGACATCGGCAACCTCGAACTTGAACCTCCTGATGATCACGTAATCGAACACTATGATCCCTTCCACCGCACCCAATAGTGCCCCATAAGCCAGCAACCAGTCGTAAATGAAACCGTAGGCGCCCGAGGCGTAAAAAGTCCAGGCCCCTAGCGCGGCGCTTATGGCGATACCTATGAGTATGCCCCTGAACCAACTGAGGTGTTTTGAGTAAGTGTTCGCTATGTCGTAACCGGGTGCTATGGAGTTGGCGAACACGTTTACTACGAACATCGCCAGCGCAAAAGAGAAAAGCACGTAAAGGGAAAGCCACTTCGGCAGGAGCACCGTTGCCATCATGACCGGGTCGATTATCCCCTGACCGCCGTTTATGCCGAGCGCCATGGTCGCCCCGGACGCAAGCAAGGCCATGGCCGCGACCGCGGTCATCATGAAGGGCATCCACAGTTGCCCCCAGACCTGGGCGCGCTGTGAACTCGCAAACCTGGTGAAGTCTGGCATGCTAACGGCCATGGTGGCCCAATCCGCTATGACCGCGTTCAGGTAGGCGAACTCTCCCAGCCAGAAGCTATGAACTGGAAGCTGTATCCGCGTGATGGGCGTGAAATTCCAACCGGAGCTCTGCATGACGAAAACGAAAAGCGCGACGAAGCCAAGGGCTACGATGGGAGCGGCCATCCTGGCCAGGAATTTGAGGGGTGGTTGGGCCTTGGTCGGCGGAGAGAAATAAAAGAGGAGCACTTGAACGACTATTATCGTCAAGAAAGAAGTCCAGAACAACCTTGGGAATGCCAACGCCAGTGAGTAGCTGTTTGCACCGCTGAGAAGTGCGACTTGTCCGCTCAACACGGCGTAAAAGCCAACGACGGCCTCCGTTATTATGTATGAAACTATGCTCCACCACCCCATGGAAATTATGGCCCTTATCCAAGACGGGATTTGGGCGCCGTATATCCCCCAGCGCGTCCGAGTCAGCTGCGGCTCGGACATGCCGTAGCGTGCCCCACCGTGCGATTGCACAAGCGTCGGTACGAGCACGATAAAGCTACCCAGGAGAAAGTCAACCAATATTTGCCACCAATTCAAGCCGAAGGAAAAACCTGCCGCCGCTAGGAACCAGGTAGGTATCACAAAAACCATACCGAACCATATGGCCGCGTAAGTCCAGGCGCCCCAAGTCCTCAAGGAAACCGGTGTCGGATGAAAGTCGTAATTCCAAAGGTATTTCTCCTCGGGGAAAGTCATCGTCAGCTCGACCTGACCCCTTTTGGGGTAATACTTCATTCCCGAAACCGAGCGCACGTCTTCGGCCTCGGCCAAAGTCGCCACCTCCAGCTACCCCCAAAACGAGGGGTATCCGAGCAAAAACAAAAGAAGAGAAAAAAGAAAAGGACGAAGAAAGAGAAAAACCGGCACCACAAAAAAGCGATGCGGAAAAACCATTGTGGCCCTTCTTAACCTTGCGCGTTTCACGAAAACCCTCTCGATAAGAGCCCGGCCTTAAAAGCGTTTTTTAACATGGTCGTGTAAAAAGCGTGAGCAGCCACAAAAGCCGAATATAAAATGCCCCTTCAATCCGACAACCCGTGCCCCCTCTGCTTCCACGCGACCTTCTGAGCTCAGGAACGCACAAAGGCCCGCCTCTCCCTTCCCCGGTACTACCCCACTGATGCGGTAGTTACGCCCCTGGATTATGCTGGTCACCAGCGCAGAAATCGTCGGTCATTAAGTTCTCCGTTATTCTCTGCGCATTGCTGGCTCCCCACGGCTGCGTTTCGTTCCCACGAGAAAGCGCATAGTTTTTACGCGATCGACCGTATTTCACGTGGATCTAGAAACGGAGGCTTTCATCACCGAGTGCCCGGCCTCCCCCGTCCCGCACGTCCTGGCCGCATCTGGGAAAGAGGCCGCGATGGGCAAGACGACCAGCGCCTCTTTATACGTTACCAGGGCTTGCAACCTGAGGTGCAGGACTTGCTACGTCTCAGCCGGGCTTCCCAAGCCAAAAGAACTTCAAAGGGATGATTGGGAGCGCGTTATAGGGCAGCTGAAGCCGCTGGTCGACGTGGTTTATTTCATCGGGGGAGAACCCCTGATGAAGCCTTGGATCGTCGACTTGGTAAGATTGGCGTCCTCGTTGGGGATCACGCCATCCATGAGCACCAACGGCTTCTTGATGGACAAGGAAATGGCCAAAAAACTCAAGGATGCAGGCCTGGCCTCCATTCAAGTGAGCATCGACGGGGCAGATCCAGCACAAAACGACCCGATAAGGGGAAAGGGCAGCTTCGACGCGGCGATCCAGGCAGTCAACGCGGCCAGCACAGAGGGGTTGGCGGTATCGCTTTCCTACACTGTTATGGATTACAACGCCTCCGCGGTGAAGGGGATCCTAGAGCTCGCCAGGAAGCTCGGCGTGGAGGAGATCAACTTCATCAGCGTTCAGCCATTTGGAAGGGCAAGGGAAAACGGGTTCAAGCTAAGTCCCGAGACCGGCAAGGCCGTTATCAAAGATTTGGAGGCCGCGGGGGTCAGAGTAACCCTAAATGGTTTCCGCTTCTACCTGCCGGATTTCGACCGGGTCGCTTCCGACTTATCCGCGGGGCGCGATTACCGCTATGGCTACGGCTACCGGACGTGTCCGGCCGGCGTAAGCCATTTTGTGATCGATTCAGATGGCGAGGTATACGGGTGCGACCTGCTGATGGAAAAGCGGTTTTCAGAGGGCAACGTCACCCGCGCGCAGCTGGGCGAGATCTGGAGGACGGGATTCAAGCGGTTCAGGGAAAGGCGCACTCCACCCCAATGCTCGTCTTGCCCGTACGCGGAGGTATGCCAAGGGGGATGCCCGGCCAGGGCCTTCACCAGGTTCGGTTCGCTCGATTCCCCTGACCCCCTTTGCCCGCTCTGGAGTAGAAATCGGCGACTAGCCCCGCGAAATCCAAGTAAGGGTCAACCCAGTTCGACCAGAACTGAGCTGGGTTCTTAACGGGTACGATGGCATCGCGGTCGAGACTGTACAACTCCGGCACAAAGAAGAGCGCCCCGTCGCTCACCGTCGCGTCCAAGTTAGAGACCAATATCTCTGAAACCAGGTCATCTCTCCTCCCCTTCAAGGACATTATGAGGTATGGGGTATCTCTTGGCCAAGAAACGGCCCCGTGGTATTCCCGATCCCCGAAGTAAGGCCCGGGCCCGGGCCTGACCAACACGCCGAAGGCCAATTTGTTCCCACGAAACGCTTTCAGCCCCTTGACCTCTTTTTTAACCATCAACTTGCTGATCGCGCCTTCCCAAAGCCCCTGGAAACCCAGGTCCTGGATGCCCTGCAAGATAGCGTAGGCCATTATGGCCACCGAGCTGGGGGTATAATCCCCCTTTCCGCCTTCGACGTCATAAATGGAGGGTAAGTAACCCTTGTTAACCCGCTTCAGGGACCCCACCAAGCTGGCCGAAAACTCCAGTAGCGGAGCCGGATCTTCACCTAAAAGAGGGGCGATCTCTGCCAACTCGCTGTACGCCGAGGCGAAGAGCGCGTTTACCTCCGGAAGCGCGTACCGCCCCCCTACGTCTTCCCACCCATCCGGCAGCCGCGTCGACCGCAGCGCTCCCCCAACCCATATCCGAGAGTCCCACCAGGAACCCCACGGTTGCGATACCACCCAATCGTCCCTGATGAGGCCCCGCCGCCTCCCGGAGAACAAGAAAGACTTGGCAACGGAAAATGTGGCCCTCCCGTAAGCTTCGCGCCACTCGAGCTTCAGCAACCGGGCCAAAAAAAGCAGCATGAGGGGAAGGCCGTCGGCGTTGCCATCTTGAGGACCAACGCAGAGCCTATTGGGTAAACCCAAGTCGGGCGAGTAGCTGCCAATGCCGGCCTCCGCTGCCCTCCAAAGAAGGGAGCGCCCCCAGGGCGTTTCGTGAAGCGCTTTGATGCTGAAAAGCAATCCCTGGAACAGGTCCCTAGACCAAACCTGCCTGAACCACCAAGCCCCGGCGTCCGGGAGCCAGCACGCCCCGCATACAACTCCGAAACGGGAAAGCGCAAAGAACCTCCGCTGCAGCGCCTCCATAACCTCCGCGGGCAGTTGCAGTTTAAACAGGGAGGGAGGAAGTACGGCGCCATCTGCATCGGGGGCTAACTGCGACGGTATCAAGACCGAGGGAAAGGGCACCACCTTTAAGACGCCGCCATCGCCTATCCTCACCTCAAAAAGCACTTGAACGCGTTTTTTCTCGGGTATCGGCTGCGGGGGGTCACCGCGGCGGAACCCCGATCCCTCAGGGTAAAACGCTTCGAAATCAAGGTCCAGGGATTTTACTTCGAATTCCCTGCCTCCCGACAACCTAAAGCCGAAGTCGCCCGCGTCTACCCTCACCGCCCCCGCCTCGGGGTAAACCCTAGCGGGCAAGGTCTCCCCGAAAACGTCCCTCAACTCCAAAATCGGTGCAAGCCATGAAGCATGGCCCGACACGGACAGCTTGAGACCGGGTCCTCCCTTCTCAAGCGAGTACTCTATAGCGAAGTCCCCGTGATCAAGGAATGCGGTCTGCCCGTCAAACTCTACTTTCTTAAGCGGGCTGGCGGGCGAAAACGCGAAGCCCGCCAAGAGCTTCCGACCCTTTCCCCCCATCACCGTGCTGAAACCCTCGTAACTGGAGAGGTTCCTCAGCTGGACGTGGTCAGGGAGGTAAGGGGGCTGCCAGGAAGATGAGCGGAAAGAAAACTCAGAATAAGGGTTCCTCAGGAGCAGCAACCTTTCTCCGAGTACCTCAAGCCGGCCAATCCCGTCAGATGCCAAGGCCGAACCAAAAAGGCCGACGCTTAAAAGGAAGCGCTTCGGGGCGCATAAACCGGAAGGGGACATCGGAGGCCGTCCGCGTCGACGGCCCGCGGAACGTTTTTAACCGAAGCCGTTCCTCTCCTCATGGAAATAAAAACCTACGACATCAAGATCCCCGAGGGGTGCAACCTGATTTTCGGCCAATCTCACTTCATAAAGACGGTAGAAGACATATCTGAGGCCCTCACCAACGCAGTCCCCGGGGTCAAATTTGCCGTGGCCTTCGCCGAAAGCTCTGGGAAAAGGCTAGTCCGCTACGATGGAAACGACGAAGAGCTGATATCCACGGCGGTACAATGCGTGAAGGAAATGGGAGCAGGCCATACGTTCTTAATCATAATCAGGAACGCCTTCCCCATTAACCTGTTGCGCCACCTGAGGGACGTCCCAGAGCTGGTAAGCTTATACTGCGCCACGGCCAACCCCGTTAAGGTTTTTTTGGCGCAGGACGGCGACTCGGTGGCCGTGCTAGGCGTGGCTGACGGCTTAAGACCGTTGGGAGTCGAAAGCCAGGAGGACAAAGCCGAAAGGGTGAAATTATTAAGGGAATTGGGGTACAAAAGGGCGCGACCGCAAATCCGCCCGCATCGCTACCCAAAGGCCGTATTGTCGTGACTCAGAGCAGTTTCTTACCCTTGACCTCGGGGGCCCAAAGGTAAGTCACCGCGAATCCGAGGAATTCAAAGACGGCGACCACCATTAGGACCACCGATATGTTATAAGAGAAGAAACCCACGGCCACGGCAACCGTCCCCAGGACTCCCCCCAGCCTACTCACGGTCGTGGCGAAACCGTGAGCGGTTCCCCTCAGCCTGGTCGGAAACACCTCCGAGGGGTAAGCGTAAGTGAGGTTCGTAGGGCCGATGTTGTGGAACACGTGCATGAGGGCGAAAGCGGAAAAGGCAAGGGCGGTGTAGGACATCGCGTTGGGAACGAAGTGCGCGTATAAGGCGAAGGCCACGAGCGATACCCCGGCGCCGAGGAATCCCAATTCTTGCAGAGATTTCCTTCCCTTCTTCTCCACTAGGCTCACGCAAACCGCGAATCCGACGAAAACGGGGACTTCCTCTAACAGCGTGGCCAAGATGGCCATGGTATAAGAACTGGTCGAAGCGAAGATGCTTGGAGTGAAGTTCCACACCCCGTAGCTTGCGAAGTCGTAGGAAAACCAAGCGATCGAAGAAAACAAGGTTAACCTCAAGAACTGCTTCGAGAAAAGCTCCCGCAAAGACGACGGACCCGCGTCCACTGTCAGCCCCGCCACGGCCTCGGACGGGCTGACCCCCGCCTCCCTCGCAAGCCTTTCGGCGGACCTTTCGGCTTCCTCCTTCTTACCCTTCAACAGCAACCAGCTCGGGGTCTCTGGTAAGGAACTCCTAGAAGCTATAACCAGAAGGGGTATCACGGCAGAACTAGCGTACATAACCCTCCAAGAAACGGGGCCCAGCGCGTAAAAGGGAATGGAAAGCAGCAGGAAAACTATGCTACCTATGGTCCAAGCGAATATGTTCAGAACTAACAGCATACCCCTTTTTTCCCTAGGTGAGAACTCGCTCTGTATAGAGGAGCTGATTGGGTAATCCGCGCCTATGCCGATCCCTGCCCCCACCTGAAAAACAAAGAACTCTAGCCAGTTATTGGCGAGAGCGGTCAAGAGCAGGAAACCGGCGGTGAGAGATAGGTCGTAGGTGTATGTCTTCTTCCTACCGAACTCGTCAGCCAGGTGACCAAACGAAAGCGCACCTATGAACATGCCTATCAAGCTGGCCGAGGCCATTAAGCCGGCCTCAACACCGCTCGGAGAAAAGACTGCCCGCAGACCCCACTTCGGTATGGGAAACGCAGTAGAAAATATGGTCAGCACGTAGCCATCCATGAACATGCCCATGGAGGAGAGTAGGGTCACCTTCCATTGGAAGGCCGTCATTGGAAGCTCATCGAGGGCCTTCGGGGATTTGGACGACATATCCAAACTCGACGGGGTAATAAAAGGCTTGCCTCCGGTGGCTGGGCCCCTAAACCGTCAACCGGGCCCTCCTGGGGTCACCACCAAACCTTCTCCAGGGGCTTCTTTATGATGAGCGGTTTGAGGAACTGTATGGCCTTTTCACACCCATCCTCCCTTGACATCACCGGGTCTTCGTGCTCGTAAGAAAGTACGTAATCGTACCCGACCTCGACTAGGGCGGTCATGAACCTGCGCCAAGGGACATCTCCCCAGCCGGGCACCCTAAACCTAACCCCCCTCCCCGGTCTCGTCCAAGGCCCGGTCGAGAGCACGCCGTCGACGCCAACCGCCTCCTTGACGACCTCCACGTCTTTCGCGTGAACGTGATAAATCCTCTCACCGAACTCGTGAATGAAGTTAACCACGTCAACGCCCTGCCAGATAAGGTGACTGGGGTCGAGGTTAAAGCCGAACTCCTTTTTGTTTATGGCCTGCAGTGCCCTCCTCGCGGTGTAAGGGTTATAAATAAGCTCTTGAGGGTGGACCTCGTGTGCGAATTTGACCCCTTGAGCTGCGTAGTAATCCATGATTTCCCCCCACCTCTCGGCGAACGTCTTGAGCTGCTGCTCGTATAGCTCCTGATTTTTCGGCGGGTAAACGTACCACTGCCCCCAATTCTGTGCTCCAACAAATCCCGTAACCACGGGGACGTCGAGGGCCGCGGCCGCCTCGGCGGTGATCTTGGCACGCTCCACTCCATACCTGACTTTTTCCTCTGGCGTCCCCTTGTAAACGTCGTCAGTCGAGGAATCAAGAGGGCCCAGCACCAACTGGGTCTCAGCGTGATCAGAAAGGGCTGATATGGTCAGCCCGTAGCTCTCGACCTTCTTCTTGAAGGCAGTGGCGCCACCCTTGATCACCTCCTCGACGTTTATATGAGAGCTTCCCTTACCGCTCGGTATTTCTACTGCCTCATAACCTAGGGAAGAAACGTACTTCAGCACGTCCTCCAAAGGCCTATCCGCGTATAACGCGGTGAATATACCGATTTTCATAAGGGAAATGGCGTCGTGATTTAATAACGTATCGTAGGCAGCTGACCTCCTCCCCGCCGCAAGGGGCGAGGCTCTTCGTCCTTTTGCCAAAGACGCGCTTTTTCCCGTAGGCCTCGCTTATATCCCGTTCGAGGCGATCGTATTCGCCAGGCTGGAGCACTGATCCGAGCCGATCTGAGAAAAGTATGTTAAGGTGAGATGGGATAGACGTGATTTCGATGGACGTGGTTCGATTTAAACCGGTCTAGTTTCTCTTCTTTTCCTTCCCTTCCCTTTCGCTTCTCTCTATCCCTCGATGGCTCGATTTTCGACTTCCCCATGTACTGCCTCAGCACTTCCGGAACGAGCACGCTACCGTCCTCCTGTTGATAGTTCTCGAGGATCGCCACCAGCGTTCTGCCAATTGCGGTAGCCGTGCTGTTGAGGGTGTGAACCAAATGCAGCTTCCCGTCTTTCCCCCTGTACTTTATGTTTAAGCGCCTGGCTTGATAGTCCGTGCAATTGCTGCAAGAAACCAGCTCCCTGTACTTCCCTTGTCCTGGCAACCACCCCTCCAGGTCGTATTTTTTGGCCGCAGAAGGACCTAGCTCCGACGAGCAAACGTTGACCACCCTGTAAGGTATGCCGAGAGCCTGGTAGATCCCCTCTGCCGTACCTATCAGTTTTTCGTGCTCGTCCCAAGATTGCTCGGGCTTTGAGTACACGAACATCTCAACCTTGTCGAACTGGTGCACCCTAAAAATGCCCTTCGTGTCCTTCCCGTGCGCCCCCGCTTCGGTCCGGAAGCAAGAAGAGAAGCCCGCGTATTTCTTGGGCAACTCTTCCTCGGCTAGCGCCTCGTCCATGTGAAGCCCCGCCAGAGGCACCTCCGCTGTACCCGCCAAGTAAAGGTCCTCTCCCTCAACCTTGTAGACGTCCTCTCTTCCCAGCGGGAAAAAGCCCGTACCGAACATCATCCTCTCCTTGACCAGCACGGGAGGTATGATGGGCTGAAACCCCTTCTCCACAAGGTACTTCATCACAAAGGTGACGAGGGCAAACTCCATCATCACCAAGTCCCCCTTCAGGTACGCGAACCTGGCACCCGAGACCTCGGCGGCCTTTTCCGTATCTATCAGCCCTAGGCTTTCACCGATGTCCATGTGGTCCTTCGGCTTGAAACCGAAAGCCACGGGATTGCCCCACCTGCGCACCTCTACGTTGTCTTCGTCGCTCTTTCCGAACGGGACCGATTCGTGCGTTATGTTCGGTACGGTGTAGAACAGTTGCTCGAACTCTGATTTCAACTCCTCAACTTCTTTTTCGATCTGCGGTATCCTGTCGCCCAGGTCGGAACCAAATTTTAGGCGGGCATCTATCTCTTGCTCCGGGGCGCCCGTAGCCTTGAGCCTGGCCACCAAATCGGCGTTCTCATTTCTCTGATGCCTTAACTCCTGCAGCTCTACCCCCCTTTCCCTTATCTTCTTGTCGAGGGCTACCAGCTGTTCGACTAGGGCCCTGGCGTCTTGCCTTCCCCTCTTCTCCAGGTCCTTAACTATGAGCTCGGGATTTTCGCGCAACAGCCTTACGTCGATCATGAAACGCCCCTCCCGACCGCTTTTTAGCCTTTGGGGAAGAATCGGGCAAGCCGCCAGCTCTCTCGAGATATCCCCCGCGCTTCAAGAACGGCTCAACCAGAATACGAAGTCTAAAACCTCTCAATGGGGTAGGCGGCAAAAGCGGAGAGCGAAATCCCACTTTTCCTTGGATTTCTCGGACTGTTACAAAACGAAACAAAATTCGGTCGCAGCAGTCCCCTTTCCCTGAGCGCGCGGTGGAAGGCTTCGACGTCTTTGCAGCGCAAGTTTAGCTTGCGGAGCTTGCTTTCGTCCAAGTCAGAGAGCCGGGTCGAATCCACCAGCTCTTCATTACCTGAACGCAACACGAATAGCTCAGGAGAGGGAAAATTGAGTTGAGTCAGAACCTGTGCCTTGATATCGCCCACCGTCATATCCTGCGAAATCAAGACGTACCTAAACTCACGCCTCCTACCCAAACCCGGTCCGTTACCAAACACCCCGCTCACGTCAACTGCGACGTGGGGGTCAGTCCGTCGCGAGGACATCATTCTCATTTTAGATCAGCCATGGGACGGCGTCTTCATGCCCAATTATGAATGAGACCAGCTTATAAGCGCTGCTTACCAACTTTAAAGGTTAGATGGACCCTAGGGGCGTACCGAACGAAGCCGTCGCAGGGAGCGACCCACTTCCGTCGACGGGTTTTGCCGCAACGTACCCAACTGTTACCAGACAAATAAGAGGAGGGCGAAGCCTAGAGGCCAACCTACCCGAGCTTCGCGCTCTCACCGGCCTAACTGCTTTCCAAAGCTTTCTCACAAAGCTAGCCAGAAAGCCCCTGCGCAATTTTTTTCAGCTTTCTGATACAACCACTCACCAATAATACGTCATTGGCAGTCAAAAAGTTCGCTGCCCTGAACTTGCTGACGCCCCTATTGCTGACCCTCGCTATCTGTAGATCCCCCTTTTCCCAAACCACGACCGGGTTCACCTCGCCCCAACCAACCTCACCGAACAGAACTTTGAGCTCATCAAGTGTGTCGCTCACTCTACCCCTAATGAGCAAGTATCTGCGTTTCTCCTTCACCAAGGGGAACTCACCACGCTTTCCATCGCCTTCCTTTCCTCCATCCCCAACACCTCGGTCAGAAAAGCGACCAGATCCCTGGGGTCCTTTACCTCCGCCGCGTTGGACGGGCCGACGGTGAAGAAGAACCTACCCCTGGGGTTTGCCCTGATAAACCTTCTCAAGCCAGACAAATCACCGTAAAACGCCTTGAGGTCTATCTCCATCGCAACCCTTCCGATTTTAAGCCGACCCAAGCGCTTTACACGGGGCATCGTGTACACGTCGGCAGCCCTCGGGCCGTATTCGAGCTCCAAGAGGTCCGCTCCCGGCTTTGCATCCTTGAGCAAAACGCGGATACCCAACTCCCGCGCAAGGCTGAGGTCCTCGTCGGAAAGGACGCCGACCCTGGCAAAGACTAGTCGATAACCCTTCCTCTTAAGCGCAAGCAAAAGCTCTTTGCCCCCTCCCCTCAAGTCAGGCTCGACCGCCCTCGACGTGACTCACCTCCTGACCGACAAGCGTCCTAAAGAAGAAGGTTTTCGCGTCAAGCCCCTTTTCAGCTTTCCCGCCGGCACCTATGACCACCTTCACCGTGTTGTCTCCGGAGGCCACGCTCACCTCACCCTTGACGAGTCCCTGTTTGTCCAGCCTAACGTGAAGCCTCCAACCCTCCAACCTCATATCCAAGTTATCCAAGATCTTTTCTCTGTTAGAGGTGTCGCTTATTATGCGCCAGTATATTTGTTCGGCCGCTGGGCCTTTTTCGACGACCTTCATCAACGTTATGGGTTCTCCGTAGACCCCGGCCAAGGCATCCCGTAGCACCTTCTTCGAACCCGTAAGAAAGGTAAGTGCTTGACTAACCTTGGCCTCGTCCTCGGTGGCGTGGCAAAGCGCCGCCGCTTCCACGTACTTCACCTTCATGAGTAAAACATCCGGTCACTTAAATGTATATGCCCACCCCGCCGTCGGGCTCGCCACCCCTCTTCGGCCATCCCTCGGAACGCGTCGCTAAACCGCCCAGCCGGTTCTCATAACGCCCTCCGGTAACCGCCCCTCAGGATCCAGATTGCGCCGCGTTGGCCCCTCCCTTCGACATGAGAACCCCTATTTCCTTCAGCTTATTGTAGATCTTTTCAACGGCCTTGTAAACGTCTTCTTCGCTCCTGGCCCCCGTGCAAACCATCTTGCCAGAACCAAATATCAGCAGAACAACCCTGGGATCGGTCATCCTGTATATGAGGCCGGAAAACTGCTCTGGTTCGTAGAGGATGTTGTCCAGCTGTAAACCGGCCTTTTCCAGGTTCACCTCAGACATCAGGTTAGCGCTCGCGACGACGTTCTGAATGAAGACCTCGGGTTGCCCCTTTATTTCGATTCCCTTCTCTCTTAGCGTGCGCACTATTTCATCCACGGCCTCAAAAACGCCCGCTGAGCTCTTGGCCCCCGTGCAAACCATCTTACCAGAAGAGAAGATGAGGGTTGCCGTCTTCGGTTTGGATAACCTAAATAGCAAGCCGGGGAACCTCTTGGGGTCGTAATCGACTCCAGGTATGGCCCTTGCTATTTGGTATAGGTCGATAGTCCCCCCGAGGGATACGGAGGCCACCACGTTCTCTATCCTTATGGAAAATTCTTCCATATTTTCTCCTATATATTACGGGCACTCGTATAAATAAACTACTTCGCGGCAGCTGAAACTCGCCTACTTCAAAGCGAAAGTAAAGCGCTCTGGCCTCTCCCAGCCCCTCGAAGGGAGATGTTTGCCGTTCTTTTATCGCGGATCGGCACCATATGAATGCGAATTGCCAGACAGGCCATGAGGGTAGCTCAAAACGTGAAACGGTACTCGAGGCGAGTTTCTGAAGACCATTCTCAACCCAAGAAAAAGCAGGTTAAAATTAGCCGGCTTCGCAAGTACCGCTCAGGCTTATCTGCCCCTCCGTGAAAATCGAAATGATTAGGGCAATCGCTTTCGACATGGATGGCACCTTGGTCGACTCCGAAGACGCCGTCGTCAGACAACTCACCGATTACGCAAAGTCCTTGGGCCTAAAACCTCTCCCAAGGGAAGAACTGGTCAAGTTGATAGGGAAGACCGACCGGGAAATCGCGGCCACGATCGTGGGCAAGGACGAAACCGCCATATCGGAAGCCATGCGCTGGTTCAACGAAAGCCACGATGAGTATTACGGAAAATACGCCAGGTTGTTCGATGGCGTGCGCCAATGCCTGACCGACTTGAAATCGCGTGGCCAAAAGCTCGCACTGGTCAGCAACGCCACCGCCGAGATCGTGGCCAAGTTCATCCAATGGTCTCAACTGGGAGAGCTTTTTGATACCTGGGTCGCGGCAGATGATATACCGGGAAAGCCGGCGCCGGATATGCTGTTGAAGGCAGCCTCTGATATGGGAGTCAGCCCGGATGATATGGTGTACATTGGCGATACCCCTTACGACGTAATGGCCGCGCGCTCGGCCGGAGCCGTGTCCGTTGCGGTGTGCTCTGGCGTGGGTACCATCGAAGAGCTACTAGCAACGGCACCCGACCTCCTAATACCTTCCGCGGCTTGGAGCTGCAGGGTGTTAACCAATCCGCATGTGGGCGCCAAGAGCAATCGATTGGTCCCCTTCGAATTTCCGAGTGCGACGTTCAAATACCACGAAGCCCATTTCTAGGGCAAGGAACGCCAGCCTCGCGCGCTAGCCCAAGAGGAGATACGAGGACAAGACCTCGCAACGGTGAACTACCCGCCCGCCGTGTGGGGTTTTCCGGTTTGTGGCGCGCTTAACGTGGCGGAAAGCGGGAAGCGTTTCCCACCGAAGGAGGGGTCGCGGTCACCTCCTCCACTCCCCTCCAACGCGGCTAACGGGCAAATCAACTGACGTACAGGCAGCTCAAATTTCATCAGAGAGAAGCTATACATCCCTTCCGTTCCTTTCCTTTCCCTTCCCTCACGGTGGAATTTTAGCCCCCTCAAGCCGCGCCCCTTTAATATATAACGGGTATACCACCGCGTGCTCACCAGCTTTCACGCCTGACACGAATCCCTTAATAGCGTGCGACCCATTACCGCGAAGGTCCATGATAAGAGAAGGGGATTGGGTCCTCCTCTACATGAACGATAGGATTAGGTACGTGATCAAGGCAACCCCTGACTTGAAGTTTCATACGCACAAGGGGTTTGTGCTAGGCTCTGACATAATAGGTAAGGAGTACGGGGATGTGGTGACCACTTCCGGTGGGGTACCATTCGCGCTTCTCAGACCACTGGTAAGGGACCTGGTGAGGAAGTTTTCCCGCGCCTCGCAGATAATTTACCCGAAAGACGCGGCGATCATAGTGAGCTATCTGGGCCTAAGACCCGGCTCGGTCGTCCTAGAAGGAGGGATCGGAAGCGGCGCGCTGACGTTCGCCTTGGCCAGCGCAGTCGGCGAGGGAGGGAAAGTGATAGGATATGACATAAGGGAAGAAGCGATTTCCACCGCCAAGAAGAACTTGGAAGCCGTAGACGTGAAAAACGTCCAGTTGATCCTGGGAAGGGTAGAAACCTACTCGGGCGAACCCGTGGATGCCGTGGCGCTCGACTTACCTTCACCTTGGGAAGTGACGCCCTGGCTAAAATCGACGCTTAAGCCGTCCTCTCCTTGCTCTTGCCTTTGTCCCACCTTCAATCAGGTCGAAAAAACGGTCCTGGCACTAAGGGAAGCTGGTTTCGTGGACGTCCAAAGCTATGAAATCCTCGAAAGGAAAATAAAGGTGGCCAGAGACGCGACCAGACCGGAAAACCTTGGCCTTTCCCATACCGGCTTTCTCGTTTTCGCTCGCTCCACTAGGTTGAGCTCCAGGTTTGAGCAGGTTGGCCATGAAGACCGTGAGGAGGAGACCGGCGGCGAAACCGGCGAAGGCGCCGCCAACTATGAATAAGCAAGCTAACGCCTTATCGGGGCAGAACTTGACCGCCGCTTCCTTCCCGAGAACCAAGCCGAGCAGGACTAGAAACCCCAGGCCCATGGCGGAAAGCGTCGTGCCCACGTAAAACCTCACTATTTTGTCCAACGCGGGTAATAAGCAGGAAAAAACTTAAGCCTGTCCTCAAGCCGTTCCTTGGCCGAAAACAACCCCATCGGCTCGCACTAAAAGGCAGATAGGTTTATCGGCTACCGCTTGCTGAACTTATGAGCGATAGAAGCGTGCTTCTTACCGTCCAGGAGGCGATGGCAAGAGATGTGGGCAGGATGATCGCCCGCATAAGCTCCAAATCGATGCAGGTCATTGGTGCAAGGGTAGGCGACTACCTCTCCATAAAGGGCAGCAAAACCGCTTACGCCACCGTCTGGCCCGCCTCCCCTCAAGATGAAGGCGCAGACATAATAAGAATTGACGGGGTGCTAAGGGAAAACGCTGGCGCCGGGATAGGGGATCTGGTTGAGGTCAAAAGGGTTGAGCTTAGGCCCTTGACGAGGATATCCCTAGCGCCAACTGAACAGATCGTTTTCGGGACGGACTTCAGGGCCCTCGTTGCGGCAACCCTGCAGGGTAAACCGGTGGCCCCTGGAAACATGGTCATAGTACCGGTTATGGGACAAGCCATAAGGCTCTACGCCACTTCTGCGATACCCGCAAACGGCGGCATAGTGACCGACTCCACCGAGGTCATGATATCCAACGAAGCCGTTAGCATGCCCAGCGGCGCCGCCCCGTTGATCACCTATGAGGATATCGGTGACATGGAGGACGCCAAACAAAAGGTCAGGGAGATAGTCGAACTGCCCCTCAAACACCCGGAACTCTTCAAGCACTTGGGCATAGACCCACCCAAGGGGATACTTCTTTACGGTCCCCCCGGCACCGGTAAGACGCTTCTGGCTAGGGCCATAGCTAACGAGACCAATTCGAACTTCTTTACCATCAACGGCCCCGAAATAATGAGCAAGTTCTACGGAGAGTCCGAAGAAAGACTAAGGGAGATATTCAACAAAGCCGAGGCGAAACCGCCTTCGATAATTTTCATAGACGAGATCGACGCCATCGCCCCCAAGAGGGAAGAGGTTAGCGGGGACGTGGAGAAAAGGGTCGTCGCTCAGCTTTTGACCTCCATGGACGGTCTGAAGAGCAGGGGGAACGTCATAGTAATAGGTGCGACCAACAGGATCGACGCCGTCGACCCCGCCCTGAGAAGGCCCGGTAGGTTTGACAGGGAAATAGAGACGGGCATCCCCGACGCCAAGGGAAGGCGCGAGATATTGCAGGTGCACACCAGAAATATGCCGCTGGCGGATGACGTAAACTTGGATCAGCTGGCCGATATAACGCACGGTTTCACGGGGGCCGATCTCTCAAACCTAGTCAAGGAAGCCGCCATGAGCGCCCTTAGGAGGGTCTTACCGACCATAAACCTGAAGGAAGGGATAATCCCCACCGAAGTGCTCTCGAAGATAAAGGTCCAGTACTCGGACTTCGAGGCCGCTTTGAGGGTGATACAACCGTCCGCCCTGAGGGAATTCTACGTGGAGGTCCCGGAGGTCCACTGGGAAGACGTAGGAGGCCTAGAGGACGTCAAGCAAAAGCTCAAGGAGGCGGTGGAATGGCCTCTGAAACACCCCGAGTACTTCCAAAACATGGGGATCACGCCCGTGAAGGGGATACTTCTTTACGGTCCCCCCGGCACCGGTAAGACGCTTCTGGCCAAAGTGGTAGCGACGGAGAGCGAGGCCAACTTCATAAGCGTTAAGGGGCCAGAGGTGCTGAACAAGTGGGTCGGCGAGAGCGAGAGGGCGATAAGGGACATCTTCAGAAAGGCCAGGCAATCCGCCCCATGCGTCATATTCTTCGATGAGCTTGACGCCATCGCCCCAGTACGCGGGCAATCCTTCGACAGCGGCGTCACCGAGAGAATCGTGAATCAGCTGCTTTCGGAGATGGATGGGATTTCGCCGTTGAAGAACGTCGTGGTCATGGGTGCGACAAACAGGGCAGACATATTGGACCCCGCGCTCCTGAGACCTGGTCGCTTCGATGAGGTGATCTACGTTCCGCCTCCCGACGCGAAGTCCCGCCTCGAAGTTATCAAAATACACGTCAAGCGCGTCCCCCTTGCCGAGGACGTCGACCTAGAGAAGCTCGCGAATTTAACCGAGGGTTACACCGGCGCAGACATATACGCCTTGGTCAGGCAAAGCGCCATAATAAGGCTCAGAAAAGAGGGGAAGCCCGGTAAAGTGACCATGGAAGACTTCATGCAGGCCTTAAACGAGGTCAAGCCGAGCCTCACCAAAGAACAGCAACAAGTTTACGAGAGGGAGAACAGGCGCTTACAAGGCCTCATAGTTTGAGCGACCACCCACCCACCCGCCCGCCCACCGCGTCGAGGCCAAATCGGACCGATTATGGTGTCCGGCGAGCAAAGATTTTTCTCTTTCCGAAAGCGAGTAGACCACTAGGGCTCGCAAGGCCGTGCCGGTTCAGTGGATCCGAGGTTTTAACGGGCTCGCTTCTTCCCTGCGACCTCACTGGGCGGTTCGGGAAAGCCCTCTTTTACCCGGCTATCGGCAAGGGCTTCGGCCTCCTTCATTATTGCCTCCGCGTCCTCGGAAAGCGCTACGTCGCCGACCGTTCCCGTCGCTACCTGGGCCTCCGACATTATGGAGCCCACCTCCTCTTCGATCGAGGAGAGCTCTTGAGAAGTTTCGGGCATCACCTCGGAGAGGGGGCCCATGACCTTTTTCAAAACGTTGAACGAAGAACCGAGGTTGGCAGCGAAATCCCCCAGTTGAAGGGCCGTCTCCAGGCGCAGGGCGACCCTTTCCAGGGCTATCTCCGTGGAGAACACTACCTTTGCGGACTTCTTCACCTCGGCAGCTTCGTTGGCGTAGACCTTCGCCTTTTCCTGCTCGCCCGAGGCCAAAGCGTCAGTCGTCTTGCTTATGAGCTCCTTTTCCCTTACTTCCATGGCTGCCTCCTCATTCTTCAGCCTGTTGACTTCGGTGTTCAACCGTATTATTACCTTTTGCAGCTTCTCCCTAAGGTTGCCCCTCATACATCTAAACGGGACGGACGCATTATAACCCTTTCTGAGAAAGTGTAACCGCCGGCGCCCTCAATCGATGTGGAAGAACGGTGAGGCGACCTCCAAAAACGCTCCCTCGCCGCCACCTCACATATTTTTGCGGGTCTCGGACCTCACCAAAAGACGACACGAGCCCGATCACGACACAAAAACGGGTGAAAACAGAGCAGATAAAAAGGATAAAAATAAGAAAGCCGAAGTTCGCTCAACCATACCCGAAGAGCTCATCCAACTGGGCCAAGGCCGAACCTGGCAGCCAGTTGGTCGGCGTAGCTCTGGATAACCTTGATCCTCTCGGGAGTCAAGCCCCTGAACCTGCCCTGAACCTTTAGGTATTCTTCGACCGGCTTCCTCTTGGGAACTGGAACGGTCAACCTCACCACGCCGTGGTCGACCTCGTAAAGCGGCCAGAGACCCGTTTGCACTGCAAGCCTCGTCACCTCGACCGAGATCTCGCTGTCGTGCCTCCAACCCAAGTTGCAGTCAGATATGACGTGCAAGAAAGAGGGTCCATCGGCATCCAGTGCTTTTTTGACCTTGTTGGCCAAATCGAGTATGTAAGCGGGGGACCCAGTAGCAGCATAGGGTATGTGGTGGGCCGTGACTATACCCATCATGTCCTTCTTCATCTCAGGCTTGCCCTCCCAGCTGGTCGTTGTCCAGGCACCGTAGGGCGTGGAGCTGCTCCTCTGAATGCCGGTGTTCATGTAGGCCTCGTTATCGTAAAGCAAGTAGGTTACCCTGTCGCCCCTCTCCAGCATTCCACTGAGCGACTGCAGCCCTATGTCTGCAGTACCTCCATCTCCGGCGACCACTAGCACTCTGGGGTCTTCCTTGAACTTGCCATATTTCTCCTTCAATATGTCTATGGCGGCCCTCACCCCAGAGGCAGTGGCCGCTGAGTTCTCAAAGGCGTTGTGTATCCATGGTACCCTCCAAGCGCTGTAGGGCAAGTAGGTGGTAGTAACCTCCACGCAACCCGTGGCGTTGACCACTATGACGTTTTTACCAGTAACCCTCCCCACTATGTTCAGTATGGTACCGGCCCCGCACCCCGCGCAGAGGGCGTGACCGGGCGCCAATATGCCTTCCGTAGTCGGTATGTCCTTTATGGTTTTGTAGAGCTCGGTCATCTCCATCACCCCCTGAGAGCAGGGTAAGACACCCTGTAGGGTATGTTGCCATCCACCGCCGTCTTTATCTCCTGGAACATCTGCTCGAAGTCGCTCAGTTTTATATCTCTTCCCCCAATACCGGATATGAAGTCGACGACGCTGGTGGGCAGTTGCCTGGCTTGAGCCAAGGAAGCCACCACGTCTTGGTAAAGCGCCCCGCCGCTCGAGCCCATGGGCATTGAGCGGTCGAGCACTCCTATCCCTTTCACCCCGCTCAACGCATCCGCCAGCTGCTGCTTCGGGAAGGGCCTGAACAACCTGACCCTTAACACGCCGACCTTCATGCCCTGTGCCCTGAGCCTATCGGCCTCCTCTTTAGCGGTACCGCTAACCGATCCCATGGTCACCAACACGTAGTCAGCGTCATCAGTCTTGTACTTGTCTAACATGCTGTAAGACCTGCCGAAGTGGGCGGCGAACTCCTTATCCTTCTCATCTATTATGGGCAAAGAGTTCTCGATGGCCTTCTCCTGCCTGTACTTTATTTCGAAGTAGTAATCTGGGGGAGCCAACGTACCCATGGACACGGGCTTGGCTGGATCGAGCACAACGGTTGGCTGCCTAGGCGGAAGGTACTTGTCCACATCCTCTTGGAAGGGCAACGTTATGGGTTCGTACTCGTGGCTCAATATGTAACCGTCGAGTCCAACCATTACGGGCAAGGACACCCTTGGGTCCTCGGCAATTCTGAACGCCTCAAGCGTGGTGTCGAAGGCTTCCTGGACCGTCTCGGCAAAAAGCTGTATCCAGCCGGACTCCCTTTCGGCCATGGCATCGCTCAGGTCGTTCCATATGTTGATCGGGCCAGAGAGGGCCCTGTTGGCAACCGCCATAACTATGGGCAACCGGAGTGACGAAGCTATGTATACGATCTCATGCATGAGGGCAAGCCCCTGCGACGCCGTACTGGTGAACACCCTCGCGCCCGCCGCAGAAGCGCCAACCGCCGCGCTCATCGCGGAGTGCTCCGACTCGACGGGTATGAACTTGGCCTTGAGCTCGCCGTTCGCGATCATGTGCTCTAAAGTCTCAACGATTATGGTCTGGGGAGTTATTGGATAAGCCGAAACCACGTCTATGTTGGCCATCTTCGCGGCTTCGGCCACCGCCTGGTCGCCGCTGAGTATGGTCTTCGTACCCCTCTTCTCTTCCAACACAGTTGACGCAGAAGACATGCTCATTTCGCCTCCTCGACGTGCGTTATGGCCTTAACTGGGCACTCGTTCTCGCAAACGAGGCAACCCTTACAAAAGTCGTAATCTATGTCGTACTCGTAGTTGTGCTTTCCCACCTGAGCGTCTTTTCTGGTTATTACCGAATCGGGACAAACCAGCAAGCATATCCTACAATCGATGCACTTGTTCTGATCTATTATCGGCCTGTAGGTCCTCCAGCTCCCCGTTTTATTCAAAAGAACCGAGTTCGGGGGGTTAAAAACCGTCCCGGCGTCGGTCACGTCTTCCCAACCGGGAAGCTTTGTTGACAACTCAGCTAATCACCTTGACTTCTTGGTAACCCGCTTTTACGGCTTCCGTATTGGCATCAGCCAGGTTTGGAAATCTGGTCCTCACCTGTTCTATCACCGAATCCAGCTTCACCCCTTCTATAAAGCGAGCGGCCGCGCCCAGCATCGTGGTATTAGTTATGTTGGCCTTCAAGAACTTCAGCGCTATGGAAGTCGCATCAACCGCGGCTACCTTCCCGCTGAAGCCCGTCGCCTGTCTGATCTCGTCTAAACTCCTCTTGGTGTTAACCACGAGCAAACCGTCAGATTTCAACCCAGCCGCGGGTTTGACCATGAACAAAAGCGTCGAGTCAAGCACGATCGCCATATCAGGCTCGTAAACTTGATTCCTGTTCCTTATGAACTCTTTATCTATCCTCGTGAACGCCAGCACAGGTGCCCCCGTCCTCTCAGCGCCAAAGCTCGGAAATGCCTGCGCGTAAAGCCCGTCTTCGACAGCAGCTTTAGCCAGAAGCTCGGCGGCCGTAACCGCCCCCTGTCCGCCTCTCCCGTGCCACCTGATCTCTATCATAGGAAAGGAAAGGCACGGGCGAATAAGTTTAACCTTTTCAACGATCAGAAAAATCGAAATGTGGCGAGCTCAAAAGAGGTGCTTCAAGCAGCCTTCCTTACGGTCACGCGCTGGCCCCTGTAGAAGCCCTCCTGCATCAGTTTGTCAGAAAGCCTCACGTATCCCTTACCCTCGTCCTCGTGCTTGGCGTTGGCCACAACCGCCTTCTTGCTCACCCTTATTATTCCCCACGTCGAGCTCTCGATGTATACCTCGTCACCCGGTTGTACTCCCAAGGTGTTGCGCTGTATCGTGTCCAAAGCTATCAGGTTATCGCCGTTGACCTCAGGGCCCAGCGGCGCACCGATCAGCACCCTTATCTCGTTTGCCCTGCTAGTAGTCTCGGCTAGACCGACCCCCATTATCTTATCCTTTTCTTCGAAAAGGTAAACTATGATGTCAGCTATCCTGTCCCATGCGCTCCACGCGGCAGTATTGATGACCACGTCGTAAATGGTCGGGTCGTCGGCGTTGACCCTGCTTTCCCTTTGCGCCACAGAGCGCCTGGCCTCGTCATCGGCCTTAACCGCTTCTTCGGCCTCCTCGTGAGATATGTGCCTGTAATCTGCGACGTGTAGCACCCTTATGTCATAAGGCGCTATCAGCCTGACCTTGAGCGTGGCAGGCTCTAAGAGGAAAAGAAAGGCGGCGCGGCCCTCCACTATCACGTTCTGGGTTCTCATACGATCCCTTATCACCGACGCCACCATCTGGTTGACGTCGATTTCACCGGAAGACGCTTGAGCGCTTATTTCCGCCATGCTCCTCTCGCTAGATACGACTATGGCCTTGATGGCCTGCTCGTAGTTCCAAACCTCGTAGTTCAAGCGTCTTGCAAGCGCCTCTCCGATCTCGGTCGCCCCCGCGCCCAAGTCCGCGGCCAATAAAATTATCTTTCCCATTCTGCTTATTCGTCGGAATCGCATATAAAGCTTCTCATCAAACCCAAAAAGTGCGTTGAGAAAAAGGGGGAAAGGCGTCGGAGGGCATTAAACCAGAAAAGATGATGAAATATCAGCGAAGACCGACTCCCTATCCATGTCTGCATAACGGGAGTTAGCTCTAGGCCAGCCCTCCAAAGGCCGCTCAGCAACCGAGGAATTTAGGCCTAAAACGCGCAATTGAGGAACTGCACTGAGCGCTCAGGACCGAGGGAAGATCTATCTAACCGTGAACTACCCCGCCCTCGCGGACGGGGCTTCCCGGTTCATCGATACGCTTACGCCTGGAATACCGCGGGTATTCCATCCCGCATCGCAGAGGCGTTCTCATCCCCGGGCGTCTCCCCTACGTTCCACAGGGAAAGCCCCTCCTTCAATATAGCGATCGCGGAAGCCACATCCCCTTCGAACGTGGAGTTAAAGGAGGGGCACGCCAACTCCCTGTCCGACAGGCTCAGCATCGCCTCGTACTTAAGATGCGGGCACACACCTGTGGTCTTCACGGATCTACTCACCTCAACAGGGGTGCTAGCCTTCCTCTTCAAGGCTTCGCGGATTCCCCTATGGAGGTCTGGTAGATCTTTTTGCCGAATGGCTTCTGCCACGAGCGTATGCTATCGCCTTGAAAGACCACGCGAGAGTAATTGTTGGTCACATGGCGAGCTACCTTGTTTGCGATGTCCCTCTTTACGTCGTTCTCTTTCTGGAACTCCTTCTTGATCCTCAAGAGGAGTTTGTCCCCGTTCATTCCCGGTTTAGCGCATGAGAAGAAGTGGCATAGCCTCCTGAGCCCTTAACTAACAGGCGCGGAGTAAGACAGCTTCACACCGTTGGAGAAAGTGACCTGATCCTTCACGCCAAGGTCCAAGCCTATGACCTTCCCGTTCTTAGGCTCCTCCTTTGGTACATAACAAGTAACGTAGAGGTAGTAGTCCCCCCATTCCTCTCTATCAAGTTAGCTATTGTGAGCTCGGCGTTGCTGGGTAACTGCTCTGCTCTCACCCTGAACTCACCATGAAGTAGCCCAGACCCTGTATGTGCGCCCTCTCCTCCTCTTCCTCTTCCTTTTTCTCCACCCAGTAGGTGACGCCGTACTGCATTAGGGATATGGAGTGTACCGCCTTCTTGAACTTGATACCCCCACCCAACCTTCACACCCTTCTTCTTGAGCTCTGCCAGTCCTCTTACGTCCTCCTGAAGCCTCTTGATCAGAGCCTGTCTCATCTGCGATGACAGCACGCGGATTTCCTCTTCCGCTCCTGGAAAGCATCGCCCACCTTAACTGGAACGGTCTTGAGCTTGTAGTTAGTCCCTGTGGGACTCCAAGTTGGCTATCCCATTGGCTATGAAGTAGTTCGTGAACCACTTCGCCTCAAGAAAAAGCCTGAGCAAAAGTTCAAGCCTTTTCTGGAGATCTTACTCTTATCCAGTTTCAGCTCAAACGTTCTAGCCTCCTGAGACTTTCTCGTGAGAAGTGTTTGCTTCCCCTTCTCGCTGATCTGGCATTCTTCTCTAGGTTGGGAGGCGCAGAATTCTCCTTTAGCGACGTAAGAAAGTTTCTATAAGGGGGCTATCCGAAGCTAACGGAAGGGCACTTTCGCCCCCTTAACCCCCGTTAAGGTTAAACTAAAATTCTAGCGGACAACGAAATAGTTCAGCGAGCTCAAGTTCGTGTCCACGTAACTGCACAATATGCCAACAGTGTTTGCGAAACCGTTATTTCCCATCTGGCTCAGTGAACCGACGCCCGCGTCATAGGAAACTGTATTATCGTAACGAAGTTCGGTGGTGCTGCCGCTTGCTCCCCATGCGTGATTACTGCTGCTTGGACTTGGAGGCCATGAACTACCGATGCCACTTGATCCCCAAATGCCCTTGCAGTTAGCTATATCATCGCTGATAGAGTAATATAGAGGCCATTCGCCAACCGTTAATTGACCGTTACCCATTGAGAATTCAAGCGCAAAATTGCCGTTGTTGCCGAAGAAAGAAGATGAGGTATCATTGGTTTCAAAGGCCATTGATGGATAAACGGTCAACGATGGCAAAAGCGAGTAAGCTACCGAGTCCAACACCGGGGCTGGTGCTCCAGTCGAGTTGAAAGTTCCCTCAAATGACGCCGATATGTTGTAGTACCCTGCTGAGTAAGCTGCCTCATGAACCTTTGCCATGGTGTACGATTGGCCGTTTATGGTAGCCTTTAGGCTAATTTCGTAATTGCCGTTACCCAAGTTCGACTGAGTGACGGAAAGCGTGACGCCCGTTGCGAGCCAGCCAGCGGGACTGGTGAGCGGATATGCACCGATGCTCAGCAGTCCAGGGCCAACCCATACGTTCTCAATCAACGCCGGCGGCCATAACTGAGCCACTGCTTGTGGTACTAATGGCTCGACTTCGCTCGAATTCTTTAATTCCTGGAATATCGTCAGCGGGACTCCGGCATAATCGCTAGTCGGTATTACTAAATTACTATCATTGATTGGATAGACATAACCGCAAACCTCGCTGCTTGAAGTTACGTTAGCAAAGCTCGACAAAGCCCACGTTTGGTCCTCGCTAGAACTGGTGCTATAGCCAGCTTGGGATAAATAGCTCTTCGGGACGGAACTCCACGAGGGGAAATAGCCCGGAATTGGTATTAGGGCTTTCACCGTCTTTGCGGTCTGGACTTCTGTAGGTGGTGTCAGACTCTTAAGTTCTCTCCGCAAAACTTGCCTGGCAACGGACATCAGCGCACTTAAAGTTTCGCTGCCCTTTACGAGCTCTACCGTATAGCTTGGGCTTATGTAGTTTGGCGTTATGGTTACCACGTTGCCGTTTATCCTTACCTGGATTACCTGTGCCTTGCTTTCAATCGTTACCCTGCCTCCATTGGGCATTATCACAGTTAGGTAGAAAACGTGCCACGCAACTCTAACGCTTGACTTTCCTGCCAATGACGTGCTACTTATGGGCGAGCTAAGGGGCACTCCCAACAACTCGTGTACAATATTACCGTATGGGCCCATTACGTTAAAGGGGTTAGGCAAGGTAGCCACGATCACGACATTAGGGTCTGCAACATCAGCAACGCTAGCCTCCGCAACGGTAGGCCCTCCTACGTCATGTACCGCAAAAGGGCCAATAAGTAAAAGAACAAATATGACCGATGCCGCAAGCAAACCGCGCATGGATCAGCTCGCTCAGATCCTATGGCTTGGAGACGTTATAAGTTTTACCTAAGTACTGATTTGTTGCACAATTCGAAAATCTCTTAGTTTGCTCATGAATTTCGCGACCTTTGGCGTATCACGTATTTGCAGTGAGGCCTTTCGCGATTCTTCTCGTAGTAGCCCTGTTGGTAGGGTTCAGCTCTGTAAAAGGCCTTGAATGGGACGACCTCGGTAACTATGGGCGCCCCGTATTTCTTGCGTTCTTCAAGTTGCGCGATGGTCTCCTCTGCCATTTTCTTCTGAAGTTCGTCGTGTTACAAGATTATCGACCTGTACTGCGTTCCAACGTCATCGCCTAGGTCACGGGTGTCGTGGAAACGCATAACGAAGAAGGGGAAGCCGTGCTGGCAACAACGTGATGGCTAAAAAAGCATCCACGGAGGCTGGTGGCGCGGTGAGGAGACGTTCACTCGCTCTGACTTCAGAGCCGCTTAAGCTCTTAGGCTAAGAGGAGACGTTTTGTACCGTCGGCGCTGTATTGCGCCAAGTTGAGGGCGCAAAACCGCGATACCTACAGGGCGGCAGATCTCAAAGTGCCTAAAAAGAAGCGGTGGGAAAGAAAGTGGGACAGATTGCGCCACGAACTCAAATTGGATGAAAAAGGGCGCGTGATGATACCGCGCGAGGTCCGCGAGGCGCTCGGGATCAAGCCCGGCGAAAGCCTGCGGCTCACGGTAGAGGGCGATAAGATGGTTCTGACGAGGCCTATGAGCCCAGAGGAATTTCTCAAGAAAAAAGGCGTCATAAAGGAGGGATCTCCGCTCCCGCTAACCGACCCCCTATCGATGAAGAAGATCTGGGAAGCCCCTTGATTAATGTGGACTCCAATTACTGGATCTACTGGTTTGACTTGCGTTTTCCCGAGCACGAGGCAGCCTCGAAAGTCGTGGAGGAGGGAGTAAGGGACTGAATACTGCAGAGCCCCGTAACCCTCATGGAAGTAGCGCATTACTTTAGGATGCTTCCCAAGGCCCAATATGACGACTTGATGGACGCGTTACTGAGCCTTTCAACCCTGAGGGTTCGCGATTTTGATTTTGGGCTGGGGCGCCTATCCGTAGAGCTTCTCGGAAGATACGCGAAGTTAGGCATCGGTGGAAGGGACGCGGCGATAATGGCAACCATGATGGCCGAAGGCGTGAACAAAATAGCAACTCACGACAAGGCTTTAAGAGCGGTACCCGACCTGACCGTGATTGACCCAATACCGGATAAGCAAGGGCGATTTAAGAACTTGAATGGCTTCACTGCGCTGCTAGGCGACGCCCGAGGTGCGACTTTTCCCTTAGCTTTTGTTACGTTTCCCTTTTTGCGCCTTGCGCCCAATGCAATGCAGCGCACGACAGGGGTTCCATGTTTCCCACGCGGAGAGCGCCCTGAGCTTTTCCCACGCTCAAAGCGCCAACCCTTCCAGCATGCGCGCCCTTTGCTCGCCGGCTTTCCCCCTCATTTTTTCTGTCAAAGCCAACGGCTTCCATGCCCATCCTCTTTGCCGCCCCTATGATCACCACGTCGTTGAAGTCGCCGCATGACCTAACCTTTTCTGCATTTTCGGCGGCGTACAGCAGATTGGATTGCCCGCCGTTCAGCAATTGCAACTTTGGGGTCTATCAAAACTTCTTGAAGCGGCGATAAACTCATCTCGTTATTCAGCTTGTTATCCAGCAGGAAATATCCGATCTCGCAGGCCGCCACAAAACGCAAGTGCCCAGCGCCCAAGGCACCCCCCCTTACGGAAGGAGACTTTAGCCCCCTTAACCCCCGTTAAGGTTAAAACCCCTCCGCCCTCTGCCAAAGTGGAAGCCAGGTTCGGTCCTGCTGGTAAACCCAGGGAATACAGGGGAAAATCCCCGGAGGTACTCGCTTACTTGGCCAAGGAAGGCCTCAACGCCTACGAATATGAGGCAGTTAGAGGGGTAAAGCTGTCGAGCTCGGACGCCAAAAAGATGAAGGAATTGGCGGAAGCCCTAGATGTCAAGCTATCCATACACGCCCCATACTACGTGAATCTGGGTTCTCAAGACGAATCCATATGGGAAGAAAGCCTCAATAGGGTTCGGGCGGCCATGGAAGCAGCGGAACTCATGGGTGCCGCCGTGGTGGTCGTTCATCCGGGTTACTACGGTAACTCAAGACAGAAGGCATTAGAAAGGGTGGAGAAAGCAATAAAAGAATTGGAGAAGACGAGGGGTGACCAAGAGAAAATAGGCCTGGAGACCATGGGTCGCCTCGCACAAATAGGCTCGTTAGAAGAAGTCGCTAGCATATCCTCGAAGTTCCCGGGGCTGGTAGTGCCCGTGGTGGATTGGGCGCACCTGGAGGCAAGATCGCAGGGCCGCATGCGCACGGAAGAGGACGCGTTGGCTGTCCTCCGCTTTCTGCGCGATCAAATCGGAACTAGGGCCCTCGAGCACCTGCACTGCCACTTCAGCAAGATGGAGTTTTCCGCCAGGGGGGAGATCAGACATCACGACCTGGGGGACGCCGGCTTTTACCCAGATTTCTCGACGGTTGCGAGGGCGGTGATGAGGGCAGGACTGCATTCCATAACCTTCATAGCAGAAACGGCAGCCCTCGACAAAGACGCACTGCTCATGAAGGAAACGTTTGCAAAACTGGCCGAAGAGGAGGGCATCGCTCGAACTCGATGGCGCCCGGTGGCTTAGGGGTCAAGTCGAAGTAAACCTGAACCGGACCCAGCTGTTTCTCTACCTCGTCGCAAAGGCGCTCAACCTGCTGGTAAGGCAAGTGCAAAGGCTCCGCGGTTATCAGGTCGTATGTCTGCATCGACCTTATAACTACGGCCTTGTCCGATTCTCCCTTTGAAACCTTCAGTAGGATCCTCCCGATGCTGGGATCGATCGATAACAGCTTTTCCCTTATCAGCGAGCTCATCTTCCGCTGAGGTTGCAGTATGACCCCCTCCTCGTCCGACGCCTCGAGAGTGACCACCTTACCGTATCCTCCTCCCTCGCCTCCGTCGACCCTCCTCGAAAGGACCCCCACCTCCACGAAGTGAGCACCAAACATCGCGAATATTGGAGTGACTCCCTCCTCGTAAGCGGGAACCATGGGATCTGGCCTGAGCTTCTCATGAAACTCCACTGGAAAGAGCACAGGCGTGGGATGCCCTCCCTCTTCTCCGCAGCGAAAGAGGGAAGTCACTCTTCTTACTTCCTCTACGCCGTCCTCGCTGAGCTCGCCCAGTAGACGAAGTGCAAGTCCAGCGGCCGGCACCTCGTAACTGCCCGAAACGTTCAGCCCAGGAAATAGTTTGGCCATCCTAGCTATGTTCAAGTAGGTCATCCCGGCCAACGGTTGAACCAACTGGAACCCGACCGGAGGTGGACCATTATAAGTACGGCCAGCCCAAACCACCCTTGAAGCCTTGGACTCCTTGGCTATTTTGCCCACTGCCGAGACAATGGCACCCTCCACTAGTCTGACCTTTTCTTTGGCCAAATGCACGCCCGTTAGCTTTTTTTGAAGCTTCTCCTTGACCCTAACCGCGAGGAATTCAACTCCTTTTATGCTTTCCGCGATCGCCCTAGCCCTCTCGTAGTCGTCTTCTCTCATGAGTCCCGTGTCAACGTAAATCGCCCTTATCTTCTTGTTCGCCGCGGCAGCTTGCATCAGAAAGACGGAACTCGACGTACCACCGGAAAATGCAACGTACACTTCTTCGTCCGACCATGAACCCTTCGCGTCCAGCGAGGTACTTCCCATACTTCGATCATTTATCTTTCGGGCGCTTTTACGTCTTTCTTTACTCCCAGGGTTGAACCGGTACAAGTCAGCCGAGGACAAAAACCGTTAAATGTTGCTACATGAACGTCTTATGAGAATAGCTGAAATCGTTCACTTTGACTCCTCGAAGAAAGTATCAAGCCAATTGGTAGCCGATGATATACCGCCGACGATAAACGAACAGGGATTCGTTGAAAGGGGTGGGTTCTACTTTTCGCTGAAGGACGCAAAGGGTACCAGGGTAGTGTTGAAGCTGAGCGATATGGAGGCGGTAGACCTCGCCGAGAGGTTACTCCAGACGTACAGGGAACACATAAACAAGGAGTACGCGCTAGCTGAAAAGAGAAAGAGCACCCCAAGGAATGAAATTTAGCCGCAGCGCGCTGATGATGTGCAAAGCCGCGGTTGACCGCGCCTCTGCGAACCTCGCTTAGGATCGACGGAGATTCCTCCGCTTACGACCGCGCGCCAACCGACGCATTCAAGCGCCCGCTTAGCGCGCAAAGACGAAACGCCTCAACGAAAAAGCAGAACTCAATCTCCTTTCGGCGGCCCGTCCCCATTTCTGAGCTGCTGATCGACAATGCGATCGCTTTTATGGGCAACCGGGTCGATAGAATCGGTGCGGTCCTCGGGCCCGCCTCTCTGACGGACTTGACCGAGGGGCTGAAGGATACGCTTATATCATATCGCAAAAAGATACGCGCAGGTAGGTAGGTTTGAACGCAGCTACTCGTATTGTTCCGGTCTACCCCGAACTACCTGTAAAAAAATATGGAGGTGAAATAAGTGTCGTACGGAGATAATGCCGGTAGTTTCTTCCAAAAGCCAGTCGAAGAAGGGAAGGAATACGATGTACAGATAACGGATACCAGCAGGAGGGGCGAGGGAGTTGCTAAGATCCAGCGCTTCGTGATATTCGTCCCGGGTACGAAGCAGGGCGACAACGTGAGGATAAAAATAACGAAAGTCACTCCTAGGTACGCTACCGGCGTAGTCGTAAAGCCAGAAGGAAGCGAAGAGAAGCAGGAGTGAAGACAGGCTTAATAATAGGGGCGGAGAGTTCCATAGCCTCGGTGAACTCAATTGGCCAACAAATCTTCAACAGAAGGTGAGGCTGCGAAATCCGAAGCCGCAAGGGCTAAAGCGCCAGGAGAAGAAAACGTCATTTACGTGGGTTCCAAACCGCCCATGAGCTACGTAATGGCATGCCTAGTCCAGCTAAACGGAGGAGCTCCCTCCGTCACGCTGAAGGCAAGGGGAAGGGCTATCAGCGGAGCAGTAGACGTAGCAGAGATGCTGAAAAACCGCTTCATGAAGGACGCTCTGAAAGTCAAAAGCATCAACATAAGCACGGAGCAACTCGAAGCGGAAGGAGGAAGAATGAAGAACGTCTCCGCCATCGAAATAGTGCTAGAAAAAAAGCGAAGAAAGTAGCGAAGCCGGGTAAGGCGCTTATCAAATCTTAATATTTTTCAAAATTATCCTGACTTTTAACCTGAGCGATCACGTTTAGGCCTGAGGAGTTCAACTTCGATATGCTCGCCGAGCAGACTTCGTGCCAAAAAAGAAGCGCGTGAAGGACGCGTTCGCGTTAAGGGCATCCCTAGCGTACTGGCATGCCCGAGGCGGAGAAAAGCCTAAAATCTGTTAAAAGAAAACACACGCCGGGGTGGCCGAACGGTTTAGGCGACGGCCTGCAGTGGCGTGCCGAAAGCCGTTTCAAGAGGGTCCGACACCCGAGCGGAAATCCCTCCCCCGGCTTCGAATAATTTCATTCGCGAAATGAGATGAGATGCGACCTTTGGTTTGTGTAAATTTGCACTAGGCCTACGGCCGACAGGACATCGAGAGACGAAAGGAGAACAACTACGGATACGGTGAAGGCAGAAGTCCGTTATAAGCGGTTAGAAATCTGCCACACCGACTTTTTCCCGCCCTGAAGGGTTAGGCTTGTCGTCCTATTGCTAGCAAACCGAGACGAGACGAATAAAACGAGCACTTAACGGAAAATCTGGTTGCTCTTACTCTCTACTTTTCCATCGGTGATGCTTTGGAAAAAAGCCCCCGAAAAAGGGTCCGCCCTATCCAAAATCTGGCAAATGGGGACGGCGGGATTTGAACCCGCGATCAACAGCGGTCTGGTGTCGCGTAACCCCAGGCTGCCATCCTAGACCATACTAGACTACGTCCCCCGCGGAAACAACTGACCGGATTTAAGTTTTCCCGATCAGCTCTTCTGCGCGCCCCCTTCGCTCGCAGACCCCCCTTGAGATGGACCGGATGAAGACGCATTGGTAGCCTCAACTTTTGACGCGGCCGCCTCGTCGCTCTCATCACGTTTATTGGCCTTCGGCGCCCCTGCAGGCGCCTCTTTATTTTGGTCGGAACCGCCCTCCGTTTGGGCACCCTCCTCAGCAGCCGACTCGCCCTTTGCGCCCCGCTGTTGCCCCTCTTTTTTCCTGCTCCTGCGCTTTCTTTCGGGCTTTGTCTCCTTACCCTCTTGTTCGCTTTCCGCCGTTTGCGCTTCCGCCGGCTTTGCGGGTTGGCGGGTCTTCTCCATGGCGCTAACCACCGAGGGAGGCAGCCAAAGAACCCACGCAGGCACTTGCCTGATCAGTTCGTAAGCCTCCGACCAGTTTTCAAGCCCTAGCTTCTCTGCGAGCTCATCGATCCCCATCCCCGTCTTAACGTATTCTCTTAGTATGGCGTGAACGTTTTCGTCCACGATCACTTTCTTCTCACCGACTTGAACCTCCAATGGCCAGGTGTAAGACACTCTAATGACTTGAGCCCAGGTTGTTTAAGCTTAACCTACCGGCGTCCCAAGCGACCGCGCGAAGCAGACGAAAAAGCTACCGTAAACGAAAAAGGTCTCTTGCAGACCCGCGCCAAAATTACCTCAAGCCCCTCTGTTGGTCGCTGAGGGCGAGACTTGGTCAAGGAGCGAGCTACCCCGTCCGCTGGGTGAGGCTTCCCGGTTCGCCGGCGCGCTTGACGTGGGGGAACGCGGGAAGCGTTCCCCACCGACGGAGGGGGCGCGGTCACCTCCCTCCTCCTTCCCCCCCCACAGCGGCTAACGGGCAAATCCACTGACGTCCAGGCCAGCTCAAAATCTATCGGAGGGAAGCTATCCATCTCTTTCTCCCATAAGGCTGGATTCTGGCCCTTCAACCCCGATAACGTTAAAAGCGCCAGGAAACCCCCCCTATGGCAAAGATAAAAGATCCCTCTCTGCGCGAAGAGGGCAGACTAAAAGTCGAGTGGGCAAGGACAAGGATGCCAGTGCTGATGCAGCTGAAGCAGAAATATCAATCAACGAAGCCGCTCAAAGGCATTGTTATCGGGGGAGGCTTACACGTCACGAAAGAGACGGCCGTTCTGGCCGAGGCCCTGCAGGCCGCGGGAGCGGAATTTCACCTCTGCGCTAGCAACCCGCTGAGCACCCAGGACGACGTGGCCGCCTTCCTGGTAGAGGAGGGCGTAGACGTTTACGCTTGGAAGGGAATGAGCAACGAAGAATATTATTGGGCAATCGAGCAGGTGCTGGAAAAGGAACCTTCAATTATCGTCGACGACGGTGGAGACCTGACATACGCTGCCGTACAAAACGGTAAAAAGATAATGGGTGGCTGTGAGGAAACGACCACCGGAATAGTCAGAGCAAGGGCCATGGCGGCTCAAGGAAAGCTAAAATTCCCGGTCATGGCCGTAAACGACGCCGAAACGAAGTGGGACTTTGACAACGTGTACGGCACAGGCCAGTCAGCCCTGGACGGAATCATCAGGGCGACAAACGTGCTACTTGCCGGGAAAACGGTCGTTGTATCCGGGTACGGACACGTGGGCAGAGGTATAGCTTCCAGGGCTAGAGGTATGGGCGCAGAGGTGGTAGTAACGGAAGTCTCTGCCACGAGGGCTTTGAAGGCGCGCATGGACGGCTTCAAAGTCACCAACATGTCCGAAGCCGCTAGGATCGGTGATATTTTCATAACCGCCACGGGTGATAGATCAGTTCTCCGCGTCGAGCACTTCAGAGAAATGAAGGACGGCGCAATTTTGGCGAACGCCGGTCACTTCAACGTCGAAATAGACGTGGACGGTCTGGAGAAGATAGCCACGTCTAAGAGAGAGATAAGGCCCAATAACGTCGAATACGAAGTAGCGGGGAAGAAGATTTTTCTCTTGGCAGAAGGTAGGTTGGTGAACTTGGCCGCCGCTGAAGGTCACCCCTCGGAGGTCATGGACATGAGCTTCGCCAACCAATTCTTGTCCGTTCTTTACCTTAAGGACAACGCCAAAAAGCTGGGACCTGGGGTTTTCCCCGTACCTAAGGAACAAGACGAGGAAGTAGCACGCCTGAAGCTGCAAAGCATGGGGATAAAGATCGACGAACTGCTGCCGGAACAGGCCGCTTACCTCTCGGGCTACGAGCAGGGCACGTGAATAGCGCAGAAGAAAGACTTAGATTTACCGTCCTCCACGTTTGACAGCGCCAGCTCATCTCATCTGGCCGGTAGCTCTCGAGTACCAGGCCATTTTTACGACGTTTACTTTGACGATGAAAAACTAACGCGCTCAATCCGACGTGGAAAAATTCAGGGTTATGTAAACCAACGCGCGTTCCAGAGAACAGCCTTCATCGCGTTGGCGGCGTAGCGATGCAAGCGTTTATAAGCTAGTTTGCACAAAAACAAAATGTTCGAAATATTTCAGAACAAGTACGCTCTAGAACTCTTGGATAAGTATAAACCGATTTGGGGTCTGCATAAGGCCATGGCACTGATGGAGTGGGACCTCGAGACCTACATGCCGAAGGCAGGTGCGGAAGAACGCGGCTTCGCAGACGCTCAACTGGAATTGTTGATCCAAAAGAAAGCGAGCGACCCCGACTTCTTGGCTTTGATCGACCGCCTTGACGGTGAGAGCGGTTTAAACGATTACGAAAAAGGTCTAGTCAGGGTACTCAGAAGGGACACGAAGTTTTACACAAAGCTCCCACCTGACTTCGTGTCTGACCTTGTAGCTACGACCAACAGGGCGAGCATTTCTTGGAGGGAGGCAAGACAGAAAAGCGACTTCTCAAAATTCAAGCCGGACCTGGAAAAAATAGTGAAGCTCATGAGGCAAGAGGCGGACTACTTGGGCTACGAGGGCCACCCTTACAACGCCCTACTGGACCTCCACGAGGAAGGCATAACGGTCGCTGATCTGGATAGCATATTTTCCAAGCTAGCGCCGGCGCTGAAGAAAACGCTTGACCACGTCATATCTGAGGGCATATACACTGCCCACTCCCCCTTGGAGGCTGAGAAGTACGACCCAGTGGAAATGAGCAAAGCGGAGTGGGATATACTGAAAAAGCTCGGCTATGATGAGAATAGGTTCAGAGTTGACCTATCCCCACATCCATTCACCACTAGTTTTGGACTAAACGACGTCAGGATAACCACCCGCAGAAAGGGATATGACTTCAAAGATACCCTCTTCTCCGTCCTCCACGAGGGAGGTCACGCGCTCTACGAGCTGCAGCTAGACAAGACACTAGCCTACACCCCGCTGGCCAGGGGTGTGTCGGGCGGCGTCCACGAATCGCAATCGCGGTTCATGGAAAACGTTGTGGGTAGGAGCAAGGAATTCGTGAAAGGTGCCTTTCCCATACTCGCAGCACACCTGCCCTTCCTCTCGAAGTATGACGAGGAGGAGGTTTACCTCTACTTCGCCCACGTAAGCCCCAACCCCATAAGGGTTGAATCGGACGAAGTCACTTATAACTTTCACATACTGCTCAGGTACGAACTCGAAAAACAACTCATGACTGGGGAGATAAGGGTCGATGACTTGCCCGAGCTCTGGAACGAGAGCATGAACAAATATCTGGGAATAAAACCGAAGAACGATGCGGAGGGTGTGCTTCAGGACATCCACTGGAGTGGCGGGCTCGGAGGCTTTCCCGCTTACACCATAGGGAATGTGATCGCTGCTCAAGCCCGTCATAGGGCACTTCAAGAAATACCCGATCTTTACGAGAAGGTCGCAAATCTCCAAGTAGAGGAAATAAAGGCTTGGCTGAGGGAGAAAATACACAAGTGGGGGGCTACCTACTCGCCCAAAGACCTGTTGCGCAAGTCCTTCGGCGAGGGACTGGAGCCCTCCTACTTGGTGGGCTACTTGCAGCAGAAGTACAGTTGACAGCGTGCACCACGAGGCTAACGCGTTTTAGACAACCTTAGACGAGCTTTTTAGGGCTGCTTGAAGAGTTCTCGCAAAGCAGAGGTTCACCAAGAGGGGGTAGGAAAGACGGGAAGCCCACTGTCACTTCCGAGGCCACCAAAAACCATTGGACGCGGAGCGATCGCTCATATAGGTCGACGCAACCCTCAACCCCTTGGGATGCAACAGCACGGAGCTCGCGGTGCATATTCACCGGAAGCGGTAACGCGGAAGTGTTGATTTAATCAGGTTATGGGGTTCCGGGTTCCGCCTAACCTAACCCCCAGAGACTTAGCGAAGGTCCCTCGCGAGGGGGCCAGGCGTTGGAGCCTCCCGACCAGATTTTTTATCCTTTCCCTATAGGGCTCCAACTTAGACGGGTCCGCATTACTCATATCCTCTAGATAGGAGACGTAACTTTCTATTTCAACGACGGCCGTCTCGGGGGTTATGGGAGTGCTCAGCACCCTCCAGAAGCTGGGTCCCGCGCCAATTATCGCCCTGTACCTTCCATCTTCACACTTTTTTATTAATCCTTCCTGGCAGAGTTGGGCAAGCATGGGATAGAGAGAACCAGGGGAAGGCCGCCATGCCCCCTCGCTGCGCAACTCGATCCACTCCGCCACCTCGGCGCCGTTTTTCGGACCCTCGTTAAGCGCGCTCAGGATCCACCAGCGCAAGCCCTTAACCCGCCAAGCGCTCCTTCCCCCCCGTCCCCAGTGTTCGTGTTGCAACTAAGCCCCACCAGTATATCTTTTAAACGATATTTAAACCTATGCTACTCGTTTTCCCGTCAACACCTTCGACCAATTATCGCGCGAACCTCAATGCATCGCCTTTTAGAAACGATCAATTCCGCCTCTGGCTTTCCGTCTTCCTAAGTCAGATGCGCAACCGGCCCCAACCCCCACCCTTCACTTCCAATATCCCAGCCTGGCTCGAAGGCATTCTGGATCGCAGCTGTGGCAACTCGGCGACGACTCGACGCCTCTCAAATAATGGTGGAAACTCTCTCCGGTCCGGACCGACGTAGACCGCCCTCGGCCTTATCAACCTGTGTTGCTCTTCGACGTATTCCAAGAAATGCGCGATCCAACCGGTTACCCTGGACATCGCGAACAGGCCCGTATAGGCATCGTTGGACGGCGGAAATCCGATGCCCATGTAAACAAGCCCCGAGTAATAATCGGCGTTGGGATAGATGCCCTTTTGACCCAGGGCGTATATGCCCACCTCTTCCAGCGCCTTGGCTACGTCGAACAACGCGGCCGACCCTCCAGAAAGGTCAAGGGAGGAGGCCAACGCCTTGAAAGCTTTGGCGCGGGGGTCGTAGGTCTTGTACACCCGGTGACCGAATCCCATCAGCTTTTTCTTCTTGTTTAAGACGTTTTCCGCGAACCACTCATCGACTCTCGACGGATCACCTATATCTCTGAACTGCTTGATCACCTCTTCAACGGCCCCGCCGTGCATGGGCCCCTTAAGAGCGGCCAACGCAGCTACCACCCCGGAATAAAGATCTGCCAAGGTAGAGACGGCCACCAAGCCAGCCGTTGTGGATGCGGGGACCTCGTGATCCATGTAAAGGATGAGGGCTGCGTTCAAGGCGTCGACTTTTTTTTCCTCGGGTTCGACGTCGAACACCGCTCCGAGAAAGCTCCTAGAAACGCTATCGGAAGGCAAAGGAAGCCTGGACTTCTTCCCCATAACGTGCCTCAAGCTCACGCTGGTTATGGCGACCATCTGCCCTATTAGCCGCGCCGCCGAATCTGGGTCATCGTATCTCTGGCCGCCCGGAGAAAACGCCGACAGCGCAGACATACCCTGCATTTGTAACGCGACCACGCTGGCGGACCGCGGCGCCAGTCCAATCGTGGCTACAACCTGATCGGGGATCTCATATCCTTCCTCAATGTAACCCCTGAAGCGCCTCAACTCCCCGGCGCTGGGCAACTCGCCGTGAAGGAAGAGATACATGACCTCTTCCGCCAATGCTCCCTTTCCCAATATATCTTCAACGGCATAGCCCGAATACGTCAGCTCTCCCCTATCGCCGTCCACATGCGTGAGCCTGGTCCACTCGATGTAAACGTCTTCCAACCCGCTTGACACGACTTCGGCCGCGTTTCTCTCCGCGGTCCATCCCCCCGATTCAATTTCTTTATGCATTGTCCATTCGCGAGCCTAGTTTGGAGGACAGCTTTAAAGATTTTGGCCAAATTTTGGTAAATCTTTCAATGAATCGGGATCAACACGAAACAAACTTCAAAAAGCTCAGCCGGCCGAGCCCGAGGCTCTCGCCCCGGACCGCTCCAGGATCTCCTTCAACGAGGCGCTGAGCACGCCGCCCGCACGATAGCGTTCGACCTCCGTTGGGGTATCCAGCCTGGCAACCACCTCGAACTCAAATGCGGAGCCACCGTCGCGTTCGGCTCTCACGCAAAGCGTTTTGCCCGGACTGAGTTCGCCACCAAGCTTTATATCGTATTTTTCCTTTCCGTTCAGCGCCAGCTGCTTCCACCCCTTGCCATCCTTAAACTGCAGCGGTAGTACTCCCATGGCTATGAGGTTGGACCTGTGGATCCTTTCGAAGCTCTCCGCGATCACGGCCCTTACTCCCAGTAAAGCTGGCCCCTTTGCCGCCCAATCTCTCGAGCTACCGGCTCCGTAGCGCTTCCCAGCAATTACGATCAGCGGAGTCCCCTCCTGAGAATACTCGACGGCGGCGTCGTAAACGCTCATCAACCGGCCGTCCGGCAAGTGGAGGGTCCAGCCACCTGGGACTTCCACGAGGCCGTTTCTCAAGGCCGTGCTCGTGAAGGCCCCGCGCACCATCACTTCGTGATTTCCCCTTCTCGTTATGTAATTCCCCAGCTCAGCTGAAGGCACGCCCATCCCAATGAGATATTTACCGGCGGGACTGTCGGGCGATATGGGTCCAGCCGGAGATATCATGTCGGTGTTGACGTCGTCCCCAAGCAGGAGCAACGCCCTAGCCCCCCTGATGTCGGCGAGTTGATTCGACGCGTTTACGCGGCCCCCTTCGAAGAAGGGGGGGCGGCGTATGTAAGTCGAGCGAGGATCCCAGGGGTAAACCAGTGAATCCGCTGAAACCAACCCTTTCCACTCTTCGCTGCCTTGATAAACGTCCGAGTAAGTCTCCTCGAAAACCCCCGCCGTCAAGTAAGCGCGCATCACCTCACGGATTTCCCCCGTAGAAGGCCATATGTCCTTCAAGTAGATCGGCCTACCGTTTGGATCGAGGCCCAAGGGCTCGGCGGTCAGGTCCACATCGACGTTACCCGATAAGGCGTAGGCCACGACCAGAGGCGGCGAAGCCAAGAAACTGTTGCTCAACAGCGGGTGAATCCTCCCCGGATAATTCCTATTTCCGCTCAGCACGGCCACGGCCCGAATCCCCCTTTCCTTAATGGCCTTCTCCACTTCCGGAATAAGCGGGCCACTGTTCCCTATGCAGACGGTACACCCGAAACCGGTGACGTGGAACCTAAGCGCCTCAAGATAAGGCATCAAGCCCGAGGCACGGAGGTAACTCAGCACGGCGCGGCTACCAGGGGCGAAGCTGGTCTTGACCCAAGGCTTAACGTCCAGTCCCCTCTCCACCGCTTTTTTGGCCAAAAGCCCAGCGGCGATCATCAGCGCCGGGTTGGACGTATTGGTACAACTGGTCACAGCGGCCAAGGCGACGATACCGTCCCTCATCTCCCCCATCTCCGTCACTGCGAGCTCAGATCCAGAGGTGGATCCAGCCGACCCAAAACTGGGAACTACCCCTGAAATGCCGGCCTTAAGGGGGAGAACGTCGGCCGCCTTGGGTTGAGCTTGCAACGCCTTTCTCGCCTCTTGTGGCTTCAACTCACCGGTTCCCTTTAGGCCGCGAAAAACCGCTTTCACGCCAGAAAGCGGTATCAGCTGATCTGGGGCGGATGGACCAGCGAGCGAGGGAACCAAGCTAGAAAGATCGAACTCGAAAACCGACGAATAAACGGGGTCATCTGAGCCCCTTTCCCTGAACAGCCCCGTCCGCTTGAGATACGCCTCAACCAGTTCCAGGTGCTGCCCGGGCTTACCGATGAGCTTCAGGTAGTTTAAGACCGCGTCATCCACCGGGAAAAATGCCGTCGTAGCCCCGTACTCCGGTGCCATGTTAGAAATCGTGGCGCGCTCCTCGACGCTCAGCTCCTCGACCCCTGGGCCAAAAAATTCAACGAACTTGCCAACGAGCCCGGGCCCCGCCTTCCTGAGCGCTGCGGTTAAGCCCAACGCGGCATCGGTGGTCGTGACCCCTTCGCGAAGCTCCCCCTCCAACCTAACGCCGACCACCTGAGGGATTTGCACCATATACGGATCACCGAGGAGCACCGATTCGGCTTCAATGCCTCCTACACCCCAGCCCATCACACCCGCCCCAGATATCATGGTGGTGTGGGAGTCCGTACCTATCAGGGTCTCCGGAAATGCCCTCGGCACCCCTTGCTTAATATCTTGCGAAACCACGCCGATCAAGTACTCCAAGTTGATTTGGTGAATTATCCCCTTCCCCGGTGGCACGACCCGCAGGTTCGAAAACCCGCTCTGGGCCCACTTCAGGAAGGTGTACCTCTCGCGGTTCCTGTGAAACTCCAACTCCATGTTAAGCCGAAGGGAATCGAACGTACCGAAGTAATCCACCTGCACCGAGTGATCAACCACCAAGTCGACTGGTATGACGGGATTAACTAGACCGGCATTCAGTCCCCTTTGGGCTAGCTCATCCCTCATGGAGGCCAGGTCAACCAAGACGGGCAATCCTGTGGCGTCCTGAAGTATTACCCTCGACGGGAAAAACGGCACCTCCTTTCCAACGTTGTCTTGCCAGCGCTTCACCTCATTTATTAGGGTTGACGAAGCGGATGACTGCTCAGAATTCCTCGCGATGTTTTCCAGAAAAACCCTGATCGCGTAAGGTAACTCGCCATATTCCCCCTCGTCATCAAAAGCCCTCTTAGGGTTCCAGATGGAAAACTCGGCACCGCCTACCTCGAGGGTCTCCCTCAAGCCTGCCTCGGCCATATGGGAAAAAGCCGGCCCCTTATAAGCGGTTTCGGCTGCTGGTTCCGCTTTGACCCGTTTTCGCCAATAAGCCATCTAGGTTCCTCTTTACTGCAGCGAGGAAATCCTGCGTACCAACCACGGCAGCCACGGGCTGTTCCGAAACAGCGGCCACGTCCTTAGTCACTACCCCGTCCTCCTCTATCGTTTTAATCACCGCCCTTTCCAGCGCTCCCGCAAACGCGACCAGTTCCGAATTTGCGTCGATCTCTCCCCTTTTCTTGAGAGCACGAGCCCAAGCGAACACGGTAGCCGTGGGATTGGTAGAGGTCCTGATCCCCTTCAAATACTGGTAATAGTGCTTTTGAACTGTACCGTGCGCAGCCTCAGCCTCGTAACACCCATCTGGAGAGAAAAGCTCGGACGTCATCAGCGCTATGCTCCCCGAGTACGCGGCTGAAACCATGTCCGACAGGATATCGCCTTCATAGTTCTTGCAGGCCCACACAAATCCCCCTTCGGACCTGACGGCCCTGGCCATGGCATCATCTATCAAGTAGTAGTTGTACGTTAGGCCTCTGCGCTCGAACTCATCCTGGTATTTCTCCTCGTAAAGGCTCGCGAAGACCTCCTTGAACTTCGCGTCATAAACCTTTGATATGGTGTCCTTGGCCGAGAACCATAAGTCCATGCCGTTAGCAAGAGAATACTGGAAGCACGCCTCCGCAAAGCTCCTTATGGAGCGCTCGAGGTTATACTTCACCTCGACCACCCCAGGCCCTTTCAGATAAGGCAAGTCCATTATCATTTCCTTCCCGCCTTCCCCTTTAAAAATCAGCGACCACTTCCCGTTCCCCTCGAACTCCGCGCCTATCCCGTCGTATATATCGCCAAAGGCGTGCCTAGCCACCACTATGGGTTTCTTCCAGAAACGGACGGCCGGCCTAACGTTAGTCAACGATATGGGCGACCTGAAAATGGTACCATCCAAGACCTTCCTTATGGTTGCGTTGGGGCTAGGCCACTCCCGCCTTAGCCCGTACTCAATTACCCTCTCCGCGTTGGGGGTTATGGTGGCGCACTTCACCCCCACCTTTAACCTTTTGATGGCCTTGGCAGCATCAAATGTGACCTTGTCCTCGGTCTCGTCCCTGTGCTTTACGCTCAAATCGTAATATTCCGTCTTGAGATCAACGTATGGCAAGATCAGGCTTTCTTTCACCCATGCCCACATAACCCTGGCCATCTCATCCCCGTCGATCTCAACCAGCGGATTGACCATTTGTATTTTGTTCATCTGACCTCTTCCCCGCTCTGAAGGGCGAGGTTCCCGGAGCCTTAAGGGTTACGCCCCTTTACGGGCGCTACTTCGTTGTGATCCATAGGAAGGAGAGCGGCTTCTTTACAGTTGAGGTCAGTGAGTCGGTGGCCTTCTTCATGATGTTCAGCGCGCCGTTCAGGTCGGAGCGCAGTTTATGACCCAAGGGACAGCTGACCACATCTCTACGCTCTCTCCCGACTTCAACGCCGTGGAACGCGCAGTACTCAGGGGTGTTGTGCTCAACGACCTCGAAGGCCTTCACACCGCATTCTTGGCGCTCAACTCGATCGATCCCATCGGCTCGCGGTAGGACCACGGGTTCACGGTGAGCTCATTGCCCTTTCCCTGCGCTGCGCTGAGAAGGTAACCGAGGCAAACCGCCAAGGCACCTAGCTCGTGAAGGGCCTTCACCAAGCGGGAAGCGAAGTTCCCGTACAGGTGCAGTGGCCCCCTTGCCAACTTCATGAAGAGCCTCCTCTTCTCCCTCGATAGCTCCTTGCGAGCCTCCTGTTGCCCTACATTGTTTGTTCTGCCCGCAAGTGACCGAATTTCTGCCATCCCCTTGTAAAAGTAAAAGTAAAAGTAAAAGTAAAAGTAAAAGTAAAAGTAGAAGTAGAAGTAGTCCTCTTCAGTCCTAGCACCTCGTAGAGAAACCACGTGCCGTCGCTCGTCACCGCGATTGCCAGGACGTTTATTTTATGCTCAAGTCGACCGGTGCTACCCTCCCCAGGGAGTTGACCCTAGGAGGACACCCTAAGAACGAGAAGCTTTTCACGTAAAGCCTTACCCCGCCCCTGGGAGGGCGGCGTTTGCAATCCTTCTTTCGCGCGACACCACTTCGCTCGAGACCCTCAAGAACTAAACACTGCTCCCATCACGACCGACATCAAAATAAACGCGATAGCCGCCCTGCACGGGAGTAACCCTCAATAAGCGGAAATCCCCTATCTCACCGGACGTCCTGACGTGCGTGCCGCCGCAGGGGATCCACTCGAACTCTCCAATCCTCACCAACCTCAGCTCCCTGGCGTACTTCGGTAACCTCTCCTCATTGGGGGCCTCCAGGGAGGCGGCCTCCTCTGCCGGTATCACTTTAAACGTAACGGGCAAACGTTCATTCACGTAACGCCGCTCAAGCTCCTCGACTTTTTTGATCTCCTCGGGAGAGGGAGGACTCCCCGCGTAGTCCACATACGACTCGTCACCCAACCAAGAGCCAAGCGTAACGGTCTTTCTACCTGTTACCTCAGCTAGGCAGTGATCGAGCAGGTGCGCGGCGGTGTGCCTTCTCATGTACAGATAACGGGGCTGCCAATCTATGGATAGAGTCGCCAGTCCCTGCCCAACTATGCCTTTACCGTAGTGTATGACGTGAAAACCTGTTTCATCCCAAACGCCCATGGCACGCTTAACCTCGACCTTCTTTTCGCCTTCCGTGATCGACCCCCTGTCGCTGGGCTGCCCCCCGGCTTTCGGATGAAATATTGTCGCGTCCAGAAGAACGTAGGAGTTCCCTCCGTCCTTGATAACCCTTATCACTTCGCACCGGTAGGAAGTGGCATATGCATCGTCGAGATAGACTAGCCTCGTGGCCGGCGTTCCCTTAACTACTTCTTCGAGCCCTGGCATAAACGGGAAGCGATCCACCATAAACGGCTATCGCAAGAAAAAAGTGGTGCGTCCGAGCCTCAAGTGAAATGAAAATACTTAAAAATGTTTCGCGCGATTCCCTCGCGATAGAAATGGATGTCGAAGTGAAGGCTCCTGCTGGAGGACCAACGGGCGAGGTTACCATAGTAGAGTGGAAGAAAAAGGAAGGAGATACCGTCCAAAAGGGTGAGGTCATAGCGACGGCGAACGCCGTAAAGGTAAGCTCCGAAGTTAAGGCACCAGCTTCGGGTAAGATAAAGAAAATAAATGTCAAGGCCGGGAGCAAAGTAAAGGCGGGGACGGTAATAGCCGTTATAGAAAGCTAAAGCTGAACTACGAAAAAACTGCAACCGTCGAATGAATAATCTAAGCGGCGATTGACGGGTACCGCTACAACGGGAAGGGGCCGAAACCTCCTTTTTTCTGCTTGCGGAAAAAAGCGTTTTTCATCGTTCCGCGTTCTTACTATACTCATGGAACGTGGGATCGCCTCGCAGGCCAAAAATCAGTCAAAGAGAAAAGGAAAGAAAAAAGACGCGATTAATCGATCACTAGGGTATTCTTAACTTTTGTACCCTTGGCGAGCGTGTCCTTAACGGGGCAGTGGGCCTCAGCATACTCCCTGAGTTGCTCGATCTTCTCCTTGGGCTCGCTACTCTTGATATGGGTCTTCATTTCAATCTCGAGCAAACCGGGCCTTACGCTCGCATCTAACCCGAGGAAACCTCTCAGGTCAAGCTTGCCAGACACCTCAGTGGTTATGGAGTCTATGCTTATGCCCATGGCCTTCGCGAAAGCCTGGGTCGCTATGGTGTTGCAGGCCCCCAGCGCCTGCAGTAAGATCTCCACCGGGTTGGCACCCTTGTCCGAGCCGTCCAAGTCGGCCGGCTCGTCTATAATTATGGCGTGATCCCTGCTCGTCGCTACTACCTCCAAGCCGCCCAAGCTCTTTACCTCTGCCTTGAATTCTACCAAACCGTTCTTTGGGTTCTTCTGTATGGCCTCAATGGTTTCTTTCAAGCCCATCTTTGACCAACGTTATTATGCCTTGCAAATTTAAGCCTTTCATATGAAGCTGGCTTTTAATCCCTGCCTTCCAACCGCTTGCTTTATAAGCGGGCGAAAGCTTAGCGTATGTCTCAGACTGGAACGTTGATGGGCACGAAGCTAGAGGAAAACCAGTACGACGTCGTGTACATAGGGGGAGGACCTGGAGGCTTCATGGGCGCGCTCAAGAGCGCTTCGCTCGGCCAAAAGGTCGCCTTGATAGAGTCAGACCTCATGGGAGGTACCTGCGTCAACTGGGGATGCATACCGAACAAGAGCCTTCTGGCCAGTACCGAGGCCTACCTCAACGCCAGAGATGGCCCGGAGTACGGCTTGGAAATCAGCGGCGACATCAAGCTCGATTTCCAAAAGGCCATGGCTAGAAAAGACGAAATAGTGGCGAAGCTAAGAGAAGGAGTCTCATTCATGCTGGAGAGCGCGGGCGTCGCCATCTACAGGGGAAAGGCCAAGATAATTGGCGAGAAAAGGGTAAGAATGGAAAGCGGACAAGATCAAGGAAAAGTATTGGTGGGGAAGGCCGTGGTGATAGCCACGGGTTCCTCTCCTTCAAGGCCCCCGATAAAGGGCATAGATGGTAAGAACGTAATAAACAGCCAGATCCTGTTAGCGATGAAGGAACCGCCCAAGTCGCTAATAATAGCTGGCGCAGGACCCGAGGGCCTGGAGCTGGGGACCTTCCTAGCGGCATGCGGGGTGAAGGTAACCGTGGTCGAGATGATGCCGCACATCCTTCCCCTGGAAGACGCGGACATCGCCAACGCGCTTCAGGACGCTCTTCAAGAAGAATTCAAAAACATCGAGATCCACGTAGGTGCCAAAGTGCTAGAGATAAGGGATTCCGATGGGCTAAAGGAGGTAGTGGCAGACGTCGGCGGGGGGAAGACCGAAAGCTACAAGGCCGAATACGTCATGATGTCAATTGGCAGGATTCCCAACACCGCGAACCTAGGGTTAGAGGAGTTAAAAGTCGAGTTCAACAGGAGGTTCATAAAGGTAGACAATCACATGAGGACAAACTTGCCCTGGCTTTATGCCGTCGGTGACGTGGCCGGAGGTGGACTAGCCCACGTGGCCATGGTCCAGGGGCCCATAGCGGCTTTGAACGCAGCAGGTTACGAAGCAACTTACGACGATAAGGCTCTGCCGAGGTCCGTGTACACGTTCGAGGAAGTGGCTTCGGTTGGCCTCACCGAAGAACAAGCAAAGGCCAAAGGTATCAGCTACAAGGTAGCTAGGTCCTTCATGGCCGCGAACGGAAGAGCGCTATCCCTAGGCAAAACGCACGGATTCATAAAAATAATAGCCGATCAGAACGATAAGATCATAGGAGCAACGATGCTCGGACCCTACGCTTCCGAGGTTATACAGGAGTTGGCAGCTGCCATAACGTTTGGGGCCACCGCAGACCAGCTCGCGTCCGTTATACACGGCCACCCGACGGTGTCGGAGGTCATAGCGGACGCGCTAAGGGCAGGCTTCAAGTGAGCGGCTTTTTATTTTTCGAGCTATCCCGGCGCTCCGGTAGTCGCTATTCTTTTGCTTAACCCGTCTAAATTTATTCTAGACGCCAATTTATTTTAGACGCCTTCGCATCGGAGCATCACACTGCTAAACTAAAGAAGGAGTTTTGAAGTAAGTTACTAAGAAATGAGGCAGCAGATAGGCTGATCTTCACGTCCGTTTCAAGCGAAGTAACAAATCATTGTTAAGAGAACCGCAAAAATGAAAAACGATGTGTCGAAAATCTTGATAGCGGCCCGGATGTCCCGCGCCTCAGGTAGCGAACCTTCACCGAGGCGGTATTCTCCCTCTTTTTCCAGCGCAACACCAAGCGCCCCTGCCATGCTGGCCATGGGCCATCCCGCGTTCAAGCTCTTCGTCTTGGTATGATCTGAAATCGCAACGCGTAACGCCCTATTCGCGTCGAGACCATTTAAGAGCGCCCCGAGCCCAATTAGTAAAGCCGTTATCCTAGCCGGTATGTAATTGGCGGCCGTGTCCAATTTGGCTGATACCCACCCTAGCCTCTTGTAAGGATCGTAGGGATAGGCTATCATTGAATCCAGTGTATTAATCGCCCTTTGAAACAGCGGCCCTAGGATTCCCAAAGGGTAATAAAACAATGGAGAAACGAGCCCGTCCACTTCGCTCTCTGCTAAGCTTTCAACCGCGGCAGAGGCTATGAGCGCTGCGCTGGCCGCCCTCAGATCCCTTCTGACTATGTCCTGCGCCAGGCGCCTCGCCAATTCCACGTCTCCTGATTCTAACGCCGCCGCTATGCCGCTGGCGTAACGCCTCATCAGCCTGTAAGAAAAGGACGACTTCAACAAAAATACCCACCAAAGGAAAATAAGGATAGAACCCAGCAACGCGTCGCAAGGGAAAATGAGGTGGGCAATCAAGTATGTCGGAGCGCGGAAAACCACCCACGCAAAACCTAAAGTCGCCGCTGCCACCGCAAAGCCATAGCCCCTGCCCCTTCCCTCACCGTCTAACCACCGGATAAAGTTCCCCATCCAAACCACCGGGTGAAGGCGAACGGGAGGCTCCCCCAGCAACAGGTCCCAGGCCAGCGCCAGCAACAAAAGCGCAGGTGATATTGCGTCCAAAGCAGCTCGGTGATCACGGGCCTTGCTTAAAAAAAGCTGACGGCCGAGCGGCCGCCGAATTGCAGCGGTGCCCCCTGGTTGGCGGATGTCGCGCGTAAAAGAAGGCCTCTATTTCCGCGCTGACGAGCAACATCACCGTGACGCTAACCAACACGACCACGAACTTCGGTAACTCCGAAAGAAACCTCCTGTTGTAAGCCGCAAAGATGAGGTAGAGGCTCTCGAGCGTCGCCAGGCTGTACGCCATGAACTCCAGCCAAAACGTTGGCAACGACAAGTACATCTCCAACATCTGCACGCCGCTGGCGGGAGCGCCCGCTAGCGAACCCGCTATGGCCTGGGCTGATACGTAAACCCCGCTGTTGAAGGCGATGTAGGCCGCTAGCACGGGACCCGCAATCGGTATGTCCATCAGCAGGGCAAGGTAGTAGTTGTTGCCGAATATGGAAAGGGCAACCGCCTCCGGCCCCCGCGAATAAGGCAAACCGGAACCTACGCTGCTAGCCATGGCTTGTGCCTGCTCCCCGCTCATTGGTTGACCCGCACCGAAGAGGGTTATTATGAACAGGAACTCGAAAACCGCGATGAACAACAGAATCCTATCCCTTTCGGTAATTCCCTCCAGCCCACTCTCAAGCCAGCGCAAAATCGACTTTCCCAACCCAGCGCGAACAGCTGTCTCTTCGGAGACGCCCGCACCTACCAAGTCGCCACTCCTACCGTTTTCTCCCGCTTGAATCAAATCCCTATTATTTGTTTGCATTAGGATATATTCCTCTTCTCTTTTTAACTTTTGGGGAGTTAAGAGGGCGAAAGCCCTTTGTTAGGGAGGGGATGGATAGCCCCCTTCCAGAGTGTTTTTATTTCTGCTGACTACGGCATTGCACGGTGCCCAACTCGAAGAAGAACGCCGAGACCAGGGAAACGCGGAAACAGACGTTGATTGGAGGAGGATTAAGGATCCAAGACGTTCGAGCTGAAGCTGGTCAAGAACAAGACCTCCAAGACTGAGCTCGCCCTCCTCAATAACCTCTTTCTGGCGGCCAGTGGTTCAGCAACTGCGCCACAGCCAACGGCGTATTCGACTTCAAATCAGGTAAGGACTTCAGGGAAAAGACGGTTCAAGTCAAAGTCGGTGACGTATTTGAGGAAAGAGAAAATCAAGTGCTCTCCTCTAAGATGAGATGAGCTCTCATCAGGAAGGTTTCAAGACGACGCAAGAGGGTTGGCCAGACTGAAGAAAGGTGTCAAAGTCGGTAAGATGACATTCGTCAAGGTTATACGCCCGATGCCGTTGATGCAGTACGACATCGCGTGCTGGATCAACAAAGAAGAAAGAGAAAGGTTCGCGTACAGCGCGAAGGGGACCTCGGGGTGTCCGGGCTTGACGAGATACCCGAGAACGTAGAGTTCACGACGGCCAACCTCTCGGAAAGGAAGAGGGATTACTACCTGAACATCAACCGTTTTTCCCCAAGGAGGGCGAACTCGATATCGGGAGCGCTATGGGCATAGACCTGGGCGTGGAGAATCAGGCCGCGTTCTCCAACGGGGGGTCAAGCTCCAACACTCGGTGCCCATTAGACAACGCCTGAGGAGGCTCTACCGCTTCTTTTCTCGCTCGCGCCGAGCCTTGGTCAAAGAACCGGGAGAAGCCCCTTTGGAAGATGAGTAAGTAAAGAATCCTATAAAGAGAACAACGCCAAGGGGGACGTAATCGACGAGGTGGCCCACTTCATAACTACGAACTACTCGCGCGTCGCATTTCAAGCACGTAGCATACGCTAGTGGTAAAAGTTGTTCGGCAAGAGGAACTATCTACGAGACTCCCATAGGGGACTCCGCGACGCCTTGAAGAGAAAGGCTAGCACTCCCATCGAGGTCGGGAGGGAGGTCTGTCGAGACAACGGGAGTTTGCCCGCCTTGCGGGACGCGCGTGAGGCTTGACCCTTCTCAAAGGGAGTTGGTGTATCCCTCCTGCAACTCCCATTTCGATGGGGATTTGGTTCCCGCGATCGCGATATCGAGGGAGGGACTTTCCCTCTGGAACGCAGGGGAGACCCGGCGATGATGACGCCTCTGCGATGGTGGATACCCGCGGCATTCCCCGCGTGAGCGCGCCGGTGAACCGCGAAGCCTCGCCCGTGAGGGCGGGGTAGCTCACCTTTCACGCAATCCTAAGGCAACGCCGAGCTCCCTGAACTCGGCATACCGAAAAACGTCCCGCCTTACCCATCGGTATTGGGAGATGGAACCTTCCTTTCTGGCCACCCTGAACCCGATAGAGAACGCCAGAAGCCCTAATGGTACGGTTATCAGAGTGAATATCGAAAGGACCTCCAAATACCAGCTCAGCCGCACTATCGAGTAACCGTCCAGCAATGCATAGCGTATTGCCTCAAGGCTCCACGTCAGGGGAAGCAGGTAGCTCACCGTCCTCAACCAAGACGGCAAGACGCTGATGGGAAAGAAAACCCCGGATAGGAGGTTGCTGATCGCCGTGAATAAAAAGGAAATCGGGTCGCCCTGCTTGGTCACCATTATGACGCCGGCTGAGGCCATGCCCAAGCCCATGTTGCTCAGTATGGCGAGCAAGAGCGCCAGCGCGGCAGCAGCCAAATCCGCGTGAGAGAAGCTCACGCCAAGCAAAAACACTCCGACACCCAGTATTAACCCCGCGTTGAGAGAGTTCAAGAGGAAAGCCCAGGCCGCGTTATAGAACAGGAAGGAAGAAAGGCGAGTGGGCGACATCAGCACGTACTCCAACGTCCCCATGAGCTGCTCGTTGCGTATGCGAGATGAAAGGGTGGTGAAGGCGGAAGAGACGTATCCCTGGAAGGCCACGCCTACCACCATGAAGGAGACGTAGCTACCGCCGTAAGCCGCCAGCGAGGGGGCCACGGCGTTCTTGTACATCACACCGATGAAGTAATAGGAGAAGACGGGCAGCAGCCAACCGAGGACGGTGAAAACTACCTGCGTTTTGTAGCTTATCCAAACGTAGAAGCCCCTTATGACCACGAAGGAGTAGAGCTTCTCCAGGACGATCCTGAGGCCCACGCGCGGTCGCCCCCTCTCTCTCCTCTGGCCGAAGCCCACCCTTTGAACCGGCCCTTCCATCTGTATCTGCGTCCCCGCCAACTTGACGAAGACGTCGTACAGGGAAGGCTCCTCCATTTTCACCTGCGTTATCTTCACCCCAATATCGATGAGAGCCTTTATTAGGTCCGGTACCTCTTCCAAGCTTTTCACGACCACCCTCAACGTTCCCCTCCCGGTGGGATCGCCAGCCACGCCATTCCACCAAGCCCCCTTAAGGCCCAGCTTTTCCGTCACCCATGGTCCCCCGTTCTCCAACTCTATGACCACCGCGTTCTCGGTGCGCATGCTTTCTTTCAGTTCTCTGGGGGTTCCCACCGCAGCAAGTCTACCCCTGTTCATGAAGGCAACCCTATCACAAAGCTCCTCGGCCTCCTCCATGTAGTGCGTGGTAAGCAGTATGGTCTTACCCATCTTCGCCTGAACGTGGTTCTTGAGGAAATCCCTGACCTGCTTCGCGGAAATCGGGTCCAAACCTATGCTCGGCTCGTCCAGAAGGAGTATGGGTGCGTCGGTCAGGAGCGCGCGCACTATGGCGAGCTTCCTCTGCATGCCGGTACTGTAGTTCATGTACCTGGTATCGGCGAACTGGTAGAGGCCAACCATTTTGAGCAACTCTTCTGCACGCGCCTCCGCGTCTTTTAGCGGTATGTTGTAAAGCGACGCGAAAAACAGCAGGTTCTGCATGCCCGTAAGCCTCCAGTAGAATATCCTCTCGCCCACCCCAACCAGACCAATTGAATTCCTCACCTGCCTTTCTTGCTTAATTATGTCGTATCCCGCGACCTTTGCAGTACCAGAAGTGGGGATCGTCAGAGTACTTATCATCTTTATCAGGGTGGTCTTGCCGGCCCCGTTTGGGCCCAGAAGGCCGAAAAACTCGCCCTTTTCTACCCTCAAGTTTACCGAGTCAACTGCCCTGAACTCCTTGTGCTTGATAAAGCCGCTCACGAACACCTTGGTTAGATCTTTGGTAACGATGGCTGCGTCGTCGCTCAATTTCGATCTACGTTAGGAGGTCGGACGATATAGGTTTTTCGAATGACATATATCCATCGAGCGAGCCAGCTACCCCGCCCTCACGGTAAGGACCTTCGCACGCTTAAGCCCCGATGACGATTAGTCGATTCGGCAAGTCCTTAAATCTCGCGCACCACACGGGCTGGGGCAGACGCGATCCGCCGATCTTCTCACCTTCAACAATTGAACGCTGCCGGGGCTTCCTCGGAAACCCCCAGATTATGACCTTCGTTAGACGGCTAGCCCCTTACAAGAATTCATCGCCAGTAATGCATGACAACACCAATACCCAATGAACCCGCGGTTCACGCATGCCGGCAGCTACCCGATGCTTTAGTAAAAGAACATTGATGCGACGCTGCTCAGCGAGCTACTTTCCCTGAAGCGACCTCAAAACCGACCCTCAAGCCAACGAGCCTGGTACTGTACCGAGAGGGAAACATTGGGACCGCGGTTTTACCCTTTTCTTTAACCGCCTTCGCCTCTCTCTCGGGCCCAGGTATCAAACGTCGTTTTCGGCTCCTGGCTAGTTCTCTTTTGGAGTTGCAGAACATCCCCAAACCCTTTAGCTTCATATCTCTTATGCACGACTTCAGGGGAGCTATCTGGGTGAGCGATGATGGAAACCATAATGTTTCAAGCCACGGCCTCAGGGGCAGGTAAAAGCACGCTAGTTGCCGCGCTTTGCTCTGCCCTTAGACGCGAGGGCTACTCCGTGGCCCCATTTAAGACCCAAAACATGTCGCTCAATTCTTACGTCGCGAACAGGGGCGGGCCAAACGACGAAGGTGGCGAAATGGCCGTAGCCCAAGCCGTCCAGGCCATAGCTGCGGGCGAAGAACCATCCGTTGACATGAACCCCATCTTGTTGAAGCCGAGGGGTAACCTGACCTCTTCCCTTGTGATCAACGGGAAATGGGTCGGGGATTATTCGGTCAACTCCTATTACGATGAAGTAGTGAAAACCGGGCTCAAGATAGCTTCAGAGGCAATCAATAGGCTGAAGGGCCACGACTTCCTCGTCCTAGAGGGCGCCGGCTCGCCGGCTGAGATCAACCTTTACGACAGGGATATCGCGAACATGAGGACCGCCGAGCTAGCCAACTCACCCGTCATAATAATTGGCGACATAGAAAGGGGAGGGGTTTTCGCATCCCTTTACGGCACCTATTCTCTGCTTCGGGAGGATTGGAAGAAGTACGTAAAGGGCTTCATAATAAATAAGATGGGAGGCGACCCTTCCCTCCTGGGAGACGGACCGTCAAAGCTCACTGGGATGACGGGAGTCCCGGTGCTGGGCGTTTTACCTTACTCGGAAGGGTTACAGTCTTGGTGGGAAGACTCCTTGGATGTGAAGGGCTGGGGTAAAGGACCCATAGAAGTCGCGGTCATCGACTACCCGGGGGCCTCGATCATGACCGACCTAGAGCCCCTGAGGTACGAAACCGACGTCAAGCTGAAATTGGTCAAGGACCCCCGCGAGATCGGAGAACCGGACATCGTCGTTCTGCCCGGCTCGAAGTCCACCCGTTCAGACCTGCGCTGGATGAGGGAAAAGGGCCTAGACGAAACCGTAAGAGCGCTCCACCGCGAGGGGAAGGTGGTCGTGGGCATATGCGGCGGAGCCCAAATGCTCGGTAGCTCGCTGAACGATCCCATGGGATACGAGGGAGAGGCACCGGGTGAGAGTCCAGGATTGGGCCTTCTCCCCCACACCACCACCTTCTCCGATGAAAAGGTGGTCAGGAGGGTAAAGGTGACGTACGCTTCAGGGCTTACTGTGACCGTCGACGGCTTTGAAATTCACAAGGGGAGGGTGGATTGGAACGCCGATTGGAAAGTCGGAGGGGGAAGACCTCTCTTCACAATGGCGGACGGATCTCCCGAGGGTTTCGCTGGTCGCAACGTCTACGCGACGCTAGTGCACCACGCCTTCTTCTACAACGACGCCCTCAGGAGGGACCTACTTAACGAAATCAGGAAATCCAAGGGCCTGCCGCAGGAGAACGCGGCCCCACCCACAAACCCCCTAACCGGGGTCATAGCCTCCGTGCTGAAGGCTGAACAGTTGCTTAGGGAAAGCGGCACCCTTGATAAGATAATGGAGGTAATCGAGGCTGGACTCCCCCGACATCCTTCGGAAATTGAAGGCTGCGGTCGGCTTCCTCACCATAATTCCGATAGCTGCCCCAGAACTCGACTTCACCGGGTTCTACCTGTTTCCGCTCGTCGAAGGCGCGCTAGGCTTCGTAGCCTTTCCCTTTTTTTATCCCGCCCTCGGAATGCCACCGCTGGTGGCCGCTTCGATTTCGGTCTTCGCCCTCGAGGTTCTGGAGGGATTTAACCACGCCGATGGTCTAATGGATTCGGCCGACGCTTGGATGGCAAGGGGGAGCAAGGAAAGAAAGTTGGAAGTGATGAAGGATAGGTACACTGGCGCGGCCGCCGTGGCCACATTTGTAATGACCTCGCTGGTCACGGTAGCCTCGTTGGCTTACTTACCTTACCCGCTCTCGGCGCTGGGCTTGGCCTACGCGTCGTCCACGGGATCGCTCGGCATGTCAGTAGCGGCCGAGCTGGGCAGGCGTTCCGGGGGTGGAGGCCTGGGAGATCAATTTCTGACGGCGGTCAAGACCGGAAACGGCCCAAAACGCTGGCTTCTGCTAGCCCTGGCGATCTGCATGGCAGCGATCCCCGCGTCTCCTCTTATGATGGCAGCCCCGCGCTCGGTCGCGGCTTTCTTGGCCTCGATAGCGATTTCCGCATGCGTCGGAGCCTGCGAGGACCGCTCCTTCGGCTTCACTAACGGCGATGTCCTAGGCGCCAATTACGAGCTGGACAGGATGCTTTCATTGGTGCTACTCGTGATAGTGCTCAGGTCTCGACCAAAACCCTATCCTATCGCTGACATCCTCTCATCCCTGAAGATCGAGGTTCCTGCTTCAACGAAGCATAGCTAATACCCTCACGATTCAGGTATCCCGCCAGAGGCATCTCCACAGGCGTGAATTCGGGAATGCCCTTCCCTACTTTAAGAAATCCCATCCTCAGTACGTTTATTGCGGCGTTCAGATCACGGTCGATTG
>Ga0080006_1080140_pt1 | contig 62648 bp, 61 predicted proteins | sample RS3BMetagenome_FD_69209 | JGI IMG/M metagenome (GOLD analysis project Ga0080006, IMG submission 69209) | Ferric oxide microbial mat and aquatic microbial communities from Rainbow Spring, Yellowstone National Park, USA - RS3B (SPADES... ...
GTCGCGGCGTAAATTAGTTCGGACTCCGAACTAAATTCCCTCTTGCGCCCGCGCTCGCCCCAGCGCATCAGACACAGCGCGGGCGCGGGCGCGGGCGCGGGCGCGGGCGCGGGCGCGGGCGCGGGCGCGGGCGCGGGCGCGGGCGCGGGCGCGGGCGCGGGCGTGGGATGGCGAGCCCGCGCCGGGACCGGTGCTCCGAGCGGTTGTGTCTCGAGTGCTGCCCGTTTCGTTCCCTCCACCACGCTTGTCGGCCGAGACGCAAAAAGGGCGATTTCCGGCAAGCCCTCGGGATCTCCGCGATCGGCACGTCCTCGGACGCGAACACGACGCGTTACGACACGAACACGTCGATCCCGGAACCGATCACCATGTGACACCGTGCAAGATCGTCGATCGAGGCACCGCGCACGACGCGTCAGCAAGCGCGATCGTCGCGCAAGGCTCCGATCACGACGCGCCCGCAAGCGAGATCGTCGAACAATGCCCCCGACGCAACGCTTCGGGATGCGGGATCGTCGATCCAGGCGCCGTGCGCGTCGTGTCCGCCTCCGGCATCGTCGATCTCGGACGCGAGCGCGTCGTGTCGGGACGCGAGCGCGTCGTGCCTGCGAGCGCGTCGTGCCTGCGAGGAGCGCGTCGCGCCTGCGAGCGCGTCGTCGAAGCCAGCCGCGCGATCGGTCTACGGACACGCCGGCAGCACGTAGCCCTGCCGCGTGCAGGTGCCAGCCGCGACCAGCGGCAGTACAATGTCCTGGAATGCGGCCTCGCGCCCTCGCTGCGACGCTCGCGCACCTTCTGCCCACGAGCCTCGTGGTCGCCGGGTGTGCCTCCGGCTCGATCGAGGCCGACGCGGGCGCCGGCTACCCCGACGACTCCTCCTCTCCCGCGCCCGCCGACGCCGGCGCCGACACCGGATCTCCCGCCGACACGGGCAGCGGCGACGACTCCGCCGCCGGGCCCTCCGACGCAGGCTACGACGGCGGCGACGGCAACGCCTGCCCGCTGGGCGCCCCCTGCCCCGCTCCGCAGCAGTGCCACGTGGGCGCCATCGACTGCTCGACCGGCAGCGCCGTCTGCGTCGACCAGGGCCCCGCGCCGAACGGCACCTCGTGCGGCAACGGCGACGTCTGCGACAAAGGCAGCTGCGGCCCGTGCGTGCAGGGCAACCCGTGCAACACCAACCCGTGCCGCACCGGCGGGACGCTCGACTGCAGCACGGGCACGCCCACGTGCGTGACGACGGGCAACGTCCCGAACGGCAAGTCGTGCGGCGCCAACCAGGTCTGCGACAACGGCAGCTGCAGCGCGTGCACGCAAGGCGCGTCGTGCAAGCCGTCCAACACGTGCCACACCGGCACGATCGACTGCTCGAGCGGCGCCCCGGTCTGCCAGGACACCGGCACGAGCCTGGGCGACGGCACCGCGTGCCCGGGCGGCGTGTGCGAATCGGGCACGTGCCAGGCGTGCGGCGCGAGCGGCCAGTACTGCTGCGCGGGCGGCGCCTGCAGCGGCTCGCCGCTGACGTGCCTCGGCGCCGATCCGGGCCAGCTCGGGTGCGGTGCGTTGGCATCGCCGCAGTGCGACTGCGGCGAGCTGCGGCAGGGCATGGTTCTCGGGACCAATCAGTCGGCCTGGTCGTGCGACGGTCGCTTCCAGCTCGTCATGCAGAGCGACAACAACCTCGTGCTCTACTGGAGCGGCCACGGCGCGCTCTGGTCGTCCAACACCGTGGGCACGGGAGGCACGCGCGCGGTCATGCAGGCGGACGGCAACTTCGTCGTCTACACGAGCGGCGGAACGCCCGTGTGGTCGACCAACACCGGCGGCAAGGGCTGCGGCACGTACGTCGCCGTGCAGACCGACGGCAACCTCGTCGTGTACACGAACGGCACGCCCGACTGGTCGAGCAACACCTGCTGCCACTGAGCGCGCTGGCTAGGGATCGCCCTCGGTCGCGTACGGGTTGGGGTGCAGCTCCTTCGGCGTCGGCGCGGTCCACGTCGCGGCCACGCTGCCGGCCGACACTCGCTGCGCGACCTGCCCGCGGTCGTCGTACAGCTCGAATACGCCCCCCGAAGCATCGCGTGACAGGCGCGCGAGCGGCCGGCCGTCGAGCGTCTTGAACGTCAGCCCGTCCCCCGGCACGTAAAAGGTCGCCGTCAGGGCGGGCAACGTCTGCGCGCGGGCCTCGCGCCCGGCGAGATGCTGCGAGGCGACGCCCAGCGCGAAGGCGACGGCGAGGGCGGCGAGCGCAGAGACCAGGCGGGCGACCGGACGGCGCATGTCGTACAGCCTACTCAGGGGTCGCCCGCCAGGCCACCCTGCCCTCCGATGCTCACGAGCGGCCCGGTCCGCCGTGGTACGTTCGGGCGATTGGGCCCCGGGTCGCCTCATTCCCGCCGCGTCAAGGGGACGCTCTTCGTCGACTACGTGCGCATGCTACGCGCGAAGAAGGGCGTGGACTGGTCCAAGCGCCTGCAGCCTCAGGACCTCGGCTACCTGGTGCAGCGCATCGAGCCGGACGCGTGGTACCCGATGGAAACCTTCGAGCGCATGGGGGACGCCATCCTCGCCGAGGTGGCGGGCGGCAGCCTGGAGCTGGTGCGCACGTTCGGCCGCGCCTCGATCGACTGGCTCTGCCAGCAGCACGCCAATCTCGTGGCACCCGGCGACACCATCGAAACGCTGATGCGCTTCCAGGTGCTGCGCCGCACGTTCTTCGACTACTCCGCGCTCGAGATCTCCTCTCTGTCGGACGGCGAAGCGACGCTGCACATCGTCTACGGCATGGGGCCGGTCGCCGAGGAGGCGGCCTGCTGGCAGACGCTCGGGTTCTTCGAGCGGCTGCTCGAGGTCGCGGGCGCCAGGGACGTGAAGGCATGGTTCTCGTCGCGCGCGTGGGCCGGCGAGGTGGTGACGAGCGTGCAGCTGCGCTGGAGTCGCTGACGTCACGCAAGCCGCGCGCGTCAGCGGAAGTCCTGCGCGGCCCACACGCTGCCGTCGCCGAGCACGTAGAACCCGCACGCGACCTGCGTGTAGCTCTTGCTCGTCATGTTGTCGTAATGGCCGCCGCCGGGGCCCTCCATCCACATCATCTGCAGGCACTGGCCGATCATCGCGTCGGGCGGGCCGGGCCAGCCGGGGCACTCGTTCTGCGCGAACTCGCCGCACGACGCGAACGCGCTGTGCGCCTGCATGCTCTGGGCGTCCTTCCGTGCCTCGCCCGACGCGCACGCCTCGCCGTCGGTCCAGCGCGCGTACGGCGGCAGCCCGACGCTGGCGCGGTATCGGTTGATCGTGTCGACGCAGTCCTGGGCCGCACCCCCGCCCGCGCCCGAATCCGCGTCTGCGCCCGCGTCTGCGCCGGCGCCGACGCCCAAGCCTGCGCTCCCGCTCGTTCCACCGCTCGAGCACGCGACCGCGCCCACCGCCGCGACGGCGGCGGCGAGCGTGAGCCACCAGGGACGCATCGCGCTCATTCTGTAGTAGCTTGCCGCCGTGCGCTACTACGTCACCCTGGATCCGGACCCGAACGCCCGTCCCGTCGTCGTCGATCTCGTCGAGCTCCCGAGCGGCGCCCTGCAGGCCAGCGTCGACGGGCGCCCGGTCGATCTGGACGTCGTTCCCCTGGCTGGCCGCGCGCAGCTCAGCACGCGCGTCGACGGCCAGGTGGTCGACCTCACGCTCGAGGGGTCGCCTCCCGAGGTGGGGGCCGTGGCCAGCGGCCACCGCTCGTACGTGCGCGTCGAGAGCGAACGGATGCGCTCGGCCGAGCAGGCGAAGAAGACGTCGGCCCACGGCGGCGAGAAGCTCGTCAAGAGCCCGATGCCGGGCCGCGTCGTCAAGGTGCTCGTGGCCAAGGGCGACGCGATCGAGACCGGCCAGGGCCTGCTCGTGCTCGAGGCGATGAAGATGGAGAACGAGGTGCGCGCGCGCGTCGCCGGCACCGTCGCCGAGGTGCACGTGGCTCCGGGCGCGACCGTCGAGGGGAACGCGAAGCTCGTCACGCTGGCGTGACGAGCGAGGGGAGGTACGCCGCATGACCTCGCCCTCCGACGACCTGCCGCGCATCCCGCTCGTGCACGGCCCGACGCCGATCGTCAAACGGCCGCGCCTCGACGAGATGCTCGGCATCGACTTGTGGATCAAGCGAGACGACGCGACCGGCGGCGCCGAGGCGGGCAACAAGGTCCGCAAGCTCGAGTGGCTGCTGGGCGACGCGCGCGCGCGCCGGGCGGACACGGTCATCACCTGCGGCGGGCTGCAGTCCAACCATGCGCGCGCAACGGCACTCGCGTGCGCGGCGCTGGGGCTGGGCTGCGTGCTGCTCCTGCGCGTCGAAGGGGCGCAGCGGCCGGAGGACCTGCGGCGCATGCTGGCATCGGGCGCGGCGCGGCTGCCGGCGACCGGCAACGTCCTTCTCGACCGCCTCGCCGGCGCGGAGGTGCGGCTCGTCTCGCGCGACGAGTACGCGCACCGGTCGGCGGTCATGGAGAGCGTGGCGAGCGAGCTGCGCCTCGAGGGAAAGCGTCCCTACGTCGTGCCCGAAGGGGGCTCGAACGGCCTCGGGTCGCTCGGCTACGTCGAGTGCATGCGCGAGATCGCGCAGCAGCTGCGCATGGGCCTCGCGAGCGGGCCGCGGCCTTTCGACGTCGTCGTGCACGCGTGCGGCTCGGGCGGCACTGCGGCAGGGGTGGCGCTGGGCGCCGCGCGCCACGGCGTGGCTGCGCGGGTTCGCGCCGTGGCCGTGTGCGACGACGCGGCGTACTTCGAGAGGACGGTGGCCCGCATGGTGGGCGAGGCGCGCGCGTGGGACCCCTCGCTCGGCCCGCCGGCGCCGCTCGTGGTCGACGACACGGCCAAGGGGCCCGCGTACGGGGTGTCCACGCCGGCCCAGCGCGAGACCATCCTGCGCGTGGCGCGCGCGAGTGGCCTCGTGCTCGACCCGGTGTACACGGGCAAGGCCATGCACGGGCTCGTGCAGGCCGTCGAGCGCGGCGAGGTGGCGCGCGGGGCGCGCGTGCTCTTCCTGCACACCGGGGGGCTGCCGGGGCTGCTCGCGCAAGGCGACGCGTTCGCGGCCGAGCTGGAGCGCGGATGAAGGAAGCGTGGAAGACGGCCGCCTGGGGCCTCGTGTTCTGGGCGGGCGCGCAGCTCGCGGCGTTCGTCGTCGCGCGCAACGGGATGGCAGCGGTCGCGGTTCAGGCGGCGATCGCCGAGTGGGGCGCGGGGCGCGTCGGGGTGACCTGGAGCGACCCGCTGGTGGCGATGCCGTCGTGGTCCGTGGTGGCGCGGCGCGCCGGGCGCGGGGCGGCGATGGGGGCCATGGCGGCGGCGCTCGTCGTCGTCGTGGCGCTCGCGATGCACGGCGCGCGGCTCCTGCCCGGCATGCCAGAAGCAGGTGCGGTCGTCGTCGGCCTTCTCGTCTCGGCGCTGGCGGCCGTGCGTGACGAGCTGCTGCTGCGCGGGGTCGTGCTGCGCGCGACGCGCGAGATTCTGCCGGCGTGGGCGACGCTGCTGGCGTGCGGCGCGGTCGCGGCCGCGGCGCGCTGGGGCGTGGGCGGCACGATCGGCCTCGCGCTCGCCGTCGAAGGGCTGCGCGCCGTGGCGCTTGGCGCGCTGTGGCTTCGCGACCGCGGCGCGTGGATGGCCTGGGGCGCCAATGCGGCGTGGATGTGGGGCCTCGGCTCGCTGACCCACGGCGGGCTGCTCGACGTGCGCTTCGTCGCCGAGCCGGAGGCGGGCGTCGCGGCGCTGCTCGTCGTGGCGCTCGCCGCGGCCGGAGCGGCCTTCTGGGCCCTTCGCCCCCGCGCATGAGAGGGCATAGGATGGGGGGGCGATGCACCGCCCCAGCGTCCCCCCCGGCACGACGGACGACCGCACGACCGAGCGACGCCTGATCCCGTCGGTGCCGCACCCTCCCGTATCGGTCGCCGCCGAGTCGACGCGCGACGCAGCGCAGGAGGACTTCCTCTTTCACCTCTACCGCGGCAGCGAGCTGCTGCAGGAAAACCGGGTACTCGAGGCCAAGGAGGAGCTCGAGCACGCGCTCACCGTTCAGCCGCTCGACCCCAAGGGACAGGACCTGCTCGGCGCCGTCTACTTCCGCCTGGGTCTGTACCCGCGCGCGATCCAGATTTACGAGTCGCTCGAGACGCAGTTCCCGCGCGACGCGTCGATAAAGGTCAATCTCGCGCTGGCCTACCTCAAGACCGGGCAGGCCGACGCGGCACGGCGCGCGCTGCAGGACGCGGTGCGGCTGCACCCCGAGCACAAACGGGCCTGGGGCTACCTCGGGCTCGCGCTGCAGAAGCTCGGCGACACCGAGGCGGCGCAGATCGCCTTCGAACGCGGCGGGCACGTGATGATGGCCAAGCGGCTGACCGAGAAGCGCGGCGCGTCCGTGCCGCCGCCGCCGCCGGCGTCGGTGGCCATCGACGAGGGGGTGCGCTCGGTCGCCGCCGAGGCTTTCTCCGAGCTCGACGCGGGCGAGCTGCGGTTTGCGCTCGCCGAGCCAGCGCCAAGCCGCCCCGCCGACGGCCCGTGGCACACGTTGGAGCTCGGGGGCGAGCGGCGCAGCCCGCAGCCGCGAACGGTGCCGCCGGCGTCCGTGCACGAGGTGGTGACCGTGCCGCCCCCCTCCCAGCTCGTCCCCGCCTCGCGCGCGATGTCGGCCGCCGTGCCGCCGGCACCGCCGACGCTGACCGGATTTCCCGCACCCGCGCCCATCCTCGCACCCGCACCCGCGCCCATCCTCGCACCCGCGCCCGCGCCCGCGCCCGCCGCCGTCCCCTCGCCCGACGTCCCCGCGCTCTTCACACTGCCGCCCGACCGACCGCTCGCGCTGCACGCGTCGGGCGCGCTTCTCGTGCGTACGACCGAGGAGCAGGCGTTCGCCGCGCGGCTCGATGCGCTGCGCGTCGTGGCTGGACCGGCGAACACGCGCGTGCTGCACCGGCGCACGCGCGACGGCGACATCGGCGAGGTGCTCGGTGGCCTGGGCAGCCCCCTCGTGCGCGTCGCCGGCGCCGCGCTGATCGCGCTCGGGACGCGACCGGGCTACTCGCTGGCGGTGCTGACGATCGGCGACGAGCTGGCCTTCGTGCGCGAAGAGCTGCTCTTCGGCTTCGAGCTGCGCCTCGCGTACGAGAACGGACGGCTCGCGCTCGATCCGGGCGACGGCGCGAGGCCGGCCGGCGAGGGCGCGCCTCTCGTGCAGCTCCGCGGCAGCGGGGCGCTCGTCGTCGAGCTGACGGGCACCCTCGCCTGGATCCCGTGCGCGCCCGGGCGACCGCTGACGGTGCGCCGCGAATGGGTCGTCGGCTGGCTGGGACGCCTCGTGCCGCGGTCGGTGCCGCCGGGCGAGGCGCCGAGCGGGCAGCGAGGCTTGCTCGGCTTCTCCGGCGAGGGCACGGTCCTCGTGTGCGCGAGCTGAAGGAAGGAGGCGCCATGGACGTCGACCCGACCGGCAGGCCGCGCCGCCGCACCCTCGCCGAGGATGCGCTCAACGTACCCAACCTGCTGACGATGGCGCGAATCGTCGCGATCCCGTTCTTCGTTTGGCTGCTCGACACGCCCACGCCGGTGCGCGGATTCTGGGCGTGCATCGTGTTCACGGGGGCCGCCATCACCGACGTGCTCGACGGCTACCTGGCGCGGCGGCTCGGCGTCGTCAGCGTGCTCGGGAAGTTCTTGGACCCGCTCGCCGACAAGCTCATCGTCATGGCGGCGCTCGTGTGGCTGGTGCCGATGGGGCGCATCGCCGCGTGGGTCGTCGTGCTGCTGCTGGCCCGCGAGATCAGCGTGACCGGGCTTCGCAGCGTGGCCGCGAGCGAAGGAGTCGTCATCAGCGCCGGGGCCGAGGGCAAGACCAAGACGGCGCTGCAGATGATCGGCATCGTCGCGCTGGTGCTCGGTTACCCGTACCACCTGTCGTACCTGGGCATCGACCTCGGGGTGGTCGACATGGTGCACGTCGGGCGGACGCTCGTGTACTTGTCGCTGCTGTTCTCGTTCGCCAGCGCGGCGCAGTACGTGCGTCTTTTCGCAGCGGCCGTCGAAGCCAAGGAGCGCAAGAAGGGGGACGTGGCCGCTTGATGCGCCTCCGTGCTGGCTTTTCGACCCGTTTTCTGGAAAGTTCGCGCCTGGTCCCGATGCGATTCCGCTTCGCCGTCCTCCTCTCGGCGCTTGTCGCCGCCTCCGTCGTCGGTGCGTGCTCCAACGAGGGCGAGGGGCAGATCTGCGATCACCGCGCCGGCAACAACGGCAACGACGACTGCCAGAATGGCCTCATCTGCACGCAGAACCTCCCCGGCGTCAACGGCGACCGCTGCTGTCCGCCGGACCGGTCGACCGCGACCACGCCGGAGTGCGCGCTCACCACGCCTGGCATCGGCGACGCGAGCTCGGCCCTGCCGGACGGGACCACGCCCGTGGCCGATGCTGCGGGCGACGCTCCCTCCGAGGCCGCCGCGCGCGGCGATGCGGCGCCCGACGCCCTGGCCGACGCCGGCGCCACGACCGACGCGTCCGACGCCGCGGGGCAGTGAGGGGAGCGGCGGCCCGTGCCCCCGTCGACCCTCGTGCACGACGCGCAGCAGGCCCTGCTGCTCATGCTCGCGGTGTCGCTTCCGGTGCTCGCGGTCGCCGCCGTCGTCGGGCTCCTCGTCGCGGCGTTCCAGGCCGCCTCGCAGATCCAGGATCCGACGCTGTCGCACCTGCCGCGGCTACTGGCCGTGATCGCTGCGCTGGCGGTGCTCGGGCCGTGGATGGGCCACGAGGTCGCCGTCTTCGCCCAGCAGATGTTCCTCGCTGCGGAGCGCTGACGTCCGGCCGGCCACGTCGTGCGCCCGCGCCGACGCCGGCCGCCGGGGGGTGCGATTGACCGTTCCGGCGCCGTCTGATAGCTCCCTGCGCGATGAGTGAATCCTCACTCAGTCTGCGGCGTTCGCGCCGACGGCCCTCGTCGGCCCGGCCTGCGCGCGGCGGCGGCGACAAGCGCGAGCGCATCCTCGAGGCCGCGGTTCGCGTCTTCGCCAAGAAGGGCTTCTACGCGACGCGCGTCAGCGAGGTGGCCAAGGCGGCCGGCGTCGCCGACGGGACGATCTATCTCTACTTCAAGTCCAAGGACGAGCTCCTCGTCTCGCTGTTCGAGGACCGCGTCGAGCGCCTGCTCGCCTACCTCGAGACCGAGCTGCCGGGCGAGGCGCGCGCCACCGACAAGCTGCGGCGGATCATCGAGCTGCAGCTCGGTCTGCTCGAGGGCGAGCGCGACCTGGCCGAGGTGGTCACCGTCATCATCCGGCAGTCGACGAAGCTCATGAAGGAGTACGCGGCGCCGAAGTTCATGGCGTATCTCGACGCGATCGCGCACGTGATTTCCGAGGGGCAGGCGTCCGGCGAGCTGCGCCCCGACGTGTCGCCGCATCTGGCGGCGCGCGCCATCTTCGGCGCGCTCGACGGCATCACGATGACCTGGGCCCTCGGCAAGGCCGACCGCGGCGGGCTGGTGCGTGCCTCGGGGCAGCTGGTCGAGCTGGTGCTTCGTGGGCTGGCGTCGGCCGCAGCCCCGCAGGGGAGCGGCCGCGCACGCGAGACGCCGGCCGCAGCCCCGCAGGGGAGCGGCCGCGCACGAGAAACGTCATGAAGCGCCTGCGCGAGCGCGCGCGCGTGCTCGCCGAAGTGCGCCGTTTCTTCGACGCGCGTGGGTTCCTCGAGGTGCAGACGCCCGTCATGGTGCCCTCGCCGGGACTCGACCTGCACCTCGACGCGTTCGAGGTGTCCGGCGGCGACCGCGGCGCACCGCGCTGGCTCATCACCTCGCCCGAGTACCAGATGAAGCGGCTGCTTGCCGATGGCTGGCGGCGCATCTACCAGATCGCCCCGTGCTTCCGCCGCGGCGAGATCGGCGCGCGGCACAACCCCGAGTTCACGATGCTCGAGTGGTACCGCGCCGACGCCAGCGTCGACGACGTCATGCGCGACACCGAGCAGCTCGTCGCGGCAGTGACCGGCGGCGCGGTGCGCCTCGGGGCTCGGGCCGTCGACCTGCGGCCGCCGCTCGAGCGGCTGACCGTGTGCGAAGCGTTCGCGCGCCATGCCGGCTGGACGGAAGCCGAGACCCTCGAGGCGGCGGCGCGGGACGAGGACCGCTACTTCCGCGCGCTCGTCGAGAAGGTCGAGCCGGCGCTCGAGGCGCTCGACCGCGGCGTGTTCCTCGTGGACTACCCGGCCACGCAGGCGTCGCTCGCTCGCAAGAAGCCCGGCGACCCGCGCGTCGCCGAGCGCTTCGAGCTGTACGTGGCAGGCGTCGAGCTTTGCAACGGCTTCGGCGAGCTGGTCGACCCGGTCGAGCAGCGCAGCCGGCTCGAGCGAGACCAGCGCGAGCGCCGTGCGCGCGGCCTGCCGGTCTACCCGATGGACGAGCGCTTCCTCGAGGCACTCTCGCGCATGCCTCCGAGCGGCGGCAATGCGCTGGGGCTCGATCGGCTGGTGGCGCTCGCCTGCGGTACGACCGACATCGCGGACGTCATCGCGCTCGGCGCCGACGAGGTTTGAGGCGCCGATTCCGGCGCGGGCCCGGCGCCCTCAGACCGCGACCTTGCGCATGACGTCGACCGCACGCGTGCGCCCGGTCGCCAGCTCGACCGCAACCGAGAGCGTCGGCACGACGAGCGTCTGCATGGCGCGCCGCACGTCCTGCACGCGGCCGGTCATCGCGAACACCAGGCACTGGTTGTAGACACCGGCGGTGGCGCGCGAGAGCAGCGCCAGCGGCCCGAGGTCGAGCTCTTCGCGCAACAGGCGCCGGTACGCCTCGCCGAAGCCCTCGATGCGCCGCTCGACGAAGCCCTCGATCGCTTCGCACGTGTTGTCGTGCGGACCGAAGCCAGTGCCGCCGACCAGCACGATCGCGTCCGCCTCGTTGTCGTTGGAGACGTTGGACACGAGCTGCTGGATGAACTGTGCCTCGCTCTTGACGACCACGCTGCGCACGAGGTGGAACGAGGCGGCGCGCACCTCGTCGGCGACGTTCTTCGCGATCTCTTCGAGGGTGCGGCTGCGGGCCGACATGACCGCTCCCACGAGCACGCGTACGGGCGGGCGCTTGTCTTCGCTCATCGGCCGCGCATTGTAGGGCGACCGTGCTCGTTGTCCATCATGCCTCGCCGGGAACGTCGATCCCGACCGCACGCATGAGGCGCAGGGCATTCGAGCTGTGGACGATGCCCGGTCGGAGCACGTAATCGAACGTCATCGCGTCGCCGGCGACCTGCTCCTCGAAGTGCACGTTTTCGACGGCGCCGCCGAGCTCGCGCTCGAGCGCCGTGATGCCGAGGTCGTGCGTCGACACGGCGCCGAGCGCGCCGCGCGCGAGCAGCTCGCGGACGACGGCACAGGCGCCGATGACCCGCTCGCGCGAGTTGGTCCCGTGGAGGATCTCGTCGAGGAGGAAGAGCACGGGCGGCCCCGCTTGGCGCGCGAGGTCGAGCACGCGCTTGAGCCGGCGCAGCTCGGCGTAGAAATGCGAGACGCCCTGCTCGAGCGAGTCGTCGATGCGCATGCTGGTCGCCACGCGCGCCGGTCCGATCCGCAGCGCGCGCGCACACACGGGCGCGCCCGCGTACGCGAGCACGGCGTTGAGCCCGATGGCCCGCAGCAGCGTGCTCTTGCCCGACATGTTCGAGCCGGTGACGACCAGCGCGCGCCCGGCACCCGGCAGACGCACGTCGTTGCCGACGCGGCGGTCGTCGGCGATGAGGGGGTGACCGAGGCCGCGCGCGTCGAGAACCGGCTCGGGCGACAGCTCCGGCCACGCGAAGGCGGGGTGCTCGAAGGCGAAGCCGCCCAGGCTGGCGAGCGCCTCGACGTCGCCGAGCACGTCGCACCACCCGCGCAGCTGCGCGCCAGCCCGCGCCCGCCAGCGCCGCAGCGCGATCGCGCAGTGCACGTCCCAGAGGACGAGCGGCCCGAGCACGAAGCGAAACAGCTCGTTGTGGCGCGCATCGACGAAGCCGACGATGCGCGCGAGCGCGGCGATCTCGCGCGTCGCGTGCCGGCCGCCCGAGAGGAGCCGCTCGCGGAGCCCAACCAGCAGCCGCGCCTCGAAGGGCTCGCGCTCGATGGCGGCCATCATCTCTCGCCAGCGGGTCGCGGCGGACTGGCGCGCCGAGGCCGCGTCGAGCATCGGGGCCACGCGCCGGCCAGCCAGGTTGCCCACGACCAGCGCCACGGCGACGACGAGCACCGTCCATGAGCCGCCGTGGTGCGCGGTCGACACGACCGCCAGCGCGACGATCGTCGCGGCGGGGACCAGCCAGGCCGCCCACGCCAGGCCTCGCGGCAGCGCGTCGCTCGCCTCCGCCCACGCGAGCAGCGGCGAGACGTCGGCGCGCTCCTCGGCCAGGACGCCAGCGGCCGTGGCCAGCGCCTCGCGAAACGACGTGCGCGACGCGAGATCGCGGATCGCCCGCTGGCGCGCCTGCACCTCGCCGGGCCACGCGGCCGACCCTTCGAGCGACAGCAGGCGCGCCAGCCGCTCCTCGCCCAGGCGCGTCTCGGTGGCGTCGACGAGTTGCGCGAGCGAAGCGTGCCCGAAGACGTCGAGATCACCCGTGAACGGGTGGTCGGCGGCGCGAAAGCGGTCGCTCGTCGCCGGCAGGCGGTCCCACGCGCGCGCCAGCCGGGCGAGCCCCCGCTCGTGGAAGCGCATCGCGGCCAATGCACGCTCTTTGGCGTCGTAGACGCGCGCGTGAACGAGAACGAGCGCGACGAACGCGGCAACGAGCGCGCCGAGCGCGACCCAGGCCGCCGGCCCGAGGTGGGCCCACACGATCCCGCCGATCAGCGCGATGGCCCCTGCGACCAGAAGCAGCCGCGCCGTGCCAATCGCCCGCGCGCGCGCCTCGAGCGAGGCAACGGCCTGCGCGTGCGCCCGCCGGCCCGCCTCGTACGTCTCGCCCGCGTCCACCGGGCCTTGTTACCACGCCGTCCGCGCGGCTCACGCCGCGCGCGAAGCGCGCGCCCGCACCGGGCGGCCCGGACGCCGCGCCCCGGGCGGGAGCAGCGCCACCGCGAGCGCGAGGCCGGCCAGAGTCAGCGACGGCACGCCGTCGCGCCGGCGCGCCACCAGCCCGCCCGCAGCCAGGCGCCTCACCGCTCCCCGCACCGCGCCGCGGGTGCCCCCGACCCGCACCGCCAGCGCGTCTTCGTCGGCGGCTTCGCGGCGCCGCGCCAACCGCAACATCGCCCGCAGGACCATCGCGTCGAAGCTCATGGTCCGGACCCTACTCCACCACTGAACACACGTCCAGAAAAGCGCTGGGCCCGTGGATGGGCGAGGCGCATCACATCATCCCGAGCTCTTGGAAAAGAAAGGCCATTTCGTCGCCCAGCTCCTCGACGAGCTTCGCCACCGGTTTGCCGGCGCCGTGGCCCGCGCGGCTCTCGACCCTCAGGAGCACCGGCCGCGCGGGGTGGGCCTGCGCCTCTTGCAGGCGCGCGGCCATCTTGCGCGCGTGCATCGGGTCGACCCGCGAATCGCTCTCGGCGGTCGCCACGAGGACGGCCGGGTAGCGCAGCCCCCCCTGGACGCGGTGGTACGGCGAGTAGGCGTACAGCCACCGGAAGGCCTCCGGGTCGTCGGGGTTTCCGTACTCGGCCGTCCACAGCCCGCCGATGCGAAACCGGTGGTAGCGCAGCATGTCGGCCAGTGGAACGAGGCACAGCGCCGCGCGGAACAGCTCCGGACGCTGAGTGACCGCAGCGGCCACGAGCAGCCCGCCGTTCGAGCCCCCGACGACCGCCAGCTTCTCCGGCCTCGTGACGCGCGCGCGCACGAGCTCCTCGGCGCACGCGTACAGGTCGTCGAAGACGTTCTGCTTGCGCTCGAGCATCCCGGCGCGGTGCCAGTCCTCCCCGAACTCGCCCCCGCCGCGCAGCAGCGCGACCGCCCACACCCCGCCCCGTTCGACCGTGAGCAGGGTGCGCGCGCTGAACGCGGGCGTCTGCGCGATGTTGAACCCGCCGTACCCGTAAAGCACCGCCGGCCGATCGCCGTCGCGCGGGGTGCCGTGCTTCTCGACGACGAACATCGGCACACGTGTCCCGTCGCGGCTGGTGGCGTAGAGCATCGAGACGCTCACCTCGCCCGAGCCGAAGCCGGCGCCGACTCTGTCCCAGACGGTGGCCGCGCCGCCCCGCGCGAGATCGCTGCGCAGCACCTGCCACGGGACCGCGAACGAGGTGAATTCGACGAAGGCCTCCTCGCCGTCGTACGGCCCGGTGACGCCCGCAGACCCCAGCGTGGGCAGGGTCAGCTCGCCGAGGGGGGTGCCGTCCCGTGCGAAGCGGGCGATGCGCGCGCTCGCCTCGTGCAGGTATGCCACGACGATCTGGCGGCGCGCTCCGCCGACGACGGCGACATCGGCGAGCACGTCCGGTCCCTCGGGCAGGATCTCCCTCCAGCGGGGGCGGTCGGGGGCCGCGTAGTCGACCTCGAAGAGGCGGTAGCGGGGAGCTCCGTCGTTGGTCATCACGTACAGCACGTCGTCGAGCGGCACCGGCTCGTAGAGCGCCTCGACGCCCGTGGCCACCGCGACCCACCTCGCGCCCGGCGCCGCCAGATCGCGGAGCCACACCTCGCTCTTCTGCCAGCCCATGTGCACGCGCACGACGAGCCAGCGCCCGTTCGGCGATACCATGACGGCGGGCACGTCGAGCTTGTCTCGGCCGACGCCGAACACGAGCTCGTCGCGATCGGGATCGTCGCCGAGGCGATGGCGGAAGACCCGCGAGCAGTACTTCTCGTCGCCCGGCGGCACGGTGCCCGGCGCCGGGTAGCGCGTGTAGAAGAACGTCTCGCCGTCCGGAAGCCACGCCACCGTCGCGTGGCGCGTGTGCGCGATGCGGTCGGGCAGATCCACCCCGGTGGCGACGTCGCGGACGCGCAACGTGCTTTCCTCGCTTCCCGCCTCGCTCAGACCCCACGCGATGCGCGCGCCGTCGCGCGACACGGCCCACCAGTCGATGGTCGTCGTTCCGTCGGCCGACAGGGGCGCGGGGTCGATGAGCACCCGATCGGCGCCGTCCACGCCATCTCGCACGTACAGAACCGCCTGCTCCTGCTCGCCTTCGCGCCGGACGTGGAAGTAGCGCCGCACGCCCGCGCGCGTCGTTCGCACCACCGGCCCCCCGACGTGGCCGACCGACAGCAGCTCGCGGATGCGCGCCCGGAGCGCATCGCGGCCCGGAATGCGGTCGAGCCACGCGCGCGTGAGGGCGTTCTGCGCCTCGTCCCAGGCGCGCACCTCGGGGGAGTCGCCGTCCTCGAGCCACCGGTACGGATCGGCGACGGCGACGCCGTGGAGCACCTCGACGAGATCGTCTTTGCGCGTGTGCACCACCCCACGATAGCGAAAAGGAATGCGAGCCGTTGGCCGTTGGGCCGTGGCGCGCTGGCGCCGTGTTGCGCTATGGGAGGGCGCCATGCGACCGCTGGTCCTGCTGTCGAACGACGACGGGCACGCGAGCGCGGGCATCCGCGCGATGCACGATGCTCTGGCGAGCCACGCCGACGTCGTCGTGCTCGCCCCCGAGACCGAGCAGAGCGCGTCCAGCCATGCGCTCAGCCTGCACCGGCCGCTGCGTCTGCGTGCGGCGGGGCCGGGCGTCTTCGCGCTCGATGGGACGCCCGCCGACTGCGTGTACGTCGCGCTGCACGCGGGCGCGCGCGTGCTGCCCCGCCGGCCCGACCTGGTCGTGTCCGGCATCAATCACGGGATGAACCTCGGGCAGGACGCGTTCTACTCGGGCACCGTCGCCGCTGCCCGCGAGGGGGCGCTGCGCGGCATCCCCGCGGTCGCGACGAGCGCCCACGGCTCGGCCGATCTCGCGGCCGCGGCCGACCTCAGCGCGCGTGTGGCGCTGGCGCTGCTCGCCAGCCGGCCGGCGCGAGGGCTGCTGCTCAACGTCAACGTGCCCGGCCGCTGGACGGGCGAGGTGCGCGCCACGCGGCTGGGCGCGCGCATCTACGAGGAAGTGGTCGACTTCCGCATCGATCCGCGCGGCCGCGAGTACCTGTGGCTCGGCGGGCCCGGCGTGCGCCACGAGCGCGACCCCGGCACCGACACCGATGCGTACGACGACGGCGCCGTCTCGATCACCCCGCTGGGGCTCGACCTGACCAGCGTCGCCGAGCACGCCCTGGCCTTGTCGCTCGCCGCGGCCGCGAGCCCGAAGGAGCCGGCCGGCCCGACGAAGGTGCGCTAGACGAAGGTGCGCTAAAGGAAGGACCTCAGGATGCCTGCCACCCAACGACGTTCGGCCAAGCGTGCTCCCGCCAAGCGCCGCGCGCACCAGAAGAAGGTCGAGCCGCGCGCGATGCCGCCGCAGCTTCCTCTGGTGGCGCGGCCGATGGCGAGCTTCGACTTCGCTCGGTCGCTCATCCGCGACGTCCCCGACTTTCCCAAGCCGGGGATCGTCTTCAAGGACATCACGCCGCTGCTCGCCAGCCCGCGCGCGATGCACATCGTGCTCGACGGCATCGCCGAGCGGTTCATCGGCGAGCACGTCGACGCCATCGTGGGCATCGAGGCGCGCGGCTTCATCTTCGGCGGCGCGCTCGCAGCGCGCCTCAACGCGAGCTTCGTCCCGGTGCGGAAGCCCGGCAAGCTGCCGGCCGCGGTCGACCGCGTCGACATCGTGACCGAGTACAGCCGCGACGCCCTCGAGATGCACAAGAACAGCCTGCGCGAGGAGGCGCGCGTCGTCATCGTCGACGACGTGCTGGCCACCGGCGGGACCGCGCGCGCCGGCGCGGACCTGGTGCACAAGCAGGGCGGGTACGTCGTCGGCTACGCGTTCGTCGTCGAGCTGTCCGCCCTCGGCGGGCGCGAGCGGCTTCTGCCGGTGCGCGTCGAAAGCTGCCTCGTGTACTGAGCGCCGCGTCGCCTCACGGCCCGACCTGAGCCGCCTGCTTGTGGTCGAGCAGATCGCGGATCCAGTCGGTCAGCTTCACGTTGCCCACCTGGGTGTCGTACAGGCCGCCGAGCAGCCCCACACCGGTGGTCTGCTGGCCGGCATCGAGGATGAGCGTCGTGTGGGCAGTCGAGTCGTAATAGAAGGTGCCGAAGCGGTCCGTCTGCGACTGGGCCGAGTAGCGGATGTCGAGCAGCCCCGCCTCGAACTGACTGCTGGTCAGCGGCACAGGCGCCGGCGACGCGCAGTCGTTGGCGCCGAATCCGAAGAAGCTGGAGATGATGGCATCCCCGGTCGAGGAGATCAGCCCTGCCATGAACCTCTGCGCGTCCGGGCCCTTGGCGTACTTGTCGATCAGGAACTGCGTGTAGTCCGAGACGTAGTCGCTCGGATCCGGGCACGCCGCGCCGCAGTCCGTGAGCACCGTCTTGCCGAAGCCCCACACCGAGCTCCACTGGCCCTGCAGGCACGTCGGCACGTACTTGCTCGACATCGGCGGCCCGGAGTCGTCGAGCATCGTGAATCGCTGCACGCTCGCGGGCATGTTGCGGGCGACCAGATCGGCCGTGAGCCCCGCGCCGAATCCCCCGGCGCTCGAACCGGTGAGCAGCACGTCGGTCGGGCTCGGCACGGTGCCGATGATCCGGCTGAGGTAGAGCTTCATGTTGGTGTAGCCGGCGTAGTGGGTCGCGCCCGTCAGCGGTCCGGGATCGCCGCTGGCGTTGTCGCCCGCGTGCACGTCGCCCTCGCAGTACGGGACGTAGAAGACGTTCCAGTCGCGAATGGGGTTGTCGGGGTTCGAGAAATTGAAGATGCCCTGCCCGAGCGTGTACGACGGCAGGTCGATGTTGAGCGCCGTGCACGAGTTGTCGTTGAAGCAGGCGCCGCCGCCCTCCTCGTAGATGGCGACCTTCTGCGAGGCGCCGTTCAGGTGCACCATCAGGTGGGCCTGCGTCCCGTCGCGGCAGTAGCCTTGGGGGAAGGGCACGCTCGTCCAGACGCCGTCGGGCGCGGTGATCGGCGCGCCCGGTTGCACGTCGTGCGCCGGGGCCGCGGCGTCCGGCCCACCGGTGCTCCCGCCCGCATCGGTGCTCGGGGTGGGCGGCCCGGCGTCGGCGTTCACCGCGCCCGCGCCGGCGTCCTCCGTGGTCACGGCGCGACCGGCGTCACCGCCGACGTCGACCGCGCGAGACAATCCGCAGGCGCTCGTCGCGAGCGCGACGGACAGAACGAGAACGCTCCGGCTCATGCCCGTACCCGATAGTTCGAAGCCGGAACCTTTGCATGACCATCGGTCACCGGAGACGCGCTCGGGACGGGGGGGGGGGCCGATCAGTCGACGCGCTCGAGGACAGCGGCCGCGCCGAGCCCGCCCGCGGCGCATATTCCAAGCAGCGCCGTGCGCTTCCCGGTCCGGGCGAGCTCGTTGGCCATCGTGGTCACCATGCGGGCGCCGGTCGCTCCGAACGGATGACCGAGGGCCAGCGAACCGCCGTGCACGTTGAGACGCGCCGGATCGATCTCGCCCACGGCGTCGGACCGGCCCAGCCGCGCACGCGCGAAAGGCGCGCTCGCCAGCATCTTGAGCACCGAGAGCACCTGGGCGGCGAACGCCTCGTGCATGTCGGCGAAATCCACGTCGGCGAGGGTGAGCCCCGCCCGGTCGAGGGCCTCGGGCATCGCCAGCGCGGGGCCCATCAGCAGCTGATCGGCCGGATCCACCCCGACGTACGCCCACGAGCGAAACGCGGCGCGCGGGCGGAGGCCGAGCGCGCGAGCCCGCTCCTCGCTGGCGAGCAGCACCGCCGCGGCGCCATCGGTGAGCGCGCTCGAGTTGCCGGCCGTGAGCGTGCCGTCCTCGGCGAAGGCAGGCCGCAGCTTCGCGAGCTTCTCCACGCTCGTGTCGGCGCGCACCAGACCGTCGACGTGGACCCACTTCCCCTCGGGCGTCTGCACCGGGACGATCTCGTCGTCGAAGCGCCCCGCCGCGATGGCCGCGGCGGCGCGCTGGTGCGACCGCACGGCGAAGGCGTCTTGCGCCTCGCGCGAGATCTCGTTGCGGCGGGCCATTCTCTCGGCCGCCTCTCCCATCACCTCGCCGGTCGTCCTCTCGGCGATGCGCGGGCGCTCGGGCAGGATCTCGCGCAGCGGCATCAGCTGCGCGAGCAGGCCCAGGTAGTTGGCCGTCGTCGGCTTGCCGAGCGCCAGCGGCGCGAGCGCGTGCACCACCTTCTGCGGCAGCTTGATCTCCGCGTTGCTGGTCGAGTCGCTCCCGCCCGCGACGACGAGGTCGGCCTCGCCCCGCTCGATCGCCGCGGCGGCCAGCGTCACCGCCTGGAGCCCCGACGCGCACGCCCGCGTCACCGTCATCCCCTCGCAGGCGGGATCGAGTCCCACGTCGAGCGCGATCTCGCGGGCGACGTTCGGCGCGGCGCCGGGCAGGATCACGCCGCCCCAGACGATCGACTCCACGTCGCGCCGCGCGATGCCGCTGCGATCGAGCAGGCCGCGGACGGCCGCAGAGCCCAGGGCGATGGTGTCGAGCTTCGTGAAGTCGGTGAACGCCTTGACGAAGGGCGTCCGTACGCCGCCGACCACGACCGCGCGCCGTCCCTGCTTCGGTTGCATGCCCATGATGCGCTCCCTTCCCTCTTCACGCGCCGACGAATGCGCCGCCGCAGACGCGCAGCGTGCGGCCGGTGATGCCCTGAGCGCCGGGGGTCGCGAGGAACACGATCGCCTGCGCGACGTCCTCGGGCAGACCACCCTGCCCGAGCGCGCTCAGGCGGCGCGCCACCTCGCGGATCGCGACCGGGATGGCCGCCGTCAGGCGCGTCTCGATGAAGCCGGGGGCCACGGCGTTGACGGTCACCCCTCGCGCGGCGAGCCGGGCCGCGCTCGCGCTCACGAAGCCGACGATGCCCGCCTTCGATGCAGCGTAGGCCGTCTGTCCGACGTTGCCGGCGAGGCCGGCGATCGACGACAGGCACACGATGCGGCCGTCGTCGCGCACGAGCGGCTCGAGCGCCTCGGAGGTCCGCAGCACGGCGCGCAGGTTCACGTCGAGCACGGCGTCCCACTGCTCGGGCGCCATGCGGGCCAGCGTCTTGTCGCGCGTGATCCCCGCGTTGTGGACGACGAGGTCCACGCCGCCGATCGCGCGAAGCGCGTCGGCGATCGCGCGTGCCGCGTCGGGCGCGCTCATGTCGACCGCCAGCGGCGTGCCGGCGATCTTTCGCGCGAGCTGGCTGGTGGGTCCGTCGTCCGCCGGCCGGTCGAGGCACACGACGTGGGCGCCCTCGTCGGCGATGGCCCGCGCCGTCGCCTCGCCGATGCCCCGCGCCGCGCCGGTGACGAGGGCGATCTTCTTCTCCAGCGCTCTCACGGGCGGCGGCTCCTCGATGGCGCGGGCGCGCGTGTCCACGTCGATCGGCTGCGCGGTGACGAACGCCGAGCGCGCCGAGAGGAAGAAGCGGAGCACCGGCGCCAGGCGCGACTCGGCGCCCGCAGCGACCCGGACCAGGTTCGCAGTCGCCCCGCCGCGGCCGATCTCCTTGGCGACGCTGCGCACGAAGCCCTCCAACGCGGCCTGCGCGGCGCCGCGCACGGCATCCTGCGCGTGCTGCGGCGGCCTCCCGAGGACGACCACCCGGCCCGAGCGCGCGACGCGCCCGACGAGCGGCTGGAGGAATTCGAACGCCTCGCGCAGCCCGTCGACGTCACCGATGCCGGTCGCGTCGAACACCAGCGCGTCGGCCGCGTCGGACCCGAGCGCGCCGAGCCCGCGCGCCGGCCGCCCGAACACCTCGCCCGGGTCGCGAAATGCCGCCGGCGGGGCCCCGGCGGCGAGGTACGGGTCGGCCCCGGCGGCCGCGAGGCACTCGGCCACGACGGGGACGATCTCGGCACCGGCGGCCGCGCCGACGACGGTCTTGCGGTCGGCCAGCGGACGCGAGCGCCACGGGCCCCGCTCGCGCCGGAGCGCTTGCGGCAGCGAGATGGGCAGCCCGAGGGCGCGCACGAACGCTCGCGCGCGCGGGTTCTTTCCGAGATCGAGAAGGAGGTCGCTCATGACCGTGTCTCCATCGTCGTGGTGAAGCGCGCGTCGAGGTAGGCGCCGCCGCCAGGCGCGTCGCCCAGCCAGAGCCCGCCGTCGTTCGTCACGTACACGCCGGCGCGCGCCGGAAGGACCAGGGGCCGCGTGAAGCGGGCGTCGACGCATGCCAGGCGCATCGGATCGCCCGTGAGGCGCGCACGATCGAGCGCCTCGATCGCGCGCGCCAGAGTGGAGAAGCCGTGCAGGATGCACGCTCGGAAGCCCGCCGCGCGCGCGTAGACCGGGAGCCAATGGATGGGATTGAAGTCGCCCGTGAGCTTCGCGAAGTCGAGCCCCGCTCGCTCGCCGATGGTCGAGAACGCGATCTCGCGAGCGTCCGCCGGGACGGTCGCGCGCGCCCTCTCCTTCTTCGACGCGCCGTCGCGCTGCAGCGGGATGAAGGCGCGCAGCTCCGCGACGACGCGCTCGGCGGACCCGCGGTGCCCGGTCACGATCCGGGTGGTCACGACGGCCCGGAGCCCATCGTCGTCGACCCGCTCGACGCGCGCGCGGACGACGAGCGGCTCGCCGGCGACCAGAGGCTCGCGCTGCTCGATGCGGCAGCCCGCGTTGATCACCCGCGCGAGCGGGTACGGCAAAGCCGCGAGCGCGCGCGCCGCGAGAGGGAAGCCCCATTGCGGGAACAGGTGCGCGGGGACTCGACCGCGGTACCACGCCGGATCGCCGCCGACGTGGCGCACGTAGTCGCGCACGAGCGCCTCGGGCCGCGGCGGCAGCGTCGCCTGGATCCACGGTCCGGGCAGCGATGCGTCGCCGGCCGCCTTGCGCCTGGCCCCGGCCCACGCGGCGCGGCCGAGGGCCGCGACGACCGACCCCTGGGCGAGGACGTGACGAATCGATACCGCCATGGGTGATCACTCCGCGGCCGCCGCCGACGCGCTCGCGGCATCCCCCGCGCCCTCGGAGGCGGCCAGCGACGCGAGCACGCGCTCGCCCCTCGTCGTGATCTCCTCGTGAAGCGCCCGGCAGCGCACCTCGCATCGATCGAGCCACCGCTCGAGGACTTCGCGGCGGTGCGGGTGCTTCTTCGCCTGCTCGAGCAAGAGCTCCGCGATCGCCTCGTCGGCCAGGATGCGCGTCAGCCGCTCGGCGTGCAGCATCGCCAGCGCGAAGTCGCGCTTCGGATCCCACTCCTTGGTGAGGACCTCGCGCCACGCCGTCACCGGCGTGTCGGCGAGCGTCTTGAGCTTGCCGGCCGCCGTGCGTGTCATCAGGAACTGCTGCGCGGAAAGCGACAGCGCCTGCACGCGAGCCACGCGACGCTCGAGCGGGTCGCGCGCGCCCATCGCGCGCCACCGCGCCTGACCCAGTCGGCGCAGGAACGCCTGCGGGCGCTTGAGGATCCCGACCAGCGTGTCCTTCATGGCCATGAGCGACTGGATCTGGCTCGTCCCCTCGTAGACCGGGAGCACCAGCGCGTCGCGCAGCAGCTTCTCGGCGCCGTACTCGCGCGTGTAGCCGACGCCGCCGTGGATCTGCATGTTGCGCCGCGCGATCTCGACCGCCTTCTCCGCGGCGAGGTACTTGAGCAGCGGCGTGTATCGGCGCGCGCGCCGCTTGTGCCGCCGCAGCTCCCGCCGCAGGCTCTCCTTCTCGGCCGGCGTGCTCAGCGCGTCGAAGCGCTCGAAGAGCGCGAGCTTCTGCGCCGCCTCCTCGTGGACGGCCGACGCGACCGCCAGCGCGCGCAGCCCCTGGATGTCGGTGCGCATCTCGTCGAGGTAGTCGGCGATCATCTCGTGACGCGCGATCGGCTTGCCCATCGAGCGGCGCTCCCCGGCGTAGGCGCGCGCCATGCGGTACGCCGCCTCGGCGAGGCCGATGCTCTCGAAGCCCACGCCGACGCGCGCGTTGTTCATCAGCACGAGCATGTACTTGAAGCCTTCGCCGCGTCGCCCGACGAGCTGGGCGGGCGCGCCCTCGAAGGACAGCGCCGCCGTCACCGATCCGTGATGGCCGAGCTTCTCCTCGACGCGCTCGAGGGTGACGAAGCGCTCGCGCGTGCCGTCCGCGCGATCCTCGTACGACTTGACCAGGAACATCGACAGGCCCGCCAGGCCGGCGAACGGATCGTCCTGCTCCTTGGCCTCTTCGGTCCTGGCGATGACGAAGTGGTACTTGCCGTGTCCGGACGTGATGAAAATCTTCTGGCCGGTGATCCGCCACGTCCCGCTCTCGTCCTGCACGGCGCGGGTTCGCAGCGCGGCCATGTCGCTGCCGGCGTTCGGCTCGGTGATGTCCATGCATCCCCACGCGTCGCCGCGCGCGATCTCGGCGATCGCGTCCGCGAAGCGCGTCTCGGCGATGCACGCCTCGGCGAGATCGAAGCTCGTCGTCCCCTCGTGGACCGAGTAGGCGAGCATGGCCATGGCCATCCCGCCGTGGAACGAGAAGTGCGTCATGCACGAGACGTCCGCGCGCGCGATCATCTCGCCACCCAGGAAGTACAGGAGCAACGGGGCGTTGAGCCCGCCGAGCTCGCGCGGCAGGCAGAGCTTGTGCAGCTCCGCGTCGCGCACGGCGGCGAAGATGGCGCGCATCGCCGGGCCCTCGACGGCCTCTCCGCTCTCGAGATGCGAGTCCTCGCGGTCCACCGCGGCCGCGCGTGGCGCGATCTGCGTGGCCGCGAGCTCGCCGACGGCCTGCGCCAGATCCCGGTAGAGCTCCTTGGCCTCCGCGGCGCTCTTCGGCCCGCCCCGAGCACGCCAGCCGTACTCGGTGAGCTCGGCGAGCCTGGACCAGTCGACGCCTTCGTCGAGGTAATAGAGTAGATCGTCGTTGTCGGTCAGAAAGCTCGCCATGGGGTCACCTCGTGGGCTTCGGCTTGCGCGCGGCGCGGCCGCTGCGCGTGCGCTCCTCGGAATCGGGCGAGAAGAGGCTGGCCCGGGCGATGCGCGCGAGCTCCGCGTCGTAGCGGGCGCGCGCCCCCTCCCCGAGCGCGGCGCCGAGCACGGGCGCGGAAGCAGCCGCCGCGATCACGAGCTGCAGCACGTGGACGACGTAGGCCTCGGCGTCCGCGTCCGCGTAGTGCCGGCCGCCCTGCTGCCCCGCGCGGATGTATCCGGCGACGGCGTCCAGCCAGGGCCGCACCGCGCCACGCAGGAGCTTCCGCATCTCGCCGGGCCGATCGAGCACCTCGCGCATGACGAGCCGCGCGCGATCCGGATCGGCGGCGAAGAAGCGGTGCAGCTCGCCGAAGACGGCGTCGAACCGGTCCTCGCTCGCAGTGGCGGCGAGGAGCAGGCGCGGCAACGCCTCCTTCCAGTGCGCCAGGATCGTCTCGAGCACCGCCTGCCGCACGTGCTCCTTGGAACGGAAATGGTGCAGCACCGCGGGCTTGGTCACCCCGACGGCATCGGCGATGTCCTGCAGCGCGGTGCCGTCGAAGCCGCGCGTCGCGAACAGGCGCGTCGCGGCGGCCACCGTGGCGGCACGGACGTCCTGCTCCGGGGAGCTCGCCGCGCGGGAGGCTACCATCTGGACGCGGATTGCTTACCATCTGGTAAGCACGAGCGCAACGGGGAGGCGCCGCCGCCGGCCCGGAGGATCCGCCGCACGGGGCGCGGGCGTCAGCCGCCGCGCGCGCGCTTCATCATCGCTCCCACCAGACGGAACAGGGCGCCGACGCGCTCGAACAGGCCGCGCGCCGAGCTTCGCAGGATGGCCATCGACGTGGCGACCGCCGTCAGCGCCGGGGTGTACGGGTACCACCACAGCTCGCTCTTGGCGCGGCTGCGATCGACGAGCACGAAGCGCGGGCGGGTCAGCACGTCCAGCGCCAGCGGGGACCCGGTGATGCCCCAGCCCGTCTCGCCGTGGCCGCTCCACGGAGCGGCGGGGATGGCCCCGGTGAAGCCATGGTTGTTGATCGTGACGACGCCGGCGCGAAGCTCCCGGGCGAGGCGCGCCGCCTTCTTTCGATTGCGCGTCCACACGCTGGCCGTCAGCCCGTAGCGCGAGGCGTTCGCGCGCGCGACCGCGTCCTCGGCGCTCTCGACGACGGCGATGGGGAGCACCGGCCCGAAGGTCTCCTCGCGCATGAGGGCCGTTTCGTCCGAGTCGACGCGCACCACCGTCGGCGGGTACTCCCGACCGGCGTCGTCCGGCCCGTCGGCGCCGCCGGTGAGGATCCTGGCGCCGCCCGCCTTCGCGTCGCGCACGTGTCGCGCGACGATGGCCCGCTGCGCGCTCGTGGCGAGCGGCCCGACCTCGATGCCCGGGCGCAGCTTCGCCGCCAGCTCGCACACCTTCTGCGTGAACGCGTCGGCGATGCTCTTCTCGACGTACACGCGCTCGACCGACGCGCAGTTCTGCCCCGCGTTCATCATCGCGCCCCAGAGCACGCCGTTGGCCGCTCGCTCCAGGTCGGCGTCGGCCAGCACGATGGCGGCGTCCTTGCCCCCCAGCTCGAGAGAGCACGGGATCAGCCGGTCGGCGCACGCGTGCGCGACCTTGCGCCCGGTCGCCACGCTGCCCGTGAACACGACGACGTCGACGTCCGCCGCGCACAGCGCGCCGCCCACGTCGCCGGCGCCCTGCACCAGACCGAGCAGCCCTTCGGGCAACAGGCCGTCGAACAGCTCGACGAGCAGCGCCCCCGACCTGGGCGTCACCTCGCTCGGCTTGAAGACCACGGCGTTGCCGGCGAGCAGCGCGGGCACGATCGTGCGCAGCGGCAGCGCCACCGGGAAATTCCACGGCATGATGACGGCCACGACGCCGCGCGCGTCGCGGTGGATGGTCCCCTCCTTGGCGGGGTAGGCGAGCCGGTCGATGTCGACCGGCGTCGGCTCGAGCAGCTCCTCGACGTGCGACGTCCAGTACTGCACGACGTCGGCCGAAGGCAGCACCTCGCCGAGCAGCGCCTCGACCTCGGGCTTGCCGACCTCCCCCTGCACGCACGCGGCGATGGCCTGCGCGCGATCGAGCACGCGGTCCTTGAGCGGGGCGAGGCGCCGGGCGCGCGCGTCCACGGTCAGATCGGCCCACGCGCGCTGCGCGGCCCGCGCGCGCGCGACGACGTCGTTGACGGGGCTGCCGCCTGCGTTCGCTTCGTTCATCGAGCCGCGAGAATAGCCCCGTGCGCGCGAATGTCTCGCCCCTGGCTCATGGGTTCGCGCCCGCGTCACCTTGCGTCGTCGAGGCCACGGGCGCGACGGCGAGCGCGGCGCGCTGCCGTCGCACGTTCTCGGGGGGAGCCCCGAGATCGGCGGCGTGGTCGAGCGCGCGGGACGCCTCGGCGACGCGCCCCAGCTTCGCCAGCGCCCACGCCCGGCCCAGCTCCGCGGGCGCGAAGGTCGGGCGACGCGCGAGCACCTGGGCGTAGGCGTCGAGGGCCGCCTGCGCGTCGCCGCGCGAGAGGGCCACCGTGGCCAGCCCGAGCCAGCACTCCGGCGCGCGCGGATCGGCCGCCGTGCAGGCGCGGTACGCCTCCTCGGCGCCGGCGTCGTCGCCCAGGTGCAGCCGGACGAGACCGAGCGCGTGCCACGTCTCGACGTCGCGCGCGCCGCGGCGAATCGCCTCTTCGAGCCGCGGCCTCGCCTCGTCGACCTCGCCCCATCGCGCCGCGCGCATCCCCCCTTCGCGCGGTCCGGCAGGGGAAGCCGGCGCGACGCTCGCGGCCTCGTCGTACTCGGCGAGCGCCTCGTCGTAGCGGTGCGCGAGCTCCAGCGCGTGCCCGAGCTCGACGTACGGCGTCGGATCGGCGGGGCCGAGCCGTCGCGCGAGCGCTTCGGCCTCGAGCCGCGCGCCCGGGAGATCGCCCGTGAAGCCCAGCACGCGAACGAGCAGCCTCGCCGCCGCGACGTCCTCCGGGTGCGAGGCGACCCGCGCGCGGAGGAGCGCCACCGCGTCGTCCTCGTGGTGCTCGCGGACGAGCGACTGCGCACGCTCGGTCGCGCTCGGCTGCGCGCACCCTGCGCAAACGGCGAGCACGAGCGCGGACCAAAGCGTGGTATGCCGCAACCCGGACTTCATCGAGGAGACGCGCAGCATGGCACATCTCGACGACATCAAGACGATCGGCGTCCTGGGCGCCGGGCAGATGGGCGGCGGCATCGCCCAGGTCGCGGCGGCGAGCGGCTACGCCGTGGTGCTGGTCGACGCCACGCTCGAGCTGGCCGACAGGGGCAAGAAGAAGATCGCCAGCATCCTCGGCAAGCAGGTCGAGAAGCAGAAGATGACCGCCGAAGCGCGCGACGCGCTGCTGGCGCGGATCACGCCGGCCGCCTCGATCGACGACTTCGGGCGCTGCGATCTCGTCGTGGAAGCGGCGACCGAGAATTTCGAGCTGAAGGTCGCGCTGTTCCGCAAGTGCGACGCCGCGCTGGCGCCCGGAAAGTGGCTCGCGAGCAACACGTCGAGCATCTCGCTCACCAAGCTGGCCGCGGTGACCTCCCGCCCCGACCACGTCATCGGCATGCACTTCATGAACCCGCCGCCGCTCATGAAGCTGGTCGAGATCGTGCGCGCCGTGCAGACGGGCGACGAGACCTACACCCTGATCAAGGCGCTGGCCGAGAAGATGGGCAAGACGACGACGACCAGCCGCGACGCCCCGGGCTTCCTCGTCAACCGCATCCTCGTCCCGATGCTGTGCGAGGCCTGCTTCGCCCTGCAGGAGGGCGTGGGCACGCCCGAGGACGTCGACACCGGCGCCAAGCTCGGGCTCAACCACCCCATGGGCCCGTTCGAGCTGAGTGATCTCATCGGCCTCGACACGGTGCTGGCGATCGCCGACGTGCTGCACGGCGAGATCGGCGACGACAAGTACCGCGCGCCGACGCTGCTGCGGAACCTGGTCGCCGCCGGCTGGCTCGGCAAGAAGACGGGCCGCGGCTTCTACGTGTACGACGACAAGGGCAATCGCGTCGGGCGCGCGGTGTGACGCCGAGCGCGAGCCGCCAAGGAGGAGACATGTCGACGGTGCTGACGGAACGCGACGGACACGTCGCGACGCTGACGCTCAATCGCCCGGACAAGCTCAACGCCCTCAACGAGGAGCTGCTCCGCGAGCTGGCGCGCGCGGTCTTCGAGCTCGCGCACGACGCGAGCGTGCGCTGCGCCATCCTCACGGGGGCCGGAGAGAAGGCCTTCGCCGCCGGCGCGGACATCTCCGCGATGAGCGAGATGACGGCCGTGCAGGCCAAGCACTTCGCCGAGATCGGACACCGCATCGGCCGGGCGATGGAGGAGCTGCACTTCCCCGTGATCGCCGCGGTCAACGGCTTCGCCCTGGGCGGCGGCTGCGAGCTCGCGCTCGCGTGCGACTTCATCTACGCGAGCGACAAGGCCAAGCTCGGGCAGCCGGAGGTGAACCTGGGCGTGCTGCCCGGCTTCGGGGGCACGCAGCGGCTGGCCCGCCGAGTCGGCGCGGCGCGCGCCCGCGAGCTGTGCATGACCGGCGACACGCTGACGGCCGAGGAGGCGCTGCGCATCGGCCTGGTCAATGCCGTCGTGCCGCAGGCCGAGCTCCTGCCGCGCGTGCGCGAGGTCGCGAAGAAGATCGCCGGCAAGGGCCCGCTCGCCATCGCGGCGGTCAAGCGCGTCATCGCGCGCGGCGCCGACGTGCCGCTGACGACGGCCAACGAGCTGGAGGCGACCGCGTTCGCGGCGCTCTTCGGCACGCACGACCAGCGCGAAGGGATGCGCGCGTTCCTCGAGAAACGCCCCGCCCAGTTCGACGGGACGTGATCGCGCCACGCGATCGCGCGGGCGCGCCACGCCGTGAAGCCGATGCGCCTCGTGGTGAGGGGGACCCGCCACGCGGAGGCGTCGGCGCGCCTGCTCGGGGCGTGAACACGCCACGTGGTGACGTGAACACGCCAGCCGGAGGCGTGGACACGCCACGCGATGAGGTCCACGCGCCAGCCGAAGGTGTCCCAACGCTACGCGGTGACGTGCACGCGCCTCGTCATGAAGCCGTCGCGCCATCCGCAGGCGCGCACGCGCCACGCGGACGCGATCCCGTCGCTCGTCATCGCCTTCACGTCGCTTGCTCGAGCCCTCGCGCCGCTCGTCGAGGGCTCCGCGTCGTCCGTGATCGCGTGGAGGAGGCCCCTTGTCGCGATCACGAGCCTCCTCACTGCGAAGGCGATGCTCCTCATCGCGAAGGGGAAGGCCATCGTCGCCGTCGTCCATCACGCCATCGCGACGACGGCGCTCGTGGGCGCCACCACGTCGCTCGTGCGCGCCTGCGCGTCGCTGCTGACTGCATGGACGAGGCTCGTCATCATGCGCACGAGCGTCGCCATCGTGTGCGCGCGCCTCGCCATCGTCCGAACGAGTCTCGTCATCGGCACGACGACGCTTCCGATCGCCCTCGAGAGACGCGCTCACGCGGGCACGGGGCGCTCTGTCGCGTTCCCGTCGCTCGCCGGGGGCCTCACGAGTCTCGTTCCCGCCTCGACGCGGCTTGCCCGCTTCATCGCGTGGCTCGTACCCGTCACGACGCGGCTCCTCGACGCTTTCACGTGGCCCGCTCACGCCTCCCGCGCACCGGACGGACGCGTCCACGTGCCACGATACGGCGCTTGCCTGACTTGCTCACGGCTGTCGTCGCCCACCCTGTGCCCCGGTGCCCGGGAGGGCCTTGCTCGCGCCGACCGGGAGATAGTTAGGAGTCCTAACCATCTCTTGCGAACCGGGGACCCCACTGGGGACACCTCCTGCGCCCGCGCTCCTGAACGGTTCAAGGGCGCCTCGGCATGCTCATCGGCGAGCTGCGCAGGCTGGGCGCGGCCCTGTACGCCCTCGTCATGCAAGTGCCGCGACCGATGCGCGCTCGGTCACGGTGATCACGCCTGATTGCAGGCGCGTCTGCCGCCGCATTCAGAACGTCTTGTACGCGGCGATGATCGTCCCCAGAGTCGCCGTCACCACCGCCAGGGCCGCGGCGGCGACGAACGCGACGTGCGCTGCCTTCCGCAATGACTCGCGCACCTCGCCGTCCACGCGCGTCGCGCCGGCATAGGCGATCGCGCCCGCCCAGGCGAGCAGGATCGCCCCGAAGGCCAGGTGCTCCTTGCGCTCGAACAGGTAGCCGATGGTCGGGGCATGCTGGAACATCGACTGGCGCAGTCTGTCCCGGTAATCGGGGTACATGTAGGCGCCGAGCGCCCCGACCAGCGTGACGACGCCGACCGCGAGCCCCACGGACAGGTGGGCCCGGCGCCGCGTGCGTCGCAGCAGGATTGCCGGGTGGAGCAGGGCGATCGCCGCCAGCCAGCCCAGGTGGCCGTGCAGGTGCTCCTCGATGCGCAGCGGGTCGATGGGGGGCACGCCATGGTTGTAGTCCAGTTCCGGCGTCGCTCGGCATCCCTCGTGAAAGGAGGAGCTGCGAGCCCCGCAAACGGCAGTGCTGTGGGGCGACTTGGCGCAAAGGAGGCCTTGGCCATGGCTCAGCATGGGGCAGCGTGCCTCGGTACGGGGGGTCGCCCATCGGCCCATCTGCTACGAAGGAAACCCGCGATGACGGACGACCGGTCGGACAAGGCCTCGCCGGAGGCGACCCACATCCTGCTCTTCGAGGACGACGAGACGCTCGCCGCCCTGCTCGCGCGCGTGCTCCGTGCCGAGGGGCACCACGTCGACGTGCACGACGACGCCGGCGCGATGCCGGACGCCGCCAAGCTGGACCGGTACGACGTCGTCCTCAGCGACATCCACCTGGCCAACGACAGCAGCGGCCACGACGTGCTGCGGCGCGTGCACGCGGCCGCCCCGGCCACCCCCGTCATCCTCATGACGGCCTACGCCGACATCGAGGGCGCCATGAACGCCGTCGGCGAGGGCGCGTACGACTACCTGGCCAAGCCGATCGAGCCGACCGAGCTGAAACGCATGGTGTCGGAGGCGATCGCGCGCCGGAGGCTGGCCCGCGGCGAAGACGCGCAGCCCGCCCGGGCAGGCGCCCCGGCCGTCACGCAGATCGTCGGGACGACGCCATCGATGTTGTCCGTGTACAAGACGGTCGCCCACGTCGCCCCGACGACGGCGACGGTGCTCATCGTCGGCGAGAGCGGCACCGGAAAGGAGCTGGTCGCGCGCGCCATCCACGCCAAGAGCCCGCGCGCGAGCAAGCCGTTCGTGGCCATCAACTGCGGAGCGTTGCCCGAGTCGATCCTCGAGAGTGAGCTCTTCGGCCACGAGCGCGGGAGCTTCACCGGCGCCAGCGCGACCAAGCGCGGCCTGTTCGAGGAGGCCAAGGGCGGCACGCTGTTCCTCGACGAGATCGGCGAGATCGGTCCGAAGATGCAGGTGCAGCTGCTGCGCGTGCTGCAGGAGGGGGAGATCCGGCGCGTCGGCGCCGCGGAGACGATCAAGGTCGATGCGCGGGTCGTGGCCGCGACCAACCGCGATCTGAAGGGGGAGGTCGCGGCGGGGCGGTTCCGCGAGGACCTGTTCTTCCGGCTGCAGGTCGTCACAGTGCACGTCCCGCCGCTGCGCGAGCGGCGCGGCGACATTCCGCTGCTCATCCGCCACTTCGTCGCGCGCCACGCCGAGCGGCTCGCCCGGCCCGCCCCGCGCGTCGCTCCCGAGGTGTTCGAGATGCTCGGCAGCTACGATTTTCCGGGCAACGTGCGCGAGCTGGCGCACCTCATCGAGCGCGCGATGCTGCTGGCCCGCGAGGGCGTGATCACCGGCGGCGATCTGCCGCCCGAGGTGACGCGCGCCTGGACGGCGCAAGGGAGCACCGGCAGCATGGGCTCGCTCGCCGAAGACTGGCCCACGCTCGCCGTGCTCGAGCGGCGGTACATCGACCGCGTCCTCTCGCGCACCGGGGGCAACAAGACGCGCGCCGCCGAGGTGCTCGGCATCGACCGGCGCACGCTGAACCGCATGTTCGCGCGCGAGCGCGCGGCCGCCAGCGGCCAGCACCTCACCGACGAAGAGCTCGACGCGCTGGAGAACGAAGAAGAGCCGAAATAAGTAGGACGGCTCACCTCCCTTCGCCAACGCCCCGATCGCCTGCGGGGGCGGGCGACGCGTGATAGGCGAATGGGAACGTGAGCCGCATGGGTCGTCACCCCGGCACCATCCTGAGTCTTCCGCCGGCGGCCGCGCGCGTGCCCGTCGTCAAGCAGACGACCGACTTCTCGTGCGGCGCGGCCGCGACGCTGTCCCTGCTGCGCTACTGGCGCCGCGACCGCTACGCGAGCGTCGGCGAGGTGGCCCTCCATCAGGCGCTGCAGACGACCGAGGAGCGCGGCACCGAGCCCGAGCCCATCGTGCGCTACCTGCGCGAGGCGGCGGGCCTCGATGCCGTGTACCGCCACGGCGACGTGACGCTCGAGCAGCTCGAGCGCGGCGTCGACGCGCGGCAGCCGCCCATCGTCGACCTGCAGGCGTGGAACGAGACGGCGCGGCCCTACCGCGAGGTGTGGGACGCCGGCCATTACGTCGTCATGATCGGCTACGACGACGAGCACCTCTTCTTCATGGACCCCAGCGTGCTCACGCCGGGCGACTACGCGTTCCTGCCGCGCGCCGAGCTCGAGGAGCGCTGGCACGATCTGTCGGGCGACGACGACGCGCGCGTCGAGCGCATGGCGATCTTCGTGCGTGGGGACGCCGAGCCCTGGACGCCGGCCTCGTGGGAAGCGGCTGCCACGCGCCTGCGCTGAGGTCCGGGCGCGGGCCGGTCGACGCCGCGCCGTGCTATAGAGCGGCCCGTGAGCGGCCTCTTGTCGACGGTGCGCGCGCAGCCGACGGCGGTCGAGACGCTGCGCCGTGCGCTGGCCACCGGGCGCGTGCACCACGCGTACCTGTTCGACGGCCCGGAGGGCGTCGGCAAGGAGCGCACGGCCTTCGGGCTGGCGCAGGCGCTCGTGTGCGAGAGGCGCCCGGAGGGGAGCGCGGATGCGTGCGGCGCCTGCAGGGCGTGCGCCCGCGCGGTGCCCCGGCCCGGCGAGCGCCGCCCGCTGCACCCCGACGTGGTCGCGCTCGAGCGCGGGCTGTACGACCCCGCCGCCATCGGGCGGCGCACGCCCGAGGCGCAGGACATCAGCATCGACCAGGTGCGCACGCTCGTGTTGGCGCGCGCGTCGTTCCCGCCCCACGAGGGGCGGGCAAAGGTGTTCGTCGTGCGACGCGCCGAGGATCTGAGCCAGGCGGCGGCCAACGCCCTGCTGAAGACGCTCGAGGAGCCGGGGGCGCGCACGCACTTCGTGCTGCTCTCGTCGACGGCCGACGCGCTGCTGCCCACCATCCGATCGCGTACGCAACGCGTGCGCTTCGGGGCGCTCCCCGACGCCGTGGTGACCGACCTGCTCGTGGAGCACGGCCTCGATGGTGCGCGCGCGACCGAGATCGCGCCGCTCGCCGGCGGGAGCATGGCGTCGGCGCTCGCGCTCGCGGATCCCGAAGCGAGCGCTCGGCGACAGGAGTTCGTCGCGCGGGCGATGGCGGCGTTCGAGGCGCGCGACCTGGGCCCGGCGCTCGAGATCGCCGAGGAGGCGAAGAAGGGCGACAAGGCGGGGCTGGCCGCGCAGCTCGAGGCGCTGGCGGCGGCGTTCGGCGCACGGGCGCGCGCGGCGGCGTCGGCCCCCGATCGCCGGCCCGACGTGGCGGCGGCCCGCCACGCGCTCGCCCTGGCGGCGCTCCGCCAGCTCGACGCCAACGCCTCGGTGCAGCTGACCGTCGAGGCGATGCTCATGCGCATGCGCAACCTCTGAGGCGGTCGACGGGGCACGCCTCCATCCGAGCCCTATCCCTCGTCCAGCGTCCCCTGCCCGCCCGGCAGCACGTCGTACTCCCCTTCGGCGAGCGCGACCCCGCGCCATGCGAGCTGCCGCTCGGTGCCCGCCAGCACGACCAGCCGCTCGACGGCCGGCCCCGTGTACTCGGCCACGACCGCACGCTCGCCCACCGCCGGCGCGCCGCTCCCCACGCGCACAACGCGCACCGGCAGCCGGCGCGCACGCTCGAAGCGAGCCCCACGGTGCTCGATCGCGTGCGGCGGCTCGGCGCCCGGCGTCACCTCGCCGCCGGGCAGCGGGGAAAGCCACGTCAGGCCGCTTCCCTCTCCGCGCCGCACGAACACCGCGCGATCGCCGCCCGCCTCCGGCGCCACGAACAGCACCGCCACCGGCTGCTCCTCCTCGAGCACGAGCGCTCCCGCCAACCAGGCCTCGTCGCGCTCGGCGACGCGCACGACGACGTCGCCCAGCCGACAGCGGAAGCCCGCGAACGCGTCGCGCGGCGGGGTCGCCTGCGCGTCCGGCGGCTCGCCACCCGCCTTCGCAGCGGAACGCGCGCGCATTCGCCGGGCGACCCAGCGCCCCACGACGACGCCGCCGGCGATGACGACGGCATCGATGACCAGGCTCACGACCCGATCCCGACCGCGGCGGGCTCCAGCGCGAACAGGTCGCCGTATGCGCGCGCGCGGCGCGTGACCTCGACGAGCACGTCGTCGACCGGCGGCCCTGCGCCCTCGGCGGGCGCCGGCGGGAGGAGATCGGCGATGACCGCCACGGCGTCGACCCAGCCGACCAGGTCGCGGCCGCGCTCGCGCGTGATCCCGCCGATCGCCACGAGCGGAACGTTGGCGTGCGCCGCGCGGCGGTACGCCTCGCGCACCGCCGCGATGCCCACCACGGTGTCGGGGTCTTTCTTCGACGCGGTCGGGAACACGGGACCGAACGCCACGTAGGCCGGGCGCGCGAGCAGCGCCGCCTCGAGCTGCTCGAGCGTGTGCGTCGAGACGCCCACGCCGAGGCCGGGAGCGATGCGGCGAACGCGGTCGATCGGCATGTCGGTCTGGCCGACGTGCACGCGATCGCAGCCGGCCAGGACGGCGAGATCGGGCCGATCGTTCGCGACCAGGGGCACCCCGGACCGGTGGCACATCGGCCCGAGCTCGCGAAGCATCGCGAGCGTCTCGCGCGGCGGCGACTCCTTCGCCCGCAGCTGCAATGCCGCCGGCCGGGCGCGGAGCACCGCGTCTGCGAAGGCCAGCGGCGACAGGCCCCGGGAAGCGAGCGTCGCCACGTCCACGATCGCGTAGAGGCCCCGCATGGTCCCGCGGGAGGTAGTCGACGCGACGCGGGCGCGTCAACGCGATTCGCCGGCGGCCGCGCCTTCGTGGTCCGCGCCGCCAGGGGCGGCGACCCGAACCGAAGTCCCCCGTCCGATGCGCGCGCGCTCGAGCTCGACCGCGGGCTCGACGACGAGCACGTCGCCGCGCGAGGCGACGTCCCACGCGGCGTTCCCCGAGGTCCGATCGCGGTCGAGGCGCATCGCACGAACGCGCCCGGCGACGAGGGCGTCCTCCCGCCGCAGCTCGCCGCAGAGGAACGCCTCCCGTTTGCCCTTGCTCGGCATGGCGTCGGACACGACGCGCAGCCGCGCGCTGCCGGCGGTCGCGGCCACGGCGTCGGCCAGGCGCGCGCCATCCTTTCGGAGCACGAGGTAACTGAAAGTGAGCCCCTCGTGGCGCAACCCCGCGGCGCGCGCGACCGGCACGAGCCACGACGGCAGATCGACCGGCAGGTCCTCGTGGCACCAGTCCCCTTCGCGCGCGAGCGCCGGGCAGGCGGCCGCGTGCAGGCAGGGCGCGAAGACGGTCACGCCCGGGCGCGCGGCCAGCGCATCGCGCACGCGGTGGAGGTGACGCGTGCGATCCCGCAGCGCCGGCTCGACGACGACCAGCGCGCCATGGTCGTCGACCCGCCGCTCGAGCCACGCGGTGAGCAGCGCTGCGTGGAGCTCGACCCGCTCGGCATCCGGCGTCCCCACGTCCAGCTCACTGAGCAGCTGTCCGGCGAGCACCAGGTCGAAGCGCGGCAGGTCGTCGAGGGAGCTCACCGGGCGCGGCAGGATGCGCGGACGCACATCGACGGCTCCCCGCCCCGTCCGCGCGGTCGCCACCGCCTTGGCCAGCTCCAGCGCCCGCGCGTCGGCGTCGACCCAGGTGGCCTCCACGGTCCCGCGTTGGCCCGCCGCCTCGAGCGCACGGACGACGCCCCACGTGGTCGCCCCCAGCCCCGCGCCCACGTCCAGGACGCGCAGGCTCCCGTCGAGGCGCAGCCGACCGGTCGCGACCAGCTCGCGCACGACCGCCGCCCCCTTGGGCACGTCACGCGCGAACGAGAAGCCCAGGCGCGCCGCCCCCGTCCGCGCCGCCGCCGCGCGAGCGCGCGCCGCGTCGTTGTACGCCGCCGACAGCTCGGCCACGAGCGCCCCCAGCCGGGCCGGTTCGCGGCTGCTCGGATACCCGTGCGCCCTCGCCACGGCGTCGAGCGTGTCGCGCCAGTCGTCCTCGAGCGGCCGCACGAGCGGAAGGCCCCACATCGGGCGCTAGAATCGTCGCATGGAGGCGCCGTCGCAAGCCGAGCCGGGCCCCGTGCCCGCGGTAGGTGCGGTCGTGATCGACCGCACCGGGCGCGTGCTTCTCGTGCGCCGGGGGCGTCCGCCGGGCATGGGATCGTGGACGCTGCCGGGGGGCCACATCGAGGCGGGCGAATCGTTCGAGGCCGCCGTCGTGCGCGAGGTCGCCGAGGAGACGGGGCTTCGCGCCCGCGCCGTGTGCCCGCTCGGCGTCGTGCAGATCGCGCGCGAGGGCTACGCCTACGCGATCCACGAGCACCTGCTCGAACCGGTCGACGATGCGACGCCGCGCGCCGGCGACGATGCGGCGGACGTGCGCTGGGTGACTCGGCGCGAGCTTGCGGGCCTGGGCGTCCGTGCGGAGGCCGTCGGCGTGATCGACCGTGGGCTGGCCGAAGCCCGAGGCCGCGGCCTGGCTCGCTGAACGCGCCGGCGGGTGGCTTCAGAAGAACGTGCCGCCGCCCTGGGTCGCCGTCGTCATCGGGTGCCCTCCTCGGCCGCGCTCTTGAGCAACTCGGCTGCCACGCTGGGCATCGATTTTTGCCGGCAAACACGACACGGCATGTCCCCACTCGTTGACATCGTCGTCCGAATGATTGTCCACTTTACGGACAAGGGCACGATGGGAGACGCGCTGGTAACGTCGCCGCCGCCATGCGTCGAACGCACGCGCCCTGCGGCCTCTTCGCTGTCCTCGCCGTTCCCTGCCTGATCGGCTGCGTGCACGTTGCACCCCCGCCGTCGTCGCCACCGACCGCCGACGACGCGCTGGCCCGGATGCACGCCACCTTCGCCTGCGGCAACGCCGTCCAGGCGAGCGCGAAGATCGACCACTTCGGCGAGCACGGGCGTGTGCGAGGCGACCTGATGCTGTTCGCCGCGCGTCCGGCGCGCATCCGCATGGACGTCATCAGCCCCTTCGGCGTGGCGCTCGCGACGCTGACCACCGACGGCCGGCGCTTTGCGCTTTCCGATCTGCGCGACAAGGTGTTCTACGTCGGCCCGGCGACGGCCTGCGACATCGCGCGCCTGACGACGGTCGCCGTGCCGCCGTCCGTGATGGTGGACCTGCTGCGCGGCGAAGCCCCCGTGCTCAAGCACGTCCCTCGGGGCACGAGCATCGCGTGGAACACGCACGGCTACTGGGTGCTGACCATCGACAGCACGCGCGAGGCGCGCGAGGAGATCCACCTCGCGCCTCGCCCGGAGGACTGGAAGCTGCCGTGGCAGAGACAGCGCATGCGCGTGCTCGCCGTCAAGGTCACGCAGCAGGGCTACGTGCTCTACGACGCCGACCTGAGCGACCACGCCTCGGCGCCGACGGCGGGCCCGCGCGTGGACCCGGACAATCTCGAGCCGCCGATCCCGCCGAGCGGCCCCGTGTGCGACGCGGAGATCCCGCGCAAGATCCACGTCGAGGTACCGGTGCCCGAGTCGGACGTGCGCTTCTCGTACCAGCAAATCTCGTGGAACCCGCCGCTGCCGGAAGGGACGTTCGATCAGCCGGTCCCGCCGGGCATGCGCGTCGAGCAGGTCACCTGCGAACCGCGGTGAGCACGTCGCCGCACCGGTCGGTGATGAGCGACGCCACGCCCATGACGACCAGATCGACGGCCTCCCCGGGATCGTTCACCGTCCAGACGCCCAGGCGCAGCCCGCGGCCGAGGGCTCCCTCGACGAAGCGCGGATCCGTCTGCGTGCGCTCGAGGTGGAGCGCCTGCACCAGCGGCGGTCGCGCGATGCGCTGCAGCGCCTGCGCCCACACCGGCTGACCGCGGTGCACGAGCAGCGCCCGGCGCGTGCGCGGCATGGCCCCCGCGGCGATCGCGAGCAGCGTCGGATCGAAGGACGAGAGCAGGACGTCGGCCCGGGCGTCGCGCACGCATCGCAGCGTCGCGCGCGCCAGGGTCAGCCGGTCGGGCACGTCGTGCTTCATCTCGACGTTCACCGCGACGTCGCGGTCGCGCGACCAGGCGAGCGCCTCGCCCAGGGTGGGCACGCGCACGCCGCCGCCCAGGTCCAGCGCGCGCAGCTCCTCGAGGCGCACGTCGCAGACGCGCCGCACGTCGGCGCGCACCATGCGCTCGAGCGACACGTCGTGGAAGACGACGACCTCTCCGCCGGCGCACGTGCGCACGTCGAGCTCGATGGCGCGCGCCCCCTGCGCGCGGGCGTGCTCGAACGCCTCGATCGTGTTCTCCGGCGGCCACCCCTCGCCTCGCCCGCCGCGGTGACCCACGACGAGCGGAGCCGTCGTCCACGCGGTCACGCCGCGAGCTCTTCGGCGATCGAGCGAGCCAGCGCACGCGCCTCCTCGACCCTGTCGGCCGGGAGCGAGATCGCGCCCACCACCGGGTGACCGCCGCCGCCGTGGCGCTCGCAGATCGCCGCGATGTTGTGCCGCCGCGCGACCGGCGACCACGGGTTGTAGCCGATGCTGATCTTGCACTTGCTCTTGGAGCGGCTGAGCAGGACCGAGTACGCGCTCTCCGGGTAGAGCGCGTACGTCACGAACTTGCCGGCGACCTCGATGACCTGGTCGCTCACGTCGACCAGGACGACGTCGCCCATCGACCGGGCGCGCTGCTCGACGAGCTTCACGAACTCCTCGTGGGCGCGGCCGAGCGGCTCGTACGCCTGCGTGATTTCGGGGGCGCGCGCCACCTCCGAGAGCGGCTGCTCGAGCAGGCGCGGCACCATCCGACCGAGAAAGCCATCGTCGCCCAGGTGCTCGACGACGGTCATCAGCCGCAGCTCCGGCTCCTTGCGCTCGACGGCCATCGCCGCGCTGGGGAAGGCGGCGCTGTCGATCATGTCGGCCCAGCGCACCAGCTCCTCGCTGGGCGCGCCGTCCAGCCCGAAGCGCGCGCGGCCGACGTCGGCGATGAGCTTCGTCGCGCTGGTGTACTTGCCGTCGTGGAAGAACCGGGGCTCGCCGTTCGCCTCGCCCTCGGCGGCGCGGCGCTCGTAGTAGGCGCGGTCCTCCGGCGTGACGAAGGCGCTGACGTGGTGGTCGAAGTACCACGAGATGGACGGCAGGGCGCTGAACCGGAAGTCCAGGATCGCGTTGACGTTTCCCGAAAGGACCTTGGGGTCGACGCCGTTCTGCCCGGGGCCGTAGCCGGCGCCGTGGTACGTGAACGTCGCCGCGCCGCCACCGGACAGGTGACGGTAGAGGCGCGTGAACATGACGGCCGAACAGAGTCCGTCGAAGCAGTGGCCGTGGGTCGCGACGACGACGTGGGGGGCGTGGCCGGGGGTCACCCGGGCGCATTAGCATGGGTGTGTGCGGATTCACCACGTCGCGATGCGTTCGACCGACGTTTCGCGCCTCGAGCGCTTCTACGCGGGCGTGCTCGGGCTCCGCGTCGTCAAGCGGGACCCCGCCCGCGGCAGCGTGTGGCTCGACGCGGGCGGCACCGTGTTGATGCTCGAGCGGGCGCAGGACGGCGAGCCTCCGGTGCCCGGTGGGACGATGGAGCTCGTCGCCTTCGCGGTCGAGGACAAGGAGCGGTGGCGCGAGCGGGTCACGGTCGAGGCCGAGACCCCTCATACGCTCTATTTCCGCGATCCGGACGGCCGGCGCGTGGCGGTCAGCGACTACGAGCCGTAGCGCTCAGGTCCGGTGGGGCACGTGGACGCCGTGCGTCCGGGCGAACTCGATGGCCTCGTCGTAGCCGGCGTCGGCGTGGCGGATGATGCCCATGCCAGGGTCGGTCGTGAGCACGCGCTCGAGGCGGCGCGCGGCGTCGGCCGTGCCGTCGGCGACGACGACCATCCCGGCGTGGAGGCTCATGCCCATGCCGACCCCGCCGCCGTGGTGGAAGCTGACCCAGCTCGCACCCGCGGCCGTGTTGACGAGCGCGTTCAGCAGCGCCCAGTCGGCGATGGCATCCGAGCCGTCCTTCATCGCCTCGGTCTCGCGGTTGGGCGAAGCGACGCTGCCGCAATCGAGGTGGTCGCGCCCGATGACGATGGGCGCCTTGACCCTGCCCGTCCTGACGAGCTCATTGAACGCGAGCCCGACCTTGGCCCGGTCTCCGTACCCGATCCAGCAGATGCGCGAGGGTAGCCCCTGGAACTTCACGCGCTCGCGCGCGAGGGTGATCCAGCGGCGCAGGTCCGGGTCGTTCGGCACCGCGGACAGCACCGCTTCGTCGGTCGCGGCGATGTCGGCCGGATCGCCGCTGAGGGCGACCCAGCGGAACGGCCCCTTGCCGACGCAGAAGAGCGGCCGGATGTACGCGGGCACGAACCCGAGGATGTCGAACGCGCGCTGGCAGCCCGCCTCCTGGGCGCAGGCGCGGATGTTGTTGCCGTAGTCGAAGACCTCCGCGCCGCGGGCCTTCATCCACAGCATCGCGGTCACCTCTTCGGCCATGCTCGCCTTGGCGCGCTCGACGTAGCCGGCCGGGTCCTCCACGCGCAGCTCGGCCGCCTCGTGCAGCGAGAGCCCGAGCGGCACGTAGCCGTTGAGCGGGTCGTGCGCGGCGGTCTGCTCGGTAACCAGATCGGGGACGACCTTGCGGCGCACGAGCTCCGGGTACACCTCGGCGGCGTTGGCGCAGAGCGCGATGCTGATGGCGCGCCCCTCCTTGCGCGCGGCCTCGAGCTGCGCGAGCGCGGCATCGAGGTCGTCGACGCGGACGTCGACGTAGCGCGTGGCGAGGCGCTTCTCGATGCGCGACGGGTCGACCTCGACGGCCAGGCAGCTCATGCCGGCCATCGTCGCGGCGAGCGGCTGCGCGCCACCCATGCCGCCGAGGCCGGGCGTGGAGGGTGCGCGGAGAGGACATGGCCGCCATGGCGTAGCTCGAAAGGGGGAAGGCGGGAATACCCCGACCGCGACCCTCGACGGTCGACCCCGACCTCGACCTCGACCTCGACCTCGACCTCGACCTCGACCCCGACCTCGACCCCGACCTCGACCTCGACCTCGACCTCGACCTCGACCTCGACCTCGACCTCGACCTCGACCCCTTCTGCAGATCCCCACGTACGCCTCCCCCAGCTCGCGTCCGAGGTCGCCGCCTGCACCCGCTGCTCGCTGGCCACGAGCCGTACTCAGACCGTCTTCTCTCGCGGCAGCCCGGACGCGAAGCTCTGCTTCGTGGGCGAAGCTCCCGGCGCCGACGAGGACGCCCAGGGCCTTCCCTTCGTCGGGCGCGCCGGCCAGCTGCTCGACCGCATGATCGGCGCGATGGGGCTGTCGCCCGAGAACGACGTGTACGTCTGCAACATCCTCAAGTGCCGCCCGCCCGGCAACCGGCGGCCCGAGACCGAAGAGATCGCCGCGTGCATCCCCTACCTGCACGAGCAGCTCGCGCTCATGCGCCCCCGGGTCATCGTCGCGATGGGCAACACGGCGGTGGCGGCGCTGCTCGACACCAAGCTGGGCATCACGAGGGTGCGCGGGCAGTGGAAGCTCTACCGCGGCCAGACGCTCGTCATGCCGACCTACCACCCGTCGTACCTCTTGCGCCCGAGCCCGCAGCAGGTCGAGGCGAAGCGCCAGGCGTGGGAGGACCTCCAGCTCGTGATGCGCGAGCTCGGCCTGCCGCTGCCCAAGCGCGGCTGAGGGCGGGGGGAGCCCGGGAAGACGGCGTTTCCGCTCGCGTCTGCGCCGCGTTCATCGGACAATGGCCGCGCGCGCGCTCATGGCCGACACGATCGACGAGCTCGTCCAACGCTGGAAACAGAATCCCAGCCCCCCGGCGACCATCGCGCTCTGCGACGCGCTGCGCGCCAACCCGCGCGGCGCCCTCGTCCAGCAGGTAGGTGAATTCGCGACGCAGCGCCACGCCACCGACGTCGCGGTGCTCATGTCGGTGGCGCGCATGTACATGGAGGCGCACCGGTTTGCCGACGCCCAGGCCGTGCTCGTCGCCGCCGGCAAGCAGGCGCCGCGCGACGGGGGCATCTACCGGTTTCTAGGCGAGGTGCTGCTCCGGCGCGGCGACGCCGACCGCGCCGAGAAGGTGCTCGAGCGCGCCCTCCAGCTCGGCGCGCGCGACCCCGACGCCCAGCTCTGGCTCGAGCGCGCCCGTGTCTTCCGGCCCATGCAGGCGAAGGCCGGGACGCGCGCCGTCGCCGCCGAGGTGGCGCACGCCACCGCCCAGCCCATCCGGCCACCGCTCGACTCGATGAGCGACAGCACGACGGCCGTGCACGTTCGCCCCATCGGCGAGTCCGCGACCAACGAGGCCCGCTCACCGGCGCCTGCGGCGGGCGACAAGCCACGGATCGAGATCGCGTCGCCCACGCTCGCGCGCCAGCCGATCGTCCCCGTCGAGAAGAAGCACCGCTTCTCGAAGGAGGCCGAGACGGCGCCGCTCTCCTTCGAGACACCCGGCCCGCTGGCCGTGTCGCCCATGCGCGCGCCCTCCCCGTCCGCCTCCGGCGAGATCGACCTGCCCACCGAGGCGCCTTCGCCGAGACCCGCCGCGTCGCCCGGCCTCGGCGTGCAGCCCGTGCCCACCGCGCCGCCCATCCCCAAGCGCCCGGGCGTTCCCTTCCAGGCGGCGGCGTCCAACGGCGGTGCGCCCTCGGTCCCGTTCCGCGCCCCGGACGGCGCTCCGATGGTCCCGCATCCGCGCGACGTGCTCGACGCGCTCTCGCTCGCGGGCATCTTCGAGCCGCCCACCGACCGCGCGCCGGCGCTCGCCGCGTGGGACCGCGCCGCCAAGGGCCCCAAGCGCAAGGGGATGCCGACGCTCGTCGCCGGCATGGTGCTCTTTCTCGCGGGCAGCGCGGGCGTCTACTTCTTCTATCGCGACAAGCGCGCCAAGGACCACGTGCAGGCCGAGGCGCTGCTGACGACGGTGGAGCAGCAGCTGCACGCCGGCAAGCCGTCGGCGCTGCCCGACGCCGAGAAGGAGCTCGCGCAGGCCTTCACGCTGCAGTCGCGCAGCCCGCGCGCCGCGCTCGACTGGGCGCGCGAGCGCGCGATGGTGGGGCTGCTGAAGGGGGGAGCCGACGTCGCGTTCGAAGACGCCATGGCCCGCGCCAAGGAGGTCGGCGTACGCGAGGAGCAGTACGCGTTCGCCCACGTGGCGTCGTTCCTTTTCCAGGGCGACACCGCAGGCGCCGCCGCCGCGCTGCCGCGGTGGGAGGGGCCGGCGGGCAACGACCCCTGGTTCCAGCTCGTCGCCGGCGCGACCCTCGAGCGGGCCGGCGACGCGCGTGCGCGCGACCGCTACGCCAAGGCGGCCCAGCTCGACCCGCAGCTCGTCGTCGCCCGGATCGCGCAAGCGCGCGCGACCGCCATCGACGGCGACGTGCAAGAGGCGATGCGCGAGGCCAAGGCGCTGCGCGAGGCGATGCCCGATCGGGCCGAGCCGATCGCGCTCGTGGCGCTGGCCTGGGGGCGCGACCCGCGACGCGACGACGTCCCGCCCCCGCCGGAGGTCGACCAGGTGGCGTCCCGCGAAGCCGAGCTGCCCGCAGGCCTGAGGTTCGTGCCGCACGCCGTCGCGGCGCTGCGAGCGCTCGACAAGCACGACGCCGACACGGCGCGCGCCGAGGTGCAGAAGGGGCTCGCGGTCGCCGACTCCCCCGGCGCCGCGGTGTGGCTGGGCACGATCGCGCTGCCTCTCGGCGACGAGGCGCTGGCGCGCAAGGCCGCCCTGGCCGCGCTGCAGCTGTCGGCGGTGTACGAGCCGGCGCGCGCGCTGGCGGCCCGCGTCGCGCTGCTCGGCGGTCGGCTCGACGAAGCCCTGAAGGCGACCGAGGACCTCGACGCCACCTCGCCCGACGTCGCCGTCGTGCGCGCGGCGGTCGCCTACGAGCGGGTCGACGCGGACGGCGTCGTGCGCGCGCTCGAGGCGCTGCCGCCCGACGCGCGCAAGCTCCCGTTCCTGGCGGCGCTCGATCTCGCGCCGGACGCGCTGGCCGGAAGGCTGCAGCTCGACGCCAGGCGCCTCGCCACCATGGCCTCCGACGACGCGCCGTGGAGCGATCTCCTGGCGATGGACGCCGCGCTCGACGACGGCAACCTCGCCTCGGCCGACAAGATCGCCGCCGCGTGGGGCAAGGAGGCCGAGTCGAACCCGCTGCGCGCGCTCCGCCTGGCGCGCCTGGCCCGCTACGAAGGGCGCCTCGACGCGGCCGACGCGCTGTCGAAGACGGCCCTCGACGACGGGACGGTGACGCCGCGCGTGCTGTGGGAGCGCGCGTACGTGCTGGTCGCCCGGGGCCGCGCCGGCGAGGTCGGACCGCTGCTGGCGCGCTACCCCCTGGTGCTCGGGCCGCTCGCGAACTGGCTGAGCGCCTACGCGGCGGCGTCCGCCGGCAACGTCGAGGCGGCCAAGGGCAAGCTGTCGTCCGCCGATCCGCCGCCGGAGACCGCACCGCTCGAAGCGCGCGTCGTCGCGGCGGTCGCCTTCGGCGCGATGAAGGACAGGCGCCACGGCGGCGACTACGTGCGGGGCGTGCTCGCCGCGGGCGACCTGCACCCGGACCTGGTCGCAGCCGCGGTCGCGCTCGGATTCCGCAAGGTCGAGCACGGCCGTCGCAAGCCCACGTACGAGTGACGCTGCGCACGTGCTAAAGCGGGGGACGCCATGCCCAACTCCGATCGCCCGGGCGAGTCGTTCGCCGCGCTGTTCGAGCAGTCGGCCGCCACGCAAGGTCTCCCCCGCCGGCGAGCGCCGCGTGTCGGCGAGACGGTCGACGCGCTGGTCGTGCAGGTGGGCAAGGACGCCGTCTTCGTCGAGCTCGACGGGCGCCACCAGGCCTTCCTCGAGCTGGCCGACGTGCGCGCGCCCGACGGCACGGTGAAGGTCGCCGTCGGCGACCGCCTGCGCGCGCGCGTGGCCGCCAGCGACGCCGAGCAGGGCATCCGCCTGGTGCCCACGGTGGACGCGGCCGCGACCCTCGGCGCGAGCGTGCCGGTCGGCGGCGCCGCGCCCGGCGGGGGCGACGCGGAGGGGGTGAGGATCGCCGTCGGGCAGGTCGTCGGCGGCGCGGTCGACCGCGTCGAGAGCTACGGCGTGTTTCTGCAGATCGACGGCACCAGGGGGCGAGCGGGCCGCGGCCTCGTGCCTGCGGCGGAGCTGGGCACCCCGCGCGGCGCCGACCTGCGCAAGCACTTCCCGGTCGGCACGAAGCTCCGGGCGAAGGTGCTCGACATCGCCGAGGACGGCAAGATCCGCCTCTCGGTGCGGGCGCTGAAGGACGACGAGGAGCGCGCCAACTTCGACGGCTTCAAGGACAACGAGAAAGCGGCCGAGCCGCGCGGCTTCGGCACCCTGGGGGACCTGCTGAAGGGCCGCAAGGGCAGGTAGCCGCATGGCTGGCCTGACCGCGGCCCCTGGACGGCCGACGGTCCAGGCGCCGGGCCCGGAGTTCGTCTCCCATACGACTCGTCCGTAGAGAGCGCGCGTTCGTCCGTTATCCTTGGCTTCGCGGCACGGCGGCGGGCACCCTCGGGGGAGGCGTTTCGCGGCCTCGATTCCCCGTTTGCACTCGAGGAGCGAGTAACCTAGTGTCGACTGCCATTTCGAACGAGATGGCCCGCGGCGACGCCGCTTCCAGAGGGCACACGCAGAGATGAAGATCCTGGTGTTGGGTGGCGATGGATACCTGGGCTGGCCGACGGCGCTGCACCTGTCGCAGGCCGGCCACGACGTCGCCGTGGCGGACAACTTCGCGCGCAGGCAGTACGACCACGAGCTCGGCGTCGACAGCCTGGTGCCCATCGAGACGCTGCGCACGCGCGTCGACGCGTGGCGCGAGCACACCGGCAAGACCATACGCACGTACGTCGGCGACCTGACCGACGCCGACTTCACCTACCGGCTCATCGCCGACCATCGCCCCCAGGCGGTCGTCCACTACGCCGAGCAGCGGTCCGCGCCGTACTCGATGATCGACCGCAAGCACGCGGCGTACACGCAGCACAACAACGTCATCGGCAACTTGAACCTGCTCTACGCCATCGCCGAGATCGACCGGAACATCCACCTGGTCAAGCTCGGCACGATGGGCGAGTACGGCACGCCGAACATCGACATCGAGGAGGGCTGGCTGGAGGTCGAGCACAACGGCCGCAAGGATCGCGTGCTCTACCCCAAGCGGCCGGGCTCCTTCTATCACCTCACGAAGGTGCACGACTCGCACAACATCGAGTTCGCGTGCCGCATCTGGGGGTTGCGCGCGACGGACCTCAACCAGGGCGTGGTCTACGGCCAGCAGACGGCGGAGACGGCGCTCGACGACCGGCTCGCCACCCGCTTCGACTACGACGCGGTGTTCGGCACGGTGCTCAACCGGTTCTGCATCCAGGCCGTCCTGGGGCACCCGCTGACGGTCTACGGCAAGGGCGGGCAGACGCGTGGCATCATCGACATCCGCGACACGGTGCGCTGCATCCAGATCGCGTGCGAGAACCCGGCGGAGCCCGGCGAGTTCCGCGTGTTCAACCAGATGACCGAGTCGATGTCGGTCGGCGAGATCGCCGACACGATCGCCCGTTGCTGCCCGGAGCCCGTGAAGATCGAGCACCTGGACAACCCGCGCGTCGAGGCGGACGAGCACTACTACAACGTGAAGCACTCGAAGCTGGTGGAGCTCGGCCTGAAGCCGCACCTGCTGTCGGACACGCTCATCGAGTCGCTGCTCACGATCACGAAGCGATACGCCCACCGCGTGCGCCTTGACGCCATGCGTCCGACCGTGAACTGGCGCGCGTCGAAGCGCGGCGCGTGACGTTCAGCGATCGGCACGACGCCGGACGAAACGTTCGCGCACGTAGGTGCGAAGCACCACGCGCGCGTAGCGCGCGCCGTAGAGCAGGTTGTTTCCCTTCCGGCTCGCCCCGGCGCGGCGCACGCGCATCACGGTCGGCACCTCCGCCACGCGGAAGCCCTGGCAGATCGCGCCGATGAGCAGCTCCGACGTCTGGTACTGCGGCTGCGTCTGACGCACCCTGGCCGTCAGCTCGGCCCGCATCGCCCGCAATCCGCTCGAGCTGTCGGTGATCCTCACGCCGGTCAGCACCGTGATGACGCGGGAGAAGAACCGCACGCCGAGGTTCCTCAACGAGTCGGTATTCTCGGTGCGCCCGAGCTGCCGCGATCCGAGCACGAAATCGGCGCCGCCGGCCTCGAGCAGCGCGATCATCGCCGGGAGATCGGCCGGGTCCCATTGCCCGTCGGCATCGAGCGTCGCGATGTAGCGGCAGCCGCCCTCGCGGGCGAGCCGGTACCCGGCCCGGAGCGCGACGCCGTGCCCGCAGTTGCGCTGCAGCCGGCACACCAGCGCGCCGTGCCTCTCGGCGACCTCCGAGGTCCGGTCGCCGCTGCCGTCGTCGACGACGAGCACGCGCGTGCGCTGCCCTGCGATCTCGCCGGGGATCTCGTCGAGCACGCCGGGCAGGCTCTCCTCCTCGTCGAGCGCCGCGATGACGACGACCAGCGGCGGGAGCGCGACGCCGCCGTAGCGCCGCGCGAAGTCGGCGACCGCGGCATCGACGACCTCCGACGTACCCGCCGCCTCCCGCAGCGATCGATGCACCCTGCGCGCAGCGCGCTCCCGTGTCACGGCCGGGGACCTCCCGCCGACGACGGGCACGGCTCGGCCCTCGGGTGCAGCCTCATGCGAGTCCTCTCCTCCGGTGAAGCGAGCCCGCGTCTATACCACGAGCGACGCGGAGGACGCCGCTCGTCGGCAAAATGTCGGAGCTCGTCCGGAAGTCGGCGAGCGCGCGGGCGATCTGCTTGCGGTCGACGGGCCCTTCCCGTAAGGAGGCTTCGGGGCGCCGCGTCCGCGCATCGCGTCCACACGCCACCGCTGGAGCGGCGGCCTCGCTCGTTCGGATTGCAGATGCTACCCGCGGATACTGCGAACACCCGCGTCGAGAGGGCGGCGAGGATCGTCGTCGTCGCGGCGACCGTCTGGTTCGCGCTCGCGGTGTGCTGGGGCCTGTTCGCGCGGATCGGCGGCGGCCACGACGCCCAGATCGCGACGCGCGCCATCGTCGCGGAGAACATGCGCGTCTGGCACATCTTCGCGCCGGTCAAGGACTACACGCTCGAGCGGCCCACGCCGGACCAGTTCTACGTGCACCACCCCTGGGGCATGTTCTGGGCGATCGCGGCGATCGCCGAGGTGCTCGGCCGTGGCGCCTGGGTGCCGAGGGTGGCCGCGGTGCTCTGCAGCATCGCGACCCCGCCCCTGCTCTACGGCATCGGACGCGCGCTGTGGGGGCCGATCCCCGGCGCGCTGAGCGCGCTCGCGTACGTCGTGCTGCCGATCGCGCTCGCCTTCGGGGACCTGCCGGGCTTCGAGGTCCCGGTGATCTTCAGCTGCCTGCTGATCACCTGGGGTTACCTGCGCTTCGCGCAGCGGTGGCAGCGCCGCTGGATGCTCGTGAGCCTGGCCGGCGTCGTCGCGGCGGCGAACAGCGACTGGGAGTGCGACGTCTTCATCGGGGTGGTCCTGGTGTCGCTCGCCGTCGGCGCGCTGCTGCTCCCCCGCTGGTTCGGGCGCGTCCACCTGCGCCGCTTCGCGCAGTGGTGGATGCTCGCCGCGATGCTGTCGGGCGCGACCGTCCTCGCGTACGTGGCGTACTTCCAGCACATCGGCGGACTCGAGAACTTCCTGCACTCCGAGACGCAGCGAGCGCGGGGCTCGAACTACCCGCTCGAGGCCGTCCTGAGCGCGCGCCGCTACTGGATCGACGTGACCTTCACCCCCGTCGCGGTCGCGGTCGGGAAGATCGCCCTGCCGATCTTCGTCGCGCGCGTGGTCCTCTGGCGCCGGCTGAACGAGGTCTTTCCGCTCGCGCTGCTGGTGATGGCGGTCGTCGAGTACGTGACGTTCAAGAACGGCGCCGACGTGCACATCTACTGGCCGTTGCCGTTCGCGCCCTACTGGGCGCTCTCGGTGGGCGTGCTCGGCGCGGTGGTCATCGGCGTCACGCGCTGGGTGCTCGCGCGGCGGAAGAAGACGGACGAGCGCGGGATCGTGCCCCTCGTCGCGCTGGCCGCCGTGGGGCTGGTGCCGCTCGTCATCCTGCCCGACGGCGTCGAGGCGCTGCACTACGCCAAGGCGACGTGCGGGCGCTTCAACGAGAAGGGGGGGCACATCTTCGACGACGTGGACATGTCCGTCGCGATGGAATGGATGGCCGCCCGCATGGCGCCCAACACGGTGGTGCAGATGTCCGAGTCGACGCTCGCCAGCCGCGAGGACCGGGGGCAGGAATGGGCGCTGCACCGGCCCATCAAGCAGATCCCGTCGACGCCGTACTTCGGCGGGCTGGCCGAGGAGCGCTACTACATCGGCGACCTGCGCTTCTTGGGAGAGGCCGAGCAGCGGCGCATCGTCGACATGTTCCACGCCGTCATCCTCGGGCCGTTCGTGCTCGTCGATCGGCAGGCCCCCAAGGCGCCGCTCGACGCGTACTCGTTCGACGAGCGCGAGCCGACGCCGCTCGAGTGGTACTTCGAGTACCCGACCGAGCCGGTCCGCACGGTCCGCCCCGATCCGTGGCTGACCTGGGAGTACCGCGAGCACTACGGGCAGCTGCCCGACCCCCCGCCGCCGGGCGCGCCTCGGACCCTCGAGGAGATCCGCATCGCGCACAACGTAGCCGTCGCCGGCGGCGACGCGGCGGCAGCCGCGAAGTGGACGCAGCAGCTGCTCGCGGGCATCGACGCGAGCGTCGCGGCGCGCTTCAGCGACGGCACGCAGCTGATCGGGAAGCGATTCCGCCCCGGCGTCGACCCGCAGCTCGATCTGTACTTTTTGGCCAACGGGCCGCTCGGCGGCGAGTACCAGTTCGAGGTCGTCTCGGTCATCGACGCGCCGCGTTTCCTGTCGCTCGTCCCGCGCGACGACCGCGTGAAGAAGTACGGGGCGCCGTTCTTGCTGTCGCCGCGGCTCTGGCGCGCCGGGTTCATCTACGTCGAGCACGTCGACGTCCGGCACCGGCCGGGCCTCGAGCGCTTCGCCGGCTATTTCGACGTGCAGCCGAAGATGCACGGCGACCCGCCGAAGGTGGTGGGCGGCAACGGCGAGGAAGTCCCGCTGATGACGCTAAAGTAGGGCGCATGCGCGTCCTGGTCGGCACGAGCGGCTACTCGTACAAGGAGTGGAAGGGCCCCTTCTACCCGAAGGATCTGCCGGCGGCGCGGTTCCTCGGGTACTACGCGGAGCGGCTGCCCACGGTCGAGATCAACAACACCTTCTACCGGATGCCCACGGCGAAGCTCGCCCTGGGCTGGGCCGCCGAGGTGCCGGAGCCGTTCGCCTTCGCGCTCAAGGCGCCGCAGCGGATCACGCACGTCGCCAAGCTCGCCAACGCGCGCGAGCCCACCGAAGCGTTCGTGAAGATCGCGACGACGCTCGGCGCGCGCCTCGGGCCGCTGCTCTTCCAGCTCCCGCCGTTTCTGCGCAAGGACGTCCCGCGCCTGGCCGCATTCCTCGAGGCCGTGCCGGCCGGACCGCGCGTCGCGTTCGAGTTCCGCCACCCCTCCTGGTTCGACGACGAGGTGTGGGCGGCGCTGCGGGGCCGCGGCGCGGCGCTGTGCGTCGCCGAGGGCGAGGCGCTCGCCTCGCCGGTCGTCGCGACGGCCGACTGGGGCTACGTCCGCCTGCGGCGCGACGAGTACCCGGACGCGCTGCTCGAGCAGTGGGCGGAGACGATCGCGGCGCAGCCGTGGAAGGAGGCGTTCGTCTACCTCAAGCACGACGAGGGGGACGCGCCGTCGGTGGCGCGGCGGCTCGTGGAGCGACTGGCGGCGCGCGGGGTGGGGACCGCGGCGGCGGGAGGCGGGGAGTAGGCGGGGTCGGAGATCGGAGGCCGAGGTCCGAGGTCCGAGGCCGAGATCCGAGGCCGAGATCCGAGGCCGATGTCGGAGTCGGCCTCGGCTTCGGCCCTCGGCCTCGGCCCTCGGCTTCCGAGTCCGAGTCCGAGTCCGCGTCGGCGCGTCGATTTGGCTTGCCTGCCCGATCGCGAAAGAAGCGCGCCGGCGCCCCCGCGGAGGCGCTGGCGGGCGAGGGCGCCGTCACGCTTCTTTCGCTGGGGGCGGGCATGCAAGCCAGATCGACGCGCCAACCCGTCTTTCAGGTTCTCGATGTCGCGATCCAGGCCATCGAGGCGCTGCGGCCCGTGGTCGCTCGCATTCGGCGACATGACCGCGATCTGGGCGATCAGCTCCGGGACGCGCTCAACTCCGTCGTGCTCAACATCGCGGAGGGCAACCGGAGCCAGGGCGGCCTCCGCATCGCCCGGTTCTCCACCGCTGCCGGCTCCAACGGCGAGTCTCGTGCCGCTCTTCGTGCAGCGGTCGCCTGGGGCCACGTCGACAGCAGCGACGTCGAAGCCGGCGAGGCGCTGCTCGATCGCGTCGCGGCGATGCTCCATCGCCTGGGCGCCCGCCGCTGACGGCCGGCGACGCTCGGCGGTGAGTCCCGCGCCGCCGAGCGCTCGGGCTACATCCGCGACGAAGCGAAGAAGATGCGGGCGGTGGGCGCGCCACCCGGGCCGTCTGCGACGGTCTGCGTCCAGACGGCGTCGAGCATGGAGCGCCGCCCGTCGACGAAGAGCGCGCCGTAGTCGCCGAGCCACTTCGGCGAGAAGCGCAGGAGCTCGTAGGCCGCGAACGGAGCATCGCTGACCGCGTCGTTGCGCGCGCATCGCGCGCCGCCCGGATCGCACCGCGCGTGCGCGACGCCGCCCGCGCCGCCCGTGCGGTTCTCGAGCCAGGCGACGTGGAGCGCGCCCGTCCTCGCGTCCAGCGCCGCCTGCGGCATCACGTGGCTGGCGCACGGTGCGTCGTCGTTCACGCGGATGCGCGACCAGGTCTTGCCGGCATCGCGCGACGTCGCCAGCACGATGTCCCACCGGCCGTCGTCGCCGCCGCGCGGGTACACGACGTACACGAGGCCGCGCGCCGGGTCGCTCACGACCCGCGGGTTCGAGAAGTAGCCGGGAATGCTCTCGCCCTCGGCCGAGACGCGCGAGCGCGTGAAGGTGGCTCCACCGTCCTCGCTGCGTGCGTAGACGTACCGACCGGCCGTGTTCCCCAGCCCGAGCCCCGAGCCGGACGGCCCCTCGCCCGCGACCACGTGCACGACACCACGTGCATCGACGTCGACCGACCCGTAGCCCGCGTCGGCGACGAGCACGGCCGGCGCGAACGTGGCGCCGCCATCCATCGACTTGACGACCTTCAGCGCACCGGGATCGTCGACCTCGTAGAACACGTAGAGCTCACCCTTCGGCCCCCAGGCGACCATCGGCTTGTCGAAGCAGCCCATCGCTCCGGGCGGGCAATCGCGCGGATCGTGCACGTAGCGCGTCGGAGCCCACGTCTTGCCGTCCTCGGAGGTCGTGAAGGCGATGCCGGCGTTCTTCTCCGGTGCGACGGCTCCCTCGAAGGCGAGCCAGACGAGGGCGATGGTTCCGCTCGTCGGATCCGCCGCCATCCAGGGGTCGAAGCCGCTGTCCTTTCCGTGCACGAGAACGGCGGGGGCGATGCTGCCGTCGACGTGCACCACCGTCGTCGCGACGTCGAAGGGCTGGAACATCGGGGCACCGGCGATGAACGCGACCACGAGGTCGCCCGAGCGGGTCACGGCCGCCGTCGGCTCGAATTGATAGAGGCCCGGTGCGCTCGCGCTCGTGATCTGCCTCGCCTGGCCGAACGCCGATCGGGGCAGCGGCGCCGCGTCGCACGCCGCGAGCCTCGGCGACTCGATCCCGGGAGGTCCGCAGACACGCCAGCGCGCGTCGCACACCCATCCGCCGCCCCCGCAGTCGGAGTCCTCGATGCATCTGGCGAGGCAGCGCTCTCCCCCGCGGAGGGTGGGGACGCAGAGGTGCCGCGCGTCGCACGGGCACCCCGGGGGTATGCCGTGCGTCGCCGCGATCGGTTTCGGAGACGGCGGGCCGGGGCGCGCCGAGGCCGGCGTCGCGAGGACGGACGCCGGCTGCGGCGGCGCGGACCAGCACGACGGGGCGAAAAGGACGGTGGGGGCGAGGGCGAAGGCGAAGGCGAAGGGCGCGGTCGCTCGCAGCATCGGTCCTCTATAACGCGCGCTCGGGGCGCTTGTGACCGCCGAGCACCGAGCAGGGTCGCCCTCGCAATGGCCCCGCCCGATCCGCGTCGAACATCCCTGGTTCGGCAGCGGCCGCCCTCGCAGGTTCGTCGCCCGACCTCGGGACCGGCGACCGACGAGATCGGGCCCGCCGAACGGGCGGCAGGCCCTCCGCTCGAACGACGACGTCGATCGAGCGAAGAACGAGGCCGGCGGATCGAAGAAGAAGGGCCCGCCGGCGAGCCGGCAGCCACGGAGCCTCGATCGAGGTACCCTGCGCCCGAAGGAGGACGTCAGGATGAGCGTGAGCGCGAACCGTGTGCTCGTGGCGCTCCACTTGCCCGAGAATGCAGAGGCCCTCGTCCTGAAGACGCGCGCGATCGTCGACAAGATGACGGGCAACTCCTGGTTCCCCCAGCCATCTCCAACGCTCGCCAAGGTCCTCGCGGCGGCCGAGGCGCTCCACGACGCCCAGATAGGCGCCCTGCGACGAACGAAAGGCCTCCCGCAGAAGCGCAACGAGGCGCGCGCCGCGCTCGTCAACCTCCTCAAGCAGCTGAAGGCCTACGTGGAGGGGGTGGCGAACGACAGTCCCGAGCACGCGGTGTCCATCATCGAGAGCGCGGGGCTGGACGCCGTGCTGCCGACGCACGCGGAGAAGGCGCCGTTCGCGGTCGAGCCGTACCTCGTGTCGGGCCAGGTGCTGCTGCGCGTCAAGGCCGGGCCGAAGGGGTGCACGTACTACTTTCAGAGGAGCACCGACGGCGGCGAGACGTGGGAGGACCTGGAGCCGACGAAGAAGGCCGAAACGATCGCGTCCGGCCTCGTGCCGGGGAAGACGTACTGGTTCCGCTTCCGGATCCTCGGGCGACGCGGCTTCGGCGACTGGAGCGACAAGCTTTCCATCGTCGCGCGATAGGTTGCCGCGCCAGCGCGGCCGAGAGCGTGCGCTCGACCTGATGGGCGGCGGCTCAGCCGCGAGCGGCACGCCGCCGCTGATGGATCCCCAACGACTCGTATACACTGCCCGAGCCCATGGCCGACGAAACCGCTTCGAGCGCCAAGCCGCGCCTTCCCCGATCGGCGACGAACTACGGCCTCAACATGGTCGCGGTCGTCGCCGTGCTGGTGGCGATCGCCGTCCTGCACCAGCGCGAGGAGGAGCTCGCGCGCCACGGCCTGCACCTGTCGATGCAGAACGTCGTGCTCTGGCTGTGCGGCGCGGCCATCGTGCCCGTGGTGGTGCTCGACGTGCTCGTCCTCAAGGTGCACAAGCGCGCCTCGACGGGGCTGGACTGGAACAAGTTCGAGCCCGACCCGGCGCGCGTCGCGACCAAGGTGCTCGGCGTCGCGGCGACCATCGCCCCGCTCGCGCTCATCTACTGGTGGACGCCCGAGTACAACGGCTCGTTCTACGACCCGCTCTACAACCTGCTGCGGCGCTTCTGGCTGACGCTCGTCGTCGCCGTGCCGGCGTACGCGTGGATCGTCGACGGCTACATGCGCCAGCCGAAGGACGCGTACTGGCAGCTCGGGCGAGTGTTCCTCGGGCGCTGGCGCGACGCCGACCGCAAGGAGATCGCCAACCACTACCGCGGCTGGCTGGTCAAAGGCTTCTTCCTGCCGCTGATGCTCGTGTGGATGCACGGCACGGCGCACGAGCTCGTGACCTTCAACTTCCGCGGGGCGAGCTGGGAGAACCTGCGCCTCTACGACTTCGGCTACTCGCTGGTCTTCGGCATGGACCTCATCTTCGCGACCGTCGGCTACGCGATGAACTTCCGCGTCATCGACACGCACATCCGCACCGCCGAGCCGACGATGCTCGGCTGGGTGGTCGCGCTCTTCTGCTACATGCCGTTCTACAGCCTCTTCGAGCGGCAGTACGTGCACTACGACAACGGCTACCCGTTCGGCGCGTGGCTCGCGCCGTGGCCGCACCTGCGCTGGGGGTGGGCGATCGCCATCCTCGTGCTCATCGGCATCTACGTGCTGGCCACGTTCGCCTTCGGCATACGCTTCTCGAACCTCACCCACCGCGGCATCCTGACCAACGGGCCGTACCGCTTCACCAAGCACCCGGCGTACGTGTCGAAGAACATCTCGTGGTGGCTGATGTCCGTGCCGTTCCTGCCGCACGAGGGGTGGGCGCTCGCCATCAAGCACTGCATCGGCCTGAGCGTCATCAACTACATGTATTTCATGCGGGCGCGCACCGAGGAGCGGCACCTGTCGCGCGACCCGGTGTACGTCGAGTACGCGCTCTGGATGAACGAGCACGGCGCGCTGCGGTGGCTCGGGCGGCTCATCCCGTTCTTCAGGTACGAGGCGCCCGCCGCGCTCACGCCGGCGGCGGTCGCCGCAGAGCCGACCGCGCCCCAGGAGACCGGCGCATGAAGCAAGGCATCTCGATGCTCCTCGCGTTCGCGCTGCTCGCGGGCTGCGGCGGCCCGCTCCTCATCAACGAGGGCACCGACTTCCCGCCCGCCGACGATCCGAGCGCGCCGCCGCTCCCCACCGACTACCCGTGGGGCCAGCCGAAGAAGGAAGACCTCGACCACGACGGGCACACCGACCTCGCGTACTACGGGCCGGACGGCAGCCTGCAGGGCGGCGGCTTCGACAAGAACCACGACGGGAAGGTCGACGTGTTCAAGAAGTACGACCGCAACGGCAAGCCGGTCGAGGAGACGCGCGACACCGACCACGACGGAGCGCTCGATCAGCGCGCGACCGACACCGACGGCGACGGGACGCTCGACAAGGTGACGCCCTATCCTCCGAAGTGAGGACGAGCTCGCGCCCATCGCGGTCGCACGCGATACCTTCGGGGTCGCGCTCGATCCCCTCGCGAACGCACTCGATCCCCTCGGGACCGCATTCCCTCCCGTCGCGGTCGCACTCGCTCCCGTCGCGGCCGCCGTCGATCCCATCGCAGGCGCCATCGATTCCAGCGCGGCTGGATTCGCAGAAACCGCCACGCGAGTCGTTGCCGCCGCGACACGAACGCCTCCCGTCGCGCGCGAGACGGGGCCCGGGCCGATCGAAACGATTCCGATCGCGGTCGGAATGGTTCGAAGCCAGGCTGGAATGATTCCGATCGCGACCAGAATCATTCGAAGCCGCGCTGGAGTGATTCCGATCGCGATCGGAAGCCTTCGAAGCCGGACTGAAACGATTGCGATCGCGACCGGAATGGTTCGAATCGCGATCGGAACGATTCCGGTCGCGTCCGCAGCCGTTTGCACCCTCCGCGGCCGGATTTCCGTCAGCCGGTCGTCGGCAGGCGCTGCCTGGTCTTCAGCACCCCCGCGAAGAGGTCCCCCTTCTTCGCCACCCGCTCGAGCACGGTGCGGAGGGTGAAGCGGGTGGGATCGAGCTTCTCGGTCACCTCGTCCCACGCGATCGGCGTCGAGACCACCGCCCCGTCGCGCGCGCGGATCGTGTACGGCGACACGATGGTGCGCCCCTCGCCGTTCTGGCCGTAGTCGACGTACAGCTTGCCGCCGCGCTTGTCCTTCATGCGCTCGACGGTCGCCACCCCGGGCAGCACCTTGGCCACCGCGCGCGCCACCTGCTCGGCGAAGCCGGTCGCCTGCTCGTGCGTCGGCCCGGGCGCGATCGGCACGACGACGTGCAGCCCGCGCTTGCCGCTCGTCTTCACGCAGCTCTCGAGCTTCAGCGCCTCGAGCAGCGCGCGGACCGCGTGCGCCACCTCGACCAGGTGCGCCCACGGGCCGTCGCCCGGGTCGAGGTCGAGCACGACGTAGTCGGGGCGCGCGAGCGCGTGGTCGATCGCGGCGCGCGTCGTCGCCGACGGCGGCACGTGGCTGCACCACTGGTGAATCGTCAGCGCGGCGAGGTTCGCGAGCCACTGCAGCGTCTCGACGTCGTCGCAGACGATGCGCTTCTTGCCGTCGTGGCGCGGCCCCGTGTCGACGAGGCGCACGAACGGCGGCGTCTTGTCCGGCGCGTTCTGCTGGTACCACTCCTCGCCGTCGATGCCGTCGGGATAGCGCTGCAGCGTGAGCGGCCGCCCCGACACGTGCGGCAGCATCAGGGGCGCGATCGCCGTGTAGTAGTCCCACACGTCGCGCTTGGTGATCCCGTCGCGCGGGAAGAGCACCTTGTCGGGGTTGGCGAGCCTGGGCCCGTCGCGCCGTCCGCCGCGCGCGCCGCCCGCGCCGGCCGTCGCCGGCACCGGCGGCTCGGCGCGCTCGCGGTCGCCGTCCCTGACGCATTCCATGGGCGACTTGTCCTCGCGCAGCCCGAGGTACTTCGGCTGGCGCATCGACCCGTCGCTCGTCCACTCGGAGAAGGCGACCTCGCAGACGAGCTTCGGCTCCACCCAGCGGGCGTCCCTGGTCCCGGGCACGCGCTCGGCGCGCGGCGCGTCGACCGCGTCGGCCTGGAGTCGCGCGGACAGGGCCAGGCGCGTGCGCGCGTCGAACCCGGTGCCGACGCGCCCCGCGTACACGAGCTTTCCCTCCTCGCACACGGCGAGCACCAGCGCGCCGAGCTCGGCGCGCGCACCGGCCGTCGGGCGCCCCTGCGCCCGCGCACGCGTCGGGATCCAGCCGATGACGGCGCACTCCTGGCGGCGGTGAAACCGCAGCTTCAGCCACTGCGTCGAGCGCGCGCCGGCGTAGGTCGACCCCTTGCGCTTGGCCATCAGCCCCTCGAGGCCCGCCTGCTCGGCCGCGCGCAGCAGCTCCGGCAGCTCGCCCGACACCGCGCGCGAGAACGACAGCGGCGCCCCCTGCCCTTGCAGCAGCTTCTCGAGCAGCTCGCGCCGCACCTCGAGCGGCTCGCCGCGCAGATCGCGTCCGTCGAGCCAGAGCAGGTCGAACGCGGCGTAGCCGAGGCGGGCGGGCTTGCCGGGCGGCGCCGCGCCCGCGAGCCACTCCTGGAGCGCCTGGAACGACGGCCGGCCGTGCTCGTCGACGACGCACGCCTCCCCGTCGACGACGCACTCGCGGGCGCCGAGCCTCGCGACGGCGTCGGCGATGGGCCGGAACCGGTCCGTCCAGTCGTTGGCGCGGCGCGTGTAGAGGCGCACGTCGCCGCCCGCCTTGCAGGCGAGGAGGCGATAGCCGTCGTACTTCACCTCGAAGAGCCAGCTCTCGGGGTCGGCGATCCTCTCGGTCGCGGTCGCGAGCATCGGCTCGCCCACGGCCTCCCGCAGCGCGCGCGCGCTCCGGCCCTGCTCGGAGGCGCCGACGCGCCGGGGCCCGCGCGTCGCCATCCGGCCGCTCACGACCGACTCGGGCCGCTCGGCGACGACGTCGTAGGCCGGGTTCGCGTGCGCGTCCTTTGCCTTGAACATCAGCCACTGCGCCTTGCCGGCGCCGCCCGCGCCGTCGTCGCCGCCGCGCGCACCGCCCGTGCGCACCAGGTGCCACTCGCCGACCAGCTTGTCGCCCGACAGGCGCACGCGCAGGTGGCCCTTGTCGAGCATCGCGCGCTGCTGCCCCGGCGGCACGGTGCGGTAGGTGCCGCTGTCCCAGATCAGCACGTCGCCCGCGCCGTACTCGCCCTCGGGGATGCGCCCCTCGAAGGCGTTGTACTCCATCGGGTGATCCTCGGTCTGCACGGCCAGGCGCCGCACCGCGGGGTCGTAGCTCGGCCCCTTGGGCACCGCCCAGCTGGCCATCGCCCCGTCGATCTCGAGGCGGACGTCGTAGTGCAGCCGCCGCGCGTCGTGCTTCTGCACGACGAAGGCGAGCGGCGCCTCGTCCGCCGTTTTCTTTTCCGCGGCGCCGCCGGCTTGCGACGATTCGCCTGGCGTGGGCGGCGGCTCGGGCGTGACGTCGAACCGGCGCTTGGCCTCGTAGCTCGCCAGGCGTTCACTGGTCGCGGGGCTCGGCTTGCGCGCGCCTCGTTTCGTCGTATTGGCCATCAGCTCACGGGAGAGATTCGGATGCGCGCGTTCTGGTCCGGTGAAATCGCGTTCGGCCTGGTGACGATACCGACGAAGCTCTACACGGCCACCAAGGATCTGACGCCGCAGTTCCATCAGCTGCACAGGGAGTGCGGCACGCGCATCAACCTGGTGCGCCGCTGCCCCAAGTGCAACAAGGACCTCGCCTGGGAGGAGATCGGCAAGGGCTACGAGGTGGCCAAGGGCGAGTATGCCCTCTTCACCAAGGAGGAGCTGGCGAAGCTCGAGGGCGAGGACACCGGCGGCACGATCGAGATCGTGGAGTTCGTCGACCCGCTCGAGGTGGACCTGGCCTACATCGAGAAGAGCTACTGGGTCGGCCCCGGCAGCAAGAACGTCCGCGGCTACGACCTGCTCCGCTCCGTGCTCGAGCAGACGAAGAAGGTGGCCCTCGCCAAGGTGAAGCTCCGCACGCGCACGCGCCTGGCGCTCGTGCGGCCGCGAGGGCGGCTGTTCTCGCTCGACATGATGCGCTTCGCCGAGGAGCTGGTGGCGGGCGACGAGATCGCGCCGGCCGAGCAGAAGCCCCCGAGCCCGCGCGAGAAGCAGCTGGCGCTGCACCTCGTGGAAGAGCTGAGCGGCCCGTTCGACGCCGCCAAGCACCCGGACGAGTACCGCAGCGCGGTGCTCGCGGCGGTCGAGGAGAAGATCGAGGCGGGCGAGGTGGCGCGCGGCGAGGCGCCCGAGGAGGCGGCGCCCGCGGCCGCCGGCGCGCAGGTGATCGACCTCGCCGAGCTGCTGACGCGGTCCATCAAGGCCGCGGGCAAGCCGGGTCCCGCCAAGGCCAGGACCGAGAAGGCCGAGGAGAAGGCGGAGAAGAAGCCCGCCAAGAAGGCGAAGCGCGCCGTCAGCTGAGACCTCGCCGGGCGGCGAAGTACGCCCTCAGGAGCGGCGTCGCCGCAGGCGGAACGTGTGCAGCCCCGGCTGCGGGCGGCGAAGGGGGAGCGCCGGCACCGGGGGCTCGGTGGAGGGATCGACGGGGCCCGGCGGCGGCTGCGAGGGGCGGTCCGCGAAGTGGTGGCCGACGGCGTACCCGAAGCAGAACGCCGCGCCGAGCGCGGCGAGGAAGCCGACCAGGACGTCGGTGCTCCCGAGGACATCCATCTCGTCGGGCGCAACGTAGCAGGTGCGCGACGCATTCCGAGCTGAGGCGCGTCGTTTTCGCGCGGTGTCGCGCCGGCCCGCGCTCGCCGCGCTACACCGACATCGTCCCTCGCCCGACCTCGACCACGTGGCCGCCGACGAGCACCTGCCCGTCGCCGTCGAGCGTCAGCCCGAGCAGCGAGGGGCGGCGGACGGCGTCACGATTTCGGTGAGACGGATCGCGCCGGCCCGTGTCTGTAGGGACGGAGCATGGTCGCATCCGCAGCCGTCGCCTGGTCGCTCGCCCCGGAGCCGTCGCCCGTCGCGGACGTGGTCGCGTCGCGCCGCGTTTCGCGCGCGCCCCGGCTGGGAGCCGCGCTGGAGTCGGTCGCCCTGGCGAGCTCGCGCTTCCGGCTGGACGTCGTGCGCCACCGCAACGTCGTGTGCGACGAGCGCCTGTTCGCCCACGCCTTCGAGCGCAGGGGCCGCGTCGACCGTCCGAACCTGATCGTCGTGCTGGAGGGGCGCGCGCGGCTCGATCGTCCCGAGGGGGCGCAGTGGCTCGAGCCGGGGGGGCTCGCGCTGCTGCCCGACCGGCGGGCGTGCCTCGTGCGCCGGGAGGGCTCCCGATTCACGAGCCTCGCGCTCGAGTGGGATCCCGGCACCCTCGGAGGCGCGGTGGCCGACCCTCGGCGGGGCCGCCTGACGGGAGGAGAGCTCGCCCGGTTGCGCGCGACCGTCGAGGACCTCGCCGACACCCCCCTCGTGCACGACGGCGCGACGCGACTCGCGGCGATGCTGGCGCTGCTGCGCACCGCCGGGGTGCCGCTCGAAGCGCACCGCGCGCCGCAGCTCGCCGAGCCGACCCCGGTGCACGTCGCGCTGCTGTCGCGAGCGCTCGACCAGTTGCTCTCCGATCTCGCCACCCAGCCGATGGTCGTCGATCTCGAGCAGGCGCTCGGCGTGTCGCCCCGGCATCTGCAGCGCCTCGTCGCCGCATACCACGAGCGCTACGGCTTCGACGCCGACGGCTGGCGCGACGCGCTGCATCGCCGCCGCCTGCAGGTGGCCGCCGCGCTGATGACGGCGCCGAGCGCGAGGGCGGACCTCGTCGCCTCGACGGTGGGCTACGGCTCGCCGGCCGCGCTCTGTCGCGCGTTCGCGGAGGTCCAGCTCCCCTCGCCGACCGGCGTGCGCGCCGCCGTGCTCGGCGCGACCCGCGACGAAATCAGGGTTCGTCGTGCTCGCCGGTTCACGGGTCGCGCAGCAGAGCGCTCAAGCTGACGGCGAGCTGGCTGCGCAGCAGGCGTACGAGGCTGCGCAGCTCGTCGGGCGTCGCGCGAAGTCGCTCGCCGAGCAGGCGGTGCGTCTCCTGCAGCACGCGCTCGCGCACGGCGATCATCCGCCGGCCGATCGTCGCGCGCGAGACGCCGAACACGATGGCGATGCGGTCGATGTTGAGACCGTCGACGTACTGCAGGCGCAGCAGGCTCCGCTCGTCGGGCGCCAAGCCGGCGATGGCGTCGCGCAGCGCGACGCGGAACGGCTCGCCGTAGCGGCGCTGCATCACGGCGAGCTCCGGGCTGACGACGCGTGCGGGGATGACCTCTTCCAGCGCCGGCGGTCGCTCCGCGCGCCGAAGGTTGGCCGCCACCCGCACGGTGACGACGCGCAGCCAGCTCGAGAGCGTGCCCCGCCCCGAGTACTGGCCGATCTTCCGCGCCACGAACAGCCGCTCCCGGAGCTGCTGGCGCACGTCGTCCACGAAGCGGTCCGAGGGGCTCGTGCGCGCGAGGAAGGACGGCACCTGGGCGAGATAGTGCGCCTCGAACTCGGCGAGCGCGCGCGCATCGCCCTGCTCGCAGGCGCACGCCAGGTACAGGTCCTCGGCCCGCACCTCGGCGGGGTCCTCGTCGGCCGCGTGCGCCTCGACGCGGCGGGCGAACACGTCGCGCTCGAGCGCGATGGTCGGCCACGCGCGCCGGCCGCGCTCGAACAGCGAATCCACGGCCGACGCTCCTGCGCTCACGGCGCCCCCGCGTCGCGCGCGTCCGGACAGCCGAGCGCGCCGGCGCGCGCGCGCGCCTGCTCCGCGGTGACGCTCCGCGGCCGGGCGCGACCCCAGCGCTGCAGCACGACGGCGTACGCCGCGCAGGC
>Ga0080006_1161051_pt1 | contig 62601 bp, 40 predicted proteins | sample RS3BMetagenome_FD_69209 | JGI IMG/M metagenome (GOLD analysis project Ga0080006, IMG submission 69209) | Ferric oxide microbial mat and aquatic microbial communities from Rainbow Spring, Yellowstone National Park, USA - RS3B (SPADES... ...
ATTCCCGTCTTAATCGGATGGCTCTGAATCTCCTTAAACAGGAGAAAACCGTCAAACTGGGTATCAAAAACAAGCGACTATCAGCAGGCTGGGACAACGATTATCTCCTAACACTCATCACTCAGTGAGGATGCGTTCGCCCTGGGTTCAACCCGCCCTCGTAGTGTAACCGACCCCGGCCCGTGAGCAATCCGCAACACCGAACCCCGACGGAAACATCGGGCGCCTATGCGGCCGCGCCCACTCTCTTGCCTCGATGTCTGGAGCGTGCGATGATTCTTTGCATCGCGCCAGGCAAGGCTTGGGTCTTTGAAGAGCCACACGTGGCTTTCGTATTAAAAACCGCTTATGCTTTACGTGCGCCTCTGCGTGAAACATCATTAATCCCGTCATCAGATTTGTGGCACCCAAGGACTTTTGTATTAACCCTTCACGCTTGATCGAATGCCATACGCCGTCCGACGGCCACCGCGGGGACAAATGAACACCAGCCGCTGCCCTCATCGGCTGCGGTGGCCGGTTAAGCGAGTAAACGCTTCCAAGTAGCGGTCATGCGTGCGCTGCACCACATCAGGTGGCAACACCGGTCCAGGTGGCGTTTTATCCCACGCCAGACCGGCCAGGTAATTACGCACATACTGCTTATCAAAACTGGGTTGATCGCGGCCGGGCGCATATTCATCCGCCGGCCAGAAACGCGATGAATCGGGTGTCAGTACTTCATCAATTAATATCGGGGTGGCACCCGGTGCTGGTATGCCCCATTCAAATTTAGTATCCGCTATGATGATGCCGCGCTGCTTGGCTGCGGCCGCCGCCGCCAGATAAAGCTCAATTGATTTATCCCGCACATATTCCATCACTTGGTGCCCCACCTGATCGCATGCAGCCGCAAAATCAATCGGTTCATCGTGCCCTTGGGCAGCCTTGGTGGTGGGGGTGAAGATGAGCTGCGGCAATACTTCGCACTGTTTGAGGCCCGGCGGCAATTTAATACCGCATACGGATTGGCTTTTACGGTATTGTGCCCAGCCGCTGCCGGCCAGGTAACCGCGTACTACACATTCAATTGGTATGACGTGGGTCTTTTTTACCAACACCGACCGGCCGATAAGTTCATCGCGATAGGGAGCAAGTTCCGGCATGGCAGAGAGCACATCGGTACTGAGCAGATGGTGGGCCACGCGCCCGTCAAAAAACCGAAACCAATAGTTGCTCATGGCGGTCAGCAGTGCACCCTTTTGCGGTATGGGTGTGGGCAGGATGACATCAAAAGCGCTGATACGGTCGGTGGCGATGATGACCAATTTATCGCCAAAATCATAAACATCGCGCACCTTGCCGCGGCGCACAGGATACGAACCAAGCTTGCTATTGACCACGGTCTGTACCACGAATACCTCCGGCCCATCTATCAGTGGCATTATACAGTTTGTGGGGCCGCTGATGTTGCAGCCCCGCGGATGAAAGGGTGCCGCGGTGTGCCGCGGCATGAATTGGTCGCACCAATACCGGCTGCAAGGTAACGCCTCAGAAGTGCACCCAGCCCATTGACCTGCCCGACCATGCGGCGCAAGGTTGCAGTGTCCGTTTAGCGGCACCGTCTGACGGTGCGCGGACCGGTGGCCACATTTATAAAAAATGGCGTAATGGCCATGCTGACGTCGGGGTGAAATGGTTTGGCAGCCTTCTGCTGGCATCTACAGTTGCCCCGGCCGAGAACCGGTATTTCGGCGGAGGCACGACAAACCCCGCCCGGCGAGATATTCTTAAAGTTGTGATGCAAAGCTGCGTTGACATGCTGGAGGCTGACGGGCCCGTTGCCCGGCGGATGAAGGATTTCCGCGTCCGGCCGGAACAAATCGAGATGGCCCGCGCGGTGGAGGCCGCCTTTAATGCACCTCACCATCTGCTGGTAGAGGCAGGCACCGGCACGGGAAAATCGTTTGCTTATTTAATACCCGCCATCTGGCAGGTGCTTGCCGCCAAAAAGCGCGTGGTTATTTCCACGCACACCATCAGCCTGCAGGAGCAACTGCTTAACAAGGATATTCCACTGCTGCGCCAGGTATTCGGCGATGAATTTTCCGCCGTTCTGTGCAAAGGCCGCAGCCACTACATCTGTCAGCGCCGGTTGCACATGGCCCTGGAAAAAAAGCAGGAATTGCTGCCATGGCAGGGCGCGTCGGACGATCTGGCGATGATTGCCGAATGGGTGAAGACCACCGCCGATGGCAGCAGGGCCAGTCTGCCGCGCCAGCCTCGGTGGGAAGTGTGGGACACCGTCTGTGCCGAAGCTGGCAACTGCATGGGAACCAAATGCGCGTTCTACCAGCCGTGCCATTACCAAAAAAGGCGCCGCCGCACCCAAAATGCGCAGATACTCATCTGCAATCACGCCCTGTTTTTTTCTGATCTGTCACTGCGGCGGCAGGGGTTCAGCATTCTTCCTCAATATGATTTTGTTATTCTGGATGAAGCCCACACCATTGAGGGCGTCGCGGGGGACAGCCTGGGCTTTCAACTTACGCCTGGATCGATCAGCCGCCTGCTGCGGCGGTTGTCTTCCCGCGACAAAAAGCATGGCATTCTTGCCAGCGTTGGGCAATTATCTGCTTCTCAACGCGAGCGCCTGCAGGATGAAATTGATGAGGTTGAGGCGGCATCGGACGGCTTTTTTTTCGATATTTCGCAGTGGTATGGCCCACCCAGCAACCCCACACGCAGATTAACCGAACCGCTACCGCTATCTGACGCTTTAAGCCCCGCACTGCTGAAACTGGCGGACACGATGGAGTCCATTCTCGCCCCGCTGATTGAACGCGCCGGAATGACGGAAGATGATCTGGTGGATGATGCCCTTACCGGTGGCAGGGTGGAAGAAGACACCGACAGACGGCGGCGCGAGATATTTGAGCTTCGGTCCTATGCCAACCGCATACGCGGACATGCCGCCCTCGTGGGCGAATTTGTGCAGCAAAACCAGCCTGACATGGTGTACTGGGTGCAATGCGGTTTTAAGAAGCAGCTGAATTATTCGCTGCATGCATCACCGTTGGATCTGGCACCTTTTCTCAAAGCGCATCTTTTCGATGTGTGTAAATCGGTGGTGCTGACCAGCGCTACCCTGGCAGATTCCATCCGCGACCGCAAGGCTGATCGTGCATCAACCGGCGATTTTGCTTTTTTCCGCCGCCGCTGCGGGTTGCCCGATGCCCCGGAACTCAGGGTTGGTTCGCCATTTGACTACCAAAAGCAATGCGTGGTGTACGTGCAAACCGATTTACCCGATCCAACCGAAGCAGAGTTTTTGTCAGCGGCGATGGATCGGGCTTTGCATTACATCCGGATGACGCGCGGCCATGCCCTGATTTTGTTTACCAGCTTTGCCATGTTGGACAAGGCGCATGAATTGCTGCGTAAGCCGCTGAGCGATCTTCATTATCCGTTGTGGCGTCAAGGCGAGGAACAAAGCACCGATCAATTGCTGACACTATTTCGTTCCACACCGCATTCGGTTTTGCTGGGAGTGGATTCATTTTGGCAGGGGGTGGATATTCAGGGTGAGGCGCTGACGAATGTTATCATCACCCGGCTTCCCTTTCCCGTACCGGACAGGCCGCTGACACAAGCCCGGGCCGAAGCAATTGAAAAAGCAGGCGGCGATCCGTTCCGGGAGCAGACTCTGCCGGAAGCCATCATGAAATTTAAGCAGGGTTTTGGCCGCTTGATCCGCACGCATAAAGACCGTGGCATAGTGGTGGTGCTGGATAAGCGCATTAAGACCCGCTATTACGGCAAACATTTTTTAGCCGCCATCCCACCCGCCCAAGTGCAGTATGTTGATGGCCCACCGTCGGCATAGATGGTCTGGCGCTTTCCGTCACACCGAAATCATTTCAGGCTTTATTAATTTTCCGCCGGTGCCGTGGCATTGGCCGGCTGTGTAGTAGCCGGTCGTGTGCTGGCCGGCTGTGTTGCCGCCGGCTGCGTACTGGCGGGGTGGGTGGTTGCAGGTTGGGTGGCGGCCGGTCCGGTTACCACGGTTATGCCGGTCTGCACCGGAAGCGATGGAGGCGTAACCGGCGTGGATGACGGCTTGCCAAACAGGCCGTCTGCTACGGTGGTCACGTGCACTTTGCCACCGGGAGTGTTGGGCAGCCCAACGACAATATCGGGCTTGGGGGCCGGGGCACGAAATAGCAGTGCGGTGGCTGAATTGTAACTTCCCGGTGACCGCAAGGCCGTGCGCGGGCGCGTGGTGGTTTGCGTGCAGCCGGCCAGAACCACTATGGCGCTGGCACAACCCATTAACTTTACAAATGCTGGCGTTCGCATAATCCACCTCACCTTGGCCGGGCCGCTATGAAGGAATATCCGCAGCCTCACAAGCCCGGCCCTGCAATGCTCATTGCGCTTTCTTCTGCGCCCCTTGTCGCAGGTTCATCAGCCGCGCCGCTTCCATACAGTCTTTATCGCCACGCCCGCTGCAATTGATAACCAAAATGGCATCGCGGGGCATCAGGCGCGCTAAATCCATGGCGTAGGCAATGGCGTGCGAAGATTCCAACGCCGGGATAATCCCTTCCCGCTTGGCCAGAAGCTCAAAAGCATCCAATGCCTGATCATCGCTTACCGCATGGTACGACACACGGCGGGTGTCCTTCCAATAGGCGTGCTCGGGGCCGACGCCGGGGTAATCCAAGCCGGCGGATATGCTGTGTACATCAGCGGTTTGCCCATCCGCATTCTGCAAAATGTACGACAGCGAACCGTGCAGCACGCCGGGCCTCCCCTGCGTCAGCGATGCGGCATGATCGCCCAGATTTGGCCCGCGCCCGCCCGCTTCCACGCCATAAAGCTTCACGGAGGCATCGTCGATAAATGGATAAAACATCCCCGCCGCATTGGACCCGCCTCCCACGCATGCCACAATCGCATCCGGCAGGCGGCCGAAAGCCTCCATGGATTGGCGACGCGTTTCGTGCCCGATAACAGACTGAAAATCGCGCACAATCATGGGGAACGGGTGCGGCCCAACCACCGTGCCGATGATGTAATGCGTATGTTCAACCGAGCCCATCCAGTCGCGCATGGCTTCGTTGGTGGCATCCTTAAGCGTGCGCGATCCACTGGACACCGGCACCACCCGCGCCCCCATAAGCCGCATGCGAAAAACGTTAAGTTCCTGCCGGCGGATATCCTCTTCACCCATGTACACATCGCATGAAAGCCCAAAAGCCGCCGCCGCCGTGGCCGTCGCCACGCCATGCTGTCCCGCACCGGTTTCAGCAATGATCCGCTTTTTACCCATGCGGACTGTCAGCAGACCCTGCCCGATGGTGTTATTAATTTTATGAGCGCCGGTGTGGGCAAGATCCTCACGCTTGAGATAAATCTGCGCCCCGCCAGCCAATTGAGTCAATCGACGGGCAAAATACAGCGGCGTGGGACGGCCCACAAATTGCCGCAGGTAATATTTAAATTCCTCATCAAATGCCGGGTCGTTTCGGGCCTGGGTGTAAACATCAGCAAGTTGGTGCACGGCGGCCATAAGCGTTTCCGGCACATAGGAACCGCCATAAAAGCCAAAGTGCCCATGGGCGTCCGGCACGTGAGTGCTGGCGGCACCCGATATGCCCGCCGCACGGACCTGTTCCGATGACAACGCCGCTGAATCGATGGTCGCCGAGGTAGTCAACGCTAAAAACCTCCAAAAACTCTCACACCCATATCTTATCATAGGATCAACTTGGGCACGCCGTATCCCGGTGCCGGAGGCAGCTCTTCTTGCGGACAGCACACCGCGGCCATGGTACAGCAGACGGTGCCCCGGCAAGCCGGGCGGTTGATCTGCCGATTGGCGGCGCGGAAGTACCTCACAATGGCACATCCAGATGCTGGCTGCCCCGGGATAACGCGGTAAATCGGCCACATTGGCTGCCATGCTGCCCAGATGCGGTTGGACAGTGCTGGGGGCGGCTTACCCGCATTTTATGTCACCCGTACCCGACGGTTTAAGGCAACGATCCAAGTTTTACAGCGTTAGCCTTATAATAACTTCGTCATTCGTGGTTGACCGAAGTAATGATGATGGAGTACACCATGGCGGGTTCAAAAAGCAAACCGTTGGCAAGTCGGCACTGCAAGGGGTGCGAGGGGATCAGCGGCCCGCTGAGTGAAAAATCGGTCCGTCGCCTTTTAAAAGATGTTCCCGATTGGACCATTGAAGGTGGCCGCCTGACGCGCAGGTTTGAATTCCTTAATTTTCATCAGACCATTGAATTTGTAAATATGCTGGCGTGGCTTTGCAATCTGGAAAACCATCACCCTGATCTGCTGGTAAGCTACAGCACCTGCACGGTGCAGTTTATTACGCACGCCGTATCGGGTTTAACAGAAAATGATTTTATTACAGCGGCCAAGATCGACGCGATTTTGACAATTTAATGTAATTCGGGCGCAGCTTCAGTAATGATTGAAATACCTCAACGCAAGGTGCTTATCCTCTCGGCTTCAGCCGGGGCCGGCCATGTGCGCGCGGCCGAGGCACTGCTTAAAGCCTGCGTCAGTCATCCGGCCATCGGCGAAGTGCAGCACTGGGATATGCTTAAATACACCACCAAGCTGTTTCGGCACCTTTATTCGCAGGTGTATCTGGATCTGATCAACCACGCACCCAACATGCTGGGATGGATTTATGACACCATGGATACGCCATGGCGGAACGAAAAAATGCGCCTCGCTTTTGAAAAATTCAACGCCCAGCCATTCCTGAAGGCAGTCACCCGCTTTGAACCGGACATCATTTTTTGCACGCATTTCACTCCGGCGGCTCTCGTGGGGTGGCTTTACGCCGCCAACAAGCTGACTGTCAAACCTGCGATTGCCGTTACCGACTTTGACTGCCACGCCATGTGGCTGACTCATTCTTACCTGCATTATTTTGTGGCCCTGGAAGAAACCCGTGTGCACATGTCGCGACTGGGCATTGCCGCCGATTGCATTACTGTCTCCGGTATACCGATCGACCCCGCCTTTGCGGTGCCACTCGACAAGGCCACCGCGCGAATCACACTCAATCTTCAACCCGATATTTTCACCATTCTTGTGTCCGCCGGGGGTTATGGGGTGGGGCCTGTCGGCGATTTAATTGATGAACTGCTGCGAATTGAACGGCGTATCCAAATCGTGGTTATCGCCGGTCGATCAACTGAACTTAAGACGCAACTGGATGAACTTGCCGCCAGCCGTCCCGACGGCGGGGTGAGGCTGGTGCCCGTTGGCTTTACCACCGAAATGGCGCTCTACATGGCAGCGGCTGATTTACTGATCGGCAAGCCCGGAGGCTTAACCACCAGCGAGGCTCTGGCCCGGTCACTGCCCATGTGCATTGTTAATCCGATACCCGGCCAGGAGGAGCGTAACAGCGATCATCTGCTTGAGCAGGGCGCAGCGGTGCGCTGCAACAATTTACCTGTCCTGGCATGGAAATTAACCAACCTGCTTGATCATCCGGAAAAACTCGACGCCATGCGCGAGGCCGCCCGTCGTATTGCCCATCCATCATCCGCCGCCGACATTGTTGACCGCGTGCTTGCCCTGCCCCCGCCGCAGCGCGATACCACAACCGAAGCCACATTTTTGCGCCGCTGGAAATCCGCCCGGGCTGTAGCCCGGGCACAGCGAAGCGATCGAAAAACATTGAAAAAAGCACGGCGGCGGTGATCGTACCAGCCTTCGTGCGTCCAATGTTATTCGCATGGCGTGCCAGTGCTGTTTACCTGTTTGATTATTTTTTCCAACCCGAGAAAAACCACTACCGACTATGACCACCCTGCAAGATTTAGACTACACCCTTCCGCCGGAACTTATTGCCCAGGAGCCGTGGCACCCACGCGACCAATGCCGAATGCTGGTTTACCATCAAAAAGTCGGCCGGATTGCCGATCATCGCTTTGATCAGATCGTTGATCTGCTGACCCCGGGCGACTTATTGGTTTTTAATGATTCCAGCGTGCTGCCGGCCAAACTGATTCTGCAAAAACCAACCGGCTGGCGCACCAGCGGATTATTTGTATCTGAACGCAGCCCCGGCCACTGGATGGTGCTGATTAAATCGCGCGGCCGTTGCCGCATCGGCGAAATATTTGATGTCATCGCTCCCGACGGCAAACCCGCTGGTACCGCCGAGCTGCTATCCAAGGATGCCGACGGCCACTGGATGGTGCATGTGACACCTGAGTTACCCCCCGCCCTATTCCTAAATGTGCGCGGCCATATGCCGCTGCCCCCCTACATTGAACGGGCGCGCAAAAAAAGCGGCCACGGCACCGAACGCCCCGAAGACCGGCTGGAATACCAGACGGTATATGCTCGGCATCCCGGTTCGCTGGCCGCCCCCACCGCCGGACTGCACTTCACCGAGGCCGTGCTCAACCGCCTGACAGAACGCGGCGTTCGCTTTACCAACATCACACTGCACATTGGCTTGGGTACGTTCTTACCGGTAACCGCAAATAATCTTGCCGATCATCGTATGCACTTTGAATCATTCTCCATTGAGCCAGCCGCCGTACGCTTGTTGCGCGAACAGCGGCAGTCGGGCGGGCGGATTATTGCGGTGGGCACCACGTCGGTCCGGGCTGTTGAAGCGGCAGCCGACAGAATTCTGGCAGGAGGCATCGATCAGTCAGCCATTTCAACCAGCACCGATCTGCTTATTGCGCCGGGCTATCAATTTCGACTGTGCGATGGCCTGATTACTAATTTCCATCTGCCACGCACAACGCTGCTGGCACTGGTGGCGGCAAAAATTGGCCTGGCCCAGCTTCATCAATGCTACAACCACGCCGTGGCCCAGCGCTATCGGTTTTTCAGCTATGGCGATGCCATGCTGATCATTGATTAACGCGCACCACATTAACACCCACCCTCCGGCTACCATACGCCAAGAACTGATACCTCCGTCGCCGCATTGTCGTTGGCGCGCGTCGCCCCCGCTTGCCAGCCAACCCTTGTCACTTCCGCATAACCCGCCATGATAGGGGCATGGACAGCCCGCGGCAGACATCCACAGCCGTCATACGCCTGCATTGGTGGGCGGAGCGCCAGGCGCCAATTGCAGCTCGCTCGGCAATCAGCGCTCTGGTCGCGCTGGTGGCTGCGGTAATTGGCGGAATGTTCGCGATGGGTGCCATCTGGCTTTTGGCTCATCAGTTTCCTGCAGCCACCGCACCAACACCCCCCACTTGGATCTGGTATCTCCCCTTTGTTATTTTGCTGGCTGCCATTGCATGGCTTCCATGGAAATGGCCCACCCTGTGGGGTTGGATAGGCTTCCCCATTTCCGGCGGGCTGGCGCTGCCGGTGGTGTTGGCCTACGGTTGGCGGCTCCATACCCTGGTACCAATAGCCGAAAGCCTTTCTGCCTACCTGCAATTTATGGCGGTTATCTCCGCTTCTTATATTATCTGTACCAACATGCGTTTAACCATAACCTGCGCACCAATACCGCGCAATAATCTCATCATGCTCTTCTCAGCCGCCGTGGTGGCCAACATCATCGGCACCTGCGGGGCAACCGTTTTATTCATCGGCCCATTCATTGCTCTTAATCGATCCCGCTTAACGCCGCGGCATATATTTTTCTTCGTGGCCATCGTTGCCAACATCGGCGGATTGCTGACTCCCCTGGGCGATCCACCGCTCATGGCCGGATATTTATATGGCGTGCCATTCAACTGGATGTTGATCCACGCCTGGCCCATGTGGTGCGTGGCCATGTTGTGGCTGCTGACTATTTTTTATTTCCTGCAGCGCCGGTCTGATCGGTTAACGGTCGCCACACAAAGTGAAGCATCGTCAAGATCATCCGCGATTATTATTGAAAATATGTGGCTTCTGGCTCCGCTCGCCGTCGGCATCTGCGCTTTATTTCTTCCGTCGGTTTATCGCGTTGGCCTGCTGGCTACCGTCGCCATCGGCGTGGCCATGGCATGCCGAACGCGCGGGGGTACCGCGCCCACCCGGGGTGCGGGCGCTCGCCCGACCCCGCCGCAAAATTTTGGTTATCGGCCATTGCGAGAAATGGCCTCCCTGTTTCTGGGCATCTTCATCACGATGACGCCGGTATTAGCCATGATCGGGCATTTGCCGGAGAGTACACGGCGTTGGATTTCATCGCCGCCCGCTTATTTTGCCGCTGTGGGTGCGGCATCCAGCGTACTGGATAACACCCCCACCTACATTGCCGGGCTGCAGGCAAAGATCTCTTCCACCCATACTGCCCACACATCCTCCAAGCCGCTCGCCATGCCATCGCAGCGGGTCATCACCGCAGCGGCAGACCCAAAAAGTGCCGCCTATTTGCTCGCCATCGCCATGGGTGCGGTTATGTTCGGTGCAATGACATGGATTGGCAACGGCCCAAATCTGCTTATCGAAATGATCTCTCGCCAGCAAGGTATCCGGTGTCCATCTTTCGGCACGTACATCTGGCGCTATTCAATCCCTTTGCTGCTGCCGCTTTTCGCGATCATTGCGCTGTGGTTATGGATGCTTGGCACGCATTGAAATTCTGAGCCGATAACGGTTGCGAAATTTTTTCCTGCCAATATTCTCAGCCCGCTCCGAAACTTTGGTGCATCATTCGCGTACTGAATACGGAGTTGGCTCCCTGAAGTGGCTATATGTGCCTATACTGCAATGATGAGAGTGTACTTGATTAATAATCATCACATTTTGAATGACGATTCCTCAGCACTATCCGATCACAAATTGGTGTGCGTAAACGGGATGATGCGTACAGGCAGCAGTGCATTAACCCGCGGCCTCGCGGCGTTGGGTGTGGACCTTGGGGCGCAAATTCAAAAATCAGAGGCTATCGTTAACCCTACCGGATTCTGGGAGGATGCTGAAATTTATGACACTCTGCACAGCGTTTACCGAGCCATTGGATTAGGCGACCACATGTCCACCTCCGCTCAAAATATCCCCGCCAGCCGTTGGGAACGGCCCAAGGTGCGAGCCATCGCCCAAAAGCTGGCGGGTTATGTGCAGCGAACCCTGTCACATTCCGAAAGTCGGATCGTTGCTGCCAAAAATCCCAGCATCGGTCGGTTGATGCCCTTTTGGCTTCGCATGGTAGAGTTGGCCAAATGCGAGGACTGGTACATTTTGACGATTCGCGCTCCGGCCGCGGTGGTAAAGTCGTGCCGCCGAGCCTGGAATTTCCCCGATGAATTATCGCATGCCCTCTGGGTACAATTTACGGCCGGTGCCATCCAGGCTGCAGCGGTAGGCCGTCCCACCATCGCCATCGATTATGACCGATTCATGGCCGATCCATCGGCCTCGCTGTTTCGCATCGCACGCTGGCTGAAAATATCTCCAGCACCAGATATCCGCACCGCCGTTGAGGCTTTCTCCACTGGCTTTATTCGACGTGATCTGCAGCATTTTGTCGGTTCATCGTCGGCCACTGTGCCACCCTTGCTGCAGCAGCTTTACACTGCCCTTCACAACGCATCGCTTTCCGGCATTGCACTCAACAGCGAGGAATTTCAGTCGCAATGGCAGTCGTTTGCGCCAGACATTGCCGCGTTTACTCGCAATCTGGACGCGCTTGATAAAGCGCGGCAGAAAATATTTGCCAAGCGGTTGTACTGGCGGGGACGCAGCGCCCTTAAAGATACCCTTGCCCGGGCCAAAGCCCGCGCCGCCGGGCGCGTCAAATGAACATCTTTTAACCCCTTTGGACAACCTACGCGCATTTGTGCCGGCTTCCCCATCGCCAGACATGGCTTGCTGCCGCGCCCGCTTTCCAGCCCATTTGAGACTAACCCGCCAAAACCATAAACTTGCTGTGGTACGGATTGTGGCTTTGGAGATGCAATGGGCAGCCGAACCCTGGGCAAAATATTGTTGGTGGAAGATGACGACGGTGCCCGCCAGGCCATCGCTCAATGGTTGGAGCACGCCGGTTACCGGGTTACGGCGGTGCCGGATGGCCGGGCCGCACTTGATGTTATTGATGGCTCGGTGCATCTGGTTATTTCAGATTTATGGATGCCTCGCATGGACGGCCTGGCCCTGCTGGAGGAAATCCGCCAGCGCCAGCCCGCTGTTGAATTTGTAATGATCACCGGCAACGCAACGGTTCCCAGCGCCGTGCAGGCCATGAAGCTTGGCGCCTTTGATTACCTGCTGAAGACTTTCGCACCCCCCGATCTGCTTGAGGTGGTTCAGCGGGCCCTGGAACATCGCCGCGCCAAACGCGAGATGAACGACCTGCTGCCCAGCGATGATAAAACCCGCAAAATTGCAAATTTCATAGGCCAGTCGCCAAAAATGCTGGAAATTGCCCGCACCATTGAACGTGTCGCGGCATTCAAAAGCACCGTGCTGGTGGAAGGTGAAAGCGGTACCGGAAAAGAATTGGTGGTACGCGCCATCCACCAGCTTAGTCCTCGGGCCGACAAACCGTTTATTGCCATTAATTGTGCCGCCGTGCCCAGTTCGCTTATGGAAAGTGAACTCTTCGGCCATGAACGCGGCGCATTTACCGGAGCCAATGAACGCACCAGCGGCTATTTTGAAGCCGCCAGCGGCGGAACATTATTTATTGATGAAGTTGGCGAATTGGAACCAGGCGTGCAGGCGAAATTGCTGCGCGTTTTGGAATCGGGCATGGTCACCGCAGTGGGTTCCACCCGCGAGCGCCCGATTGACGTGCGCGTACTGGCAGCCACCAATGCTGATTTGGCGTCGCTGGTGGAAAGCAAACGCTTCCGCGCCGATCTGTTTTATCGATTAAACGTCGTTCGCATTAAATTGCCCCCCTTGCGCCAGCGCCTTTCAGACATCCCCCTGCTGGTTGAATCCCTCACCCAAAGGCTTTGCGCTGAATATGGCCTGCCGACTAAAAAGGTAAGCCCCGATTTTATCGCCGCCATACAGCGTTATGCCTGGCCCGGCAATATTCGAGAATTGCGCAATGTGTTGGAAAGCCTTCTCGTACTGGAGCAAAAGCCAGAACTTATGGCCAGCGATCTACCCGCATACATCCGCCAGGCCCATACTGACAACCACTTGAATCTGGAAGCCGCCGAGCGCAAAACCATTGAGCAAACCCTGCTGGCCCATTCCGGTGACCGAACGGCCGCCGCCAATCATCTGGGCATCAGTGTACGCACGCTTTACCGTAAAATGGCAAAATATGGACTGGATTGAACACCATCTCCCGATCACCTACGATTACGCAGGGGTGTATGTATACCCGCAGAGGTTAAAACCATAATGCCGAACAACCGCATTTATCTTGATAACGCCGCCACCAGCTTTCCAAAGCCGCCAACCGTTATCGCCGCCATGAAGCAATACGCCGATCACTGCGGTGCATCCGCTGGCCGCGGTGCCTATGCGGAAGCGAAATTGTCCGCTCAAGTCATTCGGCAATGTCGTGAAAGGCTTAATCAATTTTTCAACGGCCAAAACCCCGACCATTTCATCTTCACCCTCAACTGCACCGATGCCCTCAACCTCGCCATCCATGGCTTTCTAAGGCCGGGCGATCATGCCATCTGCATCGCGATGGATCACAACAGCATCCTGCGGCCCCTTAATTATCTCTCGGTGCATCATGATGTCAGCGTCACGCGGATACCTGCGGATGGGCGCACAGGGCTGGTGGCCCCCGCCGACATCGATGCCGCCGTCCGCCCCAACACGCGCCTGATATGCGTCGGCCACGGCAGCAACGTCACAGGCACGGTTCAACCGATACGGCAAATGGGAACGATTGCCCGTAAACATGGTATTGCATTTTTAGTAGATGCTGCCCAGACCGCCGGGCACCTGCCCATTGACGTTCAGGCGGACGGCATCGACTTTTTGGCCTGTCCCGGCCACAAAGGACTGCTGGGCCCGCTTGGCACCGGCTTTTTGTACATCCGGCCCGGACGCGAAAAGGAACTCCAGCCGCTGCGCCAGGGTGGTACCGGTTCGGCATCGGAAAAGGATGTTCAACCCGATTTCATGCCCGACAAATTCGAAGCCGGATCGCATAACGCCATCGGCATCTCCGGCCTTTCCGCCGCTCTGGATTATCTTTTAAGTCGCGGCATCCATGCCCTTGCTGAACATCAGCGGGCGCTGTGCGGCACTTTTATTGAAGGCATTGACAATGTGGATGGCCTGAAAATCCTGGGCCCGCAAGGTGTCGCCAATCGGGTCGCGGTATTCAGCGTGCGCATCGCAGGCGTGGCACCCCTGGAACTGGCCTCGCGGCTGGAGAGCGAATTTGGCATCCTGACGCGGGCGGGCCTGCACTGCGCACCGGGTGCCCATGCCACCATCGGATCAGACCACCCCACCGTGGCCGCACCCGAAGTCGGCACCACACGATTAAGTTTTGGCGCGTTCAACACCCTGAACGAGGCCCAATTCGCCGCCGACGCCCTCGCTTCCATCGCCTTGGGCACCCCCGCCGCAACGACCTGAATACCAATGCCAGTGTCAGCAGCTTGGCTTATGCAAGGCCTAATTCTGGAGGTAGGCCCTAATCGCATCAATTATCAAAAATACTTCGGAATAGCAATGTCCAGAGCTTTTCTGATGGCGGCTGGCCTTCGCCGCCACCTCGTAATCGGAAACAATCTTTGCGTAATCCGCTTGGGCTTTCGTGCCAATGGGTTGGCAAAAGCGTCTTCTCCACTCTGCCTCCAAAACCGTATTCACCTTACCGCAATTTTGAAATAACTGACCGGTGTCCATCAAGTGATGCAACGTCCACACCTCAAAGCACGGTTTGGAGACGACGGGCCTGATCGCCCTGGGCCCCGTCGAATTTGCCCGCAACTCTTTGATCAGCGGCGGCTAGCTGCCAGCGTCCTCAAGGTAAAAGAGCACCCATACGGAGTCGCCATCCTTCGCATGATTGTGAAGTCTCGGGGCCTCTGTTTGTGCAAATTCGATCAACTGCCGATGAGTGAACCCCTGGTGCGGAGCGCAGTGCACCTTGACGATGGGCGGCGATGGAAACCGGCCCGAGAGATAAGCCTTGAGAGCGCCGAAATACGCTGGTGCCGTCTTCGTGTCATCACAAAAAATGGTAATTCTCGGGGCCGGTGTACGCCCACCCTGTCGACGTCGGAAGTAATTCCGCCCGTACGCCGGCCTCTTATCCTTTTTCATTACTACCCCACCTCCGACTGCCCGCGATCTTGAAAACCATCCAGCAACGGCAGGGCACCGTAGCGCCCCTCCAAATAGCGCTTACGCAAGTTAAGATTATTTCGCTCCTTGAACTCCACCAGCGAATAAAGTTGCGATGATCCATCCGCCAGCTTTTTGGTAAAGTAAACTTGATCCCGCCGCAAGATATTGTCCTTCGCTTCGGCATCAAGCAACGCAGTCTCGTGGGTGGTAAAAATCAATTGGCCCTTGAGTCCTTTCATGGGGACTTCACAATTAAAATGCCTGATGATCGCTTGCAACAGCGTAGGATGCAGCGAATCATGTATCTCATCTACAAAGGCAACACCGGATTCATCGCGGTTTATCAGGTCGTATATGACGGGGAGCTTTTCGGCAAACGCCAGCGTGCCGGCAGATTCTTGGTCTGCTAGCAGCGAAAACCTTTTTTCGCTCCCCCCATGTTCAAAGACCAGGCGGTAGTCCACGAATGTGCGTTCCGAGGCGTCCATTTCCGGGGCGAGCCGACGGCCGGTCGCGACTCGCACAACCCTCTCAATTTTCTGCGATTCGAGATTCGTTATACCAACGTCAGCCTCCGACATTTTCGCTGTTACCCATCTGCGGAGATCACCTTCCTCGTAGAGCCGTTTTCCAAGGGACGTAGATCGCTGGAAACCGCGTTGATTCCATTTCAGGCCGTAGTTTTGCTCAATACCGAGAAGCTCGGCGAGGCCTTTGCATACGCCACCCGCGAGCTTGGGGGCGACCAGACCCGCTAGTGCCAATAGCGGCGTATCGTCCCGATGTTCATCGCTGATGATCTTAAAATTTGGATTTTCGCACCATTCGCCCTCCACACCTGATTCTGTCCGTTTGAAGAGCTCGATAGGGGGCTGCGTAGAGACGAGCGAAAGCCGCTCTTGGATTACTTTTTTCTCGCCAAAGTAGATGTCGTAGTCGTAGACCTTTCCCTCCACCGCGCCCAAAAGACCAAGTCGAACCGGTTCATCGCCCTCGTTGCCGGCAAATGGGGTGTAGGCCTCCGCCAATGGTGCGGAGGTTGATAGCCTCACCACCCGCGAGGGATAGCCCTCGGAAAACAGCGACCGCAAAATTTCTGCGGCACGGAGTATTGTTGATTTGCCACTTGCGTTCGCGCCGTAAATCGCGGCTGCGCGTAGCAATCGCAGCGGCTTTGCCTCACCTTCAATTTCAACTTCAATAATGCCGCGGTCATTACCGGGGTCAATATCCGCGGCCACCATGGAAAGTCGAAATTCGTCCCGGAAGCAGCCAAAATTTTTGCCGTAAAGTTCAATTAGCATAGCCTACCCCTAATCGCGCGCAGAAATTCTGCGCGCCATCGATTATAGCACATGATCGACATACCAAGCGGGGCACGCCTACTTATTTGCATATTTTCCACTGGCACGGCCGGAATGCGGCATCCGATGCCGAGCCAGACGGCCAGATGCGGCAAATCGCTGCACTTGCCCCTGGCCGATAAATAAATTTGCCCGGCCGAAGGGTCTGCGCCTCCTACCTCCGCATCACGTACCGCTATGGTGGCAACGGATGGATCAAACTGAATTCAAAATAATTAACTGATACCGGCTCCCCACCGGCAAGTTTTATCAGCGTGTTGACCTGACCGCGATGGTAGGTGCCATGATCCAGCGTGTGAAGAATTAATTCTTCTAACGGCAAGGTAGATTCCATGCCGCGGGAGTTTTTGTATGTTATAGCACGCCCCAGACTTTGAGGCGTCTGGGCGGCGATAAAATCATAAAATTCACCGTGCAAAACGGGCCAGCGATCCTGCAGGCCTTCCCGGGTTGGATAGTCCGTATGATTGACCAGACGCGGCGGGCTGTTACCTTTCCACCGCTCCAACCAGATCCACTGTGCACCCATCGCATGCACAAGCAGGTTGTGCAATGATCCGAAAGATATGCCGCGATCGCGGTAATATTCTGCCTCATCAACGGCCTTGGCCGCAGCAAGGACGCGCTCATCGCCCCAGTGCATAAAACGCGTCTTACGAAGCAACAAATTTGTGTCTGTAAACACAAGGCACCACCTTGACGGATGCACACTTCAAGCGGTGCACATGTCACAATCCACCATGCGCCTGGTGATATTCACATGCGCGGATAGCCCTGCAGCCGCTGTTATCAGCCGTGGCTGTTAACAATAAGTGTAGAAGCCTGGTTGCTGGGAATATTCAGCGCACCAAGTGCCTCGGCCGCCGCCAGCTTCACTGACTCAACTTTGGAAGTCATGGCGACTTCAATCAGGGCGTGCACCTCGCCATTTGTAAGCTTGTTGCCCTGATTGCGGGCCGATGCGGCCAGCGCGCGGAACAATGCCGACCGAACGGCTGAAGAAGCTCCCGAGCTATTCAAGGCAGCACGCACCAGCATGCGCTGGGCCATCGCCTGACGGGTTTGGCCCAGTACGGCTGCCGCCGCCAGAATAACTTTGCTGCTGCGGTTGTGCAGCGCCTCGTGCAGGGCTGGAAGTGCCGGCGTTACGGAATAAATCGACGCCCGATTCATGGCAATCAGTTTCAGTTGGTGGGCGGCATCCAGTGCATCCTCCAATTTCAAACTCGACGGTATGTTCCCACCGAGTTTGCTTAAAACATTCTGATACACCGACTGGACCTCGCTGGCACCCGAACCAACAGGCAGAATGCTTACTGTTTGCTCATTGGCATACTGCACTCGATATTCACGTGCCGCCACTGAATGAGCCATGATTACCAGCGGTGTATATGCCAGACGGGCATCAGTACTGGCCAACTGGGTAAAGTCCCGCACATTGGCCGCCCCCTGTACCACTACCAAATTAATAATAGGAGACTTGCGGGCCATTTCAAACGCTTCGCTGGTGGTACCCGCCGAAATAACATGAAATTGCGATCGCAGCCCGGCTGAAAGCGCGTTTCTTGATTGGGCCGATGGCTCAATGACCACACAAACCGGCTTACCGCTTTGAGCCAGTGCCTCAGATAAAATCGGTACCACGCGATCATAACCAACAAACGGCTTAAGCGGATTGGCCGCCGCCAACGCCGAGGCCGCCTGCAGGCGAACCTGCAAATCGGGGTATGACATCGCCTGCAGCAACGGGCTGGACGGGGAAGAAACAAGGCCCGACACGCCACCGGTTTGCGTCAGCGCCGCTTCCACCTTCAAAATCAGGCGGCTGTTATCAATGGCCAATGCCTCACGCAGCGACGGATTCAAATACCGCGGCCCGGCCGCCATGGCATAGTACGCCGCCGACGGCGCATTTTTCGGCAGGCTTGGATCCGTCATTCCAGACGGCAAATCAACCTCACGCCGCAGGTTGGCAGTGATCCACAAGCTGATTGCCGGACTTAGTTTTGGATTCAGTCGCAATGCAGCCTTGCACGCGCGCATGCACTGGACATCATTCCAAATTGCCGTCGGCACGGCTACTTCCGTCACATTGTTCAAACTGGGGCTGTAATACCAGATGGGGTTGGTGGCCGCACTTGGATAGTTGGCCGAAAGCGAAGGCCGATGATTAAAATACCCCTTCGCCAACCACAGGAATTGCTGCGCCGCATTCAGACCGCGGAACAAACCATTGGGATCGATGTCGTCTATCGCCGACACCGCTGCAGCCCGCTCGTCGGCCGGTGCACTTTTGTCTTCTGCAATTTCCTTCAAATAGGGCAATGATCGCGGATAACCAATACGCCCCAGCACATGAATAATCTCCACTTTTTCAGTTACCGATGGAGTGGCCAGTTGTTCCAGCAGGGCGTTAAGGACGGGACGACCAATCTCCGTCATCATCTGCAGCACGTAGGGGTGTAACGCCTTTTGCGATGCACTGTTAAGGGTGTGGATGTAAAACGGTACGGCAAATTCGCCAGCCGCCCGCAGTCGCTCACGCGACACCACGTATGCTCGCGGACTTTGATCCATTGCGGCAATCGCCTGCATGATCCGCTTCGGATTCTTGGCAACGGCCAAATGTCCCTTGTTGAGCAGCCTGCTGATTTCAGCGGATACTTTCTTGAGTGCCGGTACCTGCTGATTATCAATCAGAATTTCGGTTACGTTTCGCCCATCGGCGGCCGCCTCAAACGCGTGCAGGGCATCAACCGGCGTTGGTGCCATCTTCAAAATTGCCTTGCCAAAATCGGCCGCCAGTTTAACATTTCCGACCAAAGAATAATGCATGAAAAGGTCGGCGTCATTGATCAGCTTTTGCGACGGTGCACTCGCAGCCATTGCCGGCGACGGCGCGACAAACGGCAGCGAAGCCGCCAAGCCAACGCAGCCTGTCAGTGCTGCGCCCACAATCATGCATTTAAGCGAAAACCGCTGGGCCCAATGCTTGCGTTCACCACGATTCGTTGTTTGCAACTGCCGCATAATGCCTCCGCGAATAGTTGACCCACCACCCGACGCCAGCCGCGAGATACGACCGCACAGAGTGCTGACAGACTCGAAGCCCACAAGCCGGATGGCGAACCAAAACACATGCCGCCCAACCAGTCTTGTCGCTCCCCAAGAAGTTGCGATTATAGACCAGCCATTTTCAGTGTCAAAAGTGCCACAGTGCCCGGAGGTTGCTGATGATCTTTCACGCACCAGTTTGACATTCCCTTTGGAGGAATTACCCGCACTTTGTACCGCACCATCACTGCGCGGTTGCTGCTGTTTGCCGATGTTTTATAGACATACACATATCTTACCTGCAAAATTTTGCCTCCGCAGCGGTGGATGCCTCTTCGTCGCGTAAAGATGAAAACCGCTTGCTGGACGTTATTTTCCAAATTTTATCCACCAAAGATTGACACGCGTTTCAAGCGTTGATATCTTTCGCCTCAAGTGATGTTTGTTTCGGTTTTATCGGGATCACCAACTCGTATTTAGTGGTAGGTGTGCTGGCTGAAGTTGGGTATCGGTGGCGTTTTTGCGTTTGTGCACCGACTTAAATACCGTGGTGCCGATGAAGAACGAAGACATTACTGCGGGCGGCTGACTGTGATGCGATATCGAAGAAATCAGAATGGCCCTCGTTTTGCTCAATTGACGGTCGCACCCCGGCCAAGCAAGAACCTGGTCGAGGCATAAGCGGATGGCCACAGCCGCGCAGTGTCCTCCGTCAGATGCAAGGGCCGCGGCACTTATAAGTGTGTGCAACCGTTGCACGTGGAATAGGCTCTTGTGGTTCTTGGTGTGGGGCTTAGAGAATTGATCGATGGCTGAAGTGGCTCGGTTGCCATGCGATGGTTCCAGCGGCGTGTCGCTGAGCTGGCTTTTGAGATGGATGGTTCATGGCATTAGTTAAGCACGATGATGCGAAGGTAATAAAGTTTGACGATGTCTCGCAAGATGCCCGGCATCTGTGGGATCAAACCTTTGATTACCTCAAACAGTTTCACGCTCCCATCGTGCGCACCTGGTTTGCTGAGCTTACGCCTCTTAAGCTTACGGCTGGCGTTCTTACCATCGCCTGCCAGACCATCGTCCAAAAGCGACACCTTATCCATCACTGCAAAGATGTGTTCACCCAATCGGTACAGGCCGTCTCAGGCCGGCTGATCACACTTGACTTTATCTGCGAAGAGCCGGAATCCGTCGGGGCGCATCGTCGGCTGAGCGAAGAAACCGTATTGTCGCCCGACTTTACTTTTGACAATTTCATCGTCGGCCCAACCAATGAGCTGGCCTATTCAACCTGCCAGGCCGTCGCACGCGAGCCGGGAAAATTGTACAACCCGCTGTTCATCCACGGCGCCCCCGGGTTGGGTAAAACACACCTTTTGCAGGCGACCTGTCAGGCGCTGCTTAAATCGGTACCGGATGCGCGCATTGAGTATGTGTCGTGCGACAATTTCATTAACCTCTACGTATCGGCAATCAACAACGGTTCTACCATGGATTTTCGCAACCGCTTTCGGCAGCGCACCGATATCCTCATTGTTGACGATGTGCACTTTCTGGCAAAAGTCGAGATCACTCAGGAAGAATTTTTTCACACCTTCAACGCCTTGTTCCAATCGGGTCGGCAAATTATCCTCAGCTCCGACTCCATGCCGGGTGAGATTCCAATGCTGGAACAACGCCTCGTGTCGCGCTTCGTGCACGGCATGATTGCCCCCATCGGTCGCCCCTGCTTTGAAACCCGCTGCGGCATTGTGCGGCACAAGGCACGCCTCCGCGGCATCATCATGCCCGAGGATGTCATCACAACCATTGCCCGTCGCTATGAAGACAATGTACGCGAACTGGAAGGTGCCATCAGCAAAATTCATGGTTGCGCCATGCTCAATGGCGGTAAATACGATATGGAAACCGCCATCATGGCCCTGGGCGATGCCACCCCGGCATCTGAACGCATCGTCTCGTTGCAGCAGATCGTCAACCAGGTGAGCGCAGTTTATGGCGTGCGTATTCCTGACCTGCAGGGCAAATCTCGCAGCCGCTCCATCGCCCTGCCGCGCCAGATCGCCATGCATCTGGCGCGTAAAAAGACCCATCATTCCCTGTCTGAAATTGGCGGCTTTTTCGGCGGCCGTGATCACACCACCGTGCTCCACGCCATCAAAACGATTGAAAATGCCTGCCGCAACACCCCTGCCCTCCGCCATCGACTGGAAGAGCTGGAATCTGAAATCGACAAGGAGGCCCTGCGCTCCACCGGCTTCCTCGGCAGCGGCTCCCGGCGGCAATTCGGCGCATGAGGCACCAGCCGGACGGCACCAGCGCAGCTTTGGCAACCATTTTTAATGTATAATTACTTACCTCGCCGCCGCTTCTCGCGCAAACGCCGCTTTTGTTCTGGCGTCAGGCGGCTGGGCGCCTGATGCGTTCCGCCGCTTGTGCCGGCAAAGCTGGTGTAAATCGACGGGTCTTCAATCGCCTTCATCCGACTCTTGGGCGAAAGCTGCGAAAGCTTCCGTGCCACGTTGCGGGCCGATTCAAAGCCTTTCACAAGCTTGGAAACATCTTCCGGCACCACACCCGCACCCCGAGCAATCCGACGCCGGCGGGAGCCATTTATCTCCTCCGGTGAATTTCGCTCTAAAGGCGTCATACTGCGAATGATCGCCTCAGCCCGGTCCAATTCTTTATCTGAAACCTGCATATCCTTCAGCTGGCTCGACACCCCCGGCAACATACCCAGAATATGCTTCAGCGGCCCCATCTTCCGAAGGCTCTGCATCTGATCAAGAAAATCCTCCAGCGTAAATGTCGCCTTGGCTATTTTCTCCTGCATCCGTTCCGCGCTGGCCTGATCAAACTCCTTCTGTGCCTTTTCCACCAGGCTTACTACATCGCCCATGCCCAAAATGCGGTCCGCCATGCGCTCGGGGTGAAATTCTTCCAGCATGGTGAGCTTTTCGCCCACGCCGATAAAACGAATCGGCTTGCCAGTCACCGCCTTGACGGACAGCGCCGCACCACCACGCGTATCGGAATCAAATTTGGTTAATATGATGCCGCCAATTTCCAATTCCTGATTGAACGCCCTGGCCGCATTGACCGCATCCTGCCCCACCATCGCATCAACCACTAAAAAAATATGGTGAGGCCTGACCACCTGCTTGATCTGCCCAAGCTCCTGCATAAGCGGGGCGTCGATGTGCAGCCGACCTGCGGTATCCAAAATCACCACATCCCGCCCGGTCTGGCGCGCTTTGTCAATTGACCGGCGGCATATCGTCACCGGACCCACAGCCGGGTCATCCCGATAAACCGGCACCTCCACCTGGCCAGCCAAAGTCTCAAGCTGATCCATTGCCGCGGGACGCTGCGTATCGGCTGCAACCAGCAGCGGCTGCCGGCCCTTGCTTTTAAGGTAAAGCGCCAATTTGCCGCAGGTCGTCGTCTTGCCCGCTCCCTGCAGCCCGCACATCATGATGATCGTCGGCCCGGTTGTGAATGAAAATATCTCGTGATCCACCGGCCCCATCAACTCGGCCAGTTGCTGGTGCACGATGGCGACCATCTGCTGTTCCGGGTTGATCGACGAAAGCACCTTCTGGCCAATCGCTTTTTCCAGCACGGATGCCGTAAATTCGTCCACCACCTTTTGATTGACATCAGCATCCAGCAGGGCACGCCGAACCTGCTCCATTGCCTCACGAACATTGCTTTCCGTGATGCGCCCGCGCCCAGATATGTTCCGGAAAAGCGATATGAATTGATTCGATAATTGATCAAACATGCGGGAAAAGTCTTTCTAATTTATCAGGATTGTAATATCGGAAGCGATGCACCCCCGGCCTTTTCGGCCGCTATCTTCGCATAGCCCGATCCCAGTTCACCAATCGGGTCCGGTGGAATGATATCCACCAGTTTTTCGCCCAGCCTGGCTTCTCCCCGATTGACCTTATCCTGAAACAATCGGCATTGCTCCAGCAGGGCGTCGAGAATCTTTTCCTCGGGCACGTTGGCCACCTTCTGCCCCTGCACGTAAATGATGCCGCGCTTGTCCCCCGCAAATATCGCCACATCCGCCCCTTCGCATTCGCCGGGGCCGTTGACCACGCAACCCATCACCGCCACCTTGATCGGTACAGTTATGTGCTCCTTCAATTTGGCGTTGACCTGCTGTACCAGTGTGAACAAATCCACCTGTATCCGGCCGCAGGTGGGGCAGGCAATAAGCTCGGCACCCTTGCGGTTTCGCAACCCCAGCACATAAAGCAGCTCCAGCCCGTCCTGCACCTCATAAACCGGATCGTTGGCGTAGCTGATGCGGATCGTATCACCAATGCCATTGGCCAGCAGCGTGCCCAGCGGTACCACGCTGCGGATGGTGCCCGTTTCCTTCGGCCCGGCATGGGTAACGCCTAAATGCAGCGGATGATCAAACCGCCGCGATATCTCGGTGTACGCATCAATCACCAGCAGTGGGTCAATCGACTTGGCCGAGATGACAATATCGTAGAAGTTCCGCTCGTAAAAAATATCCAGGTATTCTTCCAGCTTGGAAATCATGATCGCCAGCATATGCCCATGGCGGTTATTGCTGAAGACCGCCCCCAGTTCCTTCATCCGGCGCTGCTTGTCTTTGCGCTCAACAATCGATCCCTCATTCACACCCACGCGAATAGGTATGCCCCGCTCTTTGCAGGCATCAATCACCTTTTCTACCTGAGCACGGTCATTGATGTTGCCCGGATTAAGCCGTATCTTCTGCACCCCCGCCTCTACAGCTTCCAACGCCCGCTGAAAATGAAAATGTACGTCGGCCACCACCGGTACGGAGACCTGCTTAAGGATTTCTTTAAGCGCTTCAGTATCCTTGCGCTCCGGCACCGCCACACGCACGATATCCGCGCCGGCCGCCGCAAGCTTGTTAATTTCCCGCACGCAGCCATCAATATCATGCGTGTAGCCACTGGTCATAGACTGAACAGCAACCGGCGCATCGCCGCCGATTAAAACATTTCCAACCTTCACCTGTCGGGTTTTTCGCCTTTTGATCATGTTACGCTTCTCCGCTGGGCCAAAATAGCCTAAACCAAGATTGTAGCGGATATCGAGCCGTTTTATAACTGCAGCGCACCGCCATGTGGTTTGGGGGCCACGGCAAACATACACGCCGCCAAGCGTCAGGTTAGTGTCCAAAAGGCAAGCTGCCGTCGGCTGCAAAGCCCGGACATGCGATTACGGCTCCAGTTATTACTGCCGCAAATGTGCCTCAATGAGTTTGCGAGGCGTGACGGTCAACTGTGCTGCGAGGGCGGACCGGCCGTGCGGCGGTGTTTATGATCCCACCAGAATAGACTGAAAAACATGACTCCCAATCCCGCCACAATGCCAAAACCCGCCAGCGTCATAACCCGCAAAGCCACCGGCGTATATTTCCCGGTGTTGGGGTTAAATTGCGTGCACAGCAGCAGTACCTGGTCAAACACATTGGTAATGCGGTCATCCCCCGCGTGTACCAGCGCCAGATTCAAATCCGCCGGAACATAATGGACGCCAAAAAAGTAATTGGCAATTTTCCCCTTCGGCGTGATGACATAAATCGCCGCCTCATGGTCGTACATATGGATCGCCGGATCCCACTTGTAATGAAAACCTATTACCTTTGCCAATCGCGCACTGTTGGTTGAACGTTTGCCTTCCACAAGAAAATGCCAATGTTTCTCAATTGCCTCCCGGTACCTTTGGGGAGCCAGCCCCACATACCCCGATTTTTTATCCGCCGCACCTTGCACCGTATCCGTTGGGTTGAAACTTACCGTAATAATGTCATAGCCGGTCCCCAGGTGCGCTGAAAGTTTGGGTATGTCCTTCAACACACCCGTCTGCACAAATCCGCACACCCCCCAGCATTGATAGTTGATCAGATCCAGTATCACCGGCCGCCCACTGTGAAAATACTGGGCCAGGCGCACCCGCTTGCCGTGCGAATTAATAAATTGCAGATTCAGCGGAAGCCGCGCACCCGGATGAGGCGTGATCTTGACCGTCTTCGCATCACGTTTCATCTGCACCGCCGACGAAAGCGACCGAAAGCTGTTGGCAAACACAACGCCAAATGCCAACAACGGCACCACAAGGCCCGCACACACCGCGGATCGAATATATTTTAATGATGATAAACGCAAAGCCACGGCGCCACTCCTATATCCCAACAACCATCAAACCAAACGCCCCCGCCGTTCAGCCCCCCCCGCCCCTTTCGGATCATACGCAAGCCAATCACTGCCGTTCAATCGGAATTAAGAATTTGCCGTCGGAAATTAACCCATTCTCCAAACGGCTTTTTGGCGATGCAAATTTGTGGAGGGGCCTGAACTCGAACGGCGTCCGCGACCGGGAGGCTTATTTCGCGCCCCTCGAAGGAGTCGGTGAGGGAGAAGACCGCATCAAGTTTCTTTGGCTGGCTGTAATTTTCAGGGCATTCGCTGAGCACACTGAGCCCAACAAATGCCTCATAGAAAAATCCAAAAATATTTACCTGCCTGCCCCCAAATTTTGCGGGGGATGCGAGGAAGGCGGTGGCTTACGGGAGCATCACGAGCAATTTTCGAGGCTCATCGTGAAATCACCGAAGCAGTGGGCCATTTTAGGGGGTTATAGCAGCCCCAAGGTTCGAACGGAGTTAAACGCTCGAGAGCCGCAGCCGTATTTTACCGGCGAACTGGTCACTGGCTGGAGCGAATGGTGATGCGGAAGCACCAGATCTCTTGGCGTTTGCATCTCGCCGGTAGCGACCTCGCTATCCGCGGGCACAGGAAAGTTGGCCTTACGGCCGCTCGCCCGGCGTCCGGCTTTGTCCAACCTGCGCGTGCCTCAGCTCTTGCTCCTTAAGCTTCAACAGGGCCTGCCGACCGAGAATAAATGCGACGACTATGCTTAAAAGTGCAGTCGGTGCTAAAACTGACGCGGCAACCCAAGCACCGTTAACGGCTTCGTAGACGGAGCCCCCGATACCGGCCAGCGCGATAATTGCACCCAACCCTTGGCCGATTAATTCAGAGCGCCTGTAAGAAATCTGGTCCTGCTTCTGGATCGCCAACACCTCCTCCTCCATCTTGCGCCGGTGAGCCGCCTCACTTTCGGCCATGGCGATAATTTGCTCCGCCAAACCGGGATGTACTTGGTTGTATTTTTGGAGAATTTCTGGCGGTGGGATCGGTCCAGAGTAGTGCTCCTGCACTGCAACTTCCGCGCTTAGCTGCACCTGCGCCGGCGTTGACACGCCTGCGGCGGCTGCAGAACGTATCAGCTCTTCCCGGCTTCTTTTCCGTTCAGGTGTTGGCGGTTCGGCCATCGGGCACCAAGCTTTCCGTCTCCGGTGATTGAATTGCGGATTGGATCGCCCAGCCGACCCGGTACCAGTCGGATGCAAGACGGTGCGAGTCGGTGGCATTACCGCTCTGGCGTTGCGGAGTGAAGCGGATCGGGGGTGGATAAACCTCCAGCACGCTGCCGACTCCGCGAAGGAAATATGACAATGTGTACCGCCTCATGGCCTCACATATTACGGAACGGCCAGCACATTGTCCAGCGGGCCAACCCGGTGGTTAGCTGCCTGAAATCGCGCGATACGGGCCACTACTATGGGATGCCGCGCGGCAAATCACGACCGCAACGGCCCGGAGAACACGACAATACCAGCGGTGCTTCCGGCGGATACTTTGGGGTTCGATATCTAGCCCCCAGATTCCGCAACCTCAAAGCTTATAGCGGGACATGATCGCCGGCGGTCCGCATGGAGGGCATGTCCACTGTGTTGTAACCAGTCGCGACGCTGTTGTGCAATTTCTATTGCCAGCCAAGCCGGCCCGGCGATTACCCCAGCGCCCTCCTTGCCCCGCAGCGCCCGCCGCTGCGATTTTATTCCGCGCCCGGCCCCAGCGTGGTAATCGTCAGTGGCGAAAGCGGATATTGTTCCAATAATTCACCAATACGCATGGCATCCACCTTTTCAATTTCCGCCAGATCTTCTTCCAATGTGCGAAATTGCCGGTTGTATATCCATTGGGAACACAAATTGCGCATTCGGCCCAGCGGCAACTCGCCGGACATGACCGTACTGGTGGCTATTTTGGTCTTGCTGCGTTCAACTTCCTCATTCGTCACGCCGGCATCGCGCACGCGGGCAAGCTCTTTTACCAGCGTCTCTTCCACCCGCGCCGCTTTGGCCGGGTCACACGACACATAACCAAAAAAGCTCCCCAAGCCGTCGTGCGGAAAAGTTGAAAAGTCCGCCTCTTCCGCCAATCCGGGTTCAACCAAGGACCAAAACAGACGCGATCCATCATGATCGCCAATCACATCCGCCAATATCGCCGCCGCAAATCGCTCCATCTCCTGCGCACTGGGCCCGGGGCACAGTGTGCATAGATAGTGACGCTTCAGTTTTTCATCCCGAATGTGATGCCGTCGGGAAGCCGGCTTGACGGCTGGATAACGCCGCTCCACCGCCAGTGTCGGCCACTGGCCGCAATATTTTTCCGCCAGTTGCACCAATTGATCAAAATTAATCTGTCCCGCGGCCGCCAGTACCATATTGCCGGGGCCGTAATGCTGATCAAAATAGTGCCGCATCTGTTCCTGCGTCAGCTCACCAATCGATTCCTTGGAACCCAATATCGAATTTGCCAATGGGTGCGATGCAAAATGATCCTCCATGATGCGTTCGTACAGCACGTGGCCCGGCTTGTCCAGATAGAGCGATATCTCTTCCAGAATAACGTTCTTTTCCATGGTAAAGTCGTCCACCCGCAGCGCCGGCCGCATCATATCAGCCAGCACGTCCAGTGCTGAGGGCAAAAATTCCGGCAGTATCTGCGCCCAATAGCACGTCACTTCATTGCTGGTGAAGGCATTGTTGCGGGCACCAAGCGAATCAAATTCCCGGTTGATGTCAGCCGCACTGCGGCGCGCTGTCCCTTTGAACATCATGTGTTCCAAAAAGTGCGAAACACCCGAAACTGCCGGCTCCTCATCTCGTGCGCCCGTCTTAACCATAAAGCCGATGGCGGCTGTCGTGGATGTCGGCATCACTTCTGCAATGATGTCCAAATTATTGGCCAGCTTGGCATGCTTAAAAGTACTCACGTGCTATGGTCTCCAGAACAGTTCAGCGGCAGGTGCTGCCCCCGCCATTGGCGACAACTTGTATGCGTCCGATCCCCGGCGGTTACTTCGGTACAGCCAGTTCCGACGGCCCGATGGTCACCAGCGTAAATTGCTCCATCGGATGGGCACTTAAATAGTCATTTACCTCGGCCAGCGTTGGTGCTTCCACCCGGCGACGCAATTCATCCAGTGACCGCGGCCGTCCAAGATGATACATGTCGTGCAGCAGTCCCGCCGCCCGCGCACTGCTGCTTTCGCCATTCATCACGACGCGGCTTTTCATGCCAATGCGGGCGCGCTCCAATTCATCGGGCGTTACGCCCGCACCCATCCGCTTCAGTTCGTAAACAAAAGAATCCAATGTGCGCTGGGCACGTTCCGGCACCGTACCGGCATAACCCGATATCATGCCTTGGGTACGCAGGCTTTGATATCCCGCATGCACCGCATAACATAAACCTTGCTTCTCTCGAATTTCCGAAAACAACCGCGCACCCATTCCCCCACTGAGAACATTCACCGCCAACATAGCCAGAATGCTTTCCGGTTCGCGCTCCGGCACCGCGTCAAATGCCAATCCTATTTGAACCTGATTGGTCTCCTGCTGCACATGACGGCTGCCGCCCGGCGCAACGCCCGGCGTCATCATCGCCGCTTTTGACCCTGTCCACGACCCAAAATGTTTTTCAACCACATCGTGCATCTGATCAAACGAAATGCGCCCCGCGATGGAAAGGATCGCCCCATCCGGCGTAAATCGCCGTCGATAGTCCAAGCGTAAATCCGCGGCTGAAAGTGAGGCCAAATGCTCTTTTATACCCAGCGTCGGACGCCCCAATGGCGGCGGAAGGTGCTGCTGCCGAAGTAACACGTTAAGTTTTTGCGCTGGCTCATCCTCAATGGCATCAATCTGTCCAAGAGCCATATCACGGCAAGCGCTAAACCCATCCTCAGGCAGTTCGGCACGCTGAAATATGTCAGCCACCAACGGCAGGGCGTCTGGTAATTTTTTCGCCAGCATGCTGGCTGAAAATCGCAAAAATACCGCATCGACGGCACAACTTCGCTGCATACCAAGCGAATCCAAGGCCGCCGTCAAAGCCCGGCTATCCCGACCCCCCGCCCCGCGCAATATCCAGTCCGACAGCACATTACCGCTGCCCACGCCGTATTCCGGGTCGAAGGCCGCTCCCCCCATGATGGCCAGCACCATGGCCGCCGATTGCACCTCTGGCATGTGCTCCATCACCAGCGTCAACCCATTGTCCAAACGATCGACGCGCATCATCGGCGCGGTTTGATTCACAGCATCTCCTTTTCGCCAGCCAGGCTGGCAACACATTGCACCCGACCGCAGAGCCGCCGAGCCAATGCCCGGGCAACCTACCGTTCGGCAGCCCATCGCAAAGTCACTGTCACGTGGACCGACCTCCAACCAAGGGTGTACTGTAGAAGCGGCATCGCTTTGAGTAAAGGCGCTCGGTCGCAGTACCCCTCGACCCGGTGGCAGTCGTTGTCAGGCAAACCAAGCCCAGATTGCCGCCGACCCACCTACGGCTGCACACCATGTACCCTGCGAGACCCACCTGACACCCCCCACGCACTAAATACGCCGCAATTTGGCGTGCCAAGGATAAAGCCCGCTGCAAAATGCTTCACGCATCCCGCGTTTCAGAAAAAATCCCGGCAAAAATTGCATCCCCATCACCCAGATGCTATATTTAAGTTGTTTTACGGAACTGTGCGAAGCGATCGCTCAACTCCGAGCCAAGTCACCGCACTGCGTGGGGATTTAATCATGAAATATCGTGGAATGGTCGTTTTGGCCGCTGCCGCTGTGCTGCCCGGCTTGGCAAGCAGAGTCAGTGCAACCGTTTACAATTTTAATACCTCTGACGGTATCCTCAGCACCTCGGGCGGCACCGCAACGGGAGGCACCTTGGATGCCATCCGCACGCCACAGGGCGAAGATTACATCTTCAGTGGAAATGTGGTGTTCGCCACAGGTGATACAATTAACGTTTCCGGCTCGGTGCCATTAATTATCGAATCATACAACGATCTAACCCTTGGCAGCGGCGTTACTATCAATGTTTCTGCCAGCGGCAGCAATGCTGGTCCTGGAGGCGGCGATGGTGGTTCAGGCGGTGCGGGTGGCAGCGGTGGCGCAGCCGGCCAACCACCCGTTTCAGGTGTTCTGGCTTTTGCGGGCGCGCTCAACGGAGGTAGCGGTGGCGCAGCGGGCGGGTCGTATTCGTCCGGAAATAACGGCCAGGCGGGTATCAGCGGAGCTGCCTTTGATGGCACTGGCGGCGGCAACGGCCAAGTTGGTGCGCCAGGAAGCGGCGGCCTGCCCAGTCTTGGATTATCCATTGCGGCGGCCGCCGGCAGCGGTGGCGGCGGTTTCGGCCAAGGCGGATTGCCGGGCGTCAATGGTGCCCCGGGTCAAGGCGGTAGAGGGGGACCCTTGTCCGGAGTAACCGTTTATGGCGGTTATAACGGTAGTCCAGGCAGCACAGGGGCCAACGGCGGCAATGGTGTCAACGGTGCGAGTGGCTATCCTGGTGCGGGTGGCACCAACAGGGCCACGGCAGCCAACTTGACGGGCGGTGCTGGCGGCGCTGGGGGTGGCGGTGGCCAAGGGGGCGGCGGTGGAGGAACCGGTGGCGTAGGAGGTGGGGGTGGCGGTGGAGGGGGCGGTGCCAGCAGACTGGTTGGCGGTGGGGGTAGTGGTGGCAATGGCGGGGCCGGCGGTATCGGCGGGGCTGGGGCCAGCGGCACTTCGGGCGGTGCGGGTGGCGCGGGCGGTGGCGGCGGCGGAGCGGTTGAGCTTTACGCCTTAGGCAGGCTCACCGTCAACGGCAGCATTTTCGCCATAGGGGCCGCCGGCACCGCAGGTAGCCCAAGCCAGTTCGCGCACCTTGGTTCTGACGGTACCCCGGGCATCCAAGGACAACCTGGACAGACACCCGATGCGGCCAGTGGTTCCGAAAGCGGCGGCAATGGCGGCTACGGGGGTAACGGTGGAACCGGCGGCGCAGGCGGAAATGGTGGTGCCGGTGGCAACGGCGGTGCAGGAGCTGGCGGTACCGTCGTGCTGGAAGGGTCTTCCGTCAACACATACGGCAGCACGATTGACACGGTAAGTGCAGGCAGCTCGGCCGCCAATGGCCAGTTTTTCATTGAAACCAACAGTCAGATATCACCTTCACAAAATGTGATTGGTGGTTTGCCAAATTATCTCTCCGGCCCAACGGGCCAAAACAGCTTTGTAAGGGGCACCACTCCCAATATCCCCGATCTCGCAGGTGGTGTGGCCGCACCCTATGGCATATTGGCTAATTTGCAGGCCAATTCACCCGTTTTTTCAGGTCTGGTGCAAAACGCCCCCACCCACGCTCTTGCCGCCGTATTGCTCGGCAGCAGCGGCCTGCCAGGCTATTCCGACATTTACCCCGGTTACCAATGGGTTTTTGTGGTCAACCTCAGCGGCAGCGCCATCAATGGCTTGAGCATTGGTCTGACTCCCGCTAATTCAACTTACGCCTCTTACCTTATGACTCAGACGATCAACTTTGGCAGCAGCGGCTTCAAAATTGTCACCAACAGTGATGTGCCACTACCCGGCAATGACGTTTATGCGTTTCTGGCACCGACTTCACTCATTGACTCCGGCACGCTTTACGCGACCGCCAATGGTGCCCTGCCGCTCACAATGACATCCGACTATGGCCTGGTAACACCCGGCTATCTGCCCGTGGGCTATCTGCAGGCAGCCCCCACACCGGAGCCAAAATCGGGTTCCTTGGGTTTGGCGGCCATTGCCGCATTGATCCTTCTGCCGCGTCGGAGGAAGCAAAGATAGCACCTTTTTTACAGCAACCCACCCAAGCGACGGCCGCCACCCGAGTTTTTCTGATTCAAAGATAGCCGGTGCTGAGAAATCTGATTTTCACATTGATAAATGATATCGCCTGGCGACCCATTCTCGACATCACCAATACCCACCCTACGCCGATAACGTAAGAAAACGGCCAAAAATCCAAATTGGAGCAGAAAGGCTGAACCAATGGCCTCAAATTTGCTCTACCATTCAGGGCCAAGGGGTAAAAAAAACCAGGCTGGCGGCCCGAAGGAACGCCAGCCTGGGGAGGGAGAGAGAGAGCAAGATCATTTAAGACACGGGTCTTTTGAATCAGTTAGTTATTTTATTCACTTCCGCGTCTCTAATCGTATTCTACATCATAGCTTCGTGAAAAGCAAATGCAAACTCAAACTTTTTTTTATCACCGACTCATCACAAAACAACGCGATGGCCAAACCTTACTATTCTTCGTTCATATTTCAAACAACACTTGTTATTCATTATCGTAGCACATCTTTCTAAAACTTCAACTAAATCTACAAAAAAAATCTTGCGCACGCCCGCTCCCACCCTGTAAGGGTATTAAATGCCGATGGTTAGGCGGTTTTTTATAAACCACCAATCTTATCGGACAAAAATGACCGAACCCGATCAATGCCAATTCTCTCCTGGGCCAGCGTATCGCGGTATCGCACCGTCACGGTTTGGTCACTGAGCGTTTGCGTATCGATGGTGAAGCAATATGGCGTTCCAACTTCATCCATCCGGGCGTACCGCTTCCCGATATTTTGCTTAACATCCATCTGCACATTCCATGTCCGTCGCAGATCGGAAAATAATTTCTGGGCAATTTCCGGCATGCCGTCCTTATCAACCAGCGGAAATATGGCCGCCTTAATTGGTGCCATCCGAGGATGAAACTTCATCACCACGCCGCTGGGCCGGTTGGGGTCATCGTAATACGCCTCGCAAAGCAGCGCCAGGGTGCCACGATCTGCACCGGCCGACGGTTCGATGACATGGGGAAAATATCGTTCGTTTTTTTCCTGGTCGAAATATTTGAGCTTATCACCCAGGCCGGAAAATTCGGCGTGCTGCCGCAGGTCAAAGTCCGTTCGATGCGCGACGCCCTCAAGTTCCCCAAAGCCGGGGTCTGTAAAAGGAAAACGGTATTCAATATCACTGGTGCCCGCCCCCAGCTTGGCGTAGTGCGCCAATTCATCCCGGTCATGAGAACGCATCTGCAAGCTGGAACTTGTCAGTCCGATTGATTGCCACCATGCAAAACGTGTGTCACGCCACCATGCGTACCACTCATTAGCGGAATCAGGATGGATAAAAAATTCAATTTCCATCTGTTCAAACTCGCGCGACCGAAACGTGAAATTACGCGGTGTCACTTCATTGCGAAACGCCTTGCCAATCTGCGCCATGCCAAAGGGCACCTTCACGCGGCAGGTATCGGTGACGTTACGAAAGTTGGCAAAAATGCCCTGCGCCGTTTCCGGCCGCAAATACGCCATCGAATCTTCATCCTGCAGCGCACCCACGTATGTTTTGAACATCAAATTAAATTGTCGCGGTTCGGTTAATACGCCCGTTTTCTGGCTAAATGGCGATGGCACTTGCCCCGGCGAGCTTCGCAGCAATTCACCACTGACCGCTGCCAGGGTACCCTTCACCGGCGTGCCGCGATTTTCAAGCACAATTCCGCTCGCATCGCTGGAGGCTATTTTCATCGCAGTGCCCGCATCTTTAAGCCATTTGCGACCATTGGCCTCAAAAAGTTCCAGCGCCTCGCCGGCCGATGACGCCACCAGCGTAACGATCGGGTACTGGCTGCCGCCGGACACCCCGACAGCGTCAGCAATTGGCTCGATGAATAAACCAAAAAGATGATCCGCCCTGAACCGCTGCTTGGTCTCGCGATCATCCACCATCGGGTCATTAAAGCCTGTGGCATGGCCAGACGCCTCCCACACCCGACGATTCATAATGATGGTGCTGTCCAGACCCACCATATCCAATATCCGACCATCCGGTCCGGGGGGTGGACATTGAACAATATCTTTCCACCAGGCATTTTTTAGGTTGCGCTTCAATTCTGCGCCCATCGGGCCGTAATCCCAAAAGCCGTTGATGCCACCATAAATTTCAGACGATTGAAAAATGAATGCCCTGCGGCGACACAAGGCGACGATTTTGTCCATTTTAGATGCCGATTCCTGGGCCATAAGCAGTCCTTCAAAAAGTTGACCGTCAAAGTCTGCAATTTAACCGCCCCGTTTCCGTCCGAAAGGAATTGGGGGATCAGGCAATTTAACACAATTTGTCAGGTTTTGTTGAAGCCGCACTCCAAGCCGGCAGCCTATGCAAGGGCGGCGCAAATGACGGCGCTCAGGCCGCCGCCGACAGCGGTGCCATACGCCGACCTTGCCAGCCAACAGGTTTGACCAACTGACGCAGATTAATTGCTGCTGCAGCAAGATAATATGGGGCAAAAACAACCAGCCGCGTGGGTTCATCCCCGCGCCGGTCACCGCTGGTGGATGGACAGCGGTGCCTTTTTCAGTCTGTATTGCGCAGCCGCTGATGAGATCGTTTCGGCGCGAATCGCTTTGATTTAAGCGAAAGCGATCATTGATGGATTAAATAAATTTTTAACTCATTCTGACTTGGCCGGTTTCCGCCTGCGATACCGGGTGGGCGGCTCACCTCCGCTGACTTCTGGCTGGCTTTTTTACAGTCAGATAGGGGCTCGTCAAAATCCGTCGTACAAAAATTCCCTGAACATCAACTAAAAGCTGCTGGCCGCAGAATTCAGCGGTGGATTTTATTTCGTTATTGTGAATATTTGATTTTCCATTTTCCATTTGTCTTTGGGCACGTTACACTACGAACATCGCGCTGCTCGGGAACAGCCTGTGGTCCCCTCTAATTCCTCGGTACCGCGATAGCCGGAAGTCTTCCGGCGATACAAAATTGTTCGACCCGGTTTGGCGTGAGAGCGGGCGATATGCTGGTGCGTCGCATTTGGTATGTCAGCCTGCCAGCCGGGTGGGTGTTGATCCTGCATGGAAGCGAATGGTGTTTTAGCAGCGCACGGATGCTGTGTGGTGTGGCCCTCGTCTTCACAGCGGGCTTGGCCTGGGGAAGGAGAGCGAGAGGACACGCAGCGACCGCCAGATGGCGGTATCCAAGCAGATCGCGTCAGCACCGCGTGAATCGCTTGCGAGCATGTTCAAATGCGGTGATAAATTCGCCGCAGAAAATGGCTGAAACCACTCTCCGGCGGCATTGCCGCTGGTGGTTTTTTGCTGTCAGGTCACATGGCCAAAAAATTCCGCAGCAATTGATGGCCTTCAACCGTTAAAAAACTCTCAGGATGAAATTGCACGCCGTGCAGCGGCCAGTGCTTGTGCCGCACACCCATAATTTCGTTGTCCTTCGTCCAGGCTGAAACGACAAAATCATCTGACAGTGTGCCGGGACGAATGACCAGACTGTGATATCGCGCTGCCACAAATGGGTTACTTAAACCGGCAAACACACCCTGATTGTCGTGGTACACCTCAGATGTCTTGCCGTGCATCAAGCGCCAGTTTCTTTCCACGATTGCACCAAAGGTATGGCCAATGCATTGATGACCCAGGCAAACGCCCAAGATCGGCAACCGTGGTGCAAAATGCCGCAGAACGTCGTTACTGACACCAGCCTCGCGCGGGGTGCACGGTCCCGGAGAAATGACGATCTTTTGCGGATTTACCTTTTCGATTTCGGTAATGCTGATTTTATCGTTGCGCTGCACTTCCACTTTTTCGGTGGATATCTCACCGATTCGCTGCACGAGGTTGTACGTGAAGGAATCGTAGTTGTCGATCAGTAAAATCATGTCTCAAGTGTAATCTCTCGCCGCATCTTCCGGTAGAGCGGTTATAAATACCCGCCAAGGAATCAATGGCGATTGGCTTGGCCATCGCCGCACGCAACCTTCTGCGTGAACGGCCCTTCCGCCGCGGCTGTCTCCAACTCTGTTGGTAGTGTGTTGATAACTTGACGTTTTTGCCTGTCATCAGGGATATCAAGCATTGCTTACGGATGTGCTTCAGTTGGTTATCCGTTTAAGGGCACTCGACAAAATTCAGTATCGACAGGTGGCCAGCGCCATCTTATCAACATGAAGTAAAACCTGTGGATAAATTTATAACCATATATAAAGCATTAGTTTATACACTTAATTCATAGCGACATTAACATGAAAGACAGCACCTGAAGTTACGACGACTAATTTTAAATATAACAGGGCAACGGAGCTGAACATTACCTGAAGATGGCCAAGCTGGCATATGAAATTCTTACCAGTGAAAGAATTGTGAGTAACTCGCCATCACTCGGCCGCATTTAGCAGTGGTTGCTTCTGGATGACCATGCCAGTTTCGTACCCTGATTGTGGCCCCAGCACGCGCGTCGCTGATTGAGTCCGGGAGTTAGGGGGAACGGTCTCGGGACATCCAGCGAGGCGTCCGATGCATTCCTTTACGGATGCGTCATCCCGATGATTTGACCATGGTCTTTACCTTTTTTACCCGCCCATGGGACGCGGCCTGAATCTGAGCCAGCAGGCCGTTTCGAAGCAGGCGTTCCAGTTCTGCGCGGGCGGTTGCCTGATCGCAATGGATGGTAAGGGTAGACCGGTGGATGCCGTGCAGGACGCAAGTGCGGCGCAGCAGCGGCGGCAGATTACGCCATAGCGGTTCAATGAAGTCCATGGTCCGAGCGGGCTTAAGAACCTGCGCGGCGAACCACTCTGGCAATACATCTGCCAGTGATTGGGCACCGGCCTTAACGTTGGATTGACGAAAACGAACAATCTGGGTTATTGATTTAAGCGTGGGTTTTTGCGCTGCACCCATAACATAACCTCAAATCAGGGTATGTTCACCGGCATAATGATGTAGGAAAAGGATTTGCCAAAGCGCATCAACGCCGGACCTTGCGACTTAAATTCAAAATTAAAGCTCTCTGTTGGTGAAACTTTTACCGCTTCCAACAGGTATTGCGGATTAAAACCCAGCTCGGTTGCGGCACCGGAGTATTCAACGGGCATGGTAATACGGGCTTCGCCCAGTTCGGCTGACCGCCCCACCAGGTCAAGCTGGTTGTTGGTAAAGGCCAGCTTGACAGCGCGCGAATCATCGCTGGTCATCAGCGATGCACGCCTGACGGAACTGCTGAATGGTGCACACTGTATGTTGGCCTTGCGGTCGCAGTCTTTCGGGATGACATCCTGATAAGGCGGGAAGACACCTTCCACCAAGGTAGAACTGAAGCTGGCCTTAACGGCCTTCTGGCCATTATCCTGTGCCGCTGTGAATACCTGAACAAACACCTTGTTTTCGCGAAACTGCATTTCAATAGTGGCTTCAGCGTCAGAAAGTAATTTTTCAATGTGGGCGATGGCCTTGATGGGCACTACCGCAGAGAGTTCTTTCGTTTCTTCGGTTTTAATATCTTCCCGTGTCTGGGCCATGCGATGGCCGTCGGTGGCGACCAGCACCAGCTTTTTACTTTTAACTTCAAAAAGCACGCCATTGATGGCGTAACGGCTCATTTCACGGGCAGCGGCAAAGCGAGTGCAATCAATCATGCGCTTAAGGGTGCCAGCCTGGATGGAAAAATCCGCCTTGCCGTCAAAAGACTCAATTGGCGGATAGCCCTCCGCACTGAAGCCCAGCAGCGTAATGGAACTATCCTTGCCGGTTAGCGTGGCCTTTTCGTGACTGGCCGTAATGGAGATCGTTTCATCCGGCGAATTATTAACGATGTCGGCAAACTTGATTGCTGGCAGAAGCAGTACGCCATCCTGCTTAATATCCACCTGCTGCAAATAAGTTTCCAAGGTCATCTGGCCATCAGTACACACTATCTGCACCACACGCCCAGCGGGCAGCGATGCGGTGGCAAGGCGTACACAAGCCAAAACCGGCTTGGGAGAGCGGCTTGGCACGATGCCGGTTGCCAGCGACAACACTTCACTAAGAGCCTGCCTATGAAAACTTACTTTCATTTAACTCTACCCAATCTAAAAGTCAAAACCAACCGCGCAACGTTCCAGCATGGTAATAGTCATCAAGCTGGGCGTCAAAAAAACCTGATGGCATTAACCATCGGCGATAGATAATTTACACCATTTGACGCAGCGCGGCGAGTAACGAATCAATTTGATCAGCCGTCGAAAAATGCCCCGGGCTTACGCGCACCGCGCCATCGGGAAAGGTGCCAATTGTTTTATGAGCATAAGGCGAGCAATGCAAACCGGGGCGCACGGCAATGCCAAAAGAATCATCCAGTATGGAGCCAAGTTCCTGCGGGGAATATATGCCAGCATTAAAACTGATCGTGCCCACGCGATTGCTGGCCGCACCCGGGCCGGAAGGACCATAGAGGGTGATATGTTCCATCTCGGCGGCGGCATCGACAAATTTCTGTATCAGTTCGCGTTCGTGTTGCAGCGTTTTAGCCGGATCGTGTGATGCAACGTAATGGGTTGATGCACCCAGGCCGCAAATACCGACGGTGTTGGGAGTGCCGCCCTCCAGAAAGTAAGGCATAAGTCGAGGTTGAGTCGGACTGCCGGAATCGCCACCGGTGCCGCCCTCGCGAAACGCCTTTAACTCATCGAGGCCAATGCCGGTGTGGATATACAATCCACCAGTGCCGGTCGGTCCCAGCAGAGATTTATGCCCCGGAAATGCCAGCAGATCGATGCAATCATCCACGACGTTTATTGGCACAACCCCGATGGTTTGCGCGGCATCTACCAAAAAGCGGATACCGCGCTCGCGTGCCAATTGTCCCACCGGTCGAATGGGCTGAATGGTGCCCAGTACGTTGCTGGCGTGGGTTACGGCGATCAGCCGCGTTTGGGGTGTAATGGCGGCGGTCACATCGTCGGGGTCAATCACGCCCGTCTGCGGCGAAAAATCAACCCGAGTCAACGTGATAAAACCAGAATCCGCCATGGCCTGCAGTGGCCGCGACACACTATTGTGTTCCAAGGTGGTGGTGATGACATGATCGCCCTGGCGTAAGAATCCCTTAAAGGCGATGTTGAGTGCGTCAGTGCCGTTCATGGCAAATACCATGCGGTGCAGATCGGTACCACCGATGAATTCAGTGAGGGTTTTGCGTACACTGTCGAGCATTTTTTCCGCCGCGATGGCCATGCGATGACCGGCCCGACCGGGATTGGCCGCCTCTTGCGCCAAAAAGTGAGACATCGCATCACCTACAACCGGCGGTTTCGGCCAACTGGTAGCGGCATTGTCAAGATAAATCACATCACTGTTTTCAGACATCAATTCTTCTCCGGGACTGTGCGCAGCCCAACGGTGGCGGCTCTTTCGCCAACAAGCGCGCTTCTCTGCCTGAGAATGATAGCCGCACGTGTGGGCGGCGGCGAGGGTTGGCCGGGGCGTGGTTGCTATCTCATCATCCACCAAACCGCCTTGCCATCTTTGATGGTTGCGGCCATACCGAATCATACCCGCACCGGGTATAATGCCCGGCACTGGCGGGGGCAAATTTGAGGAAAAGGGGCCATGTCTAAAGTTATGTTGGCCATCTCGGATCATTGGATCGCCGATGCGCGGATCGATGCGATTGCGCATTGGACGCTCCAATTACAACGAGAGGTAATCTGCGTGCACATCAGCCCCAGCGGTCTGGAGCCAGAACACCTGGAAACGCCTGGCGAAAAAGTTCTGAAAGATATAACTGCCCGCATTGCTAAAATAAATCCGAAGGTACAGTCGTTGCTGCTTTTTGCTACGGATATTACCGAAGCGCTGAACCGAGCCATTGCCGAACACAAAGCCACTTTGCTGGTAATGGGTTTGTCTCGGCAAGGGTTGATTGAACGATTGATTGAAGGAAACATTCCCCGCGCCATCCTCGCACAGTGCCGCGTGCCGGTTTTGGCACTTCCTGCCAACTGGGATGGCGTGATATAGTCGCAAACGTCGTCAATTACCGGTGAACCATACATTCAGCCGCTTACTCCCCCGGCCAACCCGTGACTTGCGCCGCATGAATTTGCAGCGGCGGGCCGAAGCTGGTTTGAATGGTGCAGTCCTTCAAATAAACTCCGCGCGCGTCGTAAATCAGCATCCCTCTTTGGGCGGTAATGTGCACGTTCTGCAGCAGCACATTTTTGACCGGCATGCCGGGCAGACCACAGATATCGCCTGCGATCGGCGACCCGGTTGAAGTGAGATTAATAATGCGGATGTTACGCCATATCGGCGTCATGCGCCCGACGGGCGCTGGTGCCAGCCGCCACGCTTCTTTGGGCCGATGCGGATAATAGCTGGAAATGAAGATGGGCCAGCGGGTAGACCTCATTTTAATATTTTTATAGAGCAAATTTTCAACCAATCCACCGCGACCTGGATTCGATTTCAGCCGGATGCCTGCGGTGGTGCGGTTAAATACACAATCCACCACCATGACATTACGAATTCCACCGCTGGTAAAACTGCCGATCGACATGCCGTGCCCATAGCCGAACTGGCAATGCGTAACCACTATATTCTGACTTTCAAACATGGTCTGTGGCTGGTTGCCACTGCCGCCAATCGCAATGCAGTCATCCCCGTCGGATATCCGGCATTGGGAAATCAGAATGTTGTGGCCTGAAACATCAATGCCATCGGTATTGGGTGAATGGTGTGCGGTGTGGATGATGATGTGTTTGATCGTTACATCCCGACAGGCATTTTGTAAGGAAATGTGCGTGTTGGCTGGGTTCTCCAGCCGAACGCCTTCAATTAATACTCGGGTCACACTGTTGAGGGCGATCATCTGCGGACGGTGCGGCAGATGCGGCACGGTGCCATTGGACCTGCGGCGGTATTGCGTCCACCATGGTGCACCCTGGCCGTCAATGGTGCCCCGACCAGTAATGGCAATATCATGACGATGAGACGCGCGGATGAAATCAGGATAGCGACCGTCCACCAATGGATATTGCCCGTAGGGCAGCATTTTAAGTGTCGCGCCGCTGGCCAGATTTAATTCAACATGGTTGCCAAGGCGTATCGGGCCGCTTAGAAATACTCCGCGCGGGAAAACTATAATCCCACCACCGGCAACTTCGCAGGCATGAACGGCTTTTTGAATGGCGATTGTTGCCGGAGTATGCCCGTTTGGCCTTGCACCGTAGCGTTCTACGTTAAAACGGTGCTGCGGTACGAACGGCAACGGCGGTGGAGGCGGCAATGCAGTGCCGCGGGCCTGTGCAACCAAAAAACCCATACTAATCGCGGCCGTCAAGCCTGTTCGCCAACTTAATATCACCCCGGTGCTCCATGGAAACCTGACCCCGAAATATAAACCCACCAGCGATCATAACATTACACCAGCTTCATCGTATTGGGCGGTCATCGGGACGTTGGGACTGGAGGTGCTGGCTAAGCCCGGGCGGAAAAGCGGGCCGCGGCTGCCACACCATTACAATTCGCGCAGATGCAAACGCCAATCGCCGGCTGCAAACTGATACTTTGGTCGGCCGGCATTTGCATCCAACACTTTTACGTGGCGAACATCTTGCGCCACACCTTGGCGATAAATGTCATGGCCGTCGGCAGTGATTTGCGAAAAACCGGTGCGCGCTGAAATGAAATGCAGCTCGGCATCGCTGCCGGGTGGCACGACCAGTTGCATATGAATGTCCCGACGTTTTCGACGCCAGCGGCAGATGATACGACCATGCGGCGATGCGTAGTGAAAATTTAAGAAAGTCATTCCTGCCGGAAACTGCGGACGGGCAAAAAAACGACGGAAGCCGGGATATGCCTCATCGGGTGCAATACCCGCCAGATATTCGTAAAGCCAGGCCGTCAAAGACCCAAAAACCGTATGATTGAGCGAATTAACCCGCGGGCCGCAGCGGTCAAAATCCCATCGCTCTGCCACCGTGGTGCACCCTTTTTGGGCCATGTAGCCGAGAGATGGATAGCGCGTCTCGGCCAGCAATTGAGCCGCCAGCCTGAACTGACCATAACGTGAGAGCACCGGCAGCAGGTGCGGTGTGGCCAGGTAGCCGGTGGTCAATTGCCCGCCCCGGGCGGTGATATCCTGGACAATGTTTTGCAACACGCTGCGGCACGCCCCGGATGGGGCAAGGTCAAAGGCCAGCGGCAAAATGTTGCTGCATTGCGACCCGTTGCCGTATTGCAGCGTGCGGCGATCTAAAAAACGCGCATTGAATGCCGCAGCCATCTGGTGACATTTTGACTCCCATTGCATCGCTTCCAGCGGATTGATCCATTTTGCAGTTTTAGCCACAATCTGCATGGACCGGCAGGCCCATGCGGCGCTGATTAGATCGGCTGGCGTTGGCGCCAGCGCCAGCCAATCGCCGAAAGTTGGATGGATAAACACGCCCCCAGTTCGATGGTCAAACAAGTAATGAGCCCATTGGCACATCAGCGGGTATGCAGCCTGAAGCCCAAGTAAATCATTATGAAAAATGAAACTGGTATAGGGGACAATGGTGACGGCATCGGCCCAGCCGGGATACCCACGCGGCACACGGCCTACAGTGGGTGCGATGATGGTAGGCGGACCGGTTGGATGAACCGGCCCGGGCAAGTCTGTCGTCGCTGCATCGGCCATGTCGCGCGACCACTTGCGGTAAAACGCCGGCAGCAATTGATTCCAGCATGCGGTACGGACAAAAGCAGCCGCATCGCCCATCGAACCCATGCGGCTGTCGCGCTGTGGGCAATCAGTTGGGACGCTGATAAGGTTGGATCGCTGGCTCCACCGGGCCATGCGATCAGCCTGGTTGTATGTGGCATTCGAGCAACTGAATGCAGATGCGTTCTGGGCGGCAATGCTGAAAATCATGGCAGTAAAATCGCTGCGGGCGGGCCGATGTGTAAGCCCGTGTACCTCTACGTAGCGGTAGCCGTGATAAGTAAAGCGCGGCATCCAGGTTTCCACCCCGCCGCCCCGGCAGATGTAAGTATCTGTCGCGCGGGCTGACTGCAGATTGCGCCTGTCCACCCGTCCGTCGGGGTATATAGATTCCGCATGGTGAAGCGTAATGGTGCTTCCTGCCTGCTCCTGCACCCTTATCTGTGTGACACCGGCATGATTTTGACCAAAGTCCAGAACATAAATTCCCGAGGTCGGCTCCGTGATGCGTTGCGGTGCCAGGGTACCCACGATTTGAATCGGCTCATCGGCTCGGGGTGAAAAAAGCAGGCCCCCATCCACTTGTGCACTCTGAGCCGCGTACCAGTTGCCGGCATCAAAATCAGGCTGGTCCCAGCCTGGCATCTCAAGGCGGGCATCGTAAATCTCGCCGTTGTAGATGGAATCCGCAACGATTGGCGACGGATGCACCTTCCAGTTGCCGTCGGAACAAAGCACCTGATGCGAACCATCGGTGTATTCGAGATGCAGTTGGCATAACATTTTCAGGTTATCGTCGGGTGCGGCCGCCCGAAGCGATTGTGTGGGGCCCAGCCCGCTGCTCCACCAGCTGTTGCCCAGTATCGCACCGATGCAGTTGGCGCCAGTAAACAGCAGAGCTGTGACATCAAACATGTCATACGAGGTGCGGCGTGAATATTGCGTCCAATCAGGCGATAAAATATACCCGCCCACTTTGTGCCCGTTGAGGCGCAATTCATAACATCCCAGCCCCGATACCATTACCACGGCACGCTGTACCGTCTTACTGAGATAAAACTCGCGTCGCAACATAAAACTGCGGCGGGGTGCATCGAAACTCATGTCCGGCGAGGCCCAGGGCTGGCTGCCAAATGGATAAGAATCTACGCATCGTTTCCAGCGAGAATCATTAAAGGTCGGCATTTGCCAGCCGCTTTGCTGCGCAGAATGACATTTCCAATAATGAAGCGGTAACATGTCGCGATGACCACCCGGCATGATGCACGTAATGCCAGCCGCCACATCGCTGCGCGGATGAGGTGCAATTTCGATGGCCAGGACGTTCCGGCCCGGCCTGATATGTTTTTGCCCGATGATGCACCGCATAGTACCATTTTTGAGGTGCCTGGCAATGCGTACTCCATTGAGGTAGGCCACCCCCCGGCCGGCGGCCGCCACGTAAATGCGGTAAAAACAGGGCAATTGATGGCGTTCAAAGCTGATGCGGTAGAAAGTCCGACGGTGCCGCACAGTGGCCGGAGGACATTTCCAGCCGATGATCGTTCGCGGCTCGTGCACGTTTTCCATGATGGGGGATGTAATCCATTCTGCCCGCCATTCAAGGGGGTTCATAACGCCCATCGTCCACTTCGCAATGGGCGACCAGGCGGCGGCAGCGCCGTGCTGATTCCAAACCCGCACTTGCCAGAAATAGTCCCGAAGAGATTGTAAAGGAGGGCCGGTATAGGGAACCTGCACGCAGGCGGCAGAGAACACGCGGTCGCTTTGCCAGATATCTGCCATGCCCACTTGTAAAAGCGCCCGTGAGCTGGCCACGCGAATTTGGTACGCACTTTGTCGGTAACCCTTTTCCGCAGTTTGATATATCCAGCCCAGAACGGGGTTCGGGTTATCCACACCCATCGGATTAACCATTGACTGGCAGGTAAGCGTGTAGGATGAATCGGGTTGGTGCGGTTCGGTAGTCGCAAACGAGCCAGGATCAGCACCGCAGGCCGCCGCCATCGCAGCGCTGGCGATTAGAAATTGCCTTCGGCTACACGAGGTGCGTGGAATGGGTAAACTCCTGTACCATGCATGCGATTACAGAACCACCCTTGCCGTCTTTATAACTCAACCATGTGGAAAGTGGAACATAGCCGCGCGGAAGGGTGGGCACCGGACGGGGCAAAAACCCTCACAGAACTGGGTTCTTTTCACAATTCCACCCGAGAACCCGAGGCACCCGAAAATAGCGAGGCCAAACACACCGCTACAAGCTCGGCAGCTAAACATGGCATCCGCTGCGTCATACGTAATTCGCCCTGTCAAGGGCGTCTGCGATCCGGGGCCAGAACGCGATTTTGCGCTGACCAACCGTTACAGTTAGTGGCAACGGGCCGGGAACGGCTGCCAACGCTTCCTGATAGGCGAATTTCGGTCGAAAAATGAATCGCGTAACTTTTGCCCCACACAAGCGTCTATACCATGGATGCCCGGAATTACAGTAATGCGGGCGACGGCAACGGCCAACGGGGGCCCTGTGTGGGGCAGCACCGGTCCTTGAACCGCCCCTAGGCCAGGTATTTTTCATAAGGAGCGCGTTATGCGAAAACTTCTCGCGGGTTTGGCCATCGTTGGTCTCATTGCAGGTGCAGGTGCGTTGCAATTTACGTCAACGCCCACAGCAGTGGCGTCGGCAACGGCACCTCAGGCAACCGGTAGTATTTCAGGCAAGGTAGTTGATGTAAACGGCAACCCGGTTGCCGGGGCCGTTGTGCGGATCATGCGCATTCCCAAGGCCGGCCCAGGCCATCATCGCGGCGGGCCATTTGGCCGTTGGCAAAAGCCCACACCGGGGAAGACCAATTGGCATGTGATGGTATTCGGCGTGACTGCCACTTCAGATGATGGTACCTTCACCGCCAACAATGCACCGGTTGGTCGCTACCGCATATTTGTGATGGACCGTGGTGTTGGCTTCGGTCATTCACGCAAGCCGGTGGTCGTTTCCGATGGTGGTAATGCCAACGCAGGAACTATAATTCTGCAACAGCGAAGGCGCGGCGGGCCACGTCGTGGTCCTGGCCGCTAACAGGCACCCGGAGCTGCAGCGCCAAGGTCCCGACACAACCTGCCAGTCAAGCGGCTCCACCTTCCGGCAGAGTTTTTAGGTCTACCCCGCAAGGCAACCCCTTGCGGGGTTTTTGCATTTCTACAGCCGCAGATTTGCCGCTGGCACTCCTTGTCCCGACGGACAAAGCGCGACAGGAAATGCGGAGTTTAAGGGTGCAAAACCGTGGCAGGATGAGCCGACCGGCACGCCGCCGTTATACGCAGCGCATTTTTTGCGGATATCATGGCCAGCGGATATATGCCGTCGGCGCATCCCGCCATCGTCTGATGACTCAGGCGATGCATGCGAACGTGGAATGCACCAGGCGGTACTTTTAAGGAACTCTCAATGACCAGCAATCCGCAGGCCGGTTTCATCGTCAGCGAACGCGCCGGTAAATTGGCCGTCAGTTCTGGCAGTGCGTGGGAGCCAAAAATTGGATACAGCCGGGCCGTAAAAAAAGGGAACATGATTTTTGTCAGCGGTTGCGTTGGGATTGAAGTGGATAAAACCTATTCTCCCGACCCCACCCGACAGACCGAGCGTTCTTTAGAAATCATTCGCAGCGCTCTGGAAGCCTTGGGCGCATCGATTGCCGATGTGGTCAGCACGCGCATGTACATCACGCAAATTGACCAATGGGAGAGGATAGCCTTGGCCCATGGCAAAGTATTTGGCGATATCAGGCCCGCAACGGTGATGGTAGAGGTATCGAAACTGATTGATGAAGCGGCTCTGGTTGAAATTGAAGCTACCGCCGTTACGGCCTGAGGCACCGCGGCGCCGACATTCAGCCTCAGGCCGAGTTGCGCAGACCGACACCCGCCGAAATATCGGTGCACTCGCTGCGCTGCTGGGCTGCACCCTGCTGGTGAGTTGCCAGACCAGGTCGCCATGGATCGCGAATGGATACGACGCCTCAAACCTGCCGGCGGGCTTGTCGTCCTCAGCGATCGACCATATTGCAGCGATGTCGCTGCAGGTAAGGCCCGCAGTCGATGCTGCCGGCCAACGCGGTTACCTGCTGGCCAGCGGCCCGTATCGCATTTTTACGACCGTTCGCAGTGCCCTTCAGCAGCGCCTCATCGCCTTGGTGCTGCGGGAGGGTTGGGAGCAATTTAACCGGTTGCTTCCATCAGCCCGGCCTCGGTTACCCCTGCACGGATACATTTTCGCCCGCCGGCACCAATGGATGGTGTTCACGCGGTATACCTTGCAAGCGTCGGCCACATACTACGATGCGCCGGGTATTATGGGATACGATCACGATGGCGTCTTTGCGCTGTTTCGCACTACAGTCCCCATGATGCTTTCTGTGGCTGCCCATGAGGCGTGGCTGCAGTTCAGTTACGTTTCATTGAAAGATCATTTACCAGCTTGGATGGATGAGGGGCTGGCAACCCAATTTGAAGCGGTCTGCTGGCAGCACGGCAGGCCAGTGTTTCGTATGGCACTGAATTATCCACGATGGCTGGCCGTTCGGGCAATGTGCCGAAATGATCGGTTTATTCCGCTGCATATTTTTACCCGGATCAGCGCGGGTGCGGCGGTGGCGTCCGGGCCGCGTATGACGGAAATTTACTATGGCGAGCTTTGGTCGTTCATGCTGTTCTTAACGGCTCATGACGGCTGGGCGACGATCCAGCGGGTATTGCGTAGCGCCCGTGGGGGCAGCGTAACCCCAGCGCTGCTGTCGGCAGGGCTTACACCGGAAGATTTGCGCCGGCAGAGCGTTCGATGGAATCTGATCGCCGGGCCATTATTTTTTCACCGTTTCATTTCGCCGCATACCAATCAGACGTTTAGTGAATATAAGCATTTTGCGCGGAAGCTCTCGGCGCACTGGCCGCCCCGTATTTCTGTGCCGGTCATCGCGCGTTAGGCGCTTTCAGTTTATTGATTGGGGCAAAAACCAGCACGCTTTCGCGCGCTGGAATGTTGCGGCCGTCGGTTAAAAATGTTGCCCCGATGGCGTTGGGCTTACTTCGAATATGTGTGGGTGCCACCACCACAAAATGCCGCGGCGGCAGAGGAATGGAAAAAATCAAATGTCGGAAAATATGCCGTCGCGGTTCGGAGCCGCGTGTCACACCAAGGGCATAGGGCCCGCGGCTGAACGTGACGGTGCCCATATCGACCGCTGGGACAATCTGCAGCACGGTGCGATCCTGAAGGCGTGAAACATCGGCTGTTAGCAGAAAGACATTGTCGCAGTTATGAAAGGTCCGCAAAGTCAGGCGGCCGTCCAGTGGACGGAACGCCACCAACTGCCGGCGAACATTCATCTTGGCATTAACCAGCACCGCCCGCAGACCGGCGGCCTGAATGTAATTGCGTTGGGAAATAAGGCCCTTGATGGAATTAAGAATTCTGGCCAATTTCTTCCACCGGCTGAAGGAAGCCTGGCCGGCGTGCAGGCCGTTGTTGTGCAAAATGCGCAGATCAGCGGATGGTATTTGAAGCGGCGCAAGCAGCTTCCAGATGGCGCGGTTGTGATTAAATTTGCCCTCCGGCATATTCATGACAATCATCTCTACTACCGTGGGCGGGGAGTATGGCGGGTGCACCTGAGCCTCGTGTGGCTGCGCCGCCGGTGCCAATGGATGCGCTATACCGACGTGAATGGGGCCTTTTTTTACGGTGCAGCCCGTCAACAGCAGCAAACTGCAAAGCGCTGCAGCACCCAGAGTCACCTCAGGCCAGAACGAACTTGGACAGGTTGTTGACGATGCGTTCATAGTTCGGTGGAGTCATTCCCGCTTAATCAAAAAGTTCCGATTCCGCGGCTCTCGCCGATGGGGTCAACTTCAAATGCCCCCACCCGGCGGCCGTCAATTGCCGCCCCTTACTGGTACGGCGCAAAAAGCCGGACTGCAAAAGGAACGGCTCAATGACATCTTCCAGCACGTCGCTCTCTTCACCCATATTGGCGGCCAGCGAGTCCAGTCCTGCCGGGCCGCCATCATAATCGCGTGCCAAAATCATCATAAACCGCCGATCCAGCGGGTCGAGCCCTTGCTCATCTATCCCCTCCAGGCCCAGGGCACCGACCGCTAATTCGGTCGTCAGGCGGCCGGTGCCACGGATAAGTGCAAAATCGCGCACTCGTCGCAGCAGTCGATTAGCCACCCGCGGCGTGCCGCGTGATCGGCGCGCCACCATTTCAAGCGACCCCGGCTCATAATCCATCGCCAGCAGCGATGCTGACCGCTTCAGGATGATAAGCAGGTCTGTTTCAGAATAAAAATTTAAGTGATGCACGATACCAAAGCGGGCCCGCATCGGCCCGGACAAAAGGCCAGACCGCGTCGTGGCACCGATGAGGGTAAACGGGTTAATTTTGATGCGAATTGAATCGGCATGCGTCCCGGTACCGGTTACCACATCGACCACAAAATCTTCCATGGCGGAATACAGATATTCCTCCACGGCCGTCGGCATGCGATGAATTTCATCTATAAAAACAACGTCGCGGGGCTGCACATTGGTAAGGAGGCTCACCAGATCCGTCGGGCGCGTGAGCGCCGGCCCGCTGGTGATGCGCGGTGCAGATGCCTGAAGTTCATTGGCAATGATGTACGCCAGTGTTGTTTTTCCCAGCCCGGGCGGGCCGTGAAGCAGCACATGCTCCATCGCCTCACCGCGGGTGCGCGCCGCCGCAATGCCAATATTCAATTTTTCCACCAACTCTGGCTGGCCAATGTATTCCGTCAAGCGCTGCGGACGCAGTGGGTTAGCCCCCGCCCCCGCTGATTCCGGGCGGTCCTCGGGCAATTCTTCGCGCGTGACGATCCGGTCGCGGGCCATCATCCACCCGCCTTGAGCCGATAGGCAGCCTGAGTGATAGCCGAGGCATCCACCAGTGACGGATCTGCCCGACATGCACGATCAACCAGCAACTGAGCATCGGGTCGCTTTTCGCCAAGCTGAATCAGCGCAATAACCGCACGTTCCTGCTCTGGCGTGCGGGCCGCCACGGCAAGCGATCCTGTATCCACAAATTCGGGGCCAAGCTCCAGTTTGCCGGAAAGTTCAGCGATCATTTGTTCTGCAGTGCGCTTACCAATTTCAGGCAGCGAGATGAGAAATTTTGTGTCGCGGGCGTTGATGGCCGCCGCGATGCGGGCGGCCGGCTGCACCATGGCCCGCAATGCGCGGCGTGGGCCAATGCCCTTCACAGTGATAAACAGCTGAAAAAAATCGCGATCCGTCGCAGTCAAAAACCCAATGAGTCGGGGCGTCAACGACCCATGGCCGGGACTGCCTTCAAGATAGTCAATAGTGAAAAACTCGGCCCGCTGGCCAATCTGCGTCTGCAGATTTTTAATATCCGCAGCCGCTACCAGCACCTCGTAGCTGATCATCCCGACCGTCAGCTCGACAGAATCTTCATAAACGGCACCAACTAATCCCTGTATGCGCGCAATCATCGGTACGAATGTTAGCCGATGCGGCCGCAGGATGAAACTTGAGTGTTGATTATGCACCTGAGCACGGTATTGGCAGTCGCCATGCACGGCCGCACCACGTTGTCACTTTATACTCGCCGCGAGACTTAAATATGCGCCGCCAACGCAAGCTTGATTGATGAGCTTGGCCGGTTTAATCGCATGCACTGGTCGATCCCATTGCGCGGCATTCAATCCGCGGGAGTTTATACAGTGAGTGTGGACATAATTGAGTGCTCTGATCGCAATGTTCTGCCAGCGCTTGTTGTGGTCGATTTTATAAAGCTGCTCGTAGCCATCCAACAGCACCCAGGCAAAAAATCCCGGATCTTTGATGCCGCCGGTGGCCGAATCTACCCAGCGCTTCTGGGCCGCGCGTGCAATACGCCGGGCGCGGCGCAGGTAGACCGCTGCGTGGGTGATGCGGTAAAACAGAACGTTGGCAATCAGCATGGCACCCGCATTGTAAGACCAGGTCGTGCGGTTGATTTTGCCGTTCAGATCGATGTGATCAAAATAGAGGTAGTCTTTACGGTCAAGCAGGTGAGCATTCAGCCACCGATACAACTTTCGCGCGATTGCAAGGTAGCGGCGATCACCGGTGTCTGAGTAAAGCTTCAGTGCGTCGATGATAGCGGGGGCGTTGGAGCAGGTGTTCTTGCTGGTCTTTTTCTGTTCATGCCAATAGATCCCGCCGCCCAGACGGTTGCTCCGCCCGCTTAGGACGAACTCGAAGTCCCGCCGTGCAACGGACAGATACGCTGCCTTATGCGTAGCGGCATAGGCCCTGAGGAAGCCCCACGTCATCCATTCATTATCATCGTAGTACCGGTCCAGCGGTACCTTTCCGGGCAGCACGTCGAAGCCGCCAACACCATGGCCGACGCGCCAGTACGCGCCAAGGGTATGAGTGTAATTCCAGAGCAGCGGGTCGTAGCGGGCATCGCATCTGGCAGCGGCGGCGAGCATAAGCACCATCATGGATTGCGTCCAGGCAAATGCTGGTTGCGGCCGGGCCCGGTAACGGGTGCGACCATCAACAGGAACGGCCCGCTCTGAGAGGAACGTCGCACGAGGCAGCCGGAAAACCGACATGGATGTTTTAATGACACTTTTTCCCCACGAACGGAGGCGCGATGCTTCCTGCGATGCCGACGGATAACTTCTTGCAAGCGGCGGGCGCACAAACGTCGCAAGGCAGGCCACCAGCAGAACTGCGGCCCGCCGCCACGGCGTGCGGCGGACGCGACCCCCGGCACGCTGAGGAATAGGTTTGAACAGCATGTACATAAATTCGTTTGCTCCAGTTGACGAGTTTGCAGGCCGCCCAGCATACTGCGAATCAATCACCAGCAAAAGCCCGATTGGGGCTGCAATCGCAAAACATCGAAATTTCTGGGCCAGTAATCGGCTGTTGGATTTTGCGGCAACCGCACCGAATTGGACGGTTGGCATCGGAGGCAGAATTTCGGTGCTTGTCCATCAGTTGTAACGATCTGGCGGGCGTGCCGGAATATGCAGGCGAGCTGGATTCAGGTTTCAGTGTCCGAAAGGCGCGGAGGTTCAACTCCCCTCACCCGCATTCTTCCCCACTTTTGAGTGCGGAGCAAATGCCCGGTGCTCATTTACCAGCGGAGCCGGAGCGTTGTTAGTTTAATCCGCATAAAACCGCGGAAATTTGGTGCGAGTGATCGTCGCTGCCCTAAAGGGAGGCGCGAGCGGCGTCAGTGCTGGTAAAGGAATAGTCGACGACCTGGCCGCCACGATTAAAGCTGGCAGCGTAGCTTGCGCTGCCACCCGACATGAAACCCGAATCGGTGACGTGGTCGCTGGCAGCTTGGGCAGAGGGCGCGGCGATCAAGGTGCCAACGACCAACGCCGCCCCTTCGGTCACAAGGCCAGTGGCGGCAACGTGGCCTGGGGGCGTTGCGGGCGAAAGCACCGCAAATGCCCATGTCAGCAGAAGCGTGCACCGGTCCGCCGGATACAGCTCAAAGCCTCACGGACTCGCGTATGAAAACGCAATTTCAAGGACGCCATTAAAAATTCCCATTTAAGTATTTCACGATCCCCGCTATCGGGAAGGGTGTCACCAAAAAAATGGACGCACCAATGCCTGACGCGTGCAGTTTCCATGTCGGGGATGGATTTTTTATTCCTGCTAAAATGATGGTGGTTTTGAGGAGATACGACTGAACCCACCAGATGCTGATCCCGAATGGCGTCAGTCCGACGCCCCTTCTTTGGCGGCTGAACCAACCAACCCGCCGCCGCGCGTGGCCGAACGGAAACATCCTGAATGGACACAGCATCCCGCCAGTGTGCGGGGTGTGCTGAAGCTTTCGCTTCCGGCCATTGGAGAGCAGGTGCTGGGTGCGGTTGTCGGTATCACAGATACGGCCATCGCTGGCCATATGCCCGGCAATGCCAATCAGGTATCAGCCGCGACGGCTGCGGTTGGCCTGATGACTTATTTGCAATGGTTTGCCGGCCTGATGACCGCCGCGCTGGCAGTTGGTGCCACCGCGATTGTCTCCCGGGCTGTTGGTGCCAGGCGATTGCGTGTGGCCAACCGGGCGGCGGGTACGGCCATCACTGCGGGCTTTTTGGTTTCCATCGTAACGGCTGGGTTGCTGTTCCTTTTTGCACACCCGATAGTGCACTTATGCGGGTTAACGGGCTTGGCGGGGCGCTATTCGATTGAATATTTGCGCATCATGGTCATTACCATCAGCCTGCAGACCGCTGGGCAGATCGGCATGGCGACTGTTCGTGGCTCCGGCGATACGGTGCGTCCCATGTGGATCATGGGAGCTGTGATGGTGGTCAACGGCGTGGCGTCGGCAGCGTTTACCTACGGCTGGCTGGGGGCACCGACGTGGGGCGTTCGCGGCAATGCCTTCGGTACGCTTCTGGCCTACGCCGCCGGCGGGGTTGGTGCGGCGGTTATTCTCTTCGGCAAGCGATCGCGTCTGAATATCAAATGGCGGCATTTGCGTATGGTGCCGCATGTATTGATGCGAATACTTAAAATTGGCATGCCAAGCTGGTTCGAGGGCATACTGCTTTGGGGTGGCCAATTTTTAATTGTGATATTTGTTATCAACAGTCGGACAGATCCCAACGGCTACACCATGGCAGCACACACTGGCGTGCTGCGGGTAGAATCCATCGCCTTTCTGCCGGGCTTTGGCTTTGGCATCGCTGCGTCAGCTTTGGTGGGGCAGTATCTCGGTGCGGGCAAACCCGATGAGGCCCGTCGTGCGGCACATATCGCCAATCGGCTGGCCCTGATTACCATGACGGTACTGGCCATCCCGATGGTGGTTATTCCACGGCTTATGCTTTCGCTGATGGTTAATTCGCCGCCGGTGGTGGCGGTGGGCCAATGGCCGATGATATTTGCAGGTTTGGCTCAGCCCGGCTTCGCCATTGCGATTGTGCTTTCCGGCGCGTTGAAGGGTGCCGGTGAAACGGTGCTGCCAATGCTGTGCACCGTCAGCGGAATTTTTATTGTGCGTATCGGTTTGCTGCTGCTGATTTTGTGGTGGATGGCGACACACGGCGTCACCGATGCCAATCTGACTGCGGTCTGGATTGCGATATTTATTGATCTTTCCTACCGCGCGGTTTTCAATACCGTGGCTTTTCAACGATCCAGATGGCAGCATAAACGAGTTTGATGTAATCCAATCCCGCACGGGCGGATTGACCGATCGGTACCGAGGCGAGCTGCATCGCACCGCCAGGCATGATGACCACGCGTTGGTCGGCTAATCGCGGCTGGGGGACGCCTGCGAATTGGTGTCGGCCGTTTCTGTCTCGTCATCGGCTGCAGAATCGGTTATTGGTTCGCTGGCGCGGGCGGCCGCTTCGGAATTTTTAATCTGCTCCCACTCTTCGGCGGTAATGTTTACCTCGCTGGCCTGGCTGCCCAATGATCCGCGCGGTTCTTGGTCGCATTACGTCGGGTCGAAATCTTTATATGACTTGGGCGGGCCGGCCACGGGCGGGCAACACCGGCGTTCCGTAGCGGCGGTGCGACACGATCACCTGCTTCGGGTGGCGGTAAAGGCGGCATTGAAGTTTTCGCCAGTGACTTTATCCGGGATTCAGGCTCGGGCGGTGGGACGGGGATTGGCGCAGGCACAGCGCGATGGCAAATACCAGATTTATGCGTGCGCTATCATGCCGGATCATGTTCATATTGTGATGCGTTGTCCACCGAGAACGCTGGGAATAACCATCGGCCACTTCAAGGCCCAAGCCACCCGCCGCCTTAATGAAGAAGGAATATCGCCTTGCCCCAAAGCGGAGGAAGGCCAAGATCAACCTGCGGTGTGGAGCGACGGGAAATGGTGCGGGTATTTAAACCGATTTGAATTGCCCCGGGCCATCGCATACGTTCGGGCCAATCCGATCAGGGCGGGTTTGCCGCCGCAGAAATGGAATTTTGTGATCGCGCTCCGATGACGGCGGCAAAGCCGCACCGGCACATTGAATGTGTCGGCTAACATGCGCTGAATTGGTCAAGGAACAACAACCAGACGCGGTAATGGGAAATGTTGGCCGGTGGATTTAATCCACCGGTGACGGGGCTGCGGCGAGGGCGGCATCAGATTTTGCGAAATTCCGCCAAGGCGGCGTCTTTGGTTTCCTGCGCGACCAGGGGGAAGGTAGTTAATATATGGGCGAATTCTTCTTCGGTTAAGCCGTAGAGGTGGGCGATCAGGGCGTCGAGTTCGGCGCGGATTTTGGCGCGCACGGTCGGATCGGTTGCGCCATCTTTATGGCTTTTCAGGCCGACTTGTTTGGCCAAGGCGTCAAATTCCGGTGCGGTGCAGATGAGACGAGCGGAGCGCTCGACGATGGGGGCGAATTGCGGGTCTTTTTCCGTCAGGCGCGGGACGGGGAGTTGGTAGATGTAGAAGAAGTTGACGTTTGCCGATACGCGCTGGCGGAGGAAATAGTCCACAACATAAGCGTTTAGCAGGCCGGCAAACAGGATGCGGGCGGGCACTTCCAGCAGCAGCTTCCCAGCCAAATCGCGGCAACGGGCGCATTGGAAACTGTTACTGCAGAAATGCGGCGGGATGATTGTTGAGACAAGGGTGCGTTCGTCCGTATTTCTGGCAATGTTTCTGAACCCCAGCCGGTAATCCTGATAATCCAGCTTCTGGCCGGCGTCTTTTTCGCGGCCAAGGATGGCGGCACGGCCTTCCTTTTCAACCACCCAATAACGCGGCGGGGCGAGTTTATGGTCAAACTGCCAGATCATTTTGCCCTCGTATAATGGTAACCGCCCTTTGCCCGGCTCGGTCTTGAATAAATAGCTGTCGTTGGTCATGTGGAATTCACATGACAGCCGAACATTCCACACGCCTTCAATTTTTTCCCCCAGCAATGGGAATTTCAGCATTTTTTCGGCGATCTGCACATCCAGATCGCATTTGAATTCCATCACGGACAGTGAATCCGGAGAAAGCCGCCGCACTAGGTCAACGGTGATCGGTACCGCTCCGTGTTGCGGGAAGCGTTCCAGTTCTTCCACATTATGCCGCATGAACGCAGCGGGGAATTGCCGCGTTGAACCGCCTTTTTGGAATGTCAGCACGACAAATTTGAAGCTACGATGCACGCCCTCAAATATCTCCTTGCGATTTTCCAGGCAAAACAGGCCGGTGATTCTCGTTTGCTGGAAGAGCATTTCCCGCAACTGTTTGGCCCCCAGGTCGGTGTAAATGCCGGATGGAATAACAATGCCGCACACACCGTCGGGGCGTAGTAGATTCCGGCATTGCTCGGTGAAGAGCTTGTACAGGTTAATGTCCGTCCCGGCTTTTTTGCCGTTGACCACGCTGGTCTGATTCTGGTATTGGGCGGCCGCTCGATAATAGCTGCTGGCGTGCGGAAAATTGGAAAGGTAATCCAGCCACGCGGCGCGGATATCGGCATCATGTTCCAGCAGGCGGGCCTGCTCGGCCTCAAAATCATGAATGAGCATTTTCTTTCGGCTTATCAGATCGGAATAGTCGAGGAAGAATTCTTTGGCATTGGGCTTGAGAATTTCCCACGGCGGATTGGTGATAATGGCATCAAAGCCGCCGCGTTCATTGAGAACTTTATCAAATTCAAAACCCCAGTGGAAGGGTTTGAGTCGCTGGATATCCTGGATGTTCAGTGATCGTTTTTTTGCCCGGCGGGATGAACCCGCCGGCTCGCTGGGGCTGTCGGACGGTTTCCACACGGCCTGCTCGTATTTAATGCCCAATTGCTCGAATTCATCCAGCAGCATGTCATCCAGTACGGCCGCACATTCGTGCTTCTTGCCATCAATGTCGTTACGCAGCGCGGAAAGATCATCGGCGTAGGTGGCGGTATGCCGATAGTTTTCAATGAGACGATTTTTCTCTTCCAGAATTTCCCGGTAGGATCGCTGGCGGAAAAGATTACCCTGATGTTCCTTTTTCTCAAACGATTGCTCATCCACGCGCAGCAGGCCGATGAGTGAATTGCCGGGCAAGATGTTGAAGTCGATGTTGGGCAGCGGCTCGAGTTGATCGACAGTTTCCGCAGAGGCCACCAGCGCCAGAAACAACCGCAGCCGGGCGATTTCGGTGGCCTCTTCCATGATGTCCACGCCGAAGAGATTATCCGTGATAATGCGTTTTTTAATGTAATAGGCGATGTTGGCGTGCTCGCGCTCAATTCTGTCAAGCCATGCAGTAAGCTCTCGGTCATGGAGGAATTTAATCCGGCCCGTGACGGCGGAATAAATGTTGATCAGGGTATTCATGGCCGCCACCAGAAAAGCGCCCGACCCGCAGGCGGGATCCAACAACGCCAGATTCGGCAAAACATCGTGGATAAGCTTATGACAGATCGGGGCATCCAGGTCCATAAGCAGATCGGCTACGGATTCGTATGCACGGGTTTTTACACCCGGCAAGGTAGGTACTTCCGGCGGGGTATTGACCGCATCGAGGATAAGCTGGTGGATGGTGCGTTCGCAGAGATATTCGGTAATTTCCGGGCGGGTGTAATACGCGCCAAAGGCCTTCTGGTTAATGTATTTTTCGAATATGTAGCCGAGAATATGCGGGCTGATTTCCCGGTCGTTTTCCCCGGGGGTATCGTTAAGGTTCCAGGAATAGTCGGAAAACAATTGCAATAGGCGCTTAAAGAATTCATCGGGAATGCTGATATTTTTATTTTCCGTCTCAATGCGGTGGGGCAGAAAAAGGCCGCCATTGAGATAGCGGACGGCACCAAGGGTTTTCCGCGCCTCAGCGGAGCGTCTGTCTTCCGGCTTGGCGAACCCTTCAAAAAACAGCAGTTGGAGGAAACCGCGGTAGAAGTTGTCAGAACCGGCTTTTTTGCCCGGCGGGGACTCGGCGAGTTTGTTCTGGAGGTACAGCACATCGCCACCGCGGGCGTTTTTGTTTTTGAAATCCAGAAAGCCTTTGCGTTGCAGAAAATAGATGAACATCATGCGATTAAGCAAAATCGACGCGTACCAGCGGCGATCATGGGGATCAGAAATGCCGCCGATCAATTCGACAAGATTATCGTGGATATCCTGAAATTCCTTGAAGAACCGCTTGGTGACTTTCTGCACATCCAGTGCCGCTTTCAGCCGGTCGGACACTTTCATCAGAGCGACGCGGCCATCGGAATCAAATTCCGAAAGTTCAAAGACCATAGAACTTATTTTACTGATAAACAGATCACCCGGCTGGCCCTTGGTGAAGAGATGCTCCCGCGCGATGGATTTACCGCCCTCGCGTTTGACCCAGCGCCAGAGGCTTTGGGTGCGTTCGGCATCGATAAAAATCAATAGACATTCGTATTGGATGTGGGATATTTCGTTATGAATGGCAGCACGGATTTTTACATCTGGAATTGTCTCGGATTCAATTTCATAAACGCCCACGCCGGATAAATCCGCGATTGGCCGGCGGGTAAACGTGGTACCCTTGACGGACATGTCCACGGCCTTGGGCGCTGGCGGATTGGACCAACCCAGTTCTTGAACAAATAGTTCGCGGAATTTGAAGTTGTTGAGCAAATCGCGGGTCTGCGCAAAATTCAAGGGCATAACGCGTCCTCCATCGATACGCCGAGCCGCCGGTTTATCCCGGCGGGCCGGAACGTGAGCATGAATTATGCGGCAGGACGGGCGGATTGGGTAGCGGGGTTGCGAAAATGCGCCGCATGATGGACGGAAAAGTGCGCGGGGAAATGGGCGGGGACCATGGCCGCAGGACGCCGCGTAACGCGCGGGCACTATGCCCGCGGCTAAGTGGTGGGGGCCGATGCCCATGACAAAATTAAGAAGGGGCGGTGGCGAGATTTAGCCGGCGGCATGGGGCCGCCGTGTCATCCGCGGCGGGGGTGGGGTGTCAACTGGGGAAATGATCGTCGCCGGGCCATGGCGTCACGCAGTTCCAGCGCTGGGATGGGAGCCCATCGCGTAATGGATTTCCATTGATATATTGAATGACACCCTGCACATCATCGGCGTGCAGATAGACACACCAGCTACCGCGTGCCCAGACGGGAGCGCCCGCGAGCTGGCCGTGCTGGGCAGGGTGGAGGTTTTGGCGGTAGAGTTCCATGGTTGCAAAGCGCTTGAAATCACCGATGACGGTGCGAATATCCGTTGGGGTGCGACCCACAAAAAGGTGGACATGTTGGGGCATGATCGCGCAAGCGTGGATGCGATAGCGCTTGACCTGGCAAACGGTGGCAAACGCTGCGCCAACAGCACGGGCTTGAATTCCCGTGAACGTAACGGCATTGTGCGCCAGTGATTTTTGGGCCGATATTCGACGCTGGAGTTGTTGCGAGTTCAATCGAGCGCCGGCGACGGAACGCCGAGTTTCCAGCTTGGTGGCGGAGCCACCGGCGTAAAACAAATCCCACGATGCGACAAACTGTGACCATGATCCGCGCGGATCGTTTGGCAACCAGAAACCGTAGGTGCTGAATATGCAGTGATAGCCGACGATCATGGTTGCACCGGGGGGAATATTGCGGGTTGCGCGGGACGCGCGGAAAGTGCATAGCGCGCGGGCACGATGCCCGCGGCTAAATGGTGGGGACCGATGCCCGCGGTTAAATGCGTGGGGTTACGCATGGCGCATTCCCAACGAGCAGATAATTTTTGGGGTCAGGTCGTTGGGGTCTTCGGTGATGTTGCATAGCTGATTTTCAGACCGCAAATCAACGGCCAGTTTCGTCAGTGCGTTATCGTCAATGCCTTCCTTGATACGCCGAACCAGCAAATCCTGGGCGGAGGGTTTGAGCGGGTAACGGTAAATGTCATCGAGGACCTTATCGAGATCAGCCGGGCGAAAGAGGCTGTTGGTGGTGCGGGCGTGCAGGGCCTTGAGGCGGTCATACACTTTGCGCCGCACGCTGCGCCGGCCACCGAGTTGGCCACCCACCCGATTCTGATCTTTGGCGGCCAATTCAAGGGCTTTGCCGACTAAATCATTGTGTTGCGGCAGCCGCTCGGCGGGGGGTGTATCCGGTGCACATTGTGCGGCTTGGAGAATTTCCAAGGGGGATTCGGTGACAATCTGCTGCTTCTGGTTCAGGAATATCAGCGAATTGTTGCCTTGCCCGGTTTGCACAAATGTGACGACGCCTTCGGACAGGGCGGGGCGCGCGGGCTCTATGCCCGCGGCTAAATGGGCGCTGGGAACCGCGGCTAAATGGGGATTGGGGCGGGTGGAATAGATGACGTTGGGTAGATCCTCAATGGTTTTGGCGAGCGCTGGATTGTCTTTCACCGCATCCTGCCAGATTTGATAGGCGTAAGAGGAAATGTCCACATCGGATTCCTCCTCCTGTTCCAGAACGCGGGAATTTTCATTATAAAGATTATTGAATAACTCCAATTCGGTGGCCCGGTCGCCTTCAATGAGCAATTCATCGGCACCGATCACCTCGCCCTCCTGCCGCAGGCGCTGGCGGATGCGCTGGTGCAGGCGGATGATACGCTCCACACCATCGGCGGGCAGAAAGCTGTAGCATAAAATCTGAGGCGAAGCCTGCCCGATGCGATCCACGCGGCCCACACGCTGAATAATGCGAATGAGTGCCCAGGGCAAGTCGTAATTGACGATAATGGCGCAATCCTGAAGATTCTGGCCTTCGCTTAATACGTCCGTGCTGATGAGCACGCGCAACTCTTCGCCTGGTGCCAGTTCCTTCTGATTGCTTTTCGGACTGAAGCGGCACGCCAGGGCGGTGGGGTTTTCGCTCTCACCAGTCACCACGGCGAGGTTCTGGATATTGGCTTGTTTAAGCTGCTGATACAGGTAATCGGCGGTGTCGGCGAATTGAGTAAAGATAAGGACTTTTTCCCGGTTGTGTAAATTTTGCAGCAGATTGGTCAACTCCCGCAGCTTGTTATCGCGCTGCGGATTCCATTGGCCGATATCACGGCGAATTTTTTCAAGCGCGGCGATGTCCTGTTGCAGGTGCTCGGCTAACGCCGCATCAAAAAATGCCGCGGGGAGCCAACGATAGCGATTGTTCTTTTTGAATCGGTCATAAAGATCAGCGATTGGAGCCGGAGAGTTGCCGCTGCGAACTGCCGTGTCGTCGGATTCGGCGGTATCCAGAATTGCGTCGGCGTCCTTGATGCTGGTTTCAAAAATGGCGGCATCGCTGGAACCGATGGGCACATCCAGGCCGTTTTGCAATGCGTGCAGGGCCACTTTATCGCGGAGAATGTGGCGATCCATGGTTAGCTCAAATGCGGCCCCGCTGCTCTCGAGCCGCTTAAATAGCCCGGTGCGACAAAACCCGATGAGATGTTTTCCGGCGCGCGAAAGATCACCGACCAATTCCTCGTGTTCTTTTTTCCGGTCTGGATGGTGCAGTCCTCTTTTTACATAATTTCCAAGGCCATAGCGCGGCAAATGCAGGGTATTGATGGCGTTGACCGTGTCATCACCGAACATGCGGGCGTATTGGTCCTGGGGGTCTTTTTCATTGATTTTAAACTTGACGCTTTTGGGGACGCGATCCGGAAAATACGACCGCTTGCCACTGGTAAATTGCAGATACGAGCGGCCATTGCTGGGATCCACTTTGCCCTTATTTCTTTTTATCCAGCCGCGGGTGCGGCGAATCAGGAACTGATCCATGAGAATCCGCCAATCTTCCGCCAAGTCGCTTTTTTCAAACGCGACAATGGTATGCGGATCAGCCTGCGTCTGGGCGGATAACACCTCCAGGCCGCGGGTGCGGATATAGTGTTCGGGCCGCACGGCCAGTTGGGCTTCCGGATCAAGAAACAACCGCAACTGGCTGGATAAATCCAACAGAGTTTTGTTGTAGGGCGTGGCGGTAAGGAGAATCACCTGGCTGGTGTTACGCTCAATATAATCGCGGATGGCTTTGTAAGCGGCGGTTTCACGGTTGCGCAGATTGTGGCTTTCATCAATAAGTACGGTGCGGAAACGTGTCATTTCACGCAGATCCCGATGCGCCACGCTCAAGGCGACAATTTTGGCATTGACCGCATAACGAATGCGATACGTGTCCCACATGGGGCACAGGTTTTTCGGGCAGATAATCAGCGTTTCATGATTTTTTTGTTCCTGGAGAACCTTGGCAATGGCCGAGCCGACCAGGGTTTTACCCAGCCCCACGACATCACCGATCATCACGCCG
>Ga0080006_1113075_pt1 | contig 62391 bp, 56 predicted proteins | sample RS3BMetagenome_FD_69209 | JGI IMG/M metagenome (GOLD analysis project Ga0080006, IMG submission 69209) | Ferric oxide microbial mat and aquatic microbial communities from Rainbow Spring, Yellowstone National Park, USA - RS3B (SPADES... ...
GGCGCGGGCGCGGGCGCGGGCGCGGGCGCGGGCGCGGGCGCGGGCGCGGGCGCGGGCGCGGGCGCGGGCGCGGGCGCGGGCGCGGGCGCGGGCGCGGGCGCGGGCGCGGGCGCGGGCGCGGAGACGAGACGCCCTTCTTGGGCGCTCGTCTCCGCGTTCACTGCTACGGCCTTAGAACACGTTCTTCGCCAGCGTCGCGCGGATCTTGTCGAGCCTGTCGAGCAGCACCGGATCGAGCTCCTCGAGGTATCCGAGCGCCAGCGCCGAATCGAGACAGCACCCGCTCTCCTTGGCCGACCCGAGCGCGTTCTTGTACCGCTCCCGCCTCGTCCCTCCGCTGCAGCCGCTCCCCTCGCCCGTGTTGAGCGCCATGCTGGTTGCGCAGCGCTTGAGCTGTCTCGCGAGGTCTCGGTCGTGTTGCTCGATCTGCGCGATGACGGGCCTGAGCATCCGGAGCACTTCGAGAATCGTTTCGTAGATACGGAGCATGGCTTTCCTTTCGCCTCCGCGGTTGCGTGCGAAGGCGCTCGCGCCCACGGCACCGCGCGCAGACCAGATCAAGGCTCGCGAGGTCGCGCACGCGACCGAGCGACCGCCGCGCCCTGCGCGGCGGCCTGGCCTTGAGCTGGTCGAGCACGGTGCCACGCTCGAAACGCCGAGCGAGCCACCCCACTGGTTCGTTTCCCCCTTTCCCTGCCGTGCGCTCGGATGCTTCGAGCGTGCCCTCGTGCTCGGGCAGGTCAAGGCCGCAGCCGCCGCGCACGAGCGCGGCGGTGCTTCGCGGCCTGTCGGCCGCTCGCAGCCTTGACCTTCCCTGCGCGCGAGGGCGTGGGCGCGTGCGCTTTCGCGCACGGGGCGCGAAACGCCACTCACGGAGTTCACCATGCTTCGAATCCACGACACCATGCTCGATGCCATCGTCACCATGCGGCCCATGGCCGCCGCCATCGAGCGCCGAGACCTCGATCTGTCCCGCCAGCTTCGCCGCGCCGCCAGCAGCGTCGTGCTCAACGTCGCCGAGGGCAGCGGCTCCTTCGGCGGCGTTCGCACCCAGCGCTATCGCACCGCGCTCGGGTCCGCCCGCGAGACCCTCGCCTGCCTGCGCACCGCGGCAGCCTGGGGCTACATCGAGCAGATGCCGCCGGAGCTCCTCGCCCGCATGAATCGCGTCATCGGCACCCTCGTCCGCGTCGCGGCGTAAGTTAGTTCGGACTCCTAACTAAATTGCCTCTTGCGCCCGCGCTCGCCCTCGCGCATCAGACACAGCGCGGGCGCGGGCGCGGGCGCGGGCGCGGGCGCGGGCGCGGGCGCGGGCGCGGGCGCGGGCGCGGGCGCGGGCGCGGGCGCGGGCGCGGGCGCGGGCGCGGGCGCGGGCGCGGGCGCGGGCGCTCACCCGTCCACGACGGTCTCCCCACATTCAGGGCACACGCTGACGTAGCGCTTGCGCCACGGCAGCACCCGCCGCGCGCGCCCCTCCGCGACGCTGTAGCTCCAGTCCGCGTCCGCCTCGCGCGCGACCACGAGAGGTGGCCGCGGCCACGGCGGCTCCGCGCCCTCCCAGCCGAAGACGAAGGCGTCGTGGCCGCGCGGGCAGCTCGCCAACCGCAGAATCCGGAACCCCGGGAACTCCTCGAGACGGAAGCCGAGCCGCCTCACCAGCGCGTCGCGCCGCAGCGGCTCCTCGCGCAGCTCGCGGGCGCGCGCGCGACGCGTCGAAGCGTGCCCTTCGCAGAGCCAGGGCAGGAACCGGTCCTTCACCGGCACGAGCAGCCGCGCCCCGGTCGCGCACACCTGCGCCGCCTCGACCTCGATCCATGGCAGCGCCAGCTGCTTCGCCTTCGCCTCGTCGACCTCGTGCGAGCAGTGCACCTCGACGGCGGCAATGGGCAAGCCGCCCGCCCCGAGCAGCGCGACGTCGACGACCTTGCCCGATCGCAGCCGGTGCTCGATCGCGGCCTCGCGCACCTTGGCGGGCATCGGCTGCTTCGACGACCGCTCGCATCCCGGCGACGCGCAGCGCCGCAGAAACCGCGGGGCGGGCTGCTCGCCGCGGCGCCATCCGGCCACCGCCTGCGCCACCAGCATCTTCGCGATGCGGTGCGACGCGGACTCGGGCGTGCACGACCCGCCCGCGCGGTGGTGGAAGTGCCTGCGCTTCTTCTCCCCCGCGTGCAGGTCGACCACGGCGCCGCACTGCGGGCACGCGTAGCGCGCGCGCCGCGCCGCGTCCTCGGGCGACACGAGCGCGCCGGCCGCGCTCCGCGCGAAGGGGACCGCGAAGCCGCTGGTGCTCGTGCCGTCCATGCGCCCCGGAGCGCCCTCCACGCTAGCGCTCCGCCGCGCGCCCGGCGACGAGCATCGCGGCGCTGGTCGCGAAGACGGCCACCGCCCCGACGACCAGCACGTGCGGCGCCCGCAGCATCGCGGCGACGCCCTGGTCGAGCACGCCGCCGAGCGACACCCCGTCGCGCGGGCCCAGGCCGACGAAGGCGAGCGCCGCCTCGCTGACGACGATCGCGGCGCCGGTCGACCCGAGCTGCACCGCGACGACGCCGAGCAGGTTGGGCACGACGTGGCGCAGCAGCACCCCGCCGCGCGCGCGCCCGAGCGCGAACGCCGCCTCGACGAACGACGCGTCGCGCAGCACGCGCGTCTGCGCGAGGGCCAGCCGTGCGAACGGAGCCCACGCCGTCAGCGCGAAGACGGCGCCGATGTGCACGCGCGACGGCGCGCGTACGGCGCTCAGCACGGCAAGCGCGAGGATGAAGCTCGGGAACGCCTGCACCAGGTCGCACGCGCGCTCGACCGCCCGCTCCAGCCGCCCGCGCGCGAGCGCGGCCGCCGCCCCGAGCGGCGTGCCGACCGCGAAGCCGACGAGCGCCACCGCGGCCGCCAGCGCGACGGCGCGAAGCTCCGCCGACGAGACGAGCGACAGCAGGTCCACCCCCGCCTCGCCGCAGCCGAGCGGCCGCGCGGCCGACGGCGCGCACCACGCCCTCGCCGGATCGAGCCGGCCGGCCGGCTCGCGCGCCAGCGCCAGGCCCACGGCGCTCGCCGCCAGCACCACGACAAGGGGCACCAGCTCGAGCCATCGCTTCGTCGAGGACGCCAGCCGCACCGTCATGATGCTCCACGCGTGCGCGGGTCGAGCGCGACGTGCACGGCCGTGCCGAGCGCCTGGGCGACGACGAAGAGGAGACCGGCCGCGACGACCGCCCCCTCGAGCACCGGCAGGTCGCGCGAGGCGTACGCGTCGAGGATGAGCGTTCCCAGGCCCCAGCGCTCGAACAGGCGCTCGAGCACCACGGCGCCCCCGAGCAGCGCGCCGAGCTGCGTCGCGACCACCGTCACGATGGGCCCGATGACCGCCGGCAGCGCGTGCACCAGCCACACGCGCAGCGGCGTCGCCCCCTTGGCGCTCGCCACCGCGAGGAAAGGCGCTCGCGCCACCTCCTGCAGCGACGCGCGCGCGATGCGCCCGACGTGGGCCGCGAGCGGCAGCCCGAGCATCGCGCTCGCGAAGAGCAGCCCCGCCGGCCCCGCGTCCGGATCGCCCGGGAGGGGCACCAGCCGCGCGCGCGCCGCCAGCGCCCAGGTGACCACGGGCGCGAAGGCGACGAGCGGCGCCGCCGCCAGCCCGACCAGCACGCGCTCGACCCACGCGCGGGTCCGCGAGGACAGCCACGGGCCGCTCGCGGCGACGGCCGCGGCGATGCCCGCCACGGCGCCGAGAGCGACGGCGACCCCCGCCAGCTGCGCGGTCGGCACCAGCGCCTCGCCGACGCGCGCCATCGCGCTCGTGCCCGGACGCCGGAAGGAGTCGCCGAGATCGAGCGTCGCCAGGCCGCGCAGGAAGTGGCCGTACTGCGTGAGCAGCGGCTGGTCGAGGTGCAGCGTGGCGCGCACGCGTGCGAGGTCCGCGGCGCTCGCCTCGTCGCCGAGCACGAGGCGCGCGGGATCGCCCGGGAGCAGGCGGAGCGCGAAGAAGACGAGCGAGGCGAGGGCGACGACGACGGTCAGCGCCTCGAGCGCCTGGGCGATGAGCAGTCGCGCCGCGCGCGTGAAGGGAGCCGTGCCGTGCAGACGCCGCCGGGCCCGCGCCTCGAGGCCCGAGGGCGCGACCTCACCCGCCGGAGGAGGCATCGGCCGCACCCGACTCCGCGGCTCCGATCGTTCCACTCGCGTCGGCGCCCCCGCCCGCGTCGATGGCCGGCACCGCCGGCCCGCTGGGGGCGCACACCCCGCCGTCCTCCTGCGAATACGACGCCGGCACGCCGGCATCGTAGTCCGGCGCGAGGATGCACACCCTCTGGCTCTGGTCGTCGTCGAGGATCACGGCATTCCACGGCGGCTGGCGCGGATCGCGGCACACGAAGCCGTCGCCCGTGCGGCAGTCGGAGTCCTGATGGCACTGCGCGAGGCACATGCTTCGCCCGGTGCGCGACGGCGACTGGTAATCGCTGTACGGGCAGCCGGGCACGCTCGCCTGCAGCAGCACGCACGCCGCGCTGTCCTGGCACGAGTCGGGCCCGCAGTCGAAGAAGGTGCAGTACCCGTTCGGCATCGAGTTGTCGCACTGCAGCGTGCCCTCGATCGAGCAGTCCGTGTTCAGCTGGCAGCTGTCGCCGATGTGCGGCGTGCACCCCGACAGCGCGAGCGCGGCCACCCCCGCCGCGAGCAGCGGGACGACCCACATCAGCGAAGGGGCAAGGCGCCGGAGGCACACCACGGCGGCGGGACCGTAGCGTCCGTACGCGGGGGGACGCAAGCGCGCTCGGATAGGTGGCGCCATCGGGCAAACGAGGGCGCCAGGCGCCCCATCCGTTTGACATCCAGGGCGCTGGTCCCTAGGTTGTCGCCGCCCCACGGGGGCCAAAGGCCCGATTCCGCCATGTCCACGCACATCACGTCCGACTGCATCAACTGCGGCGCTTGCGAGCCCGAGTGCCCGAACGAAGCGATCAGCGAGGGGGACGAGATCTACGTCATCGACCCCGAGCTCTGCACGGAGTGCGTCGGCTTCTACGATCACGAGGCGTGTCAGGCCGTCTGCCCGGTCGAGTGCTGCCTGCCCGACCCGAACCACCGCGAGGAGGAGCAGCTGCTGCTCGAGCGCGCGCTTCGCCTGCACCCGGACGACGAGGAGCTGAAGAAGCGCGTCTCGAGCGGGTCGTTCCCGTCGCGCTTCAGGAAATAGCCGGCCCGTGCGTCGCCGGGCGCTCGCGGCCGCGCTGCTGCTCGGGTCGACCGGCTGCGGGGGCGGGCTGCCTCTGCTGCACCCGGCGCGCACGCTCGCCCCGGGCGAGGTGCGGGCCTCGGGCGGCTTCAGCGCCAACATCGCCGCCGGCGGGCTGTCGAACGCGCTCGGCGCCGCGCGCATCGAGGCCCAGGGGGTGACCCCGGGTTCGGCGGGGACGGTGCCGACCGACGCGACGTACGCCAAGGGCGCGCTCGTGTCGGCGTCGATCGGCCCCGGTCTGGCGCCGTTCGCCGGCGCGCGCGTCGGCGTCGGCGACCAGTTCGAGGGCGGCATCGCCTACACGGGCCGAGCCGTGCGCGGCGATCTGCGCCGCTCGTTCGACCTGTCCGACCACTGGTCGCTGTCGGTCGGGGCCGGCGGATCGTCGGCGCTCTACGGCCACGCGTTCGGCGGCGACCTGCCGGACGTCGACCTCGGCCAGCTGCACGGGTGGGGCGCGGACGTGCCCGTGATGGTCGGCTACGAGAGCGACGGCGACCTCTACATGCTCTGGCTCGGCGCGCGCAGCGGCTGGGAGCACGTCGACATCAGCGAAGTGCGCAGCGTCCCCAAGGCGGTGACGCTCGGCACGCCCCCGGTGGGCCTGTCGGCCACCCGCTTCTGGGGCGGCGGCCTGCTGGGGCTGGCGGTCGGCTTCCGGCACGTGCACGTCGCGATGGAGGTGGACGCCTCGTACGCGACCGTGACCGGGGAGTACAACCAGGTGCACGCGCAGGTCGCGGGGCTGACGCTCGCGCCAGCCACCGCGCTCTGGTGGCGCTTCTGAAACGGCCGCGCGACGCAGCGCGAAATTCTTACGAATCGCGCCACGGCTCGCTTGCACGACGAGCCCGCGTCGGTCACCTTGCCCGCGCTGTTGGACATGGGGTGGGCAAGATGATGAGCTTGGAAGCGGTCGCCGGGCGGCCTCCGCTCGTTCTGCTGGTGGATCCGGTCGTCGCCTCGCGGCACTGGATGTGGCGCGCGCTCAATCGCCCGTTCGGCGTGCTCGAGGCAGGCAGCGCGCGGGCGGCGCGCGAGTGGATCGCGCGGCGGCCCGACATCGACGCGCTCGTCGTTCAGGACGATCTGCCCGATCAGCGCGGCGTCGAGCTCGTGAGCGATCTGGCCACCGAGCGCCACCCGATCGCGCGGCGCGCGATCGTCCTGGCGCGGCCCAGCCCGGACTGGGCGCGCATCGCGCAGCTGGGGGCCACGCTCGTCGAGCGGGGCGACCTGCGCGCCGTGCTGTCCAAGCTGGCCGGGTGGTTTCTCGCGCGCGACGCCGGGCTCGCCAAGGCCCTGCTGCGCGAGGCCGAGCGTCTGAGCGACTGAGGGCGACATCCCGCGGAGCCAGCCGTCGAGCAGCCCCGGGAGGCCACCGCAGGCCGGAGGGCCGCTCTGGCCGGACCGCGAGATAGTTAGGAGTCCGAAGCATCTCTGGACGATCGGAGACACCACCTGCATCCGCGCTCCTCACGGCTCGAGGATGCTCGCGGCGGCTCGGGCTCGGCGCTGCGGGCCGTCGCCTTGTTGCGAAATCGCCGAGGCGCGTGCTCCTTGCCGTCTACGTCACGGCCGCCGCCGAACGAGCCACGCCGTCGCTCCGAGGACGGCGATCGCGAGGCCGACCAGCCCGCCGCGCGGCACGCGCGCCGGAGCGTCGGCGCGTACGGTCGCGGCGGCGGGCCGAGCGGTCGGTCCGCCGAGCGCTTCGCCGAGCACGTCGGGGGCGACGAAGTCGGCGAGGGGGATCCCGTCGAGGCTCGGCCGCGTGCGGCTCGCGGGAAAGAGCGCGAGCGCCGGCGCCAGGCCGTCGACCGACACCGCGGGCGTGTCGGGCACCGCCGGCTGGTACAGCCCGACGATCGTGTGCACGTGCCGCCGGTCGAGCGAGGGGATCGCCTTCATGACGGCGTCCTCGGCGGCCGCGCGATCGGCGTGGACGAGGGCCTCGGCGCGCGCGATGGCGCGCACCATCGCGTCCACCAGCGGGCGCTGCTCGTCGAGGAACGCGCGCGTCACGACGAGCGCGTGGATCTGGCGCATCGCGAGGCGCGGCGCGTCGCCCGCCGACTGATTGACGAGGAGGACCGCGCCCTGATCGTCGAGCGCCTTCTCGAGGTACGGCGTGTGCGCGTACAGCGCGTCGCAGTCGTCCTTCGCGAACGCGTCGTTCTGGTCCCTGCCGTGGCGGATAACGATTTTGACGATGTCGGCCGCGTCGAGCCCCACCGACGCGAAGAGCGCCCGCAGCCGCGTGGGCGGCCCGGGGGCGACGCCGATGCGCAGCCCGCGCAGCGACAGCAGCCGATCGCGCAGCGGCGCGGTGGCGCTCATCTTGCGCTGCTCGAAGATCGAGCGGCGCACGACGAGGTCGATGGGGTCGTTGCGCAGCAGGTTGGCGACCAGCTCGAGCGGGAAGCGGCTCGAGATGAGCAGCAGGTAGGTCGGCGGCGGCAGCACCGCGACCTGCGCCTCGCCGGCGATCATCCTGGCGACGGCCTGCGCGGGGATCTCGGGCGCGAACACCTGCGGGCGCACCCCCTCCTGCGCGAAGTAGCCCGCGCCCTCGGCGACCCAGAACGCGAGGTACTGCAGGTTGTCGGCGTCGGGGACGAGCACGCGGACGGTGGTCGTCGCCGCGGGCGCGGGCGCGGGCGCGGGCGCGGGCGCGGGCGCGGGCGCGGACGCGGACGCGGGCGCGGACGCGAGATCCCGCGCGCGCGCGCCGGGCGCCGCCGCGGCGAGCGCCAACAGAAGCATCCCCCCGGCCAGGGGCGCGTTCCTCATCGTTGCGGCTCCCATGCAAGGGGCCGGCCGCAGGGCGCGCCGCCCACAACGCCCGTGATTTCGCGACCGACATCGGCGATGATCGCCCCCCGTCCGTCCGAGGAGGTCCCCGTGCGATCCACCTGGCTGCCGATCGTCGTCCTGCCGCTGGCGCTGCTCGCCGGCTGCGACCACAGCGAGAAGTCGAACCCTGCTCCCGCGCCGTCGGTCGCCTCGGCCACGCCGCCGCCCAGCGCCTCGGCGCCGCCGGCCGCGTCCGCGACGCTCGCCTCGAGCGGCAAGATGGGGCACTGCCCGGACGCGGTGACCGGCGCCAAGACGTCCATCGCCGACGTTCCCGGCGGCGTCGAGGTCAGCGTGACGAGCGCGGACGCGAACGCCGTCGCCGACATCCGCGCCCGCGTGAAGGCGCTGCTCGACGCGCAGAAGAACCAGGGGGCCAGCGTCAAGCACAACGGGACGGGCGAAGGCGGCGGGCTGCTCGGCCGCTGCCCGATCGTGCTCCGGGACACGACGCTCACGGTAGCCGACCTCGCCGACGGAACGAAGATCACCGTCAAGGTCGAGGACCCGAAGGAGGTCGACTGGCTGCGCCGCGAGACGCGCGACCGCGAGGAGGATCTGGAGGCCGCCGGCAGCCCCGCGGGGGCGGGCAAGATGTCGCACTGCCCGAGCGCCGTCGAGGGCGCGACGACGGTCGTCAAGAACACCAAGGACGGCGTGGCGGTCGTCGTCACGGCGACCGCTGCGGACGAGACGAAGGCCATCCGCATGCGGACCAGGCACCTTCTCGACATCGCGAAGGCCCCCGGCCCCGGGGCGGCCGCTGCGGCGGCGGCGATGTCGCACACGGGCGAGGGCGGCGGCGGCGGCGGAATCGGGCGCTGCCCGGTCGTGCTCAAGGACACGAGCCTCACCTCGAAGGACGTGGCGGGCGGATCGGAGATCGACGTGAAGGCCAAGAAGACGGCCGACGTCTCCAAGCTCCAGGAGGAGGCCAAGGAGCGCGCGGCGAAGTTCCAGCTGCCCGCCGGCGCGGCCTCGGCGGCGCCGGGCGGTGCGCCGGCGCCGAAGGCGTCGCATTGAGCGGATGAAGTTCGTCGGGATTCTGATCGCCGTCGCGCTCGTGGGCTGCAGTCGCGAGCCGGGATCGGCGGTCGCGTCCGCGCCGGCGTCCGCGCCGGCGTCCGCGCCCGCGCCCGCGCAGCGCATCTCGCTGCCCGATGGCGGCAGCGGCTGGCTGCAGGAGCCGACCTCGCCCGGCAAGCACCCCGCCCTGCTCGTCATCCAGGAGTGGTGGGGGCTCGACGACTGGATCAAGCAGGACGTCGCGCGCTTCGCGTCCGGAGGGTACGTCGCGCTGGCCGTGGACCTGTATCGCGGCAAGGTGACCCACGATCCGGGCGAGGCGCACGAGCTGATGCGCGGGCTGTCCGAGGACCGCGCCATGGACGACATGAAGGCCGCGTTCGACTGGCTCGCCGCGCGACCCGACGTCGACGCGAGCCGCATCGGGATCGTCGGCTGGTGCATGGGCGGCGGCTACGCGCTCGCCTTCGCCGTGGCCGAGCCGCGGCTGCGCGCCGCCGTCGTCAACTACGGCCGCCTGGTCACCTCCCCGCAGCGGATCGCCGCCATCCACGCCGCCCTGATGGGCAACTTCGCCGGCGAGGATCGCGGCATCGCGCCGGCCGACGTGCGGGCGTTCGCCGACGCGCTGCGCGCCGACCACAAGGACGCCGACATCAAGATCTACCCGGGCGCGAAGCACGCCTTCATGAACCCGAACAACGCCTCCGGCTACGACGCCGCCGCGGCGAACGACGCGTGGGCGCGCATCGATCGCTGGTTCGCGACGAAGCTCTAGCGATGCCGCATCGTGGCGCCCGGAGGAGGCCCGGCTGGCCTTGGCCGGCGGCGTGGCTGTCCGGGACGCGTTGAAGCGCATCGGGGCGCGGTTGTCGGCAGTCTCACGGACCCGAGGCGAGGTCGATCGCGTCGTACGCGTCGGCGGAGTCAATGGCCTGGGCTGCGCTCCACGTGACTGGCATCTCGGATGTGAGCCGCGTGTGCTGGGGATGCCGGTTCGCGTCGAGGTACGCGAGCTCGATGACCGCGCTGCCGTCGATCCCGGGCGCGACGGCGACGGGCACGCGCGCCAACGACGTGGCCGGTCCGGGCACGGTCGAGGGGGGTCCCCACGACGTCCCGTCGTACAGCGCGAGCTTCACTGCCGCCGTGCTGACGTACGCGAGCGCCACGCGCCCGTCCGGCAGGGCCGCCATCGCGAAGGGGCGCTCCTGACTGTTCGCGACGTCGGTCGCCAGAGCGGCGCCGGCGACGGTCCACGCTCCCGCCGACCACACACCGGTGGTGATCGAAGCCTTCCCGAGGGATGCGCCCCCTGTGACCCAAGCCGCCACGACGTCGTTGGTGCCCGCGCGCCGGACGCCCGCGATCGAAGGCTGCGACCCTAGGCCCGCCTGGGGCGCCGTTGCCCCCGGGATGAGCTCTTGCGCCGCCCACGTGCCCGCGGATTGGGAGACGGACGCGTAGTTGCCCGACGTGGTCGCGTACAGCGCGAGCTCCCCGCTCGACGTCTCGACGAGCCACGGAACCGTCTCGTTGTCGCCCTGAACCCCCAGGCTCTCGCTCGTCGTGGTCCACGTCTTCGTGGCGCTCGAATAGCGCGCGGCATAGAGCGTGTAGGCGCCGACGCCGGACTGATACAGGAGGGCCGCCCCCGTCGCCGTCGCAACCGGCGGCCCGACGTAGCTGACGCCCGTGGGGCCCGGGAGAGAAAGCTTCGACCACGTCCCGCCGTAGGTCGCCGTCTCGAGGCTCGTGTTCGCGTTCCCCCGGAGGGAGGCCAGCGCATCGCTCGCGCTCAGGATCGCGACGCCGCCTCCGACCGGCGAATAAACGTCGCTCCCGATGGCGCTCACGGTCCACTTCCCGCTCACGTAGGCGCCCGCGCGCGGCGTGTTCCCGTCGTCCACGCCCACCAGGGTGAGCAAGGTCGGGGGCGTCGAGGTTTCAGCGGCGTCGGGAGGGGGCAAGGCATCCGCCGTCGCGTCCATCGTCGCGTCCACCGTGCTCGCCTCGGGGTTGCTGCCCTCGTCCCCGGACGACACGTCGGCGCTTCCGTCGTACTCGGGCAGCCCCACGTCCAGGGTGGACGCATCGCCGAGCGCCGTGGGGGACGAGCCACCCCCACAAGCTGAGACGAGACAAACGGCTGCACCCAGTGCAGCGAAACCGGAAGCGATGGATCGACGCATGCGTCCGCTCCATCTTCGTCGCGACACGGCAGGGACGCAACCCCGCGCGCCCGGTCACTCCACCGAGTCGCTCCCGCATCGGCGAGTGGGAGCGGCGCTGTGCGAGGAAGCGATGCCGCCGTGCGAGCTCGCACAGCGGCTCCGACCCCTTGCAGACCACCACGTCGGACACGGGGAGCGGCGATGCAAGGACCACCAGCGGCTTTGCTCGTCGGGAGAGACGCTCTCCCGGGTGGGAGAGCCGCCGTGCATCCTTGCAAAGGCCCTTTGCATCTCGGCAAAGACGCTCCCCCATCGAGCACGGCGTCTCTACGGACTGGTACCGGCGCGCCCCTCGCATGCACGGCCGACGTCGGTGTTCGACGTCGTGCACGTCATCGAGTCATCGCCGCCGTGCGCCTTCGCATCGACGCCGTGCGTGTTCGCATCGACACCCGACGACCTCGAAGTGGCACTCCCCCCGATATCGAAGACGCTCCCCCAGCTCGCACAGCCGCTGTGCGACGACGCCGTGACGATTTCATCGTCGGTCGCGCGTCACGCGTCACTCGACCGGCTTCGCTACAGATCGCACCTCACCCCGAGCACGATCTCCCGGAAGCCGCCGACCCGTATCCCGTCGGGCCGGCGCGCGGCGACGAACGTCGCGTTCTCGGCGTCCTTGATCGCGAGCTTGAAGGTCAACCCGGTGCCGCGCAGCTTGTAGCGGCCGTCGACGTCCACGATGCCGTAGGCGGGCATCTTGCCGTAACGCCCGGTCGCGTCGGGCGCGAGCGTGTCCTGCGGATCGGTGAACTGGTCGCTGACGTAGCTCCAGGCGATCTCCCCGCCCAGCCCCGACGCCGGGTGATCGACGTCGAGCATCGTGACGAGCGTCGCCGCCGGGGCGTACGGCAGCCAGTTGCCGTTCCAAGGGCCGCCGTCGAAGTACGCGCGCGCCAGCGTGTAGCGCACGCCGAGGTCGATGGCGGTCGGCCGCAGCTTCAGCGCGTCGCCCAGGCCGAAGCTCGCGCCCCCCTCGACGCCGTAGTGGCGCGTCGCGCCGCCGTTGACCAGGTCGGTCACGCCGCCGTACGGACCGCCGCTGCTGGCCGCGATGACCTGGTTGTCGAAGTCGATGAGGTAGGCCGTCCCCTCGAAGTGCAGCAGGCGCTTGTAGGTCAGCCGGGTCCCCAGCTCGTAGTTGATGCTGCTCTCGGGGCTGAGCTGCACCGTCTCGGCGAGGTTCGGGCTGATGGGGCTCGTCACGCGCGGCGGCGCCCAGCCGACGTGCATCCCGGCGTACACGTTCGCCTTCGGCGTGCCGGCGACGATGCCGATGCCGGGGATGACCCCGTCGGCCGATCCGTTGCTCGGCTGCACGACGTCCTGCCCTGCCGAGCGCGTCACCTCGCTCGCGAAGTACGCCTGCTCGATGCGAACGCCCGGCGTGACCAGCAGCCAGTCGCGCACCTCGAGGCGATCCTCGACGTACGTCGCGAACGCCCAGGTGCCGTGCTGGAAGGCGTAGTCGAGCGAACCGTCCTGCGACGACGGGTAGCTGCCGGTGCGCTGCTGGTAGTGCGCGTCCTCGTAGAGCAGGCGCGCGCCGGCGTTCACCGTGTGGGCGATGGGCCCCGTCGAGGTGCGCCACTCGAGGCGCGGCTCGACGCCGGCCACCTCGTAGTGGCGATCGAGGATGGTGTCGGTGTTGCGGAAGTACATCGCGCCGCCGGTCAGGCCCGGGTCGCCGTAGATCTGCGGCTGCCCGCCGGGAAGCGTCGCGTACTGCCCCTCGGGGAGCAGCGACGCGCCCGGCGTGTTGCGGTCGTAGTCCTGCCGGTTCCAGATGCGCCTCGTCTCGTACGCGTACGCCAGCGTCGTCAGCTTGGTGGCGTCGTCGATGCGCTGCACGTGCGTCAGCGACACGTCGTAGCGCTGCTGGCCGATGTGATCGGCCGGCGCGAGCGTCGGCTGGCGCGGATCGTCCAGGTACATCTGCTGCGTGAGCCCGTTGTCGTCCGAGCGGGTCGCGTCGTCGTGGAAGCCGAGCTTCAGCGTCGCCTCGCCCTTGGAGGACGTGTCGAACACCAGCTTGCCGAGGACGTCGGTCATCGCGAACGACTCGGCGCGCACGCCGTCGCTCTCCTTCTGAAGGACCTGGATGACGTAGCGCACGTGCTCCGAGGGCGCGTCGCCGTGGCGGAGCAGCACGCTCCCGTAGCCCATCGGCTGATCGCCGAGGAAGCAGCCCGGGAGCGAGCCGAAGCGCGGGGCGCCGCAGCGGTCGCCCTGCCAGAAGCCGACGTCGAGCTCCGCGGTGTCCTCGCGGTGGTCGGGCGGCGCGATCGTCAGGAAGTTGATGACGCCGCCGATCGTCTGCGGCCCGAACAGGATGTTGCCGCTGCCCTTGACCACCTCGACGCCGCGCATGCGCTCGACCGCCGGCGCGTAGTACAGGTCCGGCTCCGAGTACGGGTTGACGGCGACCGGCACGCCGTCCTCGAGCACCAGCACGCGGCGCGACCGCCCCGGGTCGAGGCCGTGGATGCCGATGTCGAGGCGAAGCCCGCCGCCGTTCTCCTGGGTGGCCGTCATCCCCGGCACGCGCCGCAGGACCTCGCTGACGTCCTGCGGCTGCTCGCGCTCGATCTCCTTGGTCGTGACGAGCGTCCCGGACCCCGGGACCTTCTGGAGCGCGTCGGCCTTGTCGCCGATGACGCGCACCTCGGCGACCGGCTCCTTCGGCTCCGTCTTGGCGGCGTCGTTCTTCGCGTCGCCGGAGGGCGCCGGCGGGTCGTCGGCGCGCGCCACGGCGGACCAGAGGGCCGCGCACGACGCCAGGGCGAGCAGGGCCGCGCGTCTCACGGCGACTTGCAGATCCCCATCATGTTGCAGCCCGTCGACGGCGCCGGGCAGTCCATCGCGGTCTTGCACGGCACCGTGCAGCGGTTGCCCTTGGCGGGGAACACGCCGCACACGCCCGACGCGCACTGGGCGCTCGAGAGGCAGGGACACATGAAGCCCAGCGGCATGGTGCTGCACGATCCACCATCGGCCGCGGCGTCGGACGCGGCCGCGTCGGGCACGGCGGGCAGGTATGGGCTCGCGTCGAGATCGCAGTCGCACGCGCCGTAGCCGCTCCCCGCGTCCGGATCGCACACGCTGTATCCCGACCGTCCGTCGCCGCACTGGCAGCGCTCGACGTCCTGCGGCAGGCACGCCGTCGCGCCGTTGCCCTCGCTGCAGGCGGCAACGGCCATCACGCCGAGGAGCACGATGACCGTGTGACCCGCGTGTTTCATCGGCACCGCGCCGAGGCCCATCGTAACCGGTCCGTGCAACGCGCAGTCCAGTCCGCTGCGAGCGGACGATTGCAGCGCCGCACGAGGCGGTGACTACATCGTCGCCGATGCCCTGCTTACCCACCGCTGGATCGCCTGTTACTTCGGTGTAACCGCCACCGGCGACCGTCGCCGCGCGGATCTCTCGGAAAAATCGCGGCTTCGCGCGCCTCGATCGAGCCGGTACGCGCCCTGCAGTCAGGGCTGATCGATGCGAGCGAGGACGGTGACTTCGGCAGGCTGGCGATGGGCGGCGTTGGCGGTCGCGTTCGGGATGGCCGCGAGCTGCTCGAAGAGCCACCCGACCGAGTCGGCGCAGCCGGCGGCGCCGTCGCTCGTCGCGACGGCCGCGGTCGTTCCCCCGCCGGCGGTGGGCCAGCACGGCGCCGGCAAGTCCGGCGGCGGCGCCTTCCGCGAGAGCGCGGTCTACGTCGACGGCAAGGCCAGGGGAGTGCTGCTCTACTCCGAGCTGCCGCCGACGCTCAAGCCGATGGCCATCCCGGCCATCGACGACCTGGACGTCCCCCGGTACTACCGCGTCGCCGACTACCTGAAGGCGATCGGCGTCGACCTCGACAGGGTCGAGGAGGTGCAGTTCTACGCGTCGCGCGGTCGCATCGCGATCGTGAAGGGCGACGAGCTGCGCGCCAAGAAGGACCTCCTCGTCTTCGACTTCACGCGGCAGGTCTCGGGCAAGCCGCGCGCGCGCTGGTCGGCGCTGCACGCGCTGCCTCACCGGCCGATGGTCGACATCATCTTCTCGATCGCGGTCTACGTGACCAAGCCGGCGCCGCTCGTGCAGCACAACGAGCTCTGGCTCGACGGCAAGGTCGTGGACGACGCGTTCCCGTACGTCGGCGACGGCGTTCCCAAGGGGACGCGCGTCTACGTCGACGGCAAGCTCGCCGGCTGGGTGAAGCGGAAGATGCTGCCCAACAAGCTCATCGCGCCGGGGAGCGAGGAGGGTCACGCGAAGTTCTCCACGGCCGCGTTCCTCGCGTACGTGGGCGCCGACACGCGCAACGTGAAGGCCATCGACTTCTTCGACGACGACGACCTGCTCGCCCGCGTCGACGCCAAGTCGTGGGCCCACGACAAGGACAACTACGTCTTCGAGCTGCCCAAGCGCAGCCACGGGCAGGTCGAGGAGCTTTTCCCGGGTGACAAGAGCGCCCGGATTTCTTCGGTGCACCTTTACGTCCACACGACGCCGCCCGCCCGGCAGCCCGACCCTGAGGCCTTCGCGCCGCAGGAGGGTGGATCGGACGATGCCCAGAACGGCGGGGGGAACGGCGATGGAAGTGGCGGAAATAACAGCGCTGCGCCGACGGCACGGCGCGTGAATGACACAAGCAGCGACGAGCTCTGAGAGAGGTTCAGGAGGCAGGCATGTCACTCAATAGGAAAGGCACGCGTCGGTTGATCGGGCTCCTCGCAGGGCTCGGTATCGTGACGCTCGGCGGCGTGGCCCAAGCAGCGACCGTGCAACTGAACACGGGCGTCCTGCTCGTCAAACAATCGAGCGACGGAAAGGTGAACCGCGGCTCCGGCGGCGGCATCCTGATGCCTCGTCTCGAGCAGATCAGCGGCGACCGGCTGCTGGCCATCTGGATGGACTCGGCTCCCGACGTCACGCTCGGACCCCAGGACCAGGGCGACAACAACGGCTACTGGGAGGGCAAGACCGCCATCATCCAGCTGAACAAGGAGGCGGCCCCGCAGATCAGCGCCGTCCAGCAGATCTCGCAGTTCGGCGGCGACCGGCCCTTCAATCACCCGCGCCTCGCCGCCGTGCGCGACGCCAGCGGCAACCCGGGTGACTACGTCGTCGTGAGCTTCGCGGCGACCATCGAGGATCCGAACATCACGAACGAGTACGTGATGATCCTCGACTCGACGGGCAAGCCGGTCAACCTGTCGACGAGCTCGACGGGGATCGACGACAACGGCAACCAGCGCAGCGGCCAGGTGCGCGACTTCAACGGCCAGCTCGTCCCGACGGTGCTCGACGTGGGGCAGCGAGACGGCGACAACCACGGCGCGTCCGAGATGCACTTCGTCGGAAGCGACTCGACCGGCGATCACTTCGTCGGCGGTTACCTGCACAACAACAACGACTCGTACGCGTTCGGGGTGACGATCACGAAGGACTCCTCGGGCAACTCCGTGGCCCACGAGGACTGGCAGACGCTGTTCGTGCGGCCGGCCAACATCGGACGCCCGACCATCGCCGTGACCGGAGCGAACCAGGTGACCGCTTGCGCGGCCAAGGGCAACAACCGCCCGCCCGAGATCGGCGTCGTGTGCACGGTGCTCGACACGACCGACGGCCACATCATCAACAAGGCGCTCGTCGCCCCGTCGCAGCCCGACCAGAAGGTCTACATGAACCAGCCGACCATCGCGTCGCTGGGCAACGGCCTGTGCGCCCTCGGCGTCATCAACTCCGACGGCCAGGGGAGGAACAGGAACGGGCACTTCCAGGGCACCAACGTCAGCATGGCGTACACGATCGACTGCAGCACGCTGCAGATCAAGAACACGCAGACGGCGGTCGCGCCGTTCCAGCGCCACGCCACGCTGACCGACACGCTCTTCGGCAACCAGGGCCAGACGTTCGTCGGCGCGCTCGGCTGCTCGAGCACCGGCGCCGGCGGCGCGGGGCTGCAGCTCATCGGGGTCGATCAGAACGGCATGATGACCGTCGACAAGGTGAACAACCTGATGCCGGTCATGTGGTCGTGCGACACGGCGTGGCTGTCGTACAAGGGCCTTCGCAACCCGCGCAACCAGGGCCGCGACTTCATCCACACCCTCGGCAGCGTACCCAACCCGGGCTTCCAGGATCCGAAGGGCTGGATGCCGGAGGTCTCGCACTTCGCCATCTCGCTGGTGCCCGCGCCGGTGAACGCCAACAGCCAGTACCCGCGCAACAGCGTGTACGCCTCCTTCATCCCGATCGCCTGGGACAAGAGCGTTCAGGTGAGCATGGGCGCGGCGGTGGACGTGAGCCAGATCCCGGCCGGCCCCTCGCCCACGGCGCCGAACGGCGCGCCGACGATCGGCGGCGGCACGGCCGGCGGCGGCGGCGGCACGAGCGGCTCGCCCTCGGCGGGCAGCGGCATCCGCCACCACGGCTTCCTCGGAATGACCGACGGCGGCGGCTGCAGCATCGGCGCGGTCGGTGCCGATCCGGCCGAGGGCCTGGAGGGCCTCGCGCTCGTGGGTCTGGGTCTCGCAATCGCGGCCTCGCGCCGTCGGAGGTAATGGCCATGGTCTCCAGGATCTTGACGGTCGGTTTCCTCGGCGCGTTGCTCGTCGGTGCGGTCGCTGCGTGCGGCGACGGCGCATCGGGTGCCGGGACCGGGATGGGCAACTACCGCCCGGGCACCTCCGGCCCTGCCACCGGCAACGGTGACACGGCCAGCAGCAGCGGCGGCTCGTCCTCCGGTGCGTCGAGCGGGTCGACCTCGGGCAGCTCCGGCGGCTCGAGCAGCGGATCGACGTCCGGCAGCTCGAGCGGGTCGAGCAGCGGCGGCACCGTCGATGCCGGACCGCCGCCGCTGACCGCCCAGGAAGCCTTGCAGCAGGTCGGCTCCTGCATGGACTTCACGCAGTTCACGGACCGGAGCGCGTACGGCGTGTCGGCCGCCGACGTCGCGAAGTCCACGGTGGTCAACGAGGGCGGCGGCAACTGCGCGGGCTGCCACAACGTCGGCGACAACGGGTTCTGGGCGAGCTACGGCACCGTCGGCGGCCAGGACCTGACGCAGCAGATGTTCAACGAGACCCAGCAGATGCCGTTCATCCTCAAGTGGTTCGCGCCCACGGTGGACCAGAACGGCGCGTTCAAGGACATCGTGGCCTCGAACTCGATCGTCGACCAGGAAGCCGCGTCCCAGCAGTGCGGCAACCAGAACGGCACCGGCTGCCACCCGAAGTTCCAGCTGGATCCGAACGTGGTGTCGGCCATCAACGACTTCGTGAACAACACGCTCACGAAGTGGCACAGCGGCCAGTGCACCGGCACGGCGCCGAAGGACGCCGGCACCGACTGACCTGACGGGAGCGCAGGACGAGGGCGCGCCCCGCCCCGAGCCTCGCTACACTGACCCCATGGCCACCGAGAGCCGTGTCGATCCGCGATTGCGGGTCCTCTACCTGCTCTCGGTGGCGTGTGGGGTCTTCGCGTTCCATCGCCTGCCGGTCGTCGCCGCGATCACGGCGGCCCAGTGCGTCCTCTGGCTCGCGGTGGGGCTCGGCCCGCGCCGGCTCGTGCGGCAGCTGACGAAGCTGTGGCTGTTCACGATCTTCATCGTCGCGTCGTACGCGCTCACGTCGGTCGATCGGGGGACAGATCGCTGGCTGCACCTGCACCTGCTGTCGCTGGCCGTGCGGGTCAACGTCGCCGGCGCGCTCGCCGGTCTGACGATGGTGCTGCGCATCCTGTGCGTCATCGTCGCGGCGCAGGTCGCACGCGCGGGCGACCGCCGCGCCGTCGCCGCGGGGCTGGCCAAGCTCGGGGCGCCGCGCATCGTGGCGGCTCCCATCGACGCCGTCCTCGCGCTGCTCGGGGGCAGCTCGCACGGTGGGGGCGCGGGCGGCGGTCGCGGACGAGGAGGAGGCGGCGGCGGGGGCCGCGGCATGGGGGGAGGGCGGACCCGCGAGCTCGAGCAGGAGAAGCGGCCCGGCGGCGAGGGCTTCTGGGCGTCGCTGCGGCGCATCTCCCGCGGCGACGTGCGGCCCATCGTCGAGCGCATCGACGGCCACATCGCGCGCGTCGAGGAGCACCTGCGCGATCAGGGCTTCGAGGAGCACGAGCGCGACCTGGCGCGCGACGTCGCCGTCATCGCCGGCGTGGCGCTCACGATGCTCGGCATCAAGGCGCTCAAGGTGCTCCCCGCCATCCCCTTCGCACCCGGCTACAAGTCGGTGGTGCTGACGCCCCTGTACATCGTCGCGCGCCTGCGCACGCGTTCGCGCGCCGGAGCGACGTTCACCGGGCTGACGATGGGGATCGTCGCGTTCCTGGCGGGCGACGGCCGCTACGGGCCGTTCGAGATCCTCAAGCACACCGCGCCCGGGGTCGTCTGCGATCTGGTCGTCCCGTCGATGACGCGCGGCGGTCGCGTTCCGGGGCCGATCGCGTGGTCCTTGCTGGGAGCGCTCATCGGCGCGGGGCGCTACGCGACCATCTTCGGCATCATGCTCATCGTGCAGCCGCCGCGCCTCGCCTGGGCGCTGCTGCTGCCGGGGCTCGCCCTGCACACGACCTTCGGCGTGCTGTCGGGCTGGATCAGCTGGCAAATCGTGCGGTGCATGGAGCCCGCGCGAGGACGGAACGTCGCGGCGCCCGGCGCCGTGGTATCGAACACAGTCGAGGGCCAGGCGAAATGAGCAGGCTAGTCACCGGCGACGGGCGCACCCACATCGACTCGAAGCTCATGCGCGAGTCGCTCGTGGACCGCGAGGTCATCGCCCGCACCCACACGGACCGCGAGTACGAGATCATGCCCGACGTCATCCTCGTCGGCATCGGCGGGCAGTCGATCTTCGACCGGGGAAAGGCGGCGCTCCTGCCCATCGTCGAGGAGCTCTCCGCGCTGCGCAGCGCGAAGCACAAGATGATGATCGGCGTCGGCGGCGGCACGCGCGTGCGCCACACGGTGTCCATCGCGCTCGACCTCGGGCTGCCGACGGGAGGCGTCGCGCAGCTGGTGGGCGCGATGGAGGAGGCGAACGCCGTCTTCCTCAACGCGCTGCTGGCCAAGCACAGATCGATCGTGATGCAGCGCGAGCACTTCTGGGAGCTGCCGCTCTACATCGAGAACGGCATGCTCCCCATCGTCATCTCGATCCCGCCGTACCACTTCTGGGAGCCTCCGCCCGAGGAGGGGCCGCTGCCCGCGCACGGCTCGGACTTCGGCCTGTTCATCCTCGCCGAGGTGCTCGGCATGAGCCGCGTCATCTTCGTCAAGGACGAGGACGGCCTGTACACGAAGGACCCGAAGAAGCACCCCGACGCGAAGCTCGTCGCGCGCACGACGCTCCAAGCGTTGCTCGCCGACATGCCGGAGGACCTCATCCTCGACCGCCAGCTCTTCTCGGCGTGGAAGGCGGCGCGGCACGTGCGGCGCGTGCAGATCGTCAACGGCCTCAAACGCGGCGAGCTGACGCGCGCGATGGCCGGCGAGGACGCCGGGACCGTCATCGTGAAGGAGACCTCCGATGCCTGAGCGCCACCTGATCGCAAACGCTCTCGGCGACGCCGCGATGACGGGCACGGCCGCGACCGGTCTCCCGTACGACGCCGTCGCCATGATGCCGGACGTCAAGGTCCTGAAGGTCGGCGGGCAGTCGGTGATGGACCGGGGCCGGGCGGCGCTCTTCCCCATCCTCGACGAGATCGCGGCGGCCAAGGACCGCTTCAAGCTGCTGCTCTGCTGCGGCGGCGGCACGCGCGCGCGCCACATCTACTCGATGGCCAGCGATCTCGAGCTGCCGACGGGCGTGCTCGCGGCGCTGGGCGGCTACGTGCCGCGCCAGAACGCGCGCATGCTGCAGATGCTCCTCGCCAAGCACGGCGGCATCTTCATCATGCACGACGACTTCGAGAAGCTGCCGCTGTACTTCCGCCTCGGCTGCATTCCGATCATGACGGGCATGCCCCCGTTCGGATACTGGGAGAAGCCGACCGAGGGCGGGCGCATCCCGCAGCACCGCACCGACGCCGGGGTCTTCCTCTCCGCCGAGGTGCTCGGCGTCAAGCGCGCCATCTTCGTCAAGGACGAAGCGGGCCTCTACGACGACGATCCGAAGAAGAACCGCGCCGCCAGGCACATCCCGCGCATCGGCGCGCGCGAGCTGCTCGCGCGCGACCTGAACGACCTGATCGTCGAACGCGTCGTCATCGAGTACCTCGCGCGCGCCCGCTTCTGCCACGAGCTTCAGATCGTCAACGGGCTCGAGCGCGGCATGCTGACGCGCGCGCTGGAGGGCGAGGACGTCGGGACGATCATCTACAAGGATTGAGCACCGAAACCGCACGTGGAGCTCGCGCCGCTCGCCCTGTCGTTCCAGATCGCCACGCTCGCCACCATCGTCGCGGCGATCGTCGGCGTCGGGCTCGCGACGCTCCTGGCCAACGTTCGCTTCCCGGGGCGGGACCTCGTCGACGTCGTCGTGACGGCGCCCATCGTCCTGCCGCCGACGGTGCTCGGCTACTACCTGCTGGTGGCCATCGGGCGGCGAAGCGCCATCGGCCACGCCTTCGAGGCGCTGTTCGGCACGTCGATCGTGTTCACGCGCACCGGCGCGGTCGTGGCGGCCACGGTCGGCGCGCTGCCGCTGGTCGTGAAGAGCGGGCGGGCGGCGCTCGAAGGGGTGGACGCGACGCTGGTGCGCGCCGCGCGCACGCTGGGTGCCGGACCGGCGCGCGCCTTCGTCACCGTGCAGCTCCCGCTGGCCGCGCGCGGCATCGTGGCCGCGCTGATGCTCGCGTTCGCCCGATCGCTCGGCGACTTCGGCATCACGCTCATGGTGGCCGGCGACATCCCCGGCGAGACGCAGACCGCGTCGCTCGCGATCTACGACGCCATCCAGGAGCACCGCGATCAGGCGGCCCTCGGCATGGTGCTCACCCTCAGCGCCGTGGCCATCGCCATCCTCTACACCGTCAACAAGCTCACCGGAGGGCGCGATGGGCGCTGACGGAGGCGGCGGCGTCACGCTGCAGGTGCGCGTCGCCAGGAGCGACGGCTTCGCGCTCGACGTCGCGTTCGACGCGCCGCCGGGGGTGACGGTGCTCTTCGGTCCTTCCGGCTCGGGCAAGAGCACGACCCTGTCGTGCATCGCCGGGCTGACCCGTCCGACCTCGGGCCGCATCGCGCTCGGCGGCGAGACGTGGTTCGACGGCGATGCCCGCATCGACGTCGCCGTGCACAGGCGGCGCGTCGCCTTCGTCTTCCAGTCGCTCGCGCTCTTCCCGCACATGACCGCCGCCCAGAACGTCGCCTACGGGATGGACCGCGCGCTCGACCGCGAGGCGCGTCGCGGCCGCGCCGCCGCGCTCCTCGAGCGCCTTCGCGTGCGGCACCTGGCCGATCGCCGGCCGGCGACCTTCTCGGGCGGCGAAGCCCAGCGCGTGGCCCTCGCCCGCGCGCTGGCCACGCGGCCGCGGGTCGTGCTCCTCGACGAGCCGTTCAGCGCGCTCGACCGCGACCTGCGGCGCGATCTGGCGGCGGACCTGCGGGAGTTCGTGCGCGAGCTGAACGTGCCGGTCCTCTTCGTCACCCATCAGCGGCAGGAGGCCCACGCGATCGGCGAACGCCTCGTGTTGCTCGAGCACGGGCGCGTCCGTCGGGTGGGCGGCATCGAGGAGCTGGACAGGGAGCTGGAGCCATGACGAGGCGATTCGCGTGCGCCGTGCTGCTCGTGGCGGCGGGCTGCTCGAAACCGAGCGACTCCACGGAGGCCAAGCGGACCCCCAAGCCACCGCCCGCCGCGAGCATCTCGATCCCGGCCGCGCTTCACGTCGACGTGGAGGTCGACGGCGCGCCCGCCGCCGCCGTGGACGCCGCGCGGCTGGCGTCGCTCAAGCCCGACTTCGCCGACGACGAGCACCGGGCGTGGCGCATCGCCACGCTGGTGGGGCCGCCGGCGACGCGCCCGGGCGCGGTGATCGCGGCGGTCGGCGACAAGGGGCTTTCGCTCGAGATGCACGCCCCCTCGGCCCCGACCGATCCGATCCCGGTGCTCTCGCTCAACCGCCGGGGCGACGTCCTCGTCGGCCTGGTCTCGCCGGACGATCCCTTCCCCGACTTCCACGGAAAGGGCGGGCGCCTGAGCCGCCCCGGCGATCCGCTCCCCCGCCTCGCATCGCCGACCAAGCTGCGCGTCTACCTCGCCGCGGCCGCGCCGGCGTCGAGCGGCGTGGGTACCGGCAACGGCGGCGGAAGCGGCAATGGCGGAGGCGCGAACGCGCAGGTGACCGCCGCGCCCCTTCGCGTCGTCGTCGCGGGCCGCCCACCGACGAGCTGGACGTCGGCGGACTTCGCCGCCGTACCGCGGTTCACGATTCACGCCGACAACTCGGCCAAGGACGCGTGGTCGCTGCGCGACATCGCGCACGAGCTCGTCGGCCCGAAGGCGCGCGTCACCATCGCGGTCGACGGCGACGGGACGCGCGACCGGATCGCCCCTCGGGACTGGGCCGACGCGAGCAAGACGCCCGTCCTTCGCATCAACCGGCGCGGCATGTACAAGATCGAGTGGGTCGACAAGGACGGGAACATGCTCGAGGACGACGACGTGCGTGACGTGCGCAGCGTCGAGCTGTCCCCGTCCGGTTGATCGACCGCGGGCCGCCGGCTCAGAAGATGTAAAAGGCCGACAGCTGCGCGCGGTGGTCGATGGCGTGCTGGCCGTCGATGTACATGTCGTTGAAGTTCGCGTACTCGGCGCCGACGCGCACGGCCGCGGTCGCATCGACGAACAGGTTCACGTCGAACCAGTCCTCCGCGGCGAGCGCGCTGGTCGCCCCGAAGTACTGGTACGTGTTGGACGAGCTCGCGTGCGAGTAGTTGCCCGAGATCCAGACCTTCCCGTCGACTCCGGGCAGGTAATACTGCGCGCCGACCATGAAGACGGTCCACTGGACGGGGTGCAGCGACCCGTCCGCGGGGTTGTAGGCGACCACCCCCGGCTCGATGTCGGGCGTGTACGGCTTACCTCCTGCGGTGGCGGGGAAGCCCGTCGCGAGGCCCGTGATGCCGGTCAGCCCGGTGTACATGTCGCCGATGCCGTACCCGCTCGCGAACTCGCCGGTGAGAGAGAGCGAGTTGCCCATCTTCTCCGCCGACCCGGGGATGATGGGGATGAAGGTGTCGAGCGCGAACGCGCCCATCGAGAGATCGTTCGTGTAAGTCGACGGGCTGGCGAAGTTGTCGACCGCGACGTGGCGCAGCAGCCCGGTGGCGGCGATCGACAGCGGCGAGATCTGCGTGCCGGTGGCGCCGACGGTCTGCACACCTCGCCACGACTCGAGCGCCAACCGCAGGCCGGCCTGGCCGTCGGGCATCGCCGAGTCGCGCTGGACCGGGCGCGTGGCGGCGACGGCCGCCTCGATGGTCAGCTGGTTGGCGTGAATCGTCTTGCTGATCCGCACCTGCGGCGTGCGCGAGTAGATCTCGCCCGGGACGCCCTGGATCTCGACGGTGTTCGGCTGATAGACGCTCTGCCATCCGAAGAGTTGCCAGTACTGTCCGGCCAGGATGTCGAAGACGGGCGTCTCGACCTTCAGGTTGAAGTGGCGGACGCGGAACGTGGGGTTCGTGAAGAACGCGTCCTCGCTGTAGGCCGGCGGGACTCCCGGCTGGTTGCCGAGGAAGTCCATCTCGAGCATCGCGCTCGTGCGGATGGCGCCATTGGCGAGATCCGGGGCCTTGAGGCGGAAGCCGATGCGCGAGTTGCGCACGCCCATCATGAAGCGCCCGTTCCGGCCGCCCTCGGTGTTGGCGCGCGGCACGAGCCCCATCCCGGCCAGGTCGTTGAACGCGCGCGTCGTGTCGTAGATGTTGTCGTCCTCGACGAAGCCGTACATCGTCGTCGCCCACTTGCCCATCACGACGGAGCTCTGCTGCGTGGACAGGGCTCCGGTCGACTCGGCGAGGTCCTTGAGGGCGCTCTCGTACTCGGCCTGCGACATGATGCCCTTCTCGCGCATCACCTGAAGCGTCATCACTTGGACGCCCGACGACGACGTCGTCGAGGGCGCCGCGGGGGCCGTCGGCTCGGCGGGCGGCGCGGGCGCGGGCGCGGGCGCGGGCGCGGGCGCGGGCGCAGGCGCGGGCGCAGGCGCGGGCGCAGGGACAGCCGCCGGCGCCGATGCCGCCGGGGGCGTGGGGGCCGCCTGCGCGAAGGCGACGGACGGCGTGGCCAAGAGCAACGTACCGATCGAAACGGCGAGTCTTCGAGTCACGGTGGCTACCTCTCTTGGGCTCGGCACCATCGGCGATCCCCGTGTCATCCGTGTGACGACTGCGGCACATTGCGGGGGCTCGCGCTCGGCGCCGCGCGTGTACACTGCGGGGCGCAGGACATGGCTCGCACCGCAACCTTCCTCGCGTTCACGACGCTGCTCCTCGTCTCCGCCTGCTCCAAGAGCAGCCCGCCGCCTCCTTCGGGCGGCGCCGCCACGAGCGCGCTCGCGGCGCCCGACGATCACGCGCCCGGCCTCGGCGAGGTGATGCTGCAGGTCGCCCACCGCTTCGAGTACGCGGGGCGCGCGGCCACCGCCAACCGCTGGGAGCTGGCCTCCTTCGAGGTCGGCGAGCTCGACGAGCTGTTCGAGAACGACGTCCCGCGCGCCAGCCTGCCCAAGGAAGGCCCGACCGCTCAGATCCCGGGGCTGGCCAAGACGTTCCTCCAGACCATCCCGCCCGAGCTCGAAAAGGCGGCCGCCGCGAAGGACCGCCTCGCGTTCGCAGCTGCGTTCCAGCACGCGGCGGCGATGTGCAACGCCTGCCATCAGTCGGCCGAGAAGGGGTTCATCCAGGTGCCGAGCGTCCCGGGGCAGTCGGTGCCCGTGCTCGATCCGCTGCCGGCGGCGGCGGCGTCTGGCCGTTAGAGGCGTCCGGCCAACGTGGGCGCACCCGGCGCTGCGAGGATGTCGTCCGAAAGCTCGGCCGAACGCCGCCTCAGCCCTCACTGCGACACGGCTCGCGCGACACGCTCCCGTGCGCGGCTTCCGCATGGCGATGCCGCCGAAGGGCCGACGGCGGGCGCGGGCGTCCCCTGCCAGCATTGCCCCGCCCGCACGTCGGCGAGTTCAACGGCGTCGCAAAGGTGAACGCGGCGTTTGGTCGAGGCCGCGCGGCGGCCAGCAGCCTCGCCTTCGGTCGAAGCCTCGGCTCACCCTTCCAGGAACGTCACGACGCCCGTCGCCAGATCGTAGACCGCGGCGACGATGACGACGCGCCCCTTGTCGACCAGGTTTCGCAGGATGTCGCTCGAGCTGCGCAGCTCGCGCGCCGAGGCGAGCGCGTTGACGCGCACCCCCTCGGCGATCCGCACCGCATCGTCGAGCGGCTGCTCGCACAGGTCGCGGACGTGCGGCGCGATGCGGTCGACGATCGAGCGGATGTTGCGCGACTCGGGCGCGTCGGCGTGCGCGATTGCGCGAACGGTCGCGGTGACGGCGCCGCACTGCGTGTGACCCATGACGACCACGAGACGCGTGCCGAACTGGCTCGCCGCGTACTCGACGGACCCGACGAGCGACGGCGCGACGATGTTGCCGGCGACGCGGATGACGAACAGATCGCCGAGGCCCTGATCGAAGACGTACTCGGCGGGCGAGCGCGAGTCGGAACAGGCGAGGATGGTCGCGAACGGCCACTGTCCCTCGACGAGGCGGGGGTGCCAGGTGCGGACGGCGCTGCCTTCGCCGCTGACGAAGCGACGATTGCCGTCACGCAAGCGGGCGAGCGCCTGGTCGGGCGCGAGGGCATCGGGCGCGAACGTGCGGGGCATGACGGCGGTCGTAGTCGACTCGTCGACGCGCGGCAAACGGTCCCGGCGGCGGGCGCGCTGCGGATGGCCGCGCCCGTCAGCGCGCCAGGTCCGCGACCCAGATGTTGCCCTTCCAGTGGACGCGCACGACGACCAGGCCTTCGCGCGTGTAGGTCGGGGACGCCAGCTGGTCGCCGGTCTCCGTCGAGAAGGTCCGTACGAGGGCGCCCGAGGCGACGTCCACCTCGACGAGCTCCGTGTCGCCGCGCACCAGCGTGACGCGCCGTCCATCGAGCGAGAAGCGCGGGTACTCGTAGCGCCCGGCGGGCAGGGCCCGCGAGAGCGGGTGGTGGCGGCCGGTGCGACCGTCCCAGATGGCCAGGGTGGCGTCCGTGTGCGTGGAGCCGGCCAGGTACACGAGGCGATCGTCGACCGGCGAGGTGGACGCCTCGTCGGTGTCGGGCTCGAGCAGCGGCGTCGCGAGCCCGCCGTCGACCGGCACCGACATGACGCGGGTGTGGCCGCCCTCGTGCCGCGTGAACACGATCTGGCGGTCGCCGAAGCGGAACTGCGGTGACGAGTCCTCCGGCTGGCCGGTGAGGCGGCGCAGCTGCGGCTCGCCCTGCAGCCGGCCGACGTACAGGCCGGAGCCGCCGACGGTCACCGCGAAGCGCGAGCCGTCTCCGGACACGGCCGCGTCGTTCGGGATCAGATCGCCCGTCGAAACGAGCTTCGGCGCCGCGTGCCCCTTCAGGTCCGCGATCCAGAGGGTGTCCTTGCCGAGGCGCGCCGAGGAGACGAGCACCTGGCTCGTTCCGGGGATGGCCGCCACCGCGCCGACCGAGACGAGATCGCCGCCCAGCGGCTCGAGCTTGCCGCCCCAGGTCCGCGCGAGCTCCGCCTCGGGCTCCTCGCGGCAAGCCGACCACGCGAGGCGGCGGCCGTCGCGCGAGATCGACAGCCCGTGGAACGCCATGACCCCGGTCGCGGCGAGCGAGGTGATGGGCGAGCCGTCGACCGGCACGTCGAGCAGCTCGACGCCGCCCGTGTCCAGGTGGCGCGACACGAGCGCGTGGCGCTCGTCGGGCGTGACGGCCAGCACCTCTTCGAGGTTGGACCGAATCAGCCAGCGTGCGGGCCCGCGGACGGGCACGAGTGAGAGGCCGCGCGAGCCCGTTCCGCTCTCGGCGGGCGCGCTCCACGCGAGCACCGAGCCGTTCGACAGCTCGATGTGCATGTTGTCGCCGGTCTCGTCGGGCAGCGCCAGCACGCGCACCTTCGTGTCGACGTCGTAGGCGCCCACCGTCTCGCCCGACCCGGCCCACACCCTGCGTCCGTCGGGCGACCAGCTCGGACGGCCGGCGCCGCGGGTCAGGAGCATCGGCGGCGCGCTGCCGTCCATAGGCGCCACGTAGGCGTCGACCTGCGCCCCCGCGAAGCGCACGAACGCGAAGCGGTCGCCCTTCGGCGACACGCTCGGCGCGATGTCCCAGCCGCGCACGTGCGTCAGCTGCCGGGGCTCGCCGCCGTCGAGGTCGAGCGAGTAGATGAACGAGTCGCGGCCGACGGTGCCGTCGTACAGCATGGTGCGGCCGTCCGGCGTGAAGCTCGGAAACTCCTCGCACGAGTCGCCGAAGGTCACGCGCCGCATGGCGGTGGGGTGGAAAGCGAGCGGCGGGGTCGGGGGAGCGGGCGCCGAGGATCCGCTCGTCGCCGGCGCCGACGGCAGGGCGAGGGGCTTGCGATGGGCGGTGCCCCAAACGGCTGCCGCGGCAACGGCCGCCACCGCCACGCCGACCGACGCGACGGCGACCGACGCCAGACGGGGTGCGCCGCCCTCCGGCCGCTCGAGCGCGGCCAGCACGGCGCCGCCGTTGGCGAAGCGCGCGCCCGGAGCGCGCTCGAGGCATCGATCGATGACGGCGCACAGCGGCGGCGGCAGGTCGCGGCGCAGCTCGTGCACGCGCGGCGCCGGCGACTCGGAGCGCATCCGATGCAGCTCCTCGAGGGTCGTCGCCTCGCCGTGCAGCCGCTGGCCGGTGGCGGCCTCGAACATCACCGCCCCGAACGCGTACACGTCGGCGGCCGGCCCGATGTCGACGCGGCCCTCGAGCTGCTCGGGGGCCATGTACTGCGGCGTGCCGACGATGGCCCCCTCGCGCGTCAGCCTCATTCCGAGCGGCGTGGGCTTCTTGGGCGACGACGACGGCGCCGCCGGCTCCCCGTGCGCGCGCGACACGCCGAAGTCGGTCACCACGGCGCTCCCGTCGCGCCGCAAGAGCACGTTGCCCGGTTTCAGGTCGCGATGCGTGACGCCCGCCTGGTGCGCGGCGGCCAGCGCCCGGGCCAGATCGAGCGCCAGGCGCGAGACCTCCGCGACGTCCATCGGTCCGCGCGCGAGGCGGACGTCGAGCGCCTCGCCGTCGACGAGCTCCATCGACAGGCCGAAACGCCCGGGCAGCTCGATGAGATCGTAGATGCGCACGACGTTCGGGTGCGTCACCTTGCGCGCCATCTGCAGCTCGCGCCGGAAGCGCTGCAACCGCTGCTCGGAGCCCTCGTCCTGCTGCAGGAGCTTGAGCGCGACCACCGCGTCCGCCTTGAGATCGCGCGCGCGGAAGACCACGCCCTCGCCGCCGCGGCCGACCTCCTCCAGCAGCTGGTAGCGGCCGCCGCCGAGCACCTCGCCGGCCGACAGGCGCGGTGGCCCCTCGGACGCACCGGCGCTCATCGTCGGCGCGCTCGCGATGTCCTCCGGCAACGGGCCGCTCGGGACCGTGCGCGCGCTGGCCATCGCCTGGCGCGTGTCCGGGCCGGGCTTGGAGCCGTCTCGACTGCCGTCGGACATCGGCACCATCGTATAGGACCGCAGCGCGCAAGGCATGCGCGTGACACAATGGGGGGCGCCATGGACCTCGCGCGCATGCTGGACCGGTGCATTCGCGACCAGTGGAGCCCGAGCGACCTCGATTGGCGCCAGCGCCCCCGTCCCATGTCACGCGAGGACGAGATGGCCATCGTGCAGCTGTTCACGGACATGGCCGGCATCGAACGCCTGGCCGGCGCCCTGTTCGCGGAGCAGGAGAGGCGCGCGGACGACCCGACGCTGAAGAAGATCTTCGCGACGTTCGTGGTCGACGAGGTGCGCCACGCGCAGGTGGCGCAGATGCTGGCCGACTTCTACGACGTGCACCACCACGCGGTGTACCAGCCCAACCGCCACCTCCTGCGCTTCACGCCGGCCTTCGTCGACGCCGTCCGTCACCTGAGCGACGACGTGGCCAACGTCTACATCACAGTCGGCGAGCTGATTCTGGACATCGCGCTGCTCCGGTCGATCGACGACTTCGTGCACGACGGCATGAGCCGGCAGGCGATGCGCCTCATCAACCGCGACGAGTCGCGGCACATCGCCATCGACTACCACATGGTCGAGTACTTCACGTCCGACGCCTACGAGGCGAAGCTCGCCGCTCGCCCCGAGCCGCCGCTCGAGCAGCGCATTCGCGGCGCGCGGGCGCTCGCGGCGATGCTCTACCACGGCAAGCCGTTCTTCCGGGACGTGTTCTTCGCGCCGATGGACCGCATCGATCCGAGCGGCCGCCGCATCCGCGAGGCGTTCAAGCGCGTGCAGATGATCGCTGCGAAGCCGAACGTCCGCCGGCGGCCGTTCGGCGCATTCCTCGTCGCGCTGCGCGAGACGTACAACCGCCCCCTCGGGCGCGCGCTGCTCGGGCGGGTCGTCACGCGCATCGCGGGCATGGAGCCGCGGTTCATGGAGACCATCGCCTCCGCCGAGGAGATGGAGCGCGCCGCACACATGTCGTTCGACGAGCTCGCGCAGGAGGCGCTGTCCGCCAAGCTGGTGGACGCGCCGTCCTGAGCGAGCCCTTGCCGACCGTGACGCCGTCCGACCGGCCCCAGTTGACCCGCACTCGTTATCTTGTTTCGATATCGAAATGACGAGCCGTCCCGGACGGCTGACGTGTGTGCTCATCCTCGGTGCGTTCTTCGCGTGCGACGCCGGATCGGCTTCCCCCTCCGAGTCCAGCGTCCCCGACGCGGCTCCCCTCGAGGCGGCGCCGCCGGACGCGGGCCTCTCGTGTGGGTTCACCGCCCGATTCGGGCTCTCGGCCGTGGCGGTCGGGGGCACGCTCTTCGCCGTGGGAGGCACGCAGGTCGGGCCCATCGCGCGCGCGGAGACCTTCGGGCCGGCGGGCCGATGGATTCCCGCGGCTCCCCTGCCGGCGGCGGTCACGTGGGGTGGTGCAGCCGCCGTCGCCGGGGGCTTCGTGGTCGTCGGGGGCGACGGCGATGGCTCTCAGGACGGAAGCCTGGCGACCTACCGCTTCGACGTTGCATCAGGTGCCTGGTCAGCCGGACCTGCTCTGGCGCATCCGCTCTGGGCGAACGCCGTCGCGTCGGGATCTGACGGGACAGTGTACGCGCTGGGCGGACTGGTCGGTACGAGCACGAGTCCCATCTCCGACCTCGAGCAGCTCCCGCCGGGCGCACCCGCGTGGAAGGCCGCTGCGCCGATGCCTACGGCGCGCTCGTTCCTGGGGGCCGCGGTCGGACCCGACGGCCGTCTCTACGCCGTCGGCGGCTGCGCGGTCGGCTGCTCGGCCGTGTTGTCGAAGACGGAGGTCTACGATCCGGTGGCGGGTGCCTGGTCGAGCGTCACGCCGATGCGACCGCCCGCGCCCACCTGGCCGTGACCGCGGGGCCGGACGGCCGCATCTACGCGCTCGGCGGCATCGATTCCGTCGGCAACCCGCTCGACGCCGCGGAGGCCTACGATCCGGCCACGGGAGCGTGGGCCACGCTGCCGCCGCTTCCCGCGGCGCGCAGCGATCTCGCCGCAGCCTTCGGCCCGGACGGGCGGCTGCGCGCGCTGGGCGGCCAGAATGCGGCGTTGGAGCCGGTGGGAGAAGTCGATGCGTTCGATCCCGCGGCCGGGGCGTGGACCACCACCGGCTGCGAGGCAGGTCTTGCCGGCTGGCCTGCGCCCGCGACGTTCGCCGAGTTGAGGACGCAGCTCTTTCAGGGACTGGGATGCACGCAGTCTGGCTGCCACCAGGCGGGCGCCGGCCCGGCGGTTGGAAACCTCGACCTCGTGACCGATCCGTACACGGCCCTTCTCGGCCCCAATGGGACGGGGGCTCCTGCGACCAACGCGCAGGGAAAGATCACGGGACTGCTCCGCGTCGCTCCCGGCGATCCCTCCCACAGCTTGCTCTGGCTCAAGCTCTCGCTGCACGCCGTGGACTACTCGACCTACGGGCAGCCGATGCCCGGCTCGATGCCGAACACGACGCCGCCCGCGCTGCTCGGGGCCCTGGCCGCGTGGATCCAAGCGGGCGCGCACGGGCCGTGACCGGCCTCTTGATATCGTCATCGAGATTCGATAACGAAGCTCTATGCTCCAGCTCGACGCACCGTGGTCTTCGTCGCGGCCCGGGTCGGGACGTGCGGCGCCGAGCGTGGCACGCCGGCACGTGTCGCGCGCATGGCTGTTCGCAGCCTGCGCGATCGCTGCGGCGTGCTCGGCCACCAGCGCCCACGCCGACGACGAAAGCGCGATCGCGCGCTACCGCAAGATCTGGAACCCGTTCTCCGCCGGCCCCGAGCTGCTCAGCTCCGCGGACCTGCAGGTGCAAGGGCAGCTCTTTCTGCGCCCGTACATCTTCACCGAGCTGGCGTACGGGCAGTTCAACGGCTGGGCGGTGGCGAACAGGGGGTTGCCACAGAACCTCTACGCCATCGCCCCGCAGGTGGAGTTCTCGTACGGCATCCTCGACTGGCTCGAGTACGAGATGTACGTGCCCGAGACGTCCTGGTGGCAGACGTCGGGCGGCGGGCAGCCCAGCGCGGACGGCCACGGCGTCGGCGACATCACCGGGTTTCTCAAGTGGCGCTTCCACGTCCAGCAGCCGGACTCCTGGATTCCGTCGCTCACGCAGGTGGTCTTCCTCTCGCTTCCCACGAGCGACTGGTTCGGCCCGGTCGGAACGCCGGCCATCCCCGGCGGCTTCGCGCCGCTCGGACGCTTGCCCGCCACGCACTTCGGCGCTCCCGAGCTGACCGAAGCGATCCTCTTCCGCAAGAACGTCCGGCCCTTCCGCATCTCGGGAGGCGTCTACTACTCGTACGGCCTCCCCAGCTCGCACGACGGCATCTCGCAGTATTACGGCGACATCTTCCAGTACCGGCTCGCCTTCGAGCAGTTCATCGACGACAGCAAGGGCTTTGGCTACGCCGTCGAGGTGGTCGGAATCCACGGGTTGCCGTTCCGTATCGACGGTAAGTCCGTGGACGCGGGCAGGACGAGCTTCGGCCTCATCGGCGTGCAGCCGACGGTCGAGTACAACTTCACCGACCGGATCGTCGGAGCGGCAGGTGTCCTGGTCACCGCCGCCGGGTACCAGGACGTGGCGGCGGTCTACCCGAACCTCTCTCTTTACTACTACTGGAACCCGCGCGGGAAAGTGGTCGCGCGCTGACGTCAGCCCTCTTCGAAGAGCTCGCCGAACAGCTCGCGGACCTTCTCCTTAGCCGCCTCGAGGACCTTCCGCCCGCGCGGGGTGGCGCGGTACACCCGCCGAAGGCGTTTGCCGCTGCGCTCGCGACGTGACTTCAGATAGCCGCGCCGCTCGAGCCCGTGAAGGATCGGGTACAGCGTTCCCGCGCTGAGCTTGTAGCCGTGTCGACCGAGCTCCTCGATGATCGCCAGGCCGAAGATCGGCTCCTCGACGGCGTGGTGCAGGATGTGCAGGCGAATGAGCCCGGAATAGAGGTCTTGGTCCTCGAGGAGAACTCGGCGGTCGCTATCGTGCTTCGAGATTTTCATCGTCGAACGTCAACCCTCCGGAGATCGATCGCGAACGGTAGCCGAGAAGCCTCTCGGCGACGAGTCCGCTGCGTGAATGGCCCCGGGCCGGACGCCGTGTTCGTCCTCGTGCTCCTCGCGTTCACGGCCGCCGGGGCGCGCACGGCCCTGGCCGACGAGGAGCCGAGCAAGTGGGAGCAGCTCTTCTTCCCCTTCCCCATCGTGGGCGCCCCTCCGCAGCTCGAACAGCAGGTCCAGGTCTTCAACAGCTACTTCCACGGCAGCGCGGGAGCGGGTGACGTGGCGTCCGCCGAGCTGGCCTACATCGTGTCGCCGCGTCTCGGGCTCGTGGCGACCGTCCCCTTTCAGATCGGGTTCGGCGAGCAGACGACCGGATTCGAGGACGCCAGTCTGCTCGTACAGTGGCTCGCCGCGGGCTCGCTCGAGCTCGACGACATGCTGTCGGTCGGCGTCGAAGGCACCTTTCCCACGGGGCGAGGCGATCTGAGCGAGGGCGACTACTTCGTAGGCCCCTTCGCGTACGCTGCGCAACGCTTCTTCCACCACCTGATCTTCGAGGCGAACGTGACGACGCTGCTGCCGGTCGTGCACGGCGACTCGACGCGCCAGATCCTCGCCGACGGGCTGGTCTCGGTGCTCGTGACACCCCAGCACGTTTCCCTCCCGGTCTACGCGCAGGTGGAAGTCGACACGACGACGTATCTGGGCGGCAGGGGCGGCTTGCCTCAGGGCACGACGCGGAGCCCGGCCGAAACCGTCCTCGTCGCCCCGGAGGTCTTCCTCGGGCCGTTCGTGACGCCCATCAGCGACGGCACGCGCATCGCAGCCGGCGTTTCCTTAGACGTCGCCGGCGATCCCGTTCACGCGCAGACGTACACCGTAACGGCGGCCTTCGACATCCCGAACAAGTACGGGTACTGACCGCCCTCGCCGAACGGGAGCCCTCTAGCCACGAGGCGCTCGCGGCCCCGCTCGGCGAGCGCCCAGAACGCGCGCCATGACGTAGTGCGGCCCGATGTCCTTCAGCTCGAACGGCAGGCCGATCGTCGAGAACGCGAGGGCGGCGTAGAATGGTGCCGCCGACACGCGCGCGTTGCACCAGAGGCGGCACCCGCCGTGCGCGACGACGTGCGCGATGCAGCCGCGCACGAGCGCCGCGCCGACGCCCCGGCGGCGCATCTCGGGGACGGTCGCCATCCCACGCAGCCGCCAGTCTCCCTGCGGGTCGGCGCCGGCGCCCGGCATGGGCTCGGGATGCACGGTCGCGGTGCCGACCATGGCGTCACCGGCGAAGGCGCCCAGGTGCAGCGTCGCCGCGTCGTCGTCGTGCGCATAGACGAGCTCCTCGACCCTCTGGTGGGGACGCAGGATGCGCTGCCGGAGCGGCCGCGTGTCGGCGGCCGGGACCGGGCGCAGCACGACGGCGAGCGGCGGCACGCGAACCAGGATAGCTGCAGCCGGCTACGCCGCGGAAAACACGCCCCCGCACGGTCCGAGCGCGGCAGCGTCTAGTGGCAACCGGCTCCGGTGCAGGTGCACTTGCCCTCCGGGCAGCTGGTGAACGAGCAGCTCGCTCCCTGGCCACACGCCATGGTGCAGCCACCCGAGGAACACTCGACGTTGCACGTCGCGCCGCTCGGGCACGAGGTGTTGCAGTCGCCGCTCGAGCACTGGACCGTACAGGTCCCATCGCCGCAGTAGGTCAAACAGTGACCGCTCGAGCAGTCGAGCGTGCAGTCGCCGGACGATGCGCACGTCAGCTCGCAATTGCCGCCCGAGCAGTCCATCGTGCAGGGAGCCGTCGTGCACGCGCCCTGGCAGTTGCCCGACGAGCAGGCGCAGTTGCCCCCTGCGCAGGCGACGCTCGAACGCGGCGTGCCCGTGCCCGGATCGGGCACGGAGGGGCCGCCGTTCGGCGCGCCACCGTCGACGGCGCCCACACCGGCGGTCGTCGAGGAGCCGCCGCAAGCGATGATCGACATACAGAGGAACGAGAAAGCGGACCAGCCGGACGTGTGCATGTGCTGCCCTCCATGAGGTTCGAGGTGAACGTCTCGACGTTCGACGTTCGAGCCTCGTGCATGATGCACTCAGTTCCCCTGCGGGCTCCGGATCAACCAGGGCACGGCGTGCCGCCGCCGCAGGTGCCGCCTTGCGAGCACTGCGATCCGCTCGCGATGCACGTGCCGTTGTCGCAGCACCCTCCGCCGCAGTTGTCGCCGATGCAGCAGGTCTGACCCGGGGCGCCGCAGTTCGAGCAGACGTGGTTCGCGTTGCAGCCCAGCCCCCCGCTGCACGAGTTGCCCGGGCAGCACGTCTGCCCCGCGCCGCCGCACTGCGCGCAGACGCCGTTGCTGCAGGCGGTGCCCGGATCGGAGCAGGTCCCGCCGGCGCAGCATGCGTTGCCCGTCGTACCGCACGCGGCGCACGTCCCGTTCTGGCAACGCGCACCGGACGCCGTGCACTGGCCGTTGCCGCAGCACTGCTGGCTGAGCCCACCGCAGGTGCCACAGCTGCCGGCGGTGCACGTGCCGCCTATCTGCGGGCACGTCGACGCCGCCGCGATGCAGACGGCGTTCACGCAGCAGCCGCCGGAGTTGCACGCGTTGCCCGCGCAGCACGCGTCGCCCGGATCACCGCACTTGACGCACACGCCGCCGCCACCGCCGCCGCCTCCTCCGTTGCACGAGTACCCGCCCGCGCACCCGCCGCCGCCGCAGCACGGCTGGCCCGCGCCGCCGCACGCCTCGCACACGCCATTGCGACACGCGGCGTTCGAGTTGCACGTCGCGTTGGTGCAACAGGTCTGGCCGGGCTGACCGCAACCCGCGCTGCCGTCCGTGCCGGCTCCACTCGACGACGTGCTCCCGCTGCCGCTCGAAGAACCGCTGCCGCCGCCGCTGCTCGAGCCGCTGCCGCCGCTGGACGAGGCGCTCGCGTCGACGCCGCCGTCGTCGCCCGCGCCGAGGCCGCCCGTCGAGCTCGAGCCGCCGCAGGCCGCCGCGACGGCAATCACGCTCGTCATCGCCCAAGTGAAGCTCTTCACCCGCATGGTCCCTCCGCTCCTTCTTCGATCACCCGCTCAGCCCGGACACTTCATGCCGACCGTGCACGTGGCGCCCCCTTGCGAGCACCGCGCGCCGGTGGCCACGCACGTGCCGTTGTCGCAGCACCCCGCGTTGCCGCAGCTGTCGCCGGCGCAGCAGGCCTGGCCCGGCTGTCCGCACTGCGCGCACACGCCGTTGTTGCAGGCGGTGCCCGGATCGGTGCAGGTGTCGTTGCGGCAGCACACGTCTCCGGCCGCGCCGCACTTGACGCAGTTGCCCTGCGAGCAGCGCGTGCCGCCCGCCGTGCACTGGTCGTTGCCGCAGCACGCTTGACCGAGCCCGCCGCAGCTCCCGCAGCTCCCGTTGGCGCACGTGCCTGCAATCTGCGGGCACGACGTGCTGGCTCCGACGCAGACGTCGTTGACGCAGCATCCGCCCGCGCCGCACGCGTTGCCCGGACAGCACGCGTCGCCCGGATTGCCGCACTTGAGGCACACGCCGTTGCCGCACCCGAAGCCGCTCCCGCACGCACCGCCGCTGCAACACGGCTCGCCGCCGCCGCCGCACGCCTGGCAGATGCCGTCCACGCACGTGCCGGATCCGCACGCAGTGGTCGGACTACATGCGCCGCCGAGCTGCGCTCCGGGGCCGCCGAGGCCCGGACCGCCCGACACCGTGCCGCTCGAACCGCTGCACGCGACGACTGCGACGAACAGGACGACCGAAGCCCAGGCGAAAGGTCTCATGGTTGGCTCACCGGACAGTGCCGGCACGCCCGGCGCAGCAGGCACCCGTGCTTCATTTTTTGTGTGACACCGTCGGCCGGCGGTGCACATCGGGGGGCGCCCGGTCTGGGCGGACGCCGGATTCCGCTCGCGGTTTCGAGCGGCCGCCTGCTCGGCGCCCCCTCCGGGTACTCTTCCCATGATGCCCGCGAGTGCCTCCCGGCCGAAGCTGTGGCTGGTGCCTGCCCCGGCGCAGGCCGAGGCGCCCCCGCCCATGCCCTCGCTCGACGACACTGAGCTCCTCGCCGCGCTTCGCGCGGGCGACCCGAGCGCCGCGACGGCCCTGCACGACCGCGTGCGGCCGCAGGTGGATCGCACCATCCGCCGGCTGCTCGGCGCTCGCGACGTCGATCACGAAGACGTGGCGCAGCAGGCGATGATCGAGCTGGTCTTCACCATCGACCGTTACCGCGGCGACTGCTCGCTCGACTCGTGGACGAGCACCATCACCGCGCACGTGGTCTACAAGCACATCCGGCGCCGCAAGACCGAGCGGCGCCTCTTCGGCGCGCTGGATCCCGACGACGCGTCGATGCGCTCGCCCTCGCGCACCGGGCGCGAGGCGATGGTCCACAACCTGATCAAACGCGTGCTCGAGCACCTCGATCGCATCGACGAGAACAAGGCCTGGACGTTCGTGCTGCACGACGTCTGCGGCTACGACCTGCGCGAGATCGCGCAGATCACCGGCGTCAGCGTCGCCGCCGCCCAGACGCGCCTCGTGCGCGGGCGGCGCGAAGTGCACGAGCGCATCGCGACCGACCCGGAGCTGGCCAACCTGCTCGAGACCATGGAGGGAGACACATGAGCGCCCCGCGCTACGCCCGACTGGCGGGCAAGCTCCTGGCCGAACGCGAGCGCGTGTCGGCGCTGCCCCCCGCCCCGGACGACCGGGCGCGGGCCATCGCGGCGGTTCAGCGCGCGATCGAGCATCGGGGGCGCGCGCGGCGCAGGGCCCGGTGGATCGCGGGAGTGGCCGCCGCGGCGGCCGCCGTGGCCGTTGCCGGCGGGATCGCGCACCAGGTCCTGCGGAGCCGCGCCATCGCGTCGAGCACGACGCCGGCGCCCACCTCCGTGGTCGCGCGCGCGGGCGAGGTGCGCATCGTCGGCCACGCGGTCACCGGATCCGCGAGCGTCGTCTCGGCGGGCGTCGAGGCGGCACTGGCCGAGGGACGTCCGCTCGCCGCGGGCGACCGCGTCGTGACGGGTCCCGCGGCGCGGGTGCTCCTGGCGTTCTCCACCGGGACGAGCGCGCTGCTGCAGGAGGACGGCGAGGTGGCCATCGACGCGCTCGGAGCGTCCGAGCAGCTCCGGCTCGACTCGGGGTCGATCGAGCTGCACGTGGCCAGGCAGGCGCCCGACGAGCGCTTCGTCGTGCGCACGCCCGACGCGGAGGTGGAGGTGCGTGGGACCCGCTTCCGCGTGTCGATCGTGCCCGCCGCCGCGTCGTGCGGAGGCGGTACCGTCACGCGAGTCGCGGTGTTCGAGGGCGTCGTCGTCGTTCGGCATGCCGGAAGCGAGGCGCGGGTCGCCGCCGGCGAGCAGTGGCCCGAGAGCTGCGCGGTCGCGAGCCAGGCCGTCGCGGCATCGGCTGCCGCAACGCCGCCCCCGGTCGCGCACACCGCGCCGGCCGCCTCGAGCGGCTCGACGCTCTCCGAACAGAACGACCTGTTCGCCCAGGCGATGGCCGCCAAGCGGCGCGGCGACGAGGCCGCGGCGCTCTCCGGCTTCGATCGCCTCCTGGCCCGCTATCCACGTAGCCCCCTCGCCGAGAACGCGGCGGTCGAGCGCATGCGCCTGCTGCGAGGCAGCGATCCGGTCCGCGCAGCGCAGGCGGCGAGGGCCTACCTCGCGCGCTACCCGAACGGCTTCGCGCGCGTCGAGGCCGAGGCGATCGCGGCGAAGTCCCCGTGACGACCGATTGCGGCCAGGACGGCGTCCACGGCTCTGCCGTAGCATAGCTCCTCCCCGGAGTAGACGCCGTGGCAACGGCCATGAGATTCGTTCGCGCGTGAACCGACTGCCTGCGCTCGCGGCGTATGCAGCCCTCCTCTGCGCCACGGCCCCGCCCTGGCCCGACGACTGGGACGGGGTCGGATTCGTGGCCTCCGTGCACGATTTCGACCTGGCGCGCTTTCACCCGCACCCACCGGGCTATCCCGTGTACGTCGCGCTGCTGCGCGCGGCGGCTGTCGTCGTCGGGCAACCCATGCGCGCGTGCGTACTGGTCGCGGCCCTGTCTGGTGCCCTCGCGATCGCCTTCCTCTGGGATGGGACGCGGCGCTTCGCGGGCGAGCGCGCCGCATGGGCTGCGGGCGCCCTGGTGGGTGCCGCGCCGCTCGTGTGGCGTGCGTGCAGCGGCGTGGGCAGCGAGTCGCCGGCGCTCGCGTGCGCGGCGGCCTGTGCGTGGGGGCTCGTCGCCGTGCGCGACGCGCACGGTTCGCGCGCGGTGCGGACGTGGGGGCCGATCGCGCTGGCGCTGGGGGCCGGGCTCGGGATAGGCGTGCGGCTCTCGTGGGCGCCGCTGTTCCTCGCGGCTCTCGCGCTCGCGCCGCCGTCCACGCGAGCCCGCGCATGGCTCGGCACGGCTGCTGCGACGTTGGCCTGGGCGGTGCCGCTCGTGGCGATCGTGGGAGCCCGCCGCCTCGTCGCGCTGTACGCGACGCACTTCGCGGGTCACGCCGAGCGGTGGGGAGGGACGGTCGTCACCGAGCCCGGCACGGTGCGGCTGTCCTGGCTCGGGCGCGATGCGTTCGTCGACGGGCTCGGGGCGGGCCGCGATGTCCTCGGTCTCACGATCGCAGCGCTGCTGGCCATCGCCGCTGCGCAGGCGATCCTCGCCTGGCGCGACGAGAGGTGGCGCGGCTGGAGAACGGCCGTCTGGCTCACGGCGCCCTACCTGACGTGGATCGCGCTCGGCCAGAACCTGCGCGATCAGCCGCGACACGCCTTGCCGCTCGTGGCGATCGTCGCAGCGGCGCTGGCGTTGCCGGCGGCGCGCTCGCGCCGCGCGTTCGCGCTCGTCGCCACGCTCGCGCTGGCGGTCGCCATGCGCACCGCGTGCGACGCCCACGCGCGCCGCACGATCCCGCCCGCGGGCGAGCAACTCGTCGAGCTCGCGCGCGCGCAGCCGGATCCCGATCGCGTGGACGTGTTCGGCATCGCCAGCATCCGCTTCTTCGAGTCGAGCGGCCTCGCGACCCAGGCCTTCGCCGCCGGCTCGATCGGCGACGTGGAGTCGCGTCTGACGCGGCTCGATCGGCTGCCCGCGCGCGTGTGGGTGACGAGCGAGATCCAGGGCCGTGGCGCCTCACGTTGGCCTCTGGTGCCGGTGGCTACGCTGTGCCGTCCCTCGCGCATCGACCGGCGTGCGCCGTGCCTCGACGTCTACGACTGGAAGCTTCCGTATTTGCCGGCCCGGTGAGATCGACGCCCAGGCCGCGCGTCAATCCGCGCTCGCATCCGCAGCCCCGGCGTCGATCGGTGCGGCATCCCCGGCGTCGTTTCCGGCATCGGTTTCCGTGCCCGCATCCGCTCCGCCGTCGGCTACGGCAGGCGGGCAGCACCACACGCTATCGAGCGCGGTGCCGGCCTCCGGGCCGCCGATGGTCTGCGTATCGCCGGCGTTGACGCAGCCGGCGAGAGGAGGCACGACGCCGGGCGAGGGCGGACAGGTCCACGCCTGGACGGCGTTGCCCGAGCCCGCACAAGGATCGTTCGGCCAGCTCGAGCCACCGTCGACGTGATCGGCAGTCGCCCAGCGCACGCACGAGAGGGGCGCGCACGACAGGAAGACACCGGCCTCGGCCTGCCACGGGTACATGCCGGTGACGTACTGGATCGCGGTGACCGTGCCCGCCGGAACCGTGAAGACCGAGGGAAACTCGGCCAGCGACGCGTCGATGTCCCCGGGTTGCGCCGAGCACGCGTACTCGGAGGCCGTTCCGGACAGGCAGTCGAGCGGGCACGCGCCCACGAAAACGCAGTCGTCGGAGGGGACGTTGCCCAGAGGGAGTTGCGCGCAGGGCATGAGGCCGGCGTCGCCCGCGTCCGTGCCGGCGGCAGGGCCGTCGTCGCCCGAGGCCCCCTCGGTGGTCACGTCCTGCGCGGCATCCGCCGCGGCGCCGTCGGCGCCGCCCACGTGCGTGCCGCTCGAGTCGCAGCCTGTCAGCGCGAAGATGAAAAGGAGCAGGAGGATCGAGGCACGCAACATCCGTCTCGCGGCAGGCTACCCCTTGCGCCCGAGGCATGTCGAAGCGGTGCAAAACTGCAGCACGGGTCGACGCTGCGCGCCGCGACCCCACGGACGTCTTCGCGCGCTAGGATGACCCGCCCGTGCGCATCCTGCTCTGGATCGTGCTCGCTGGCCTCACCGGCGCGTGCCGTGCCGCGCCCACGCCAGCATCCTTTGGATCCGGCGATGCCGGCTTGGACGGCGGCGACGATGCAGCCGATGCTGCGACGGTCACCGCGGCCATCGCGCCCCCGCGCCCCGTCGCGCCCATCTCCGTGTCCCACCTCACGTCGCGACGACCGACCTTCCGATGGGCGCTCGCGCCGGGCAGCGACGGCGCGCGCGTCGAGGTGTGCGCGGACCGAGCGTGCACGCGCCTCGTTGCGAGCTTCGACGCGTCCGGCGATCACGGCGCGCCCCCCGACGAGCTGCCGAGTGGTGTCGTGTTCTGGCGCCTTCGCGGCACGAGCCGGGGCGCCGTGGGCGTCGCGACGAGCATCACGTGGGAAGCGGTCTCGCCGGCGCGCTCGGCGCCCGTCGCGACGGCCTGGGGGGCGATGCTCGACGCGAACGGCGACGGCCTCGCCGACGTGGTGGTCGGCGACTCGGACGAGCTCAGGCCGACGCAGCACGTGTTCGTGCACCTCGGCGGCGCCACGGGCCCGGCCGTCGCGCCTTCGGGGGTGCTGTCCGCTCCCATGCCCGTCATCGGCTATGCGACGTCGGTCGCGAGCGCCGACGACATCGACGGTGACGGCTTCGGCGACTTGCTGGTCGGCTCACCGCAGGAGAACACGGTCTACGTGTATCGCGGCGGCGTGGGCGGCTTCGCCGAGCCACCCGCATGGGTCCTGCACGGCGCCGCGATGAGCCAGTTTGGCGCCGCCGTGAACGGCACCGGGGACGTCGACGGCGACGGTTACGGCGACATCGTCGTGGGGATGCCATCCTCGACGGTCGGCGACGGCTCGGCCGCTTCTGGCGCCGCGATGGTGTTCTACGGTGGGCCCACGGGCCCGTCGGCCGACCGTACCGCGGCGCTGGCCCGCCGCGCCGGATCGGACGCGCAGGACTTCGGGTACTTCGTGGCGGGCGCCGGCGACGTCGACGGCGACGGCCGGTCGGACGTCGCGGTGTTCGGTGGGATCGAGTCGACCGATCCGCAGTTCGTCGCGCTGTATCTCGGCCGCGATCAGCCGTTCGGGGCGGCGCCCAGCCGGCTGCTCCAGTACGAAGGATCCAACGTGGTCTGGATGGACAACGCGCACCTGCTGGCCTGCGCTGGAGACGACAATGGTGACGGCTACACCGACCTCGTGATGAGCACGTCGGCGCCGCAGACGATCCCCTACGAGCCCGATCACCTGTCGCTCTTCTATGGCGGACCGACGGGCCCCGGTGAGACGCTCTCGCGGCGGCTCGTGAGCCCTCTGGCGCCGCGCGATGCGTTCGGGGTGTCGGTGGCGGCGATCGATTTCGATGGCGACGGCCTCGACGACATCGCCGCGGGCGTCAACGCGTACCAGCCGCCTGCCATCTCGGCCTTCGTGTACCTCGGCGCGCCGTCGGGGCCCGGCGCGGCGACCGACATCGCCACGACCGACACGAGGACGGCGGCCGAGCGGGAGGTCACCAGCCCGGGCGACATCGACGGGGACGGCTTCGCCGACCTGGTGATCGCCTATCCGGCGCGCGTGACGGTCGAAGACGGCGGCGCGCTGCGCGGTGCGGTCGAGGTGCATCGCGGCGGGCCGTCCGGGGTCGCGGCGGCCGCGCAGTGGACACTGCTGCCGCCGGACACGAAGGCCGTCGCGTACGGAGGCTCGCTCGCGCCGCCCTGAGCGAGCGTGCTAGCGATAGGCCATGCCCGGCGCCGGTGGCCCCTTCGTCATCATCGGCGGTGGCCCGTGCGGGCTAGCGGCGGCGTGGCACCTGGCGCGGCGCGGAGAGCGACCCATCGTCCTCGAGCGCGAGCCGCTCGTCGGGGGCCTCTGCGCGACGCACGAGCACGGCGGCTGGCGCTTCGACCTCGGCGGCCATCGCTTCGTGTCCGCCGACGCGGAGCTGTCGCACTGGGTCGAGCGGCTCCTGGGCGACGAGCTCCTCGAGCAAGAGCGCCGCAGCGTCGTTTTGCACGAGGGGCGCCGATTCCGCTATCCGCTCGAAGCGGTGGACCTCGTGCGAAACCTCGGCGTGCGCGAGAACGCGGCGGCCCTGGCCGGCTTCGCCCGGGCGCGCATCGGGCGTCGGCTGCGGCCTCGCCCCGACCTCAGCTTCGAGGACTGGGTGACGGCGCGCTTCGGGCGGCCGCTGTACGATCGGTTCTTCGGGCCGTACACCGAGAAGCTCTGGGGCATTCACCCGAGCCGCATCTCGGCCGATTGGGCGGCCGAGCGCATCTCGCTCTTGAACCTCGGGGACGTGGCGATGCGCCTGATCGGCCTGCGCCGCAGGTCGGTGCGCACGTATGCCCGCCGGTATCTCTATCCGCGGCTCGGCATGGGGCAGCTCTACCGAATGATGGCGGCCGACGTCGTGCGGCGAGGCGGCGAGGTCCGCACGGGCGTGCGCGTGGCGGGTATCGAGACCGAGGGCCCGCGCGCCGTCGCCGTCCGCATCGACGCGCACCGCAGACCCGAACGCATCCCGGTCGGCGAGCTGCTGTCGACGATGCCGCTGCCCGACCTGGTGCGCCACCTTCGTCCCGAGCTGCCGCCGGAGCTCGCGCGGCCGGCCGAGGGGCTGCGCTTTCGCGCGCTCACCTTCGTCAACCTGCTGCTCGCGCGCGAGGATTTCTCGGAAAACACCTGGATGTACGTCGCCTCCGCGGCGCTCGGCACCTCGCGCATCCAGGAGCCCAAGCGCAGGAGCGGCGCGATGGCGCCGCCCGGCCGCACGTCGCTCATGCTCGAGGTGCCGTGCGACGTGGGCGACGCGACGTGGACCGCGGACGCCGGCGCGCTGCGCGACCGGGGCCTGCGCGAGCTCCGTGCGCTCGGCTTCGTCGTCGACGACGTCCTCGACGCGTTCTGCGTGCGCGTCGCGCACGGCTATCCCGTCTACCACCTCGGCTACGACGCGGATCGCCGGCGACTGCTCGGCGAGGTCGAGCGATTCGCGAACGTGCGCACCGCCGGGCGGCAAGGGCTCTTTCGCTACGTGTTCATGGATGCGGCGATGCGCATGGGCATCGAGGCGGCCGACCAGATGCTCGCGGGACGCCGCGACGGGGGTGCGCTCGACGCCATCGGACGGTCCGCGCGCGTCATCGAGACGAGCGCGCTGACCGCGGGCTAGGAGCCCGTCCGAGAATGGGGCGGATTGGGTCGGGAGGGACACCTCTCGGCCTGCGGGGTCTATGTAACTCACATGACATCGGCGGTTCGCGGTCGGAGCCGCGCAGTCGTCGCGTCAGGCGTGGTCGGCCGGTTCGAAACGGAAGACTCGAACCCTACGCGCGATGCTGCGCCAGCTTCAGCAGATTGGCCGCTCCGGTGAACCGCGCCCGCGGCGCTCGATCACCGCGTCCGCTTCAACCCCGCCAGGATCTCCCGCACCGTGAGGCCGGTCTCGGCCGCCTGCTCGAAGGCGGCGACGACGCCGGAATGGATCGACTCGGGCGCCACCTTCATCGCGCGCGCGGCCGCGGCGACGACGGCATCGGCTCCATCCACCAGGTGCGGCGGCGGCGCGCCGATGAGCTCCGCCGTCTCGGCGCCGAAGGCGACGATCTGCGTCGCCAGATCGGGCTCGACCGGCTGGAGGGCACGGGCGAGCGCCTCGGCATCCGAAGGCAGAAGGATCGTGCCGTGATCCTCCCATCGCTGGATGGTGCGCTTGCTCTTTCCGAGAAGGTCGCCGAGCTCCTCCTGGGTGAGCTTCAGCGCGAGGCGGCACTTCAGCAGGAGCTCCTTGGGGATGCCGGCCATGATCCTGACGTCCGTTGTGGCACGATCCACGGCGACCCGTCAGCCGAAAGCGACATCGATCCCGCGGCTCGGCGACATGCTCGGCCATCGATGTCGCCTCACCCGGCGATGCGATCCCAGGAGCATCGCGGCATCGAGCGACACGCGTCGCGGGACACGTCGCCGCGCGGAGCGTGGGGAGGCGACATGCATGGCCGGACGAGTCGCCCGGCATCGCGAGGCCGGATGACATTCACCGCCGACGTCGTCACCTCTCTTCGCGACGATGGGCGACACGCATCTCGAACGATGTCGCCTGACGTCGGGAAGGGAGGCGACGAGCGTCGTTGCATTCGTCGCCCCACGTCGCGAACCCGGGCGACACGCGTCGCCCACCACGTCGCCTCGCATCGCGACACGAGGTGACGCGAACCATGGACGATGTCACCCAACGCTGCGAGCTGCGGCGACCACCCTCGCGAACGACGTCGCCGAACCTCTCCGGCCCAGGCGACGCGCATCGTGGAGAATGTCATCTGCTCCGACGATCGATGTCACCCGACACCCGACGCGCAACGGAGCTCTGACGCCCACGGCGTCACCGGGCGCGCCCCTCTCTGCAGCGCGCACAGACGCCGTAGAGCTCGTGGCGCTGCGCCTGGACGTCGAAGTCATGGCGCGCGGCGACCTGCTCCTGGAGCCGATCCAGTCGCGGCTCCTCGAAGTCGACGATCGCCCCGCACATGCGGCAGATGAGGTGGTGGTGCTCGCGAGCGGTGGCGCGCTCGTATCGCGTCACGTGGCCCTCGAAGTGCCGCGCGATGGCGAGGCCCTGTTCGACCAGGATGCGCAGGGTGCGATCGACCGTTGCTGCGCCGATGCCTGGCTCGATGTTGCGCGCCTCGATCAACAGCTCCTCGCGGCTGACGTGCGCGCCCACGCGAGAGAACGCGTCGAGCACCACGCGCCGCTGCACGGTGTCGCGCTTGCTTTCCGGGCGAAGCACGTCCGCGGACCCGGGATGCTCGATGGAGTGCCTCGGCTCACCGCGACGGCGAGCGCGCTTCATAGCTCGAACCCCACGATGACGCGTCCCCACACGGGGCCGTACGGCTCGCCCGGCTGCATCGTGTGGTCGGTCTCGGTCACCCGGGCGTAGAGCCCCGTCGACCACCAGATCTTGCCGAAGTTCAGGAGGACTGCCGGTCCCACGTACCCTGCCGGTCCGAGACCGTAGGGTCGCGTGGCCGGAGCTGGGTTCGGGAGCTCGACCCGCATCCAGGCTTCGGCACCGACGTGGACCGATGGTGTGATCTCGTAGGTGGCCCCGAGCGTTGGGTTCGCGACGAGATCTCTCTGCGATACCCCGTAGTAGAGCTCGTACTCGCCCCAGAGGTTCGCGTCGACGCGCAGCTTGCCGATGCGGCGCTGGAGCAGAATCTTCGCCTCGACCTCCGACTCCGTGTCTCCCTCCACGAGCTCCCCGTAGACCCCGACGTCGACGGGCCATGCTCCGGGGTCGGCAAAGACGTAGCGCAGGCGCTCCTTGATTCCGGTCACTTCGGGCATCGGCGCAGTGAACGTGTAGGCGCTCGGAGTGGGGACGTAGACGAGGTAGAGCCCGAGCTCGAGCCGGTCGGTGATGCCGTACTCGAGCTCCGTCTGGAACTGCGTTGCGGCGTACCAGGTCGCGTTGCCGCTGGCGTCGAACGCCTTGACGGGGGTCAGGTCGGAGTACTGCTCGATCTCGAGGTCGCCCTTGCCAAGCGTCTCGGTCGTGTACGTGAACGGCAGCGGGACCGGGGTTGCGGCCGCGCGACTGGCAATCGTCGAGGCGGCCACCAGGACAGCGAGACTGAGCGCTCGGGGCATGGCTACTCGCAAGAACGTGGGGGTCAGAAGGACGACAGAGCGAGACCCACGGTCCACACGAAGTCGTTGTCCCGGGCCATCCCGTGGCAGTCGTTGCAGAGGTTGGGCGTGGCGGCGTACGCCTCACCCCCCGGTGGACCGATGCCACGCCAGACGATGGTTACGTCGTTCTCGTCGACGTTCCGCAGCTCGAACCACTCCCAGTCGGTGGCGCCGCTCTCGTTGTAGCCCCCGCCCCGCTTGACCATGGCGAAGATCTGGCGTTCGGCGAGCGGCGCGTCGTCGGGCTCCTTGACGATGATGGTGCCGACCGGGAACGACGTGCTCCCGTGCGAAGGCTGGCGGTTGATGTATGTCGTCAAGTGGCCGGTGTGGACGCCGCCGTCGGCGGCGCTCGGCGGCGGTGGCGCGCCTACGGGACCGACGCCGGGCGTCGAAGGCCACGAATGGAACCCGGAGAAGTCCGACGTGAAGGCCACGAAGGGTCCCGTGGCGCCGGCATCCGCCGCATCACCCGAGCCCGCCGAGCAGCCGAGGGGCGACAATGCGACGAGGGTCGGAGCGAGGATACGAGCGAGGCTTGCGCGCAACATGTCTCTTCGTGAAGGGGGGTTCAATGGGTCTGCGTCTTGAGAAACGCGAGGATGTCGGCGAAGTCCTGCGTGGTGAGCGGCTTTCCCGACGCGGGGTTCGTTCGGGCCAACCAGTCAGGCATCGGCGCGCGCAATGTCACGCCTTGATTGTCCATGTCGGCGCGCGATGCGACCGCGAAGAGCGCCGCGTTCCACGTCGGATCGCGCGCCGTCGGCGCGCTCGAATTGTTTCCGCAAGCAATCGCGGCGGCGAGCGAGCACGCGATGGCCATCCGTCGACACCGCATCGCCCGTCCTCGAGGTCCGGTTGCCATGGGCCGCCTACTGTCCGACGCCGCAGTCGGACAGGATCCCTCCCGACGGGGCGTTGTCGGTGCAGAAGAGGAGCGCTGGCGGATGTGCAGCATCGCCAGCCTTGCCGATCGCGAAGACCGTGGCGATCGCGCCTGGATCGATCGTGACTGCGTTCGCGAGAGCAGCATCGCCGGTGGCGCGCGAGGACGCGCGAGCGCTCACCGCCTGCGCCGAGAGCGGCGCGATGGGCAAGTAGCCGTCCGGATCGACCGCGCCCGCGCTCGGACCGGCGCGCATGCTCGCGGTCGCGAAGCCCACGCCAGTGAAAAGCGGCGTCCACTGCGCCGCCGACGACCCGAGGCCGAAGTCGAGCGCAGGGGCGCCCGGCATTGCGTGGACGGCGCGAAGCGAAGCGGCCCCCCCGGCCAGCACGCTGTCATCGGCGATCGTGACCACGGTGAAACCTCGCTCGCCGCCGGTCGGCCACAACTCGCCTGCGATGAGCAGCGTCGCGTAAGCGTTCGGGGCGAGCGGCGGCAGATGGGTCTTGTCGGGAATGCCGGCCGCAGCATCGACGCCTCCATCCACGGACCCGGCATCCGCGGAGCCAGCGTCTCCGGCCGTACCGGCCAGCGACGCAGAGCAGTCCGGCGCGCCAGCGGCCACGATTCGCAGGTCGTATTGGCCGGCAGAGAGCGCGACGTACCCGCTCACCTGCGCGTAGCCGAGCCCGGGAGCCGCGGCATCCGCGCCGGCGTCGGCGCTCGCGAGCTGAGCCACGAGCGGACCTTGGAAGCCCGCCGTGCCATGTGGGGCAGCGCAGATGTCGATCGCCGGAAGGTCCGGTGAGAGCTGCGCCACGCGGAGGAATGCGTGCGGCGTTGCCGCATCGCCCGCCGACGGTCGTGCGGGGCTGCCATCGCCGGCCGGTGACGCAACGCCCGCGTCGACGCCTGCGTCCTCGCCGGCCCCTTCGACCGTTTGGGCCGCTCCGCCAGCCCGTGTGCCGCATGCCGTCGCGAGTTGGCCCATGGCGACGGCGACCACTGCCAGGCCAACGAATCCGTTTCTCGTGGCGACCATCACAGACTCCGGAGGTACTCGACGAGCGCCGTCCGGTCGGCCCCGCTCAACGTCGATGGTGTTCCTCCGGGCCCCGCGGCGGCCCGGATCATGGACGGCAGGACGTCGTCCAACGTAGCGGCGCTTCCGTCGTGCAGGTAGGGAGCCGAATCGGCCAGGCCACGCAGCGCAGGCGTGTCGAATGCGCAAGCGGCCCTCGGGTGACCGGCGATGTCGTCGTGCGCGACGTCGGGCCACGGTCCGCTCGTCACGCAGGTGCCGACGTCGTGCAGCAGCACCGGCCCGCCGAGGTCGAGCGTCGGATTGCCCGTGCCCGAGTCGGTCTTGGCCGGGCCGTAGTGGCACATGGGGCAGCCGACCTGCTGGAAGAGCATTCCACCCCGCGCGCGCACGCTGGCGAGCGGCCCGCCTCGGAGCTGGTGATCGGCGCTGGTGGACGGGGGGACGGGGACGGGGATCGCGTAGTTGACGTAGTCCGCGATGGCGTCGAGAAGCGGCTGCTGCGCCCCGCCCGGCGCGAAGTGTCCTCCCTGTTCGACGTCGATGGTCTGCCAATAGTCCTGCACCTCGTTGCGGTCGCCCGTGCGAAGGAGGAAGCCCGTGTCCAGCGTGCCGCCCGCGTTCGTGGGCGTATCGCGCGGGCCCTGCTCGAAGAGCCACGTGACCGCATCGCTTCGCCCCTCGACGTGGCAGCTCGCGCACGCGACCCAGTGGTTCTGCGTCGTCGGCACGTCATCGCTGTTCGCCGAGTAGAAGAGCTTCTGCCCGAGCCGCAGCGTCGCGGGCATGGGATCCCTCGACAGGCTTTTGAACGCGCCGCCGTCTTGCACGACGGAAATCGCTCCGCCATCGCCGCCCTCGGTGGTGTGCAGCGCCACGACGTCTTCGGTGTTGCGCTCCTGAACGTAGATTTCGTCGCCGTACCAGACCACGCCCTCGGGCAGGTGCCCCGGCAAAGGCCTCACGATCGTGGCTTCGACGCGGCTCCCTGCATCGACGAGGAGAAGATCCTCACTGTCGGCGTCGACGACGGCGGCGTAGCGCCCGTCTGCCGAGAATGCGATCGACCGAGGGCCCGACACCACGTCGCCCAGGGCCCCGTCGTCACCTGGACCCGCGTCGTTCGCCTGAACGGACAAGCGGGCGAGCTGGTCGCCGGAGCCGTCGAGGACGGACAGGGCTGGAAAGACCGTGTCGTTGAACACGAGCGTCGGCTCCGGCGTATCCGTGCCGAGCATCATGTGAACGACCCACGTTTCCTGCGTTTCGGGCCGCGCGACGACGTCGTAGATCCCGCGAACGCGTCCATGAGGCTCCGTCGGGTCGGCTTCAGGTCCGCGATCGGACACGCTCCAGGTGCCCATGAGCGCGAGCGGGCTCGTCGAGAGCGTGCTCACGCCTGGTCCGAGCAGGTGCGTGGCGAGCAGCGTCTTGCCGTCGGGGGCCCAGGCGAGCGTCCACGGCTCGCGCGGAGTCGCCACCCTCGCGACGACCGACAGGGTGGCCGCGTCCAGCTCCGCGACCTCGTCGTCCTGCGAGCACGCGACGAAGAGGCTGCGATCGTCGGCGCTCACGACGATCCCGATCGGCTCGGAGCAGACGTCGGCGCTCCCTCGGATGGAAGCGCTTCGGGCATCGATCGCGTACACGCGGCCCGACCGCTCGCCGGTCACGTAGAGGGTCGCGCCCTTCGAGTCCAGCGTGAGGGCGCGCGGCACGACGGCAGGGTCGAACCGCTTGGTCTGCGGATCGACGCTCGGGGTGGCCGCCGCGAGCAGGATGTCGCGCTCGATGGAGCGCGAGGCGACGTCGAGGATGCTCACGCAGTCGGCGTCGGGATGCACGACGAACAGCCGCGCGCCATCGGGGCTGATGGCGATGGAGCTCGAGTGAGTCTGATGGACAGCAAGCGTCTGCGAGCGGGTCGACGAGCCGCACGCCAGGGGCAGAACGAGGACGGCGAGGAACAAGCTGCGGGTCATGGCTGCGCGATCGGCGAGACGGTGAAGGTGACCGAGTCGGCGAGCGCGGAAGGCAACCCGACAGCCGAGACCTCGGGCACGCAGTCGTGCTCGCGGTCGGTCGTGACGACGCGCGCGCCCGCGTCGCCGCCCCACGTGTCGCTCAGCGAGCCCGACTCGCCGGTCAGCACGCGCTCGGCCATCTGCAGTCCTCCGAGGCCGAGCGGCTGGCCGTCAGGGCCCGTCCCCAGGTGCGCGCACTCCTGCGGCCACTCGACGTTCTCGTCCTGGTCGCGGTCGTCCCAGCCGTCGAGCACGAGCTTGTCGAGCCGGGCGACGCGATCCTCGATGAGCGATGCCAGCTCCGCGTTGCCGGGGAGCAGCCCCACCAGCTCGTAGGTGTCTCGCAGCGCCGCTTGCAGCAGACCGAATCGGCGAGGCGTGAACGTCACCGTCGGCGAGGTGTCGCCCTCCGCCTGTCGATAGACGCGCGCGGCCGGATCGTAGAACGCGCTCTCGAGGCGCCGAAACACCGCCAGGGCGCGATCGCGGTAGCGCGTCTGGCCCGTGGCGAGGTACGCGACCAACAGGCCCCGGATCGCGGCCGTGTGGGCGTCGAGCTTCGTTCCGTCGTCCATCGGCGCGGCCCGTGACAGGTCCCAGCCTCCATATGCGTGACCGTCGGCGGTCGTCACCTCGTCGATGAAGACGCTCGAGAGCGACTCGATGAGGGCGTCTAGACGCGCTCCGAACGGCTGCTGCTGGACGGCCGGAAACCCGTCCAGCGGCGAGGGGATGCCCTCCGTGTCGGGCTTGGTGTTGCTGTAGAGCACGAGTAGCGAATCGAGCGCTCGGCGCGCGGTACGCAGCGACAGCAGCGCATAGGCGGCCGAGTCGGTGGAGAGCGTCGTCCCCCGCGAGACCTTCGCCCCGGCGAGCTGGACGTCGTCGACGAGCATCCCGGTCGAAGGATCGACGTGCAGTCGGGCCATGTTCACGACGGCGACCCGCATCACGCCGAGCGCGCGATCGTGCAGCGTCGGAGCGCCGCTCGGCGTCTGGTTCTGCACCGGGAACGGATCGCCGTCGAAGTAGGCGAGGACCGGCTGGCTACCGCCCACTTGCGCGTTGCCCTGATCGGTCAACGCGTAGACGCTCGCGTACACACCCACCATTCCGGCGAGATCGAGCAGATCGCTGTCCGCCGACGCGATCGAGTAGCCGGTCGGTCGCGGGAAGCCGCTGGCGTCCGCCGCCTCGGCGACGGTGATGGCTCCAGGGAACCAGCGCAGCGGGCTCCGGTCGCCGTACGCGAGCGCGTCGGCGATGCTCGCGAAGCCCGAGAGCGTCGAGCCGTCGGTCGTCGTCAGCTGCATCAGCCACTGCGCGGCCTGGTTGTCGAGGATCTGCAGGAAGTTGGCCGCCTGAAAGCCCTCGATGTCGCTCGAGCCGAGGAACGTGCCGGCCACCGTGCCGTCCGCGGGGCTGCCGGTGGACAACACGGCGTTGCCGGGAGCGCCGACGAGCCCGAGCTGGTCGCCAGGGACGGCGGTGACCGGGCTCTCGTTCACGTCGTGCATCACCTGCAGGTAGTTGAGCGCCCAGAGCGCCTCCTTCCACCCGGCCCATCCCGACGCTCCGGGCCCGATGGTCATGTTCACCTGGGCGGCGCGATCGGGCAGGTGCAGCGTCGTGGAATCGCACTCGTAGTCGTCGCAGCGCAGAGCGCCGCTCGCCCCCGGATCGTCGTCCGAGCTGATGGTGCATCCGGTCGAGGCGTTACTCGCATGGATGTGCGGATCCCATTGCGTGAAGGGCTGCAGCGTCGGCCAGAAACCGGGCCACCCGATTGGATTGTCGGGTGTCGGCGCCGTGCGGAAGGCGCGCGCCGTGGCGTTGGCCTCGACCCCGACGCGCTGTTCCCATGCGCGCAGCTGCTGCAGCGCGCCCTCGCCCGTCATGCCGCTCGGATTGACGACGGGACCGAACAGAAGCGATGTGCCCGCGCCCGACTCGAACGCGACGTCGTTCATCGGCTGCTTCGAGTACTCGTACGACTCGACGGCGCTCGCGAAGCCGGCGAGGTCCGTTCTTCCGCTCGGAGCGCCTGACGCGGAGTCGTTCAGAGCGGGGTCGTGATAGATGCTCGGATCGCACACGCTCTGCTGGCAGACGAAGTCGCGGCTGTAGCCGGAGAGCTGGCGCCCCATCGCTTGCGCGAAGGGCTCTCCCGAGAGCTGCATCTCGACCGAGGCGATGAAGTGGTCTCGGGTGACGAACGTCGTGTCGACGGCGGTGATCGCGAGCTGCAAGCTCTGAGGCGCCGGCCGAGCCCTCATCGTCGGTGTGGCGGTCGCCGAGCGCGAATCGGAGGAGCACCCGGCGATGGCGGGCAGCGCCACCAAGGGCAGCAGCCAGGGGCTGTGCCAGCGTTTTCGCCACGGGCTCGGACTTGCCCCTGCCCGGCCGATGTTGAAAACGATTTTCATAATCGATCCATTGACCGCAACGTCAATGGAACGCAAGGAAAAAGATATATTCGACGAGATTTCATATATTTACTTGCATCCTTCGACCCGACCGGACATCAACGAGAGATTGATTTTCATTTGCATTGCCACACCCTCGTGATACCCGAGACAGGGTCGCGGGGTTGAGCATGCGTCGTCGTGGGACCGGCTTGGCGGGCGTTCTGGGCGTGGTCACCGCGCTGGCGGTGGCCTGCGGCACCGGCCAGAACGCGGCGTCGCCAGGTGCCGACGACGCGAGCACCGACGACGCCCGTACCGACGGTTCGCCCACCGACGCCAGCTACGAGCGCACCCCCTACGACGGTACGACGGCGCCCGGCGTCACGCGCGTCCCGGTGACCGCCACCGTCATGTCCGACCGCGTCGACGAGCAGTCCCTCATGTTCGCGGCGGGCGAGATGCAGATCAGCGGCGAGCCGTTCGCCTCGACCTTCGCCGGACGCAACCTCGCCGACTACGACCGCACCTACATCCCACCCGACCAGTACATCCTGAACAACGGCGGCGACGACCCGATCCCCATCACCGACCTGTTCGGCTTCAGCACGGCGGTCGAGTCGTATGAGTACTCCAAGTACTACATGAACATGACGTTCCAGGAGTCGACCGCCGGCGTTTCGCTCGCCGACGGTCCCCTGGTCTCCCAGCTGCCCGGCGCAACGTCGCTCGACCGGCTGCGCGCTCGCATGCAGGATCTGCTGTCGAACGCCGGCACCGACGTCGGCGGGTACGCGACGCTGCCGGCGCCGCAGGACAACAACCAGAACTACCTCGGGTTCCCGGGACAGTGGCCCTCGTTCCTGCCCTTCAAGGACTGGGACCCCACGCTCAATCCGACCACTGCCGTCGTGCAGTCGTGCACCTACCAGGGCGGCTACGGGGGGCTCGGCTTCGGCACGACGATCGATCCGCTCTACGAGTGCGCCTACAACACGGTGCACCTGCCCAACCGCGATCAGCAGGTCGACAAGGTGCTCGTGCCGGCCGTCCTCGGCTTCGCGACGTGGAAGGAGGCCCTCTGGGCGATCGACTTCGCGGGGCGCACCCATGACACGTGCAACAACCAGGTGAACACGATCGCGGCGTCGGATCTGCGCAACGTGGGGGTGCACGGCAACTCGGTCACCGCCCTCGATCCCGGCGCCTGCACGGGCACCTACATCGGCTCGAGCTCGCTCGAGGGAATGTGGGGGCTCACGATGATGGCCACCATGGACAACGAGTCCGAGTGGTTGCTCGACTCGGCGATGACGACCGACGGGCAGACCCTCGGTGGCTTCCCCTCCATCCAGGCCGCTCTGCAATACGACTATGGCTCACCCCTGCAGTGGTTCCCCGCGTCGCTGAACGTCACCGAGGACGAGTCGGTGGTCCCGTATCCGGCGCTGGGGTCCGTGGCGATCGGTGATCCGACGAGCCGCTCGGTCGACCTGGCAGCGCTGCTGCTCGGGCACGCGATGTTCTTCCCGACGTCCGACCCCCGCGACGTCGGCATCGGACAGCGCGTGGGCTTCCAGGCAGTCTTCGACGGCGATCCATTCCCGGCCGACGACGGGGTCCCGGACGGCGAGGCGACGGTGCACGACCGGTCGCTCGCCGTGCTGCGAGTCGCGTTCGTCGACCTGGACCGCATGCACTCGGACCCGAAGCTCGGCGTCACGATGGACACCGCCACCGTCAGCGGGGGCCAGGCCACGCCCTCGAGCACGGTGACCACCTCGGCGCTCGCGCACGTGATGATCGGGCTTCGCCAGACGGTGCTGTCGCTCAACGCAGCCGTCACGCAGTACGGATCGGCCGACAACAGCCCCGCGCAGGACGTGAACGGGATCCTCAACGCGGTGCCGTTCCACCCGCCGCAGTCGGGCGACGCGGGGGCGCCCAATTTCAGCCAGCGCGTGCGTCAGGTCTTCATGACCGACGCCGCCTTCGTGCGCGACGTGCTCACCGAGAGCGACGGCACCGTCGCCAACGGAGCGACGGTCACGAACGGTCAGGCGGCGCCGTCGACCGACGTCACGACGATCGACAGCCAGACCGCCGCGGCGCGCGCGCTGACCGAGGCGTTCCTGATGAGCGGCGACGAGTCGTACCGCGACCGCGCGCGCGCCGTGATTCAGAAGCTCGAGAGCGCGTTCTACAGCGCGCCGGCGCGCATGTACCGCGACCAGGCCGGCGGGCCCGATCGAATCCTCATGACGCCCGAGCGCTTCGGATGGTTGCAGAGCGCCCTGCGCGAGACGTACAAGAGCCTCTGGGTCGAAGGCGATCCGGTGCTCGATCGCCCGGTGCTCGAGGACCGCATCGCGCGCGTCAACAAGCTGTACTTGAACGGGTGGGACGATCTGAACGGCAACCAGGCCGTCGACAAACCGCAGGAGTGCCTCGGAGGACGCCTTCAAATGGGCGAGCAGGCGCTCACGGGCGAGCTTGGACGTGACGGCCTGGGGCGACCCACCGACGACCGCGACGGCGACTGCGTCATCGAGCTTGCGCACGCCCAGAAGGCGAGCGTGCAAGCGTCGCAGGTGCTGTTCCAGGCGCCCTGACCGCGAAGAGGCGGCGCGTGCCCACGTGTTCCCGTGACAGACAGGCGCAAATGCGAATCACATTCAATCCAAGTGCGTGGACCCGGGGGCCGTGCACGAAGGGCGGTTGCCATGCCGGATCCCATCCGCCAGCTCGAGCACTCGCACGCCAACCTGACCAAGCTGGCGCTGGAGATCCGAGCGCTCGTGCGCGCCGAGCCGCCGGGCGACCGGTCGTGGGCGAGGAGTCGCAGGCGCCTTCTCGAGCGCCTGACGCTCCTTCGCGACGAGCTGCTGCGGCACTTCGCCGTCGAGGAGGAGGGGCTCTTTCCGTTTCTCCGGGTCAGGGTCCCGGCGAGGGCCGCCGCCGTGGACCGGCTCGCCGAGGCGCACGATGCCATCTGCGGCGCCATCGTGCGCCTCGCCGATCTCGCCGAGCGGCACCGCGCTGCGCTGGGCCCCCTGCTCGCTCACTACGAGCGCTTCGAGCGCGCGTACACGGAGCACTCGCAGCAGGAGGCGGCGCTCTTCGACGAGCTCGAGCGCACGCTCGACGAGAGCGCGCGGACGGAGCTGAGTGAAATCCTACGCGGACTGTGAGCACGATGGCGCCTGGCGAGAATCGAGAATGCCGCCGATGCGGGATGCGCGATGCGAGAGCGCGTCGCCTGCGTCGTTGCACGTTGCCGGAGTGTGGCGGTGCCGGCCCGTCGCCGCGCATGCGCATCGCAGCGAGCCTCTGCGTAGCGGGCCTCATCGCGGGCGCGGCGCTCGCCAGCGCCTGCGGCAGCCACGGCGCGTCGAGCCTCGGCGCCAGCGCAGGTGATGCCGGCGCCGCGGATGCCAGCTCCGACGCGGGCCTTCCGCCGCTCGAGTCTTCGCCGCCCATGCCGGTGCCCGCCGCCAATCGCCGCGACGACGCATCGTCGCAAGTCGTCTTCGACCGGCTGCGCGGCGGCGTGTGGACCGCGAACGGCGACGTGGGCTCGATCTCGTACGCCGACATCGACCATCAGAAGGTCGTCCACGAGACCGCGATCGGTCAGGACGTCACCTCCGTCGCGCTGAGCCCCGACTTCCGGTGGGTGGCCGCGGTCGATCGCGCCGCGGGCACGGTGGCGCTGGTCGACGCCGATTCGGCGCAGGTGCGCCGCACGCTCGCCGTCGGCACGCACCCGCGCGCGGCCGTGTGGGACGCGGCCGACCCGCGCTGGCTGTACGTCTCGCTCGAAGACGCGGGCGCGGTCGCCGTCGTCGATCGCACCCTCGGCATCGTCAACCACACCGTGCCGGTCGGTCGCCTCCCGGCGGGGCTGGGCGTGTCGCGGCTGCGCCACGAGCTCGCGGTGCTCCACCGCATCGACGGCGACGTGACCCTCGTGCCGCTCGACGGCGCGTACTCGCCCGCCGACCAGGGTGCGCCCGACGTCGAGGTGCCGCTGGCCGACCAGCCCCCGCAGAGCGACGACACGCAGCCGAGCGGCAAGCCGTTCGCGTTCGAGTCGCTGGCGTGGCAGCCCGACGGCGACGTCGTCTGGCTCCCGCACGAGCTGCTCGCCAACCACCACCCCTTCCAGTTCCAGCGAAACCTCTTCCCCGCCGTCAGCGTCGTCGACCTGTCGGCGCGCGCCGAGGTGCAGACCAACCCCAACGACCCGAGCGGCGTCATCGCCGGCCGCAAGCTGCTCTTCGGCGCCATCGACGTCCTCGACGCCACCGGGCAGACGACGATCGTCTCGCAGCCCTGCGCGGCGGCCATCCACCCCAACGGGATCGTCGGCTACGTCGTGGCCTGCGCGAGCGAGGACCTGCTGACCTTCGACCTCACCTCGGGCGCCGCCATCGATCTGCTGCGGAACCTTCCCGGCGACCACCCGACGGGCATCACCCTGGACGACACCGGGCAGCGCGCCTTCATCGTGTCCGACCAGTCGCACTCGCTGCTCACGCTCGATCTGGCCGGCGGCTCGCCCGTCGGGCACGCGCGGATCATCGCCGGCCCGCTGCCGCTCGTCGCCCGCGATCCGGTCGACCCGGAGCTGCGCGCCGGGCAGAAGCTGTTCTTCGAGGCCAACTCGTCCAAGAACACGCTGCCGACCACCGGCGACGACTGGATGGCGTGCGGCGGCTGCCACCTCGACGGCTTCGTGTCGACGAACGCGCGCCTCTTCGAGGCGCTGCACGCGCTCGATCCGGCCGCCGACGCGACCATCGGCCACACGGGCCTGAAGGACATGTTCTCGACCGTGCCGACGCCCGACGATCCGGCGTTCGACCCGCACGACGTCCTCTCGGCGCTCGTCGATCAAGGGGGCCTCGCGCCCGATCGCACGGGCCACGACCGCACCGGGCAGATCGATCCGTCCAACCCGACCCCCGACGCGCGGACGATGGCGACGCGCATCGCGCGGGTCATCGCGCGCGACCTTCCCGTCGGGCCCGCGTGGCTACTGGCGGACGGCGCCAAGCCCGATCCCACCTACGACGCCGCGTGGTGCGGCCAGTGCCATCAGGCGGAGTACCAGGCGTGGCAGAAGAGCGCGCACGCGCACGCGGCGGCCGACACGATGGTGAAGTTCGGCATGGGCGTCGAGCAGCAGCTCCGCGGAAAGCAGTACTCGCGCCAGTGCGCGGGCTGTCACGACCCGGTGAGCCTGCGGCTCGGCGACAGCTCGCTCGCGTCCGGCCGCGGCATCACGTGCCTCGGCTGCCACGACACCGAGCGGCTCATCCGCGCCGGGGGCAACTCGGACCTCGAGCAGGCGACGCACGACTGGACCCAGGGTCACATGAAGCGCGCGGCGCAGCAGCTCGAGTACCTCAAGACCCCCGACTTCTGCGCCGGTTGCCACCAGCAGTTCGTGCCCGGAACGGGGATCGTCGCCATCGACACGCTGGGCGAGTGGCAGGCGAGCCCCTTCGCGTCGGGCTCGGGCTCGCGCACGTGCGTCGACTGCCACATGGCCGACGACGGCACCGGCGTTCACGACCACTCGGCCGCGGGCGGGAACGTCTACATGGCGCAGGCGTTCGGCGAGGCCGACTTCGCCACGACGGTCGCCAAGCGCCTGTCCTCCGCGATCCGGCTCCAGGCCTCTCCCGCGCAGGACGGCGTCCACGTGCTCGTGATGAACGTCGGCGCCGGGCACGCCTTTCCGACGGGCGTCACCGACGTGCGCGAGCCGTGGGTCGAGGTGCAGGCGATCGACGGCAGCGGCAAGCTGCTCGCGCGCTGGGGAGGCCCCGATTCGTCGGGCCTCGTTCCGCCGACCGCCGCGCGCTTCGGCATGGACATCGCGCAGGCGGACGGAACGCTGCTCTACCGCCACGAGCTGACGCAGATGACGCGCATCCCGTTCGAGCGGGCGATCCCGGCCCGGGGCACGATGGAGGTGGTCGTCCCCGTCCCCGCGACGCTCCCGCAGGGCACTTCGGAGTTCGACGCGGTGCTCTACTACCGCAACGTCCGGACGACCTACTACCGCGCCGCCACCGGAGACGCGACCGGCCACGCGCCCGACGTCGAGGTCGCGCGCGTCGCGGTGGGGCAGTGATGCGCGCGCACCGCCTCCTCCTGCTCGCCGCGGGCGCGTTCGTCGGCATCGCGGCGTGCGACCAGGACGGCACGCAGCTCGCCGCCGGCGGCGACGACGCGGGCGCGTCGGGGCTGGTCGATCCCGCGGTGCTCGAGCGAGGCGAGTACCTGGTGCGCCACGTCGCGGGGTGCGGCGAGTGCCACACGCCTCGCGACGCGCACGGCGACCTCGACGAGAGCCACTGGCTGGCGGGCGTCCCCGACCGCTTCGACCTCGCGCCCGACGACGACGCGACGGGCGGCATCCCCGCCCCCAACCTGACCCCCGCGTACCTCGCCGGCTGGAGCGACGAGCAGATCGAGCGCGCGTTCCTCGACGGCATCGGCGTCGACGGCGCGCCGCTCTTCCCGCTGATGCCGTACTACGCGTACCACAACATGACCGCGGCGGACGCCCGGGCCATCGTCGTGTACCTCCGGAGCGTGCCGGCGATCGCGAGCGAGATCCCGGCGCGCCAGCCGCTGCCCGTCGCGCTCGAGGCACCCGCGCCGCCCGTTCCGGAGAGCGCCATCCCCCACACGACGCTGAAGCCGACCGACCCGAGCTTCGCGGCCGCCGAGCGAGGGCGCTACCTCGCCGGCGAGATCGGCTTCTGCCTCGACTGCCACACGCCCTGGCGCCTGGGCATCTCCCCGCCGCTCGACCTGACGCGCGTCTTCGCCGGCGGGCGGACGTTCTCGGCCAGGGACTGGGGCGTGCCCCCGCCCGCGCCGGCGGTCATCCAGTCGTACGACATCACGCCGCACCCGAGCGGCATCGCAGGATGGACCCCCGACGACGTCGCCGCGGTGCTCGCGCACGGCACCACGCCGCAGAGCGAGACCCTGTGCCGCCCGATGCCGGCCGGCCCCTTCGGCGCGCTCGGTGGCATCCTGCCGAGCGACGCGCACGACATCGGCGTGTACCTGACGACGATCCCGCCCGTCGACGGAGGGGACATCGCGCGCTGCAGCGCGCCTTGATCTCACCGCGGCGCGCGCCCCTTCCAGATCGCGAAGATCGCCGGATACACGGTGAGCTCGAGCAAGAACGACGTCACGAGGCCGCCCACCATCGGAGCGGCGATGCGCTTCATGACGTCGGCCCCCGTCCCCGTGCTCCAGAGCACGGGCACGAGGCCGACGATCATCGTGGCGACCGTCATGAGCTTCGGGCGCAGGCGCTGGGCCGCTCCCTCGACGATGGCCTCGCGCAGGTCCTCGCGCGTCCGCAGGCGCCCCTCGCGCCGCCAGCGGGCGTCGGCGAGCTTCAGGTAGAGCAGCATGACGACGCCGGTCTCGGCATCGAGGCCTGCAAGCGCGATGACGCCGACCCACACGGCGACGCTCAGGTCGTAGTGCAGCAGGTACAGGAGCCAGATGGCGCCGACGAGCGAGAACGGCACGGCGAGCAGGACGATCGCCGTCTCGGTGATCGACTGCGTGTTCAGGTACAGGAGCAGCACGACGATCCCGAGCGTCAGCGGGACCGCCCACTCGAGCCGCGCCTTGGCGCGCTCGAAGTACCCGAACTGCCCCACCCAGGCGAGGCGCGTGCCGGCGGGCAGCTTCGCGCCTCGCGCGACGGCCTGCTTCGCGTCCGCCACGTAGTCCGCGATGGGGCGGTCGGTATCGACGAAGACGAAGCCGACGAGCTTCCCTCCCTCGCTGCGGATCATCGGCGGTCCGAGGACGGTCCTGACGGTCGCCACCTGCGAGATGGGGATCTGCGCCCCGTCGGGCGTCGCGACGAGCGTGCGCCCGAGAAGCTCCGGATCGTCGCGGAACTCCCGCGCGTAGCGCGCGTCGATGGGGTAGCGCTCGCGCCCCTCGATGGCCTCCGAGACGTTCTGGCCGCCGATGGCGCTCGCGACCACGGCGTTGACGTCTTCGGCGGTGAGGCCGTGACGAGCGGCCTCCTCGCGGTTCACGTCGAAGTCGAGGTAGAAGCCGCCGGTCGATCGCTCGGCGAAGGCGCTGCGCGT